>Ga0074045_10006496_pt1 | contig 10040 bp, 7 predicted proteins | sample BogForMeECP23OM2_FD_94442 | JGI IMG/M metagenome (GOLD analysis project Ga0074045, IMG submission 94442) | Bog forest soil microbial communities from Calvert Island, British Columbia, Canada - Bog Forest MetaG ECP23OM2 | ecosystem: Environmental > Terrestrial > Soil > Wetlands ... | reverse complement strand
GCTTCGTGTCGAGCCAGATGCCGCCCGCGGTCTTCGACCGTACCACGGTTGATATCGACGCCGACGGCGCCGTCTTCCGCGCCACGGGTCAGGTGATGAAGTTCGACGGCTTCATGCGGATCTATCTCGAAGGCGAAGACGAGGCGCAGAGCACCGACGACGATACGGCGACCCTGCCGCTGATGACCGAGGGTGAGGTGCTGAAGTTGCTCGCCTTCCTCCCCGAGCAGCATTTCACGCAGCCGCCCCCGCGCTTCAGTCAGGCGACCCTGATCAAGGAGCTCGAAGACAAGGGAATCGGCCGGCCGTCGACCTACGCGGCGATCATGACGAGTATCCTGAATCGCGAATATGTCGAGGAGGACGAGAGCAAGCGGATGCGGCCCACGTCGCTCGGCCGCGTGGTCAGCGATCTGCTGGTCGCCGCCTTCCCGGATATTCTCGAGGTTGGTTTTACGGCGTCGCTCGAGCTGGAGCTCGACGGGGTCGAGGAAGGGCGCGAGAACTGGGTCAAGACGCTCAAGCGCTTTTACGGCCCCTTCGAGAAGCGGCTGGGCGAGGCCAAGAAAACGATGCCCGCCGTGAAGCGCAAGGGCCTGCCGACCGATCTGAAGTGCCCGCTGGACGACGGCATGATGGTGATCAAGTTCGGGCGCAACGGCGAGTTCCTCGCCTGCTCGAACTATCCCGAGTGTACCAGCACGAGCGAATTCGGCCGCGACGACCAGGGCAAGATCTTTCTCAAGGAGGCCACGGCCCCGCTCCCGACCGACGAGAATTGCGAGAAGTGCGGCAAACCGATGGTGCGCCGCCGGTCGCGCTTCGGCGAGTTCCTCGGCTGTTCGGGCTATCCGGACTGCGACGGGATCAAGCGGATGCAGGCCGCGCCGGTCTCCACGGGGGTCGCCTGCCCGGACTGCAAGGAGGGCGAAGTCCTCGAGCGCCGCAGCCGCCGCGGCAAGCTGTTTTTCGGCTGTGGCCGGTACCCCAAGTGCAAATTCGCGAGCTGGGACCGTGTCGTGCCCCATCCCTGCCCGCAATGCGCCTCGACCTATCTGGTCGAGAAGGTGACCAAGCGCGACGGCGCCCGCTGGCTGTGTCCCAACAAGGAGTGCGGCTATCAGGCGTCGGCGGAAATACCGCCGCCGGAGGCCGGCGCGGCCGCACCGCCACCCGTCATTTGAAGCGATGATTCCCTGGGCCGGCCTGCTGGAGCTGTTGTTCGGCGGGGGCGGTGTGATCTTCCTTTACGGGAGCTCGCGGGAGCTGGTCGACATCAGCCACGAGTTCACCCTACTGACGATTGATCCGATCTTCTTCGGGGACCGGGTGCCGCGCGGCGACGGCCATCCGGTGATGGTCCTGCCGGGCTTTCTCCAGAGCGACAATTATCTGCAGCCCTTGCGCGGATGGCTTGAGCGGATGGGCTATGCGCCCCTTGTTTCGGGGTTGAAGCGCAACACGGGACGACTCGTGCCGCTCGCCGCGCAGGTGGCTGAGCGTCTGGCGAGCGCGGTTCGCGAGCGCGGAGCTTCAGCGACGCTGATCGGTCACAGTTTCGGCGGTGTGATCGCCCGTAACGTCGCGCGGCAGCATCCGGAGCTGGTCCGGCAGGTGATCACGCTCGGCGCGCCGCTGCGGGTCGATGCCGCGCCGCTCAGCCCTGCGATTCCGCTCACCGCTATCTACTCGCGAACCGATCGGATGGTGCGCTATCCGCGCGCGCTGGGGCCTGACGCCGCGCGGAATCTCGAAGTCACCGGGTCGCATTGCGGGATGGCGGTCAACGCACAGGTCTATCGCCATCTGGCGACCCTGCTGCAACCGCCGCCGTCCTGAGCGTATCCAGCCAGTCTGCGGGCGTCTGCGAACGAAGAATCTCGATCGAAAGTCGAGTACCGACTCCCGATCTCGATTCATGCAGGTTGCTGACACGCGATCCTTCGGTCGTTCCCTTGATCAGCGAGTGTCGAAACTGTTACTTCGGCAAACCCAGTTGGCGTTCGCCCAGGATGTTGCGCTGGACCTCGCTCGTGCCGCCAGCGATCGTGTACTGACGCGAGCTGAGCAGCCGCTGCTGCCAGCGCGGTGCGTCGGGCAGCACGCTGGTTGGGTCGCCGAGGATCGCGTAGCCGCCGAGCAACTCGCTGGCGAAACTAGCGATTTTGACCCCGAGCTCCGAGCCCGTCAGCTTGAGCGTTGAACCCTCGGGTCCCGGCGGCAAGCCCTTCAACTGGCGGGTCAATGAGCGCAGCCGCGTATACTTGGCCGCTTCGCACTCGATCATGAACTGCGCGAGATCCTGCCGCACCCATTCGTGATCCCAGGCCGGACGGCCGTCGAGCTTGAACCCCTTCGCGATCGCGGCAAGGCGCCGCACCTGCGCGGAATGGCCGCCGCCGCCCGCGATACCGCGCTCGAAGGCGAGCGTGGTCATCGTGACCTTCCAGCCTTCATTGAGCGGTCCAACGAGATTGTCCTTAGGGATCTGGACGTTGTCGAAAAAGACCTCGTTGAAATGGTGATGGCCGTTCATCACGACCAGCGGTTTCACCTCGACCCCGGGCGCCCGCATGTTATCGAGCAGCAGGTAGCTGATGCCCTTGTGCTTGGGGGCGTTGGGGTCGGTGCGCGCGAGCAGAAACATCCGATCGGCGAACTGCGCGCCGGAGGTCCAGACCTTCTGCCCATTGACCACAAAGTAGTCGCCCTTGAGCTCAGCGCGCGTCTGCAGGCCCGCGAGGTCCGAGCCCGCGCCGGGTTCCGAGTAGCCCTGGCACCAGATGTCGTCGCCGCCCAGGATCCGCGGCAGATACTTCTTTTTCTGTTCGTCGGTCCCCCATTGCATCAGGGTGGGGCCGAGCAGGCCGACGCCGGAGTAGCCGGGGAGGATCGGGGCGCGCGCCTTGAAGTATTCCTCGTCGAAGATGATCTGCTCCATCAGCGGGGCGCGGCGTCCGCCGTACTCCTTCGGCCAGGAGAGCCCGACCCAGCTGGCCGCCGCGAGCTTCCTCTGCCAGGCGCGCCGCTTCTCGAAGACCTCGCGGTTGGGCGCGATCCGCTCGTCCATCGGATCGTCGATCGCGAGGTCGGCCGGGAAGTTGGCTTGCAGCCAGGCGCGAACGACGGCGCGAAAGGCTTCCTGCTCGGGCGTATATTCGAAGTCCATCTTCTTCGTGCTCCGCGGTCGACGAGGATTCTGCTGCTTTTTGTAACTACGAGCCCCTCTTGTCATTCTGAGGAGGTCCGCGACCGAAGCATGCCCTGAGTCCCTCGAAGGGAATCCCGGGATTCTTCACTGCGCAGACTCCGTTCAGAATGACAAAAATCAGCTGTGCGGACGTTTCCTAGAGTTCTAGCTCAGATTGAACATCCGGGCGGCGTTATCCCACAGAATCTTGCGTCGGGCCTCAGGTGTGATCGGCTGCTTCATGATCGCGCTGACCCCCCACGGATAGGTGCCGTCCGGATGGGGATAGTCGGTATCCCAGGTGAAATTGTCGGCGCCGACCAGATCGACCGCGGTCTTCAACGTGGGCTCGTCACCGCGAAACGCCACGCAGACATTGCGCTTGAAGTACTCGGTCGGGCGCATGGTCAGGTACTCGTGCTCGGCATTGCCGCTGAAGTCCCAGTGCTGCTCCATCCGCTGCAACCAGTAGGGTACCCAGCCGCCGTCGGCTTCGACGTGGACGACCTTGAGCTTGGGGAACTTCTCGAAGACGCCGAACCAGATGAGCCCGGCCATCGCGGCCATCGCCTCGAACGGATGCGACAGGATATGGCCGCTGACGTGGGTATCCATGCGGTCGCCGAATGACTCGACGGAGGCTGATGCGGAATCGTGGGTCGAGATCGGCTTGCCGATCTCCTCGATCGCCATCCAGAGCGGCAGATAATCGTCGCACCAGAGCGTGCGGCCGCGCACCGGATTCGGCCGCATGTAGTAGCTGACACAGCCCATTTTGTGCGCGCGTTCGGCTTCCTTCAGCGCCTCCTCGACATCCTGCATCGGCAGCGCCGCGGCCCACCTGAGGCGATCAGGCGCGGCGGCGGCGTACTCGCAGGCCCAGTTGTTGTAGGCGCGGACGCACGCGGCGAGCAGTTTGGTGTCGCGGAACTCGCGCGCGAGCATCTGGCCCGTGAAGGTCGGGTAAAGAATCTGCGTGTCGACGCCCTGCTCGTCCATGTCGGCGAGCCGGCTCTGCGCGCTGAAGCCCTGCTTGGCCGCCTTATCGAAGCGCACCATCGCCTTTTTGACCGCTTCGAAGAACGCCGGCGCGGCCATCGGGTATTTCCCCTTTTCGCGCGTGAATGATTCGCCTTCGACCAGGAAGGTCCGGCGATTCGAATCGGGCGCGCGCCCCATCTTCGGCGCCTGCGACTTGAAGGCGTCTTCCGTGTAGCGTTCCCATAGCCACTCGGGCTCCATCATGTGGCAGTCGGTATCGACGATTTTGAATCCGTCACGCATGGTCTTTCACCTCAGAAAGCTGTTTGCGACAACTATAACTCAGTTCGCGTGATTTTTCGCTCCGCGCGGCAACCGCGCTCCTCTAGTGTCAGGTCTGGGGGAGAATCAGCGCTTTCACGCCCTGCTTGCGGTTGAGCAGCTCGAAGGCTTCGACCCCGCGCTCGAGGCCATAGCGATGAGTCACCATCGGCATCAGGTCGACGGCGCCGCTCGCGACCATCGCGATCGACCGCCGCCAGGTGCTCGGCACGCGGACGCGCGACGGGGTTATCTTGACCCCGTGGAAGAAGAGCGAGCGCATCTCGGTGCTCGGGATATCGCGCGCGGGCCAGCCCAGCTCGATCACTTCGCCGTTGCGCCGGAGGAGCTGCTTGACCGAATCCAGGAAGCCGGCCGCGTCGAAGACCACGTCGGCGCCCTCGGACGGCATCAGCGCCCGCACCTGGTCGGTCCAGTCGCGATCGGAAGCGCAGACCGTTTTGAAACCCATGCCGCGGGCGAGGGCCAGCCGTTCCGCGTCGACCGCGAGTCCGGTGATCACGATCGACGTCACGCCGAGCGCGCGGGCCGCGAGCGCCGTGCAGAGCCCAATGGGGCCGGGGCCTTCGATCACGCAGCTATCGCCGGCCTTGAGCGACGACTCCTCGAGCGCGTGGACGCCGGTCGCGAAGGGTTCGAGCAGCGCCGCCTGCTCCATGTCCATCGACTTGGGCACGAGCCAGGCGTTCTGGGTCGGCGCAATCGCGTACTCCGCGAAGGAGCCCCCCAGGCGTCCCGGATTCAGGCAGAAGTTGAAGCGCCCGTGCTGACAGGACGAGCATTTCCCGCACGGGCCGAAGGGATCGAGCGCGACGTGATCGCCAACCTTGAACCCGGTGACACCCGCGCCCACCTCGACGACCTCGCCGGCCGGCTCGTGGCCGATCACGGTCGGGAATTTGGAAACCACGCGGTCGGCGTTGAGCTCCCACAGATAGATATGGAGATCGGAGCCGCAGATTCCGCATACGGCGACCCTGACCAATAATTCGTTGGGGCCCGGTTTCGGTACCGGAATCTCGATCAACTCGATTCCGGGTCCGGGCCCCGTCTTCGCGATTGCTTTCATTGCTGCTTTGCCTCTGTGGCTATTGATGCGATTTAAGGGGGCGGCACGTCAAGGCTTACTTAAGAATCTTGACGCAGCTCGCAGACTCGCCTGCTCGCTCCGTTCGCCAAGCCTCACTCCGCTAGCGTTGCGCGCCGGGTGCACGGCCATAAAGACGACCGTGCCGGAGGCACGGAACAGGGGGCGGGCGAGCGCTAGTGGAGCGAAGCGGAACGAGCACGAGTCGGTGAGTTGCGTTCTGAGAATCGTCGGGGCGGCTGGACCGAGGCCGCGCCTCGCGGACTCGGCCGCCCCCCGGAGCCGCGGCCAAAATAAAAGCGTCTGCGAGCTGCGTTCAAAGTAGAGCTACCGATCAGGCGATGGCGCAAGCCAATGCCTGATCGGCGAACCGCGGTAGCGCATCCGGGGACGAATCAGGCGATTATCCGCGTATTGCTCGAGGCTATGGGCGATCCATCCGGCGGCGCGGCCCAGCGCGAAGACGGCGGCCGGCGATCCGGGCGGCAGCCCGAGCATCCGCACACACACGGTCAGATAGAAATCGAGGTTCGGCCGCAGCCCCTCGCGCCTGGCCACCGCGTCCTCGATTTTGAGCGCGGTCTCGTATAGCCGCTTGCCCTTGCGGCGTGTCAGCTCGGCAGCCACTTGCTTGAGCAGCGCGGCGCGCGGATCGCCATTGGGATAGATCGTGTGGCCGAAGCCCGGCGGCAGCAGATGTTTGCCGGCGAAGTCCGCGAGCAGCGCGTCGAGCTTCACGCCGGTCGCGAGCCAGGCGAACATCTGCTCGATCCGATCGCAGGCGCCGCCATGGATCGGACCCGAGAGCGAGCAGAGCGCCGCGAGCACCGAGGCATAGAGGTCCGCGCCGGTACTGGCGACGACGCGTGCGGCGAAGGTTGACGCGTTCAGTTCGTGCTCGGCGCATGCCACCAGCACGCGATCGAGCGCCGCGCGGTCGCCCGGGGCCACGTCGCCGAGCGTCCGGCGGAGCAGCCCCCCGGCGATACCCGGGGGGACGGCCGACGAGGACGCGCGCGGCGTCCGGTCGGAAGGACCTTCGTCCGATGCGCCCGCGATCACCAGCGGCATCATGCCGATAATCGTCGCGGCCTGTTCGATTTGCGTCCGGGCCGGACGATGCTGCTCGCTCGCCGCCAACGCCGGCATCATGATGGCGAGCCGCAACAGCGGTGGCGCGTCGTGCCCGACCGCGGCCAAAGCGGCGACGACCGCGGGAGGTAACGCCACGCCGCTCATCTGGTCGCGCAAGGCGGCCGCCTGACCCGAGCTGGGCGGTTCGCCGTTCCAGAGCAACCAGCAGACGTCCTCGAAGGTCGCGGACGCGACGAGCTCCTCGATCGGAAAGCCACGGTAGGCGAGCCGGCCCTCGATAATCGAGCTGACGGCGGATTCCGCGACGATTACGCCTGACGGCGGGCCGTCGGCGCGCGGCTGCGCGATCGTCACCCACGACGACGCGTCCGGCAGGCTGCGCGCGCGCCGTCCCCGCTCAGGCATCGAGACCCCGCGCAGCGCCTCGATATCGGCGCGCCGGTACAGCGCCTGGCGTCCGACCTTGCGCTTGTAGCTCTTGAGCCAGCCGCGGCTGACGTAAGCGTAAAGCGTGCCGAGCTTGACCCCGAGCCGCGCCGCCGCCTCGGCCGCAGTCAGCATCTGCGCGCCTTCGGATGAGGGATGAGCCGCCACGCCAAGATCAGGCCATCACGGAATCCGCGCGTCAAGGCTGGCCGCGCCCCTCACGCCCGGCTAAGCTCCGCTGGGCGAGCCGCTAAGAGGAGTACGTCGATGGAACTCGGCACTTTGATCTTCACCAAACCGCAACGCGCGATCAGCGGCACGCAACGCGCCGAGGCGCGGGGCTTTACGCACGCCTGGTTTCCCGATTCGCACATGATTTGGGGCGACGCGTACGCCTGCATGGCGCTCGGTGCGGTACATACGAAAACGATTCGGCTCGCGACGGGAATTTCGGTCGCGGCCAACCGGATTCCGCCAGTGACGGTCCATTCGATCGCGACTATCAATGAGCTGGCGCCGGGGCGGGTGATGCTGGGTTACGGCACGGGGCATACGGGACGGCGGGTGATGGGCCTGCCGCCGGTGCGTTTCGACGACTTTCGCGAGCAGGTGCGCGTGATCCGCGATCTGCTGAAGAATGGCGAGGCAATCTACAATACCGAGGGTTTGACGCGCAAAATCCGCTACCTCCATCGCGATCTGCGGTTTATCAACCTCGACGACGCGATTCCCTTCTATGTCGCGGCCAATGGGCCGAAGGCGCTGGGTCTCGCCGGAGCTTATGGCGACGGGGTTATCACGAGCGGCGCGGTCACGCCGGAGCGGATCGCGGCGGTCCATCGCCACGTCCAGGCTGGCGCCGAAGCGGCGGGCCGCAAGCTCGAGCAGCGGCTGCCGTGTGTTTCGCTGAGCCATCTCTGCGTGTTACGGCCGGGCGAAACGCTCGAGTCGCCACGAATCGCGCGGATGGTCGGGCCGTGGGTGATCACCTGCCTGCACGCGATCGCGGCTGGCTACGCGAAGCCGCGCTCGTTGCCGCCCGACGCACGGATAGTTTACGACGATTATGCCCGTTACCTCGCGACGCTGGGGGTGGAGGGCGAGCGCTACCTCGATCTGCATGTCGGCCATTGCACCTTCGTACCGGAGCGGGAGCGCCGCTACGTCACCCCGGCGACGATTCGGGCGACCACGCTCGTGGCGTCACGCGAGGAAATCGTCGAGCGGCTGCGGGAACTGGGTCGCGCCGGGCTCGACCAGCTCGTGCTCAATCCGCCGTTCGACGGCTTCGAGGATTACGTCGACGACGTGTCGCGGGAGATTATCGCGCGCTTGTGAAGCCCTCCGTCGATGGCGCTAGCGGAGCCGGAGGCGTAGCGAGCAGGCAAGCCTTTTCTTCGGCCGCGCCTCAACCAGCGGAGCCGCAGGCGCAGCGAGCGAACGAGTCTGCGAGTCGCGTTCCAGATTAAGACTCGGCCGCCCCCCGGGAGCTGCGTCAAGAATCTTGAGTTAACAGGGATAGAGCTTTATCGTCTGTTTGCTTATGCCATACTCACGACACTCTAGAAGTGGCCAATCAGGCTACCGTGTTGAGACCGATCAGCTCTAAAAAGCGGCACATAATTTACTTTGTGTGATGGCTCCGTTACAAACTATGCTTCGGCCGTCGTTTCGCTCAGCGTGACGCTGCTCGTATTGATCTAAGTTCCTAGTGGTGGCGGCCGAGAAAGAGAGCAATGTCCAAGATTCGGCTGGCAATCGTCGGGGTCGGCAACTGCGCATCCTCACTGCTTCAGGGACTGGAACATTACACGCATCTGCCCGCCGCCGAAGCCAAAAAGCCTATCGGCCTGATGCATTTTGATTTGGGCGGCTACCAGCCGGCCGATCTCGAGGTGGCGTGCGCTTTTGATATCGACGTGCGCAAAGTCGGCCGTCCGCTGGAAGAGGCCTGCTTTGCGCTGCCGAACAACACGATCAAGATCCCACCTGGATTGCCGCATTACGGGGTGACGGTCGACATGGGCGAACTGCACGACGGAATCGCGCCGCACATGAGCGCTTATCCGCCCGACCGGACCTTTATCGCCGCGCAAGAGCCCCCGGTCGATATCGAGAAGCGCCTGCGCGAGACCGGGGCCGAGGTGATGCTCTGTTATCTGCCGGTGGGCAGCCAGAAGGCGGTCGAACGCTACGCCCGCGCCTGTCTCGAAACGGGAGTGAGCCTGCTCAATTGTATGCCGGTCTTTATCGTCTCCGACGAGAAATGGGCGGCCGAATTCACCGAACGCAAGATTCCGGTGGTGGGCGACGACGTCAAGTCGCAGCTCGGCTCGACGATTCTCCATCGCACGATCATGAAGCTGTTTGCCGACCGCGGAATCAAGCTGCGTCACACCTATCAACTGAACACCGGCGGCAACACCGACTTCCTCAACATGCTCGACCGCTCGCGCCTGGGTTCCAAGCGCGTCTCCAAGACCGAGGCCGTGCAGAGTATTCTGCCCGAGCGCATGGCCGACGTTGACGTCCATATCGGTCCGTCGGACTACGTGCCCTGGCAGAACGACAACAAGGTCTGTTTTCTGCGGATCGAGGGCGAAGGCTTCGCCGGCATCCCGATCGAGCTTGAATTGCGGATGTCGGTGCAGGATTCGCCCAACTCGGGCGGCGTCGTGATCGACGCAATCCGATGCCTCAAGCTGGCGCGGGATCGCAAAATCGGCGGTCCGCTCTACTCGATCGCGGCCTACACGATGAAGCATCCGCCGCGGCAGATTGCCGACGATATCGCGCGGGATCGCGTCGAGAAGTTCATCAGCGGCGAACTCGAGCGCTGAACACTAGCGGAGCGCCGCCGCGGCGCTCCGCCAATTCCGGCCAGGATCCGCCTTGCGGTCCCGCTAACTTAAGATTCTT
>Ga0074045_10006495_pt1 | contig 10041 bp, 10 predicted proteins | sample BogForMeECP23OM2_FD_94442 | JGI IMG/M metagenome (GOLD analysis project Ga0074045, IMG submission 94442) | Bog forest soil microbial communities from Calvert Island, British Columbia, Canada - Bog Forest MetaG ECP23OM2 | ecosystem: Environmental > Terrestrial > Soil > Wetlands ... | reverse complement strand
GCCGACTTCAAGCAGGACTTCGACGAATTCACTACTGTGACCACCGCGCTCAAGGCGCTACTCGCCTTCATCGGCGCGCTGACTCTGGGGATTGGCGGCATCGGGCTGATGAACATCATGCTGGTATCGGTGCAGCAGCGAACCCGCGAGATCGGAGTAGAGAAAGCGCTGGGCGCGCACAAAAACCATATCCTTTTTCAGTTTCTCGCCGAGGCGCTGGCCATCACGTTTGCGGGCGGCGCCGCGGGAATCGGGATCGCCTATCTGATCTCTTGGGGTGTTGGCGCATTGCCTCTGATGAGCGCCTTCGGCGACAACTTGCAGGCGGGTGACATCCATCTGCAAATCAATCTCAGCAGCCTGGCGGTGGCAACGATCATTCTTAGTGTCGTGGGAATCCTGAGCGGCATGGTGCCGGCAATCCGCGCCGCGCGCCTGGATCCAATCGAGAGCCTGCGCTACGAATAAAGGCAGGTCCTACAGGGCAGCAAATTCATTTGAACGGAATATCCGATTGCTTTGAAGTCCACCCCACGCTCGGCACCGAACCCCAGAACCTTCGCACCGAGGGAATGTATTTCGTCATGTTCCCAGTCGGTTCGGTGCGGGCGAACACCTGGAAACGCCAATTGAGTACATCCGCGACGTAGATGGTTTGGTCGGGTCCCATCGCCATGAAGTGAGCCCACGCCATTTGGCCGGGTTTGTGTCCCGGTTCACCGAAGGCGCCGAGGATCTTTCCACTTTGATCCAGTTCGACGATCCGGTCGTATCCTCCGTCCGCCATCCAAACGTGCTGGTCGGGCGTAATCAGGAGACCGTATGGGTAGCCGATACCCGTCCATTGCCGGATGAAGTTCCCATCTGCGTCAAAGATTTGTATACGTTGATTTTCCCGGTCGCCAACATAGACTCGGCCCTCCTTGTCGATGGCGACACTGTGCGGCAGGTCGAATTCACCGCTGCCGCTTCCGAATTTCCCCCACGCCTTGATGTAGTTTCCATCGCGGTCGAACTTGACGACTCGGGAATTGCCATAACCGTCAGCCACGTAAATGTCGCCATTTTTTGCGAACGCCACATCGGCCGGTTTGTTGAACAACCAGTCTGCTTCCGCGCCGGTGTTGATTCTCCCCAGCACTAGCATCACCTTGCCGGATAGATCCAGTTTGAGCACTAGATGGTTCCCGTCGTCGGTCGTCCAGATGTTGTCGTCAGCGTCGATGCGCAATCCGTGCGGGTGCGAAAAGAGCCCTTCGCCGATGCTTTGAATAAAATTGCCCTTGCCGTCGTATTCGGCAAGCATCGGCTTGGTTCGTTGGAAAAGAAATATATGGCCCTTCGAATTTACGGCGACCGCAGAGGATTCGCCGGGGATCATCCCTTTTGGAAACTTGAAGAAGTTCGGCACCACCCGATAGGGAAGTTCGGGAACGGCTTGGAATGGGGTGGCGTTTGTTGCTGTTGGCTGCGCCCCGGCATGCAATGGCAAAAGTGCAATGGACGCGAGCACGATGGTCAGAAACCTTCTCATATTTCCTCCCCACACGAAGATCAAAACCGAGTCATTGCGCTAACCGGGGCGAAATCAGGACACTCCGATCGCTAGGCCCGCCGCATCGACCCCGCGATCACTGCGCCGAATACCAGCAACGTCAGCAGAGAAATAATTCCAAGCGAAATGACACAGTAGATACACCACACCCCCAGTACATAGTTTTCGACGTCCGCCAGGTGGACGGCAAACGCGAAGGCTCCAGTCACGAACGGCAACATCCATGGGTATGCTTTTTTGAAAGCGAGCAAGCCAAGAAGCAGATAGCCTGCCATGCCAATGACAGCGACGGGAACTCCATGCAACATGGCGAACGGACTGTGATTGACAATGCCGCAATCCCAGCGTTCATTGATGCTGCACGGCGATGCTTCCGTGCGGTAATGCTCGCGCAACGCCAGCGCGGAAACAACAATCCCTAAAATTGCCAGTACCACCAGTACCCATCTCATATTCCGCTCTCCAAACGAGTGCAACTGATGTTGATTGCCGAACGTTGATTGCCGAACAAGTATTATCCGCGATTTGCGACGGTATTGGCGCGCCAGCTTTATGTCTTGCGTGCTTCCGCTTCCGCCAGCCACCCGCGGCGCAGCGCTTCCGGCGCGACTCCCGACAGGTAGGGCTTGATATCGAGTATCGGCGTGCCGTCGAGCATGTCGACTCCGCGAACATGGAGCGACGGTCCCTCGCGGCGCAACAGCTCGACGATGGTCAGGCCAATCGGATTCGGACGTCGCGGAGACCGGGTCGTAAACACGCCATGTGGGCGGTTATCGGACGGCGGAGTGCCGACCAGTTCGAATCCCTCAGACCTGTCGAACTCCCAGAGAACGATGAGATGCGAAAAGCCCTCGATGTCCGTAAGTCCTGGTTCGAGCTCGGGCAATATTTTGAGAACGCCCTCGGCGTCGTGTTTCGCGCCAAGACCTTTGGGAATTTTGGCTGTCTCCTTATACGGGCTGCCGACAAAGCCAATGGGATGTGAAGTGAACATGCAGGAACCTCCCAATCCATACTAATCCTGGTACCCGCGGGCTTCACTGCCGTCGCTTCGCTGTGTTACAACAACGCAATGAGTGACGATGTCGGGGCAACTTCAGCCTCGAGAGAAAATCCGGTTTCGTCGAGGCCTTCAGACGCACCAACACCCAAGCGCGATATCTGCAATTTCTGTCCAAACTGCGGGACCGAACTGCTGGGACGCAGTTGCAAGCTGGTTTGCAAGACCTGTGGCTTCTATTTAAGCTGCTCGGATTTCTACTGAACTTTGCCGTGGACCCAGTCAGGCCCAATCGGACCCCGAACCGCGCTACGGTCGAAGCACCGCAACGCCAACCCTCAACCATGCTCTTTTCAAACTCCTGCTGCCGCCGACGACCCCTCGCCGCACTCAATCCACCGCCGCGCCTCGTCCATGGAAAAGAAAACGCGCATGGTTTTGTTTTCCCGGCGAAGCATTCGATGAAGTTGCGCGGCGCGCATCTGGGCTTGGCTCTCAACCACAAAAGCGCGCCGGGCGTTGAACGAGAACGGATCGACGTGATCGGCGAGGATTATGCTTTCGCGCGGGCCCAGCGCAACCGATTCGACCCCGCGCAGGTCAACGATTTCGGAAAAGGCCGGGCTGAACCGGGGATCGGCGCGGAGGCTGGACGCGTAATTGACGAGTGTGCAGAAAGTGAGTATCCCCTCGACCCGCACTGACACCAGACGAGCGGCCGTATCGATGGAATAATCAAACGGTCGCGACCTCGGGGAGCTCATACCTCCCTTATCGGCAGTACATTCCAAAACTACAGCCCCAGTTGGGCGAATGCTGCAAGGCCCTCCCTCACCCGAACAAACTTTCCCCGCAGCTTCTACAATAGGTGCGGCTTTGATTTACTGATTCTTCATGACAGGAGATTCGAATGGAACGGAAGGCTAGCGCAGTTTGGAAGGGTGGACTGAAGGACGGAAAAGGCACTGTTTCCTCGACCAGCGGCGTGCTCTCGAACACGCCCTATTCATTTGCGACGCGTTTCGAAGGCACTCCCGGGACGAATCCGGAAGAATTGATTGCGGCGGCGCACGCGGGATGTTTCTCGATGGCGCTTTCGGCGCAGCTTGGGGCCGCAAACCTTACACCGGAGAGCATCAACACCTCCGCAACGCTCACCATGGAGAAGCTCGAGGCGGGCTGGACGATCACGGCCGTGCACCTCGACGTGACCGCGAAAGTTCCAGGAGCCAGCGCGGAAGCATTCAACAAGGCAGCGCAGGACGCCAAGGCCGGGTGTCCGGTGTCGAAAGTGCTGAACGCGAAGATCACGATGAATGCGAAGCTGGGATAGGCGGGGGCGTTCGGCTCTCGGCTTTAGGTTCTCGGCTTTAGGCTTTCGACTAAGGCTTGCGTCCTCCTTCCCGGAGACGGTGCACTCAGTGCACCGAGAAACCGGAAGCCGAAGAGCGAAAGCCGAACGCCGAAAGCCGAGAGCCGTACCTAGCTGTGGCTGCGCAGCAGTTCGCGGAGCTTGACGTTGATCTTGACGGCTTCTTTGGACGCTTGATCGATCATTTCAACCCAGCGGCGGGAGTTCTCGGGCGGACCGGCCTGCGCGATCAAGTACGTGGCCTGCACGATGGTTTCGAGGGCGTTGCTGAGGTCGTGCGCCAGAAAGCGAAGGTCCTTTGCGAGGGCAGCGGGGATTTTATCGTCAGCGCTCGGCATGCTGGATCATCCTATCTGGCTTGGGGCGCGGCTCTCCGCTTCATTGACACGCGGGAGGCAGCCAGTAGATATTAGTGTAGTCCCTTGAAAAAGGGGCCCTGCCGATTTTTTCTTCACCGTGCGGATATGGCGGAACTGGCAGACGCGCTAGGTTCAGGTCCTAGTGGCCGCAAGGTCGTGGAGGTTCGAGTCCTCTTATCCGCACCAGAAATTAGCTCTCAGTCTTCAGTTGTCCTCCGGGAAACTGATCAGACACTAATCGAACCTTGATCGGCGGTACGCTTACGTAATGCGACCTCTTCTGTATTCCATCAACGTCACATTGGACGGGTGCTGCGATCATCGCGAAATGTTCGCAGACGAAGACTTACATCGTCGCGCGGCGGAAAACATCAACCGGGCCGATGCGCTCCTCTTTGGCCGGGTGACTTACGAAATGATGGAGGCATACTGGCGGCCGCTGGCGCTTGAATCGACGGAACCCTTCGCCCGGACGATCGACGCGGCAAAGAAGTACGTCGTGTCGAGCACCCTGGACCGGGTCGATTGGAACGCGGAGCTTGTGCGCGGGGATCTAGGGACGGCCGTTCAGCAGCTGAAGCAGGAGCCGGGTAAGGGACTGCTCGTGGGAGGCGTGAAGCTCCCGCTGGCGTTGGCGGAGCTGGGATTGATCGATGAGTACGAGCTCGTTGTGCACCCTAGGCTGGTGGGCCACGGGCCGACTTTGTTCGCGGGGCTATCCAAGCGTGTCGACTTGAGGCTCGTGAGCCGGCTGGAATTTGGCTCGGGGGCAGTGGCGATGCGGTATGAGCCTAAAAGGTAGCCATCGGGCTTGAGATAACTACTAAACTGTATTTGACAGTGTCGGCCGTTTTCGACTTAATCCCTCGGATTTGCATTGGGCAGTCGGACCTGAGACCTGACACCTGACACCTGAGACCTGCCTTTAAGCCCCCGCCGACAACCGATGCGTGCTGCGCGTCTGCGCGATGCCGTATTGGCGGATCTTGTAAAGCAATGCCTTATAGCTGATCTTCAGCAACGCGGCCGCCTGCTTGCGATTCCAGTTGGTCTCTTCAAGGGCGCGCGCGATGGCTTCGGCTTCGGCCTCGTCCTTGGCGCTGCGGCCGACAGATTTCAGTCCCCCGCCGCCTTCGGCGCCTGCGACTGCGGCTTGCCCGGCGGTCTCAAAGTGCCTTCCTCCGCCGCCATCGGGGCGTGGCTGCAATTCTGAAGTAGCCAGCGACTCATCTCCCAAAACCAGATAGCGCTTAATGAAGTTGCTCAATTCGCGCAGGTTCCCCGGCCAGGAATGGCGCAGACAAGCTTCCATCAACGCGGGCCCCAGCGGCAACGGCGAGCGCGCATACGACTCCGACATGCGCGACATGAAATGTTTGAGGAGAATCGGTATTTCTTCTTTGCGGTCGCGCAGCGGCGGCAGCGAAAGTGTGAACGCGTTGAGACGGTAGTAAAGATCTTCGCGCAGGCGCTTGTTGGCGAGCGCTTCCGGAATGTTGATGTTGGTTGCGGCCAGGATGCGGACGTCCACCTTGATGACGTTGCGGCTGCCGAGGCGCGAAAAGGTTTGGTCCTGCAGCACGTGCAGCAGCTTGGCCTGTAACAGCGCCGGCATTTCGCCGATCTCGTCGAGCAAAATGGTGCCCTTGTTGCACAGTTCAAACTTGCCCGGCTTTGGATGATTGGCGCCGGTAAAAGCTCCCGCCTCGTAGCCAAACAGCTCGCTTTCGAGCAGGTCGGCAGGCACCGCGGCACAGTTCACCTTGAGGAACGTGCGGTGGGCCCGCGGAGAAAGCTTGTGGATGAGCCGCGCCAGAACTTCCTTCCCCGTGCCGCTTTCGCCCAGCAACAGCACCGGGATATCGACATTGGCAACCAGCGCGGCCTGCGAGCGGATCTTCTTCATCGCGGGACTGGCGGCCACAAAGAAAACGTCGTCGCACAGCTCTTCCACTTCGCCGGCATAGCTGTCCGTCTTCGCGCTGCCGATGCACTGCGCGATCACGCCATCGAGTTCTGCCTTCTGAAACGGCTTCGTCAGATAATCGGTCGCACCCAGGCGCATCGCCTGCACAACCTTGCGCGTATCGTTGACGCAAGAAAGCATCACGACCTTCAGGCCGGGCTTGATGTGGCGGAGCTGTTCGAGCGTCTGCAAGCCGTCGATGCCGGGCATGAGCAGGTCGAGAAGCACGAGATCGGGCTGCAGCCCTTTTTGCACATGTTGAACGGCTTCTTCCCCGGTCGTAGCAGTCTGAACTTTGTGGTCGTCGACTTCGAGCAGGGTGCGGATATAGCGCAGCATTCCCGGTTCGTCGTCTACGAGCAAGATGTTGGCGGCTTCACTCATCGGCTGCTTCCTTGCGGCGGACCGCTCAAAATTGGTTTCATGGGAATCAGAAAAGAGAACTTGCTGCCTGCGCCCAGTTCGCTCTCGACCCAGATCTTGCCGCCCATCCCTTGCAGCAAGCGGCGAGCGATGGCGAGGCCGAGTCCCATGCCCTCGGCAGATTCGGAGCCGGGCAGGCGAAAGAAATCGTCGAAAATTTCGAGCTGAAACTCCGGACGAATGCCCGGGCCTGTGTCGGACACACTGACCTTCACGGCATTTGCCGTATTCGTCGACTGGCGGCGGCGGTCGCCGTTGGCCGGCGATTGCGTCCCGATGCGGCGCTCCCACATATGCGGTTCGGCATGCAGCCAGACCGTGCCGCCCTGGGGCGTGTACTTGCACGCATTTTCCAGAAGATTCGAGATCACTCGTTGGATTTTCGGCGCATCAAAAGGAAAAGGCGTCAGCTTGTCGTTAGCCAGAAAATAGAGCGCAAGACCGCGTTCATGAAAACGATCTGACCAGAGACGGCAAACTTCGGAAAGGCACGCGTTCATGTCGCCTTCCACAAACAGCATGCGCATCTCACCTGTTTCGAGGACGGAAAAAGTGAGGAAGTCCTGAATGAAGTGCTGCAGGCGCTGTCCGCTGGCGAACATGTCGGTCATGACTTCGCGCTGCCGCTCGTTAAGCGGGCCGAGCTTCTGGCTCTGTAACAGCTCAATGTAGCCGTTCAGAATCGCCAAGGGCGTTTTCAAATCGTGAGCGGCGGAGCCCAGCGCGTTGGTGGTTTTGCGGAAACGATCGCGCAGCTGTTCCAGCTCGCGAGTGACTTCAAGCGAGGCGCTGGAAGCGGAAGTCTCCGCGCCAGAGTTCGGCGTGGAGCTTTCCTTCATCGAACTGGGACCAGCGACGGACATGGCTGGAGTTTTCTCAGGCGTAGAGGCCATTTGGACCCAAAAAATGACAGCTGGGGAGGGGCTAATGCAACTACCTTTTAAGAACGAGGGATAAAATAATGCTAAGTCAGGGTCAACAAAGTGTCAATCGGAAACACACCGCAGGCGAAACGGAAAAACCTTGCACTTTCGATTTTGACCTATGGTCATAACCGGACGGGCGAGGGTGCCGGTGACGGCGTCAAATTCCCTTCTGGAAGCGCGGTTCAGGATCGAATCGGAACCGAACTCGCCATCTTCGAAGTTTGGCCCCTAAGGTGCTATTTTGATGGTAGTTAATACGGTTTTAGGGCAGGTATCGCAGGTGACAGGCAAAGCAATCCGGAAGAACATGCGGAAATGGACGCGATTGAGGCTGGCTATTCCGGTTTTTCTGCGATCCCGTGATGAAAATAACAAAGATTTGCTCGAGTTTGCCACCGCCATCAACATTTCTGCTGGTGGCGCCTTGGTCGCAACTCGTCATTCCTTGCCAAAATCGACGCCGATATCCCTGGAGATCCCCAGCGCTCCCATAGGCCCCATGCACGGATTGGCGAGTTTTCATAGCGTAATCCGGGCTAAAGCCGTGTGGGTATCTCATTTGGACGATTATCACCTGATGGGGCTGAAGTTCGCGCGACCTCTAAATACTGACGCGGCAGCGACGTCCCCGAGGCAAATGAGGAAAGCTAGTACTGAGGTGTGAAATAGTTTTCCCTCCAAAAGGCTGCCACGCCTTGGCACGTCGGTGCCATGCCTGTGGCGCAAAAAGCCCGGTCGTTTTCCCCGCAACTCAATGGTAGACTTCTACTTGTTGGATATCTCTGGAGTCCCCCTCTCCTACTCCCCTGTTTGGCGCTTGATGTGCACTTTTAGTGCATGCGGGTTACGTACCGCAAATGGGGCTTTCATCTATATATGACGACACTCTCGGTGGCTTCACTGCAACAATCGCTTGGTGATCTTCCCCCGGACAACATTATTTTCGGCCGCTCGGAAGCCCTGCAGGCAATCCGGGCACAACTCGCCCGAGTAGCGGCCGCCAATGTTCCGGTTCTGATTACCGGAGAGAGCGGCACTGGGAAAGACATCATTGCGCGCATGATCCACGGGCTTTCTCCGTGGAAAGGCGGGCCCTACGTTAAGGTCAACTGCCCAGCCATCCCAGGAACGCTTTTGGAGAGCGAGCTGTTCGGTTACGAAAAAGGAGCCTTCACGGGCGCTTTCGGATCGAAGCCCGGCCGCGTGGAAATGGCCCACCGCGGCACCCTGTTCATGGACGAGATTTCCGAACTCGATCCGTCGCTGCAATCGAAGCTGCTGCAGTTGCTGCAAGACGGCCAGTTCTGCCGCATCGGCGCGCAAGAAGATAAAAAGGTCGAAGTGCGCGTAGTTTGCGCAACCAACCGCGACCTGCGGTCCGAGATCGAATCCGGAGCGTTTCGGCAGGATCTTTTCTACCGCATCAACGTCGTCAATTTGCGCATGCCTTCGCTGCGCGAGCGGCGCGGCGATATCGAGGATCTCGCCAGCTATTTCCTGGAGCTCTACAACCGGAAATTCAACTGCAAAGCGCGGCCGCTCTCGGCCGAAGTGCTGGCCGTGCTGCAGAAATATCACTGGCCCGGCAACATTCGCGAACTGGAAAATCTGGTCAAGCGCTACGTCATCCTCGGACATGAAGAAGCGATCACATCCGACCTGGTAGCGCGGGAGCCGGACTTTCTGAGTGCCGACATCTCGTTCGACGGCCCCATCTCGCTGAAGAAGATGACCCGCCAGGCAGTACGCGAGCTGGAGCGAAAAGTCATTCTAAAAGTTCTGCAACAGCATCACTGGAACCGCAAACAGTCCGCACGCACGCTCGGGATCAGCTATCGCGCGCTGCTCTACAAGATTCGCGACGCCGGACTCCCGTCAAACCGGGCACTGCGCCTGCAGCAGGCCGAGGACGACGCACCAACGAAAAGCGGCGCCGCAGCGGACTAAGATCAAGGTCAGAGGTTAGAGGTCAGATTGCAGAGGTGAACTCTTCGCCGTTCGAACCGAGCTAACGAAGATTGAGACGATCTCGTGGGCTTCCTTGCACAAGCTCTGTAACTTCGCTTGCGGGAACAGCGTCGCTTCCTGAACGAGTTCCAGCCAAAACTCAGTCTCGTCCGCTTCTTCCAGGACAATCCCGAGCTTGGCGATAAATTCCGCGCGCGACCGCGCACCGCAAGCTGCCCGATAGTTGGCCGCAACGGAGGTGCTCGACCGAAGAAGCTGCCCGCCCAAGATGCGCGCTTCTTGCGTCCGGGGAAGAGAACGGCAAAGTCGAAGCACTCGCAAAGCGAAGTTCTTCGTCCGCAGCTTCATTGCTTCGGAATCCCGTCTCACCGTGGTGTTCCTCCCAGAAAGATAGTTTGACGATTGCGCCGCCGCAACCGCAGTGATCCCAAGCACGCCACAATTGTTTGGTTTTAACCTCTGAATTCTG
>Ga0074045_10006494_pt1 | contig 10041 bp, 10 predicted proteins | sample BogForMeECP23OM2_FD_94442 | JGI IMG/M metagenome (GOLD analysis project Ga0074045, IMG submission 94442) | Bog forest soil microbial communities from Calvert Island, British Columbia, Canada - Bog Forest MetaG ECP23OM2 | ecosystem: Environmental > Terrestrial > Soil > Wetlands ... | reverse complement strand
TCGCCGACGAGCAAGGGATCGACGAGCGATCAGATCTTGATCACGAGCAATGATCCCAAGCAGAAGAAGGCGATCAAGGTGAAGATCAAGGGCAAGTCGAAGGCGCCGAAGTAATAGAAATAGACGGCCGGATCGCACTTAACCGCGCGCGCAACCAAGCGGCGGGCCAAACGGCCCGCCGCTTTGCATCTGCGTCGTACGGATCATCAATCTGATTGGAGACGGGCAGGCTATGGCATCAAGAATGCTTCCGACAGAGAAAATATGAAAGCAACCGATCCGATCGCGCGATTTACTCGATGGTTTCGTGAGGAAGTGGCCGCCGGCACCAACCTTCCGGAGGCGATGGCGCTGGCTACTTGCGGAAGCGACGGTATGCCCAGCGTGCGCTACATTCTGCTCAAGCAAGCGGATGCGCGAGGGTTTTCCTTCTACACAGATATACGCAGTCCCAAGGGCCGGCAAATGGCGCAAAATCCCCGCGCCGCGATGGTCTTCTATTGGCCGCGGAAGGGACGCCAGGTCAGGATCGATGGTTGCGTCGAGCTGATGACTGCGGATGAAGCGGACGAGTATTGGGCAACCCGGCCGATTGACAGCAGGATTTCGGGTAGCGTCTCGCACCAGAGCCATCGGCTGAAAAACCGCGAAGAGCTGGTCGCGCGTGTCGCCAAGCTCCGACGGGAATTGAGGGGCAAAGAGCCAGTGCGGCCGAATTACTGGCTCGGACTCCGGGTGGTGCCGAATCGGATCGAATTCTGGGTGCAAGCTCCCTTCCGATTGCATCACCGCGAATTGTTCCTGCGCCGCGCAGGCCAATGGCACAAGACACTGCTGCAGCCTTGAGGACTGCTTCCAAAGGAAACAGGCCTGCATCGAAACGACGCAGTTTCGGATAATTCCAGCCGGGGATGCACGCGGAAAGACCCGTGTTGTATGGAACAACGTTGTACGGAACGATATTTGCTGCTAACTTCGGCAGATCATGACATATAATTTTCCGGCGCTGTACTTCGAGGCTACTCGTCTATGCAACCTGCAATGCCCTTTGTGCATGACCGGCAGCAACGACGCGCATAAGGTTCGAGACAAACGTCGAAGCGAACTCAGCTTCGATGAGATTCGCGAACTGGTATTGCTCCCAGCCAAGCGCCTTGGCGTTATAGCTGTCGGATGGAGCGGCGGCGAGTTCCTGTTGCGCAAGGATGCGCTGGAGCTTCTCCGGCTTACGGTGGAGCTAGGTTATCAATGTAAGGTTTGCAGCAACGGCGAGGTACTCGATCGGACCAAACTGCAGGAAATCAAGGAAGCAACCAACGGCAAGGTAACTATATCGGTGGGGCTGAACTCGATTGACGAGCGCAACGAGTGGACCCGCGACGCCAAACCCGATCGTACCTTGGAGGTGCTCGCCCTGTGCGACGAGCTCAAGATTGATCGCCATGTCATCGTCACCATCTCCAAGGACAATACCAAGACCTTCGCCGACACCGTCAAGTATCTTACCGATCGGCGGATTTCATACAACCGCTCGCCTTACGTGGCGCGAGGCTCGGGTTGCGATATGTTCCACAAGCTCGCGTTCGATCGCAACGATCTCGAAGCTCACTTCCATCCCGAGTTGCGCAGCCACGTCAATGGCTACGTGAGCTACACCCCGTTCTTCCTCTCGCCGGAGTTGCACGCCCAGGTTTCCGGAGGAGCCGCCAATGGGGCGGTACCGCAGAATCCGCCGATCGGATGCTGGGTCGGGACCTGGTTGGCGCTCAACGCGGAAGGCGATCTTTCGGTCTGTCCGGTTCTGCTCGATCAGCTCAAGGCCGGCAACGTGCGCGAAAAACCGCTGGACGAGCTGGTCGCTTCCAGCCAACTGTTCGCCGACGTGCTCGATCGTGGCAAGCTCACAGGCAAGTGCGGCGACTGCCGGTATCAGTACACATGCGGCGGATGCCGCGCGATGGCCTACTACCACAACGGCGACTACATGGCCGAGGATCCAACCTGCTTCTTCGATCCCGAAGACCGCAGCACGATCAGCCCGCACGAAGAGCAGACCAACCGCTTGTTCAAGAAGTACCTGATCGTGGCGCGCTACGTCGGCTTGTTTACTCGTCCGCAGCGCCCGGTGTGACCGATCGGCTCGGTGGTCAGTTCGGATCGAGCCGCACGCAATATCCCGCCTTGCAGCAAGTAGCGTAGAATTCCACGTCCACGTTGTGGAGCACGCCGATTTTCATCGCTGACCCCGAAGGCCGGCTGGACGCAAGCGTGGGAGCCAGCGCGGCACCGATCGGCAGTAGTCCTGGTAGTCGCGGCCAAATGTCCGCCTGAGCGTCGGTTCCTCGTAGAGAATCACGAACAAGTGGAATCCGATCGCAACCGCGAATGCGTATTCGAGCACGCCCAAGTTACCGAAGAAGAGCGCCTGGCCGGCCAGCATCGCGATCACCGCGATATAGGCGGGGTTGCGCACACGGCGATAGACTCCACCCACTACCAGCCGCCGTGTCGGTGCGATCGGAGCCGGAGTCCCGTGTCCCTCGCGCACGAAGCGTGCGAGAAAGTCGGCGAACGCCGGAACCGCGATGACGAACATTGCAAGGCCGATCCATCGGGTGGGCCCGAGCCCAAACAATGGCGGCCTCAGCTCCCATCGTGAAATCAGGTAGGGGACAAGGCCTACCACTGAGCCCGGCACGACCACGGTAAACACGACCGTGCCGAGATACGCCCACAGCGGGGGCCGCGTTGTGTGAGCCTGCTCCATAGCCGTGCCAAGCGTTGTCGAGCGATCACGTTGTCAAATCGTTCGACTGAACTGCATCATTTCGCTACTTTGATTCGTCCACTCTTTATAGCTTTCAACAAAGCACCGTAGTCGCTCTCAGTTTGATCGGCATAGCCTTTCGCGAATTTCACGATTGCGTCATCGAAGGCATCACTCGAGCCGAGATAGCCGGCGATCATGGCGGGGTCTCCCGTGCGCGCATGCGCTCGAGCCAGAGCCCAGCCGCACGCGTCGGCGAAATAAGCGAGGTCCGTGGGATTCTCCGTGTCGACCGGCATCGGAATCTTCATATCGCGCAATTGGCGGACGTAAAAGTCGCGGCCAGGTTCCAACCCGACCGTCCAACCCAGGAATATGTCGCTGGATGCCTGCATCAAGTGCTGACCATAGACCACTCGCTGTCCGTGCGTCGAAAATACACTGCGGCCGGCGTATGGTTCCAACACTGAGGCGCGGGCTTCCTTGATCTGCAGAAACAGCGGCGCGGCCTGCGCATCCCTGAACAAAGCCACCTCGCAAAAGGTTCCGACACTTCCAATGCCGACAACTCTGAACGCTACGTCCAGCAGCTCAAACCGATCAAAGAGCACTCGATAGGACTCAGGGAGGGAGGTCCGGTATCGCTTGAAGATTGACACTGCTCGCCGTAGATAGGCCGAGGTCCGTTGACTGGGCAAATGATAGATGAGCGGCGGCTCGTCCTTGATCTTGGTCTTGTCTCTGGCAGCCATCGAAGGAAGCAAATTGTTCGGTACCGTCTTTCGCCGAGCCCTCTGGGAAACTCTTCTGTCGCGCCGGCGGTTCTTGGGCCCCGGAACTCGATCGAGGAGTTCCTGGAAATCGATTCGCTGATACCACACCTCGAGCGACGGCATGGTCGCATACTCGCCCAGATGCTCGCGGTAGGAACGAACCGCTGCTCGAACAGCGTGCTCCCGATACCGGGATCTAATGCCCGCGGAGCGCCCCGCGACTTCGATGCTCACGGTCAAGCGCTTGACGTCCCATTCCCAGGGAGCTGGGAGCGTTTCGTCGAAATCATTGATATCGAAAACCAGGTTGCGCTCAGGCGTCGCGAACGCTCCGAAGTTCATTATGTGGCAGTCGCCGCAGGCCTGGACGCGGAGTCCTGTCCGGGGAGTCTCGGCCAAATCGAATGCCATCACGGCTGCTGCACCGCGGAGGAAGGCAAACGGCGACTGCTGCATTCGCGCATAACGAATGGGAAGCAGCTTGGGAATTCGCCCCGCGTCGGATTCGATCAGCAACTGGATCGGATCAGGCCGATTCGTGGGCGCCTTCCAGGGCGCATGGCTCTTGCGCGCAACCGTCTCTCGAAGGCCGCGGCCGGCTCTCAGCCGTTGCGCGATTGGAGCGCGAGGCGACGTATGCATCAACATCAGTCCACCGCGTGCATCTTAGGAAAGTGGCGGCGACTTAGGCAACTCAACGACTCGGCGCACACGGCTCTGGCACGGCGGGATAAAGACGAAGCTGTTTGCCGCGATAGTCTCTTCTGATCCGGATTGTGCGCCGAGTTATACCGGCCTGTTCTCAATTTCTCGATTCTCCGCATAATCAGGCGCAGCACCCAGCACGGATCGTGGAACTGCCCGGCGAAAGCGCCGTTCATGACGCCGAGTCCGATGCGTCGCTGCACGAGACATCAGGAAGGAATCAATCTAGTACAAATTGACTTAAGCTTGGAAAGGAAGTAGTCGGGAATAAGTCCGCCGCGTCTTCCGTCGGCAGGGGCAACAACTCATCAAAGACGCTTGAGTAAGGCACGTCTGCCTGGCACGGTCTGCTTCCTTTTTTCAGTGGTCGTAGCGTGCCAATAGGAGGGGAGTCATGAAAAGGAACATGCTCGGGAGCGCGATTGCGAGCTTCGTGCTAGCCTTGGTCCTGCTCTCTCCCACTACCGTGCGGGCTCAGGTGAAAACCTGTGGCCCTGGTTTCAGCCTGGGCTGTGGCGCTGATGCCTGCGCCAACCTCGCTCCGGGAAGCCCATGCGGCGCGGGCAATACTTGCGTCGTCTTAGGGCAGTGTGCCACGAACACGAAATTTTACTGCGGGTGCCTGAACACTGGCGACATTGAAGCTTGCATCGACCTCGCACAGGCCTGCACCAAGGCTTGCAGGCAGGAATTGGGAGCGTGTTCACGGTCTTGTCAGCAGCATGATAGCGCCTGCAAGCTGGAATGTGACGCGGGCAGATTCGTTTGCGAGTCCAATTGTTCAGCTGAGATTGAGAACGCAGGCGTCAATAGCGGCTGCCAGCCTTAGCGCAATCACGCGGCCCGCTTTCGGGCTCGCGTATTGGGCGCTAGCGCTTATCGGCTTCAAGCCCGGCGGCGCAAATGCTGCAGTTGCGATGCGCGGGCTCAAGACGATGAGGTAGTCGGCGTAGCGCACGAGTTTTTTTGGTCTCCGGGTGCAGTTGCTCCCCAATCTGTTCGATTTCTCGATTCTCCGCGCGAGCGGTTTTGAGCTATGCTCGCACAAAGCTCAACTTCGGATGAAACAAGAGCGGGCAAAAGCGCCGAAGATGCGCCGCCGCGACTTTCTGGGACTCATGGTCGCGGCGGCCGCGACCGCGGCAACGAGAGTGAGCCGCGCGCAGGAGAACAAATCTATGCGGAAAGAGGAAACCACCGCGGTCTATGGTGCTGACGGCAGCGAGCTGCCGCAAATCACCGGGATCATCGACACGACCAGCGGTCCGGTGCGGGGCCTCGTCAACGATGGCGTGCATACCTTCAAGGGTATCCGCTACGGCGCGCCGCCGGTGGGTCCTTTACGCTGGATGCCGCCGCAAAGGCCGGCGCCCTCGAAAGTAGTGCTGGACTGCTCCGACTACGGAGCGCCCGCGATGCAGATGGCGTCGGGCGCGACCGCGGCTCCGACCGGCGATTACGGCATGTTGATGGCCCGGGTGTTCACGACCCCGTCCGACCTGAAAATTCAAAACGAGGACTGCCTGTTCCTGAACGTGTGGACGCCCGCGACCGACAACGTGAAGCGGCCCGTGATGTTCTGGATTCACGGCGGCATCTTCGCCTACGGCTCGGGTGGTCAGCCGGTTTACTGCATGGAAGACCTCGCCCGCGATCATGGCGTGGTTGCCGTCAACGTGAATCATCGCCTCAACGTTTTCGGCTATCTCCACCTGGGCGACCTGATGGGCGATGCCTACAAATCGTCCGGCACGGTCGGCATGCAGGACCTAGTGCTCGCCTTGCAGTGGGTGAGAGACAACATCGCGAATTTCGGCGGCGACCCCGACAACGTAACCATCATGGGTCAGTCGGGCGGTGGTGCCAAAGTCTCGATTCTGATGTCGATGGACTCGGCGAAGGGACTATTCCACAAGGCGTCGATTCAGTCGGGTCCTGGCCTGATAGTCGGCCGCAGAGAGCCCGCCACCGCAGCCGCCAAAGCGCTCCTCGCGGAACTCGGCATCCAGCCCGGCGACATCAAGTCACTGCAGGGAATGCCCGCCCAGACGATCGTCGCCGCCGCCTTCGCGGCGGACGCGAAGAACAACGCCGGGCCGCGCGTACCCGGCATGCGCCGCCCCGGTGGTATTGGCTACATCCCGATCATCGACGGTATCGCTATCACGCGCGATCCGTTCACGCCCGATGCGCCTGCGGTGTCCCGCGATGTACCGGTGCTGGTCGGCTACGTGAAGGACGAGGTTACCATCTTCACTGCGGGCGAGCCGTGGTTTGGAAAAATGACCGAAGCCGATCTCGAACAGCGCATCGCGATGCTCGGCCCCATGGGCAAGCCGCTGGTCGAGGCATGGCGCAAGATCAGACCCGACTACTCGCCGACCTATCTGTTCACCGCGGCAATAAGCTCGATGTTCGCGATGGGCGGATCGATCGCGCTCGCCGAGCGCAAGGCGGCGCAAGCTGGCGCGCCGGCATACATGTGGTACCTGACCTGGGAAACTCCGGTCGCAGGCGGGCTATTCAAGACCCCGCACACAATGGAGATTCCGTTCATGCTCGATTCTTACCGCCGGGTGAGCGCCTTCGCCGGTCCGGACCCTGGAGCCGCGCGGATGCAGCAGCAGATAGGGGGAGCGTGGGTGGCGTTTGCTCGCACCGGCAAGCCCGATTGTCCCGAGATTCCGCATTGGCCGCCCTACGATGCCGGCAAGCGATCCACGATGGTGTTCAATCTTGAAAGCCAGGTCGTGAATGATCCGAATTCCGCGGTGCGAAAGATAATTCAGGGCGGGTGATAGTGCGGTGCGGCGAGAATCGTGAGCGCGACACTTCAGCAGTTGGGTGAAGATTTCTGGATCGCCGATGGCCTGATCGTCGATTTCTTCGCGTTCCCCTATCCCACCCGGATGGCGGTGGCGCGGCTCGCCGCTGGTGCGCTGTGGATCTGGTCGCCGATTGCGCTGACCGATTCGCTGCGGGCGGAACTCGCAGCACTCGGCCACCCGGCGCATATCGTCTCTCCCAACAAGCTCCATCATCTGTTCATGGGCGACTGGGCGTCAGAGTTCCCCGGCGCGAGGCTGTGGGGCCTGCCGTCGGTGATTCGCAAGCGCGCCGACCTGAAATTTACCGGCGTGCTCTCCGACGAACCGCCCGAGGATTGGCGGGGCGAGATCGATCACGCGGTCTTTCGCGGCAGCTTGTTCATGGATGAGATCGTTTTCTTTCATCGCGCGTCGCGCACTGCGCTGTTCGCCGATCTGATCGAGAACTTCTCGATGGAGTTTATCCGCAACACCCCCGGATGGCAGCGATGGAAGACGGCCTACGCGCGCCTGGGGGGAATCACCGAGCCGGTCGGGCGCGCTCCGCTGGAATGGCGCCTCAGCTTCGTGCGGCGCGCCGCGGCGCGCGCCGCGCTCGGGCGCGTGCTTGCGTGGGACCCGGTCAACGTCGTGATGGCGCACGGGACGATCGCGCGCGGCGGCGCTCCCGCGTTCATCCGCGAGTCGTTCGCGTGGCTGTAGGCGCGCTTTCGAGCCGCCGAGAGCTACGCCAGCCCGTTCAGATTAGCTCACTACCAATGCTCGCAACGTGCTTGACGCACGAATTGCGCGACCGTAGCCTTTGTGGCGATGCTCCCTAATCCCCGAGTTGAACCTTTCGCTGCAAGGCTGCACTTCATCCCTCGCAGGATGCGCCGGGGTCAGGCGGCCCTGGTCAATGCGCAAAGGGATTACTTTTCGCGCGCACCGGGATGGGTTCTGCTGACCACCACCGGGCGGCGAACCGGCTTGCCGCGTGAGGTGCTCCTTCCATGCGCCCGCAGCGACAATCATGTTTTCCTGATCTCCACTTACGGCTGGCAGTCCGATTGGATCCGCAACCTGCGCAAGAACCCTGAGGTCAAGGTCACCTGCAATGGCGTGGTGGTCTCCGGGCGTGCAAAGGTGATCGAGAACCTCGACGAGAAAACCCGGATCGTAAGCCGGCACCCATTCGTGGCCTTTGCTCCCTTCGAGCTGGTTAACGCAGTCGCCCTGACTGCTATGCGTCCATTGCTGGTGGCTTTCCTGCGCCGCTGGGTCGCCTCACGCCCGGTAGTGGTTGTCCGCACCTGAAGCGAGAACCCCAACAGTCTTAGAGGGACGCGATGGCATCGCAAGGCACTGCCTGGTACGTGGACTTTTTTCGCGGCGACTACCTCAACGTCTATGGCCACACGTTCACCGAAGAACGGGCTGAAAAAGAGAGCGCCTTCGTCGCGAGCGCGCTCGAGCTCGAGCCGGGCGCATCGGTGCTCGATCTCTGCTGTGGCCAGGGGCGGCATTCGATCCAGTTGGCGAAACGTGGCTTGCGCGTAACCGCTCTCGATCTGAATCCCGAGTACCTGGAACTCGCGAAGCAGGCGGCCAAGGCGAGCAAGGTCACAATCGAGACGATCGCCGCCGACATGCGCAAGATCCCGTTCGAAAACAACTTCGACGCGATCGTAAATATGTACTCCTCGTTCGGCTACCTCGAGTCCGAAGCCGAGGATTTGAAAGTCCTGGAATCTGCGGCCAAAGCGCTGAAAGCCGGCGGACGGATCCTGCTGGACATGCTCAACCGCGAGTGGGCGATCGATAACTATATCCAGAACGACTGGCATACCGGCGCCGACGGAACTTTGTACGTCGAGCGGCGCGACCTGGACCTCGCCACCAGCCGCATGCACGTGCATTTTATCGTCGTGGACCCGAAAGGCGGCCGGCGCGAGTCGATCGGGCACATCATCCGGCTCTACACTCTGACCGAGATGACCCGCATCCTGGAGCGAGTGGAGATGCACGTGACGGAGGTGTTCGGGGGATTCGATAGCGAGGCGTACGCGATAGGCACGCGGCGGATGATCATCGTCGGACGCAAGTAGCGGCCAGCCGCGCCGTGATCGGGGGGAAAAGCCGCGAAAATGCTCGGTTTTGTGGGTTGAAAAAATAGAGACGGCCGGGAAGCAATTTAAATTTCGCGCATTGTTGCCTTCGGTTGGCGCGGTTTGTATAGTCGCTGACTAACCAATCGGACAGGCCTTTGGGGTATGCTGTAAATATGGATGTGATGAAGACGCTTTTTCTGAATCCGCCCTCGTACGACGACTTCGACGGGGGAGCGGGCTCGCGCTACCAGGCGACGCGCGAGGTCTGGTCGTTCTGGTACCCGACGTGGCTGGCTTATCCGGCGGGGATGATCCCGGGCGCACGCCTGCTCGACGCGCCGCCGCATAACTACACCGTCGAGATGACGGTCAACGAGGCAAAGAACTACGACCTGGTCGTGATTCACACCTCGACGCCGTCGCTGAGGATGGACGCGCGCACTGCGGAAGCAATCAAGGCGGCGAATCCGGATGCGATCATCGCGATGGTCGGGGGGCATCCGACGGCGCGGCCCGACGAAACGCTGAAACTGTCGCCGGCGATCGATATCGCGGCGCGCAAGGAATTCGACTACTCGATGCTGGAAGTGGCGCAGGGCCGCGACTGGAGCACGATCGGCGGAATCAGCTATCAGAAAAACGGCGCGCTGCATCACAATCCCGATCGTCCGGCGCTCACCGACGAAGAACTCGACAAGTTGCCGTTCGTCACCGAGGTGTATGAAAAAAACCTCGACTACCTGAAATACAACAGCCCGTACTGCCAATATCCGTACGTGTCGATGTACACCGGGCGCGGATGCCCGGCGCGATGCACGTTCTGCCTGTGGCCGCAGGTCACGCAGGGGCATCGCTATCGCGTGCGGAGCCCGGAGAAT
>Ga0074045_10006493_pt1 | contig 10041 bp, 4 predicted proteins | sample BogForMeECP23OM2_FD_94442 | JGI IMG/M metagenome (GOLD analysis project Ga0074045, IMG submission 94442) | Bog forest soil microbial communities from Calvert Island, British Columbia, Canada - Bog Forest MetaG ECP23OM2 | ecosystem: Environmental > Terrestrial > Soil > Wetlands ... | reverse complement strand
TGTGTTTCACGGGGCGACCGCCACTAGTGGGCAGCCGGAACTTGAAGACTACCGTCCTTCGTCACTCGGCGGCGTGACGTGTAGCACAGATTTCGACACCAGAAAAGCGCAACCTATTATGGCGGCGGTTTGACGTCTCCTTGGTGGACGCTGCTGCGAGGCAAAATACGCTCCCAGCGCCTTTGCAGGCGAGTTCGTTTCGATCCAATCCCGCTTTAGACGGGAAGCGGGATTTGCCTACGCAACGCTTTGTAAATCAGCGACCTCACGTCCTATTCATGCCCGGCAATTCTGTTAGGGCCTACGCTGAGCGCGGCTCCTCTTGGAGCGGCGAGCCATATCTTTGCCGCAAACTTTTTTCTGGAGGTTTTCATGCTTCACCTCGACACCGGTAACACCGGCTTCATGATCCTTTGCACCAGCCTGGTCATGCTCATGACACCCGGCCTGGCGTTCTTTTACGGCGGCCTGGTAGGGCGCAAGAACGTCTTGGCCATCATGATCCAGAGTTTTGTTTCCATGGGCTGGACAACCGTAATCTGGTACCTGTACGGCTATTCGCTGTGCTTCAGCGGCGACTGGCACGGCATCATCGGCAATCTGAACAACATCTGCCTGCGCGGCATCAGTCTGTCCACGCCTTCCGCCCCGAACGACACCATCCCGGCAATGGTCTTCATTGCCTACCAGATGATGTTTGCCATCATTACCCCGGCCCTCATCTCGGGTGCGTTCACCAATCGCGTGACCTTCAAGGCCTACTGTCTATTCCTGACGGCATGGCTCACCTTCGTTTATTTCCCCTTCGTGCACATGGTGTGGGGCGGGGGCATCCTGCAACGCTGGGGCGTAGAGGACTTCGCCGGCGGCATTGTGGTCCATAACATCGCCGGGATGGCTGCACTGGCATCCATTCTTTATGTCGGCCGGCGCCGGGTGCTGGACCGCGGTCCTCACAGCATTCCATTGGTAGCCCTTGGGACCGGGCTGTTGTGGTTCGGTTGGTACGGCTTTAACGCCGGCAGCGAGATGCGCGTGGATTCGGTGACGGGGACGGCGTTCCTGAACACCGACATCGCGGCATCGTTCGCGGCTGTGGCCTGGCTGGTGGTGGCGTGGATCCGTGAGCGCAAGCCCAAGTTCCTCGGCCTGCTGACCGGCGCAGTTGCCGGACTCGCGACCGTAACTCCCGCGGCGGGATATGTTTCGCCAACCACCGCTGTCATCATCGGCGTGGTCTCCGGAGTGGTTTGTTACTTCGCGGTCGAGATGAAGAACAAACTGCACTGGGACGATGCACTGGATGTGTGGGGCGTTCACGGAGTCGGTGGCTTCCTCGGCATCGTGATGCTTGGGCTGTTCGCCAACAGCGCGTTCAATCCGGCCGGAACCAACGGGTTGCTCTACGGCAATCCCAGCTTCTTCATGAAGCAACTGGTCGCGGTGGTTTTCTCGTCGGTGTGGGCGTTCGGCTTCACCTACGCTATGCTCCGAATCATTAACATATTCACGCCGGTGAAGGTGACCGAGATGAGCGAGGAGATAGGCCTCGACGAGTCGCTGCACGGCGAACATGCCTATGAAACCCTCGAAGTGGAAGAGCTGTTTAACGGCGACCGTCGTATGACACTCGAACACATCGAAGAACACGTCGAGGTCGAGGAAGACGGCGAACTGGTCGGCCCCAGAAAGTAGTTATGCCGGGACGGTAGGATCTTTCGCCGGCTTCTGGGAAGAAGTGTATAGGCAGGGGCAATGCTGGCTTCACCCCTGCCTATTTTTTCACTTCGCTTGCTTCCGCCCGTAGGCTGACACACGTGGCCAACCTCTACGGCGCGAAGTAGGCGGAAATGTCCAGTATCAGTTGCGTCAGATTGGAGGCGAAGGCGTCGATCTTGCCGTTGTTCGTCGGCACAATCGCCATGTTCGACGTAATCGCTCCATCCACCGCGTTCAGCGTCGAGACCACGGGCTGGCTACCGCCATCCGGCCACAAGGTCAGGTACCCCAGCGGAACCGAAGGCACCACCGTCGCGTTGTGGACGTAAGCCTGGGCCAGGGCTGATGGGCCGCATACACTGTCCACCACATCCACCGTCAGTTCGTCAACGAACGGCTGTCCGTTACCTACTTGGCGGGTGTCCAGCACACGGCAGGGCACCGCCGGATACAGCGACAGCGGGTTCTGTCCCCCCGCCGGAGCAAAATAGCCGTTGATGTCGATTAACAGGTCCGTGTTGCTGCTGGCGAACGCCTCGATGCTGCGTTCGGGGTCCGTTCCTGCCGGTACGATTGCCGCGTTAGCCACCACGGTGCCGGTCACCGAGTTCAGCGTCGAAACCACCGGCTGCGATTGCCCGAACGGCCACACCGTCAGATAGCCCAGCGGCTCATACGGCAACACGGTGAAGTTGAAAGAGTACGCCTGCGGGCTGGCGCCCGGCGGAATACAGTTGCTTGACAGAATGGGAAATTGGCGCGCCGTGCCGCCGCTCAAGTACGGCGGTCCCAGTCCCTGAGGAAACCCGCTGTTTGCGCGCGTATCGGCCACGCGGCACGGCGTCAACGTGTAGAAAGCCAGCGTGGAATTGGCGCTGGTCAGCGTGAAGTAGCCATCGATGTCCAGCAACACGTCGGCGGTATTGCTGAGGAAAACGTTGACTCCCCCGCTGACTCCCGCGGGCACAATTGCTGCGTTCGCCTTCACCCGCCCATCCACGGAGTTGGTCGTCGAGATCACAGGCTGAGTCGTCTCGCCCGCAGGCCAAATAGTGAGATATCCGACAGGCGTGCCTTGGTCCGGCACCAGGGTGACATTTAACGAATAGGCAGCCGCCGAGGAAAGATTAAGCATGGGGCAGCCCATACTCTGTTGCGCCGCCTGCGGAAGATTGAACGTGTCGTAGGTTCCTCCTAAAATCGGACCGATTCCGCCGAACTGCAGCCGGGTATCAACCAGTCGGCAAGGCGTCACATTGACGAATTGCAGTGCCGTGTCCCCGGCAATGGCGGAGACGGTGCCGTCCGTATAATTACCAACATAGATTGTGTCGGTGGTCGGGTTGACCGCAACTGCGTAGGGGTTGTCCCCAACCGCGACGGGAACTGTGTTGTTGGTGGCCCCGTTGATGACGGTTACCGTCCCAGCACTCGCGCCCGTGAGATCGTTGCCATAGTAATTCGGGACGTAAATCTCATTGGTCGCCGAATCTACGGCCAGTAAATAGGGAAAGGCCCCAACGCTGACCGTTGCCGTGTTATTGTTGACGCCGTTGATGGCCGTCACCGTCCCAAGGCTTTGGCAGTTGACGTCATTGCCGCAGTTGTTTGCTACGTAGATCTGGTTGGTGCCCGCGTTAACCGCGATACCATAAGGGTAAGCCCCCACGCTGATCGTCATGGTGTTGTTGGTAACTCCATCGATGTCCGTCACCGTCCCAAGACTGTTGCAAGTAACGTCACTGCCACAGTTGTTGGCAGCGTAGATCTGGTTGGTCACCGAGTTGACAGCCGCAAAATAGGGGAAGAACCCAACGGTCACCGCTGTGATCACGGTATTGGTTTTCCCGTCGATCACCGTTACCGTCCCGGCACTGTTGCAACTGTTATCGCCGCCACAGTTATCAACCGAGTAGATCCGGTTTTTCACCGAGTTGACCTCCACGTCGTTGGGAAAGTTTCCAACGGTTACCGTGGTAACGATGTTATTGGTCATCCCGTCGATGACCGTTACCGTCCCGGCACTCATACACGACAGATCGCTGCCGCAGTTATTGGCCACGTAGATCTGGTTGGTCATCGCGTTGACCGCGACGGCGTAGGGATACACACCCACGTTGACGGTCGCGGTATTATTGGTCATCCCGTCGATGACCGTTACCGTCCCAAGGCTGTTGCAGTTGGGATCGTTGCCGCAGTTATTGGCCACGTAGATCTTGTTGGTCATGGAATTCACAGCGACCGCATAGGGTTCCACCCCCACGTTGACGGTCGCGGTGTTATTGGTCGCGCCATCGATGACGGTGACCGTACCATCACTGTAATTTGCGACATAGGTCTTGTTGGTCGCGGAGTTCACTGCCACGGCATAGGGGCTGTTTCCCGCGGGCACCGTCGCAAACGTAACCTGGGCGACGGCGGACGGCAATGTCACGGCAAGACTCAAGAACAGAAGAACGAGCTGGAAACTGCGCGCGCGCTGCATGGGCTAACCTCCCTAGAAATCGTGCCCGAAGTGGTTGTGGTTGTACGTAAGTGTAGTACCCCTAAGCAACGCAACACAAATACTAAAGGGGCCTGAGATATCTTCGGACGCTGTCACCGCGACAACCCTACTGAAGCCCCAGTCGCCGGTGTCACTGCACCTGCACCTCAAAAGAGGTGTGCCCGTGGACCTCCCGGGCGGGCTGTTGTAGCTCGCCTCTGGCAGGGCGTCCACGAACGCCAGATGTTGCTCCAGCAACCGAATTCGACGAACTATCCGCTCTTGAATCATCCGCAGGACTGGACTTGCGATTCTTATCGAGTTGCCCTCCTTGCTGCCACAGATGACGGAGCTTTTTCCCCTTACTTGTCGCCACTAAGTCGTTAGGAATCTATATTTTACGCATAAGTCATGTAAAATCTATATTTTGGCGATATTTTCCGCCTAAATTATTGATTCTACATAGCGCGTTGGCAGGGGAGGTGTCAGTTGCCAGCTCTCAGATTCTTGTCCCGTCGCTTCGCAGTGATTCAAAAGGCAGCTCCCTCGACTCCTCGGTCGCCGCTGGCGACGTCGTCGCTCGGCATGACAGTTCTGAGGGTTGCAAGCTGAGTCCTGAAGGCTGATTCTGGAGCCGCGAAATACGAAACCCGACCTCGGGCAACATGTGCCTTTTGTGGGACGAACGCCTCGCGTTCCCGTGCTAAAATTCACGGAGAGTTACTCGCGAGAGAATTGTGTCTTGATCGAGATAGCGCCGTCCATATTGTCGGCTGATTTTGCCCGCCTGGCCGAAGACGCCAACGCCGCGGTGCGCGGTGGCGCGACCGTTCTCCATGTGGACGTGATGGATGGCCATTTTGTGCCTAATATCACGATCGGACCGCCAGTGGTTGCCTCGCTGCGCAAAGCGGTGGACGTTCCCCTCGATTGCCACTTGATGATCGAGAATCCCGACGAGTACATTCCGGCCTTCGCCGATGCCGGGGCGAACTGGATCTCGGTGCATGAGGAAGTTTGCCGGCACCTGAACCGGAGTCTGGAACTGATTCGCAGTTGCGGGGCGCGAGTTGGAGTGGTGATCAATCCCGCAACCACGGTGCAAACTTTGGGCGAGGTGCTCGACATCGTGGATTACGTGTTGGTCATGTCCGTCAACCCCGGCTTTGGCGGGCAGAAGTTCATCCCTGGCGCGCTGGAGAAAGTCCGCAAGCTGGCAACAATGCGCGCTGCCAAAGGTGTGGACTTTCGCATCGAAATAGACGGTGGCATCGACCTGGAGACCATCGGTCCATCGGCGCGCGCCGGAGCCGAAATCTTTGTTGCCGGCAGTCACGTCTTCGGACACGGCGACCCGGGACGCAATGTGGCGGCGCTGCTGAAAGCCGCACAAGAAGCCACGCTGGTGCGGGTTTAGCGTAACGCAGAGCCGGCGTGGCATGCAGGAATTCTAGAGGTGTGTAGGATGTTTCGTCGCGTAATCATAATGGTCGTGCTGGCGTCGCTGGGCGCCTGTGCTCAGAACACAAGCAGTACTGAGAACCAGAACACAAGCAGCAATCCGGCCCAGACTCTGAGCAATCCCCCAGCCGCGAGCAGCACTGCGGCGCAGACTCCCAGCAATACCACGGCCCCAGCCACGAGCAGCAATCCAGCCCAGACTCCGAGCAGCACTCCGGCCCCGTCCACCAGCAACAGCCAAAAACCGCCCGCAACCCCGAAGTCCAAGACCACCAGTAGTAAGAAGAAGAGTAAGAATCCGCAGAATCCGATTGCCGACGTCGATTCCAAACAGCCGGATAAAGTGCTGTTCGACCGCGCGATGGACGCGATGAAGCACAATAAGTATGACGTCGCTCGGCTCAGCCTGCAGACCCTGATCAACACCTATCCAGACTCGGAATATATCGCGCGCGCCAAGCTGGCGATTGGCGATTCCTGGTACAAGGAAGGCGGCTCGGCCGCCATGGCACAGGCCGAGAGCGAGTACAAGGACTTCATCACCTTCTTCCCCAATATGCCAGAAGCAGCCGAAGCGCAGTTGAAGATTGCCAACATCCACTACAAGGAGATGGAGAAGGCGGACCGCGATCCGACCCACGCCAGGCGTGCCGAGGAAGAATATCGCCAGCTCATTTTGCAATTTCCCGACAGCCCGCTGTTGCCGCAAGCCAAGCAGCGGCTGCTAGAGGTGCAGGAAGTGCTTGCCGATCGCGAGTACATGATCGGGCACTTTTACTTTCTGCGCGAGAGTTATCCGGCGGCCATTGCACGCTTGAAATCGGTGGCGGATACCTACCCGCTGTACAGCGGAGCCGACCAGGCCCTCTTCGAGTTGGGCACGGCATACGAGAAGGAAGTCGAGCTGATCCGCCGGTCAAAGCTGCCTGAGACGGCCAAAGGAGCGCTGATCAAGCAGTACACCGACGGCGCGATCGCGGCGTATGACCGCATTGTTACCCGGTATCCTTTAGAGGACCGCGCCCCTGATGCCAAGAAGCGGCTCGCGGCGATGAAGCAGCCAGTGCCGCAACCGACGCCCCAATCCATCGCCCAGGATAAGGCAGAGATAGCCAGTCGTGGATCGCAAGGCCACGTCGGCAAGCTGATGGAGAACTTCCACAAGGGTCCGGACGTTACCGAAGCGACCAAGGTAGGTGAGCCCACGCTGGTGTACCCCAAGCAAGCCAGCGCGCCTGACATTGTGCGTTCCGCCAACACCAGCATTATGAGCAGTTTTAGTAATCTCAACGGCAACAATCAGGTTACGGTTGAGCGCGTGGGTAACGCACCGCCTCCAGCGAATGCCCCAATTCCACGGTCGGACGCCGCGCCTGGCGCAGCACTTCTTCCCAACAATACCGGCGCAGCACCAGCCGGCCCGGCAACTGGCGGTGCCGCGAACGCGGTGCCAGCCGCGGGGAACACGAATAGCACCGCTATTCCTGAGCTTCAGAATGACTTGCAGCCGGCGGCCACCAACGACGCGGGAGCAGCCCCTGAAAAAGCGCCTCCGCAGGTGAACGATGTCACCGCTTCCAGTTCGAGTTCCGACAGCAGTTCCCAATCCCCTGCTGCGGCCGGCGGCACGCAGGCGCAGGCCGCTCCCGCCGCCAATCCGACTGCCGAGAGCACGTCGAAGAAAAAGAAGAAGAAAGTTCTGGGTATTTTCTAGCCGGAAAATTGCCAGAGAGAAAAGACGCAGCTGCGGCTGCATTTTTTCTTTGGCTTTCACCCGCCTGTGGCTGCGGAACGTTCTTGGCTGGTAGCTGACGGCTGACAGCCCTTCCTTGTAATATCGAGGTCTGACCTTCACTCGTCGAACGGATTGGAATGCCTCACGATCTCCCCAAAGCTTACGAACCGGGCGCGATTGAACCGCGCTGGGCCGAATACTGGGTCCAAGAAAAATTGTTCCACGTGGAACAATTCAGCGACCCTACTCGGCCCACCTTCACGGTAACCCTGCCGCCACCCAACGTTACTGGACGCCTGCACATGGGCCACATGCTCAACCAGACCGAGATGGACATCATCGTTCGCTGGCATCGCATGCGCGGCTTTACCACGCTGTGGCTGCCGGGCACCGACCACGCGGGCATTGCCACGCAGATGATGGTCGAACGCCAACTGGCTACCGAAGGCAAGAACCGCCGTGAAATCGGCCGCGAAGCCTTTATCGCTCGCGTCTGGGATTGGAAGCAGCACTACGGCGGCGCAATTCTTGACCAGATGAAACGCCTAGGCGCATCGGTAGACTGGTCGCGCGAGTACTTCACCATGGACGAACGGATGTCGCGCGCAGTGCGCGAGGCGTTTGTCCGCCTGCATGAGGAAGGTCTGATCTACCGTGGCAAATACATCGTGAACTGGTGCCCGCGATGCATCACCGCGGTTTCCGATCTCGAAGTCGTACACGAGGAGACGCAGGGGAAAATCTACCTGATCCGTTATCCGGTCATTGGTTCGAAAGATGAATACATCGTCGTCGCGACTACGCGGCCCGAGACCATGCTGGGCGACACCGCCGTTGCGGTGGATTCAGCCGATGAGCGCTACCGGCATCTGCACGGCAAGAAGGCGCTGCTGCCGCTGATGAACCGCGAAATCCCGATCATCACCGACGACATCCTCGCCAATCCGGAGTTTGGCACCGGCGCGGTCAAGGTCACGCCTGCGCACGACCCTAACGACTTCGAGGCTGGTCTTCGCAACAATCTGCCGCAGATTGATGTGATGAACGAAGTCGCGCAGATGAATGAGAACGCTGGTCCATACAAAGGTCTGGACCGCTTCGAGGCGCGACAGAAAGTCCTGGGAGACCTCGAGCGGGGCGGCTTCCTGGTCAGCACAAAGGACTACATCATCCCCCTGGGCAAGTGCGATCGCTGCAAGACCATCATCGAGCCGCGGCTTTCAACCCAGTGGTTCGTGAAAATCCAGCCGCTTGCCGACCGCGCTATAGAAGTCGTGGAGAACGGCAGCGTCAAGTTCGTTCCGGAGAACTATGCCAAGACGTACTTCGAGTGGATGCGCAACATCCACGACTGGTGTATCTCGCGTCAGTTGTGGTGGGGCCATCGCATTCCCGCGTGGCACTGCAAAGATTGCAATGAAATCATAGTTGCGCGTGAGACACCCACTAAATGCACGAAGTGCGGCGGCAGCCATCTCGAGCAGGACAATGACGTGCTCGACACCTGGTTCTCGTCAGGCCTGTTGCCGTGCTCCGCGCTGGGCTGGCCCGACAGCACGCCCGACCTTGACGCGTTCTATCCAACAACGCTGCTCATCACCAGCTTTGATATCTTGTTCTTCTGGGTGGCGCGCATGATCATGATGAACTGCCACTTCATGCGCGGCCATAAGCATGGCGAAGTGCCCTTCTACACTGTGTACATCCACGCGCTGGTCCGCGATGCCGAGGGCCAGAAGATGTCGAAGACCAAGGGCAACGTCATGGACCCAATCCACATCATCGAGCAATACGGCACCGACGCGGTGCGCTTCACGTTGGCCTCGATGGCTGCGCCCGGCACCGACATCGCGTTCTCCGAGAGCCGTACGGAGAGCTATCGCGCCTTCGCCAACAAGATTTGGAACGCCGCCCGCTTTCTGTTCATGAACGTGGACCGGGCACAGCAGTCGGGACTGTGGTCGCTGGCCGATTTCAAGACTTCTCCGACGGATTTCAACGACAAGGGCGTGTCCGGTTTCAAAGCAGAGACACTGGAAGACCGCTGGATCCTCTCGCGCTTCAATCGTGTGGCCCAGCAGGTTCACGAAGCTTTGGCGACCTACCGGTTCCACGAAGCCGCTCATGTGGTCTATCACTTTTTCTGGGGCGAATACTGCGACTGGTATCTGGAGTTGATCAAGCCGCGCCTCGCAGCCGATGGCCGCGAGCCGGCGCGCACTGCGTACGGGAACCTGGTCAGCGTCTTCGAGGGCGCGCTGCGCTTGCTGTCGCCGTTCATGCCCTTCATCACAGAGGAAATCTGGCATGCGGTGTACGATGGCAAGCCGCCGCTGAAATCGATTGCGCTCGCAGCTTATCCGCAAGCAGATGAGGCGCAGGTGGATGCAGCCGCTGAAACCGAAATGGCCATCCTGCAAGACCTGATCGTTAGTGTGCGCAACATCCGCGCTGAGCTGAAGGTTGAACCAAAGCAGAAGTTGGCGATCGAGATCTTTGCGGACAGTAATGTTCGCGAGCTGGTCGAACGTAATCGCGGAGCGGTGAAGCGGCTGCCGAATCTTGAAAGCCTGGCCTTCGTCGAGTCGTCGCTGGCCAAGGCCTCAGGCGCCCGCAGCACAGCTCGCTTCGAGGTACGCGT
>Ga0074045_10006492_pt1 | contig 10043 bp, 10 predicted proteins | sample BogForMeECP23OM2_FD_94442 | JGI IMG/M metagenome (GOLD analysis project Ga0074045, IMG submission 94442) | Bog forest soil microbial communities from Calvert Island, British Columbia, Canada - Bog Forest MetaG ECP23OM2 | ecosystem: Environmental > Terrestrial > Soil > Wetlands ... | reverse complement strand
GTCCACAGCCGCCGAAGGTGGTTTGGAACCTGCCCCTGCAGACCGATTCCGAGGGGCCTACCCTCATCAGTTAAGCAGTTACGCACTACTCAGCCTCTCAGCCTTTCGCGCTCGTGGCGCACGTTTGTCGGCAACCCTTCCGTAATCCAACTATTTCGGCAGGGGGAAGCCCTTCATGCAGACTACCGTTCGGTCTGCTTCCTCGGGGTTAGCGTGGGTGGCTAATCGTGCTGTTGGGCAACACCACAAGTTTTCTCTTCAAGATCGCAGCCACGCAGAGTGAACCGATCACGCGTTCAATGGGGTTGCTGGAATGGGCGAGCGTTCGTTGTTGTTCGATGAGGACTTCGAGGCTGATTTCTTCTTCTCCGCTGTAGTGGACGTGCACGCATTCCGGTTATACCCATTTCGTCTCGGAAATCGATAGGAATTTGAAACAATATTTGAGTAACCACTGGAAAAGATTACGGGCGTGCCACTCCTGCAATTTTTCTCTGGAGTTTCTATCGATTTTGCGAACGGGCTGGGTATTATCCGGTAGGAGGATACATGTCACTCGAAAAAGAGTACGTTCTCCAGCCGGAATACGGTGTTATTGATTATCGTGCCGAGCATCCCGTTTCTAATCGATGGCAATTCTCCACGCTCATCTTTAAAATGCTCGTCGAACGATTTGCAGAGGTCGAGTCCGAAAAACTCATCCCTCGGTTTGACGGCAAACGCCGCACTACCTCCGGAGATCACACCCACGATCTCCTCTCGATACCAGATGACGTAGTGCAACTGCCGACCGCACGCTCCGTTGTTTGGGACATAGTGCCGATTCCTGATAGCGACGTATCTCGGGTCCGTACGCTTGCATCGTTCGAGTCGGATGTCGTTCATTTAAGGGTCACCGTCTTCTTCAGGCGCTCTGCGTACGATGAAAATTCTTTCGAGACACGAGCAAGCAGATCGATGACTGTCTCTCGCCCATCTTCAGCGACAGGAGTCGATTCGCATCGGGCAAACGCATCTTCTAACATTCCGATTAATTTGTGCTCTACGCCGTCGCTGCCATTGTTGGTCAAGCAGTACAAAGCAGAAATCAGATCGTCGAAGGCGCATTTCGTTGTGGGCGGCTCTGGCACGTTTTCAGGCTCTTGCTGTGCCGCTTCTGATTTGACGGCATTCAGGAATTCTCTGGCAGCGGATTCTTCGGGAAAGAATCGTATGTCCTTGCCGAATTGGACTCGGAAACCCTCGGTCGCTGTGTATCCTATCCGACAATCAATTCCCAACCGCTTAGCCTGAGCACGAAGACGACTCAATCCCTGTCCGTGAGAACGATTCCCCGTCGCCGCCTGTGACTCGGGATGCTGCGAGTAGTCTTCGACTTCGTAGTTCGGCGTCCCAGTGGTCTTAAGGTGTGCTTTGCGCTGGTGCTTCTTGAGTTGCTTCTTGGAGGGAAACGTTTCAGTGCATTCCGGGCACGGGATAGAGTGCTTGCCAGTCTCGAATTCAAACTTGTCAGCCCAGTAGTCCGCAATGTGTCGAGGGATGTCGAGACTTTTCAGGATTCCTGAAAAGCTAGCGCCTGTGTGGGTACCTTGCGCTTTGAACTTCGTTCGCCATTCCGAGCACACTCGCCCGAACTCTAACCCGTTTTTCTTATGATTCGCCCAAGCCGTCCCTAATTCGACGGCAGCGAGCGCCTGCGAGGGTGAGGAAGGCGCGCCCTTCCCTTTGGCGTTTAATTCGTCTACAACGTTTTGCTTTGACATGGTGCGTGTTTCTTCACTTTCGTAATGATTTTGTTCGGAACAGCGACCTCGTTCATCGCCGCCCTTATCCTTTAATACCGAGTCGACGCCGGACTTCTCCGCAGAATTACTTCTGGAGTGGGGGGGTGGCGGCCGGCAGCACAGGCACCCTGAGACGGCCCTGGCAATAGAGGCGCCGGGCGCAGGTCGGTCCTCGGCTCCGCTGCCAGAGTTCGGCCCTGTCGAGTTTGGTATTCAACACGAGCCAAGTGTTGGTGCCATCTCGTGGCGACTGGTCAGGTCCGATCAGGCGAGAGACCGCGCAATGACCAGTGTGATGTCATCCTGTTGATCGCTTCCGCCGCTGAATTGCTGGGCCGCCGCGACGACGGCGTGGAGGAGTGGACCCACCGGAAGGTCAGCGTGACTCTTAAGAATTCCCAGCAAACGGGACTCTCCAAACTCTTCACCGTCCGCATTCGAGGCTTCGGTGACGCCATCTGTGTACAGTACGAGCGTATCGCCAGGAGCAAGCTCCACTTCCGCAATCTCGCACTGCCAGGCTTGAAACAATCCCATCACGGTGCAGGTGGAACTCAGCCGTTCCACCTTCGGCGTCTCTGAACTTTCCTGCGAGCTTTCGCTGCTGCGCAGCAGAAGTGGAGGAAGATGTCCACAATTCGCGTAGCGCAGCTTGCGGCTTGAGTCGTCGTAATCCGCAAAAAAAAGGGTCGCGTAACTGGCATCGTCGGTATTCTCGTAGAACAGGTGGTTGACCGAGGTTAGCAGTCGCGGCAGGTCGTCGACCGCGAGCGCATATTGACTGCGCAAGTTCGCTTGCAGATTGGCCATCAGCAGGGCGCCAGACACCCCTTTGCCAGCAATGTCCGCCAGCACCAGCGCCAGGCGGCCGGGGCGAAGCTCCAGAAAGTCGTAGTAGTCTCCACCCACCTTCCGAGCCTGGATGCAGCGGCCCGTGTATTCGAGGGTTTTCATCGTCGGTAGTTTTTGCGGGAAGAGCCTTACCTGCACCTGCCGGGCAAATTCCATTTCCTGAGCGACGCGCCGATCCGCCTCCATTCGCTCCGCCATTTTTTCCGCGAGACGTGTGTTCTCCAAAGCGATACCCGCTTGAGCCGCTACCGAATCGAGCAAACGTTTGTCTTCGCCCGAATAAGGTTCCTCAGAAAGCCGCTGCCCGAGAACGAGCATGCCGATGAGGTTGTTCTCACGTCCGAGGATAGGCACCAGGCATTCCGGCGCGAGGGGAGCCAGCGCAACTAAGTCTTCGCGGCGGGCAAAACTGGCTGGCGCTTCCCACGCTTTCCCGCGCCGCGCAAGTTCGACCAAAACCGGTGCGTCGGCCGACAAGGGTTCGAGCGTCGCTGGCAGCGTTTCAGACATCGCGGCCAGCCGGCCATTGCCGGAGTCGAAGTAACACGCCAAGGTTTTCGGGTGCAGCGCCTCGCTCACGTGGCGTTCGAGGAGTATAGCCAGTTGGCGGCGATCGCCCACCGTCCGGGTTTTGTCAGCGAGGTCATGCAGAATGATACGAGAGTCATAAGCGCTGCGAAAGAAAGCCTGGTCGATGCGCACCGTCCCTCGCTTGACCAAGGGCGCCGAGGTCCAGACCAGAACAATTCCGAATACTGCGCTCAGAGCCATCCCGATATTGGCATCTGCGCGGACGAATCGGGAGAAAACGTGGGTGAACACAGCAATGGCGGAACCCGCCACCATGAACATCAATACGAAAAAGCCCCTCTGCACCAGAACGTACCGCGCGCTGCGTCTCAGCAGTACCGGAAGTTCAAGCACGCGGTGCTTCACCACTGCATATGCGAAGGAGAGAGGATACAGGAGCAGCACGAGCACCAGCCCGGTATCGACCCAGAAAGAGGGGCGATAGCCGGTGAAATCCGAGAACGCGCGTCCGAGCGCGATAGGCAGGACCCCGGCCAATGTTCCCCATAGAATCACTCGTGACTTGCGCCGCGCTTCCGCTGGGACGGCAGCCATGAGAGAATTCTGTGCCAGTGAGATCAGACCCAGAATAAGTAAGTCGTAGTTCAGACCGGCATTGATGAAATTCGCATTGCGATTGCCTACCAGGTGGGCCACTACCGATGGAAGGCTTGGAGAACCAGTCTGCAAACCAGGAATGACAATACAAATCCCGTACAGGAGTCCCACCCACTTCAACCACGGTAAGCGCTTATCCAATGGCGATTGCACTGGAAACACTGCGAAAAAAAGATAGAAAATCGGAGCTATCATTCCCGAAAACACCGCACGAAAGGCAAATGCAAATGCGCGGAGTTGAGGAGGCATGCCCGCAGAATTAGGAAAACTTGGGGCCGCGGCAAACGCACAGAACAACAATGCCAGAAGCCATGCATTCGGTTCCTCCAGCCTCAGAAAAAGAACGGCGAATCCCACCAGAAGAAAAGGAATGGGGAACGATTCCGTGACTTGCTGCGCGGACGATCTGGCCAGACTGTCAGACGCTCCAGCCACCGCGACAGCACGGAACACGCCATGCAGCGCGAGCGGCTCGGGGTCGCCGTCGCGCTCTACCGTCAATTCCACCGGGTCGCCCGGGCGGCCATGAACGTAGGCCTCGGTGGAAGCAACATCGGTGTCGAGCGCTCGCCCGTTTACGGCGATGACACGGTCGCCAACCCGTAGGCCGGCGCGCTCTGCCGGGCTTCCTGGCGTCAAGTCTTCCACTGATTGCGAGTGCGTTCTCTCGTCATACTGAGGGTTGTGGTGATTATTGAAGCCGAGTTCCACCGCCGGTTGCGAGCGACGCACAGCGTACATCCAGGTGGAACCGTAAACGATCGCTACCACGGCAAACAGGGTCGCCGATGTTGCCAGGAACGGTCCTCGGTATGAAGAGCGCCGCGCATGTTTTGAAGTGTCACCATCACGGTGCACGGGAGTTTTGTGTTCGTGCGAGATTGGCTGCTCTTGCATGGTTCGAACCAAATCTTACACGCAGGGGCAAAGGTGCAAAAAGGACCGCCTCGATTCTACTGAGCCGTAGCCGGCGATGGAGATGTGGTCCGACTCACCAATGCCCGAGAAATTCGTGTCTTTGCCAGTCAGGCCGGTATACCCTGTGAGACTGCTGATTTGCTCATTTCGTTCGCATGGGATCGACATCAGGAACGGCCAGCAATTCCGGCAATCTACCGTAGAGATTCTCGCCATACAGGACCTCTATCTCTATTGATCTTAGCTCTTAACCTTCCGAAGTCGAGCTTCTCTTCATATCCCAACCTTGCCTCAGTCGCCTCTGCCGATGGGGGGGATCACAACCGCCGTTCCAATATCCTCAGGACTGCACTTCTGTGCGACAGCCTTCTCCGAGCACTCCTTCGATTCGGGATGCCCAGCACTCAGCGTGATCTCCCAGTTTTCCGCAACTCCTTCAGCGCAGTTGAAGCCAGGGCGTTGGAGCTTGGCATGTTCATTTTGGGGCGCGGCAGTATACGCAACCCATGCCGTTACGAAACGTCATGAAGGACTTGTTCAGATATGCGACCGCATTGTGCTTGTTTACCGTGATGTTCTGTACCGCCTCGCTTTTGCACGCGGAGGGGAACACATCAAGAATAAAGGCATCCGCGATCAAGGTAGAAATGATTCGATCCGACGAAATACACCTACCCGATGAATTTCAAGTGCCGCTCTATGATTGCGCCAGGTGTTTGTTTTCTACAGATGCCCGACAAGCTTATCGCCGAGGACACGAGAAGCGACTGATATCTTTCCCGTGAGAATCGAAAGGAGTGAGTCCTATCGCCCTAACTGCACAAATGCTGCCGGAAAAAGGTAACAATCCTTCTCCGCGCATCCTCAGCCGCTGATTTGTCATACCCAATGTGAATCACACGCAAGGCCTTGAACAGCAAGGTATCGTGGTTGTTGAGGAACGCGTGGCCCGCTTCCGGATACTCTTTCACGTCGTGCGCGATATCCGCCGCACTGAGCGTCTGTTCTAAGTTCTGCGCCACGCCCCGATTCCAGCGATCCTTGGCCCCATAGCTCCCGACAATCGGGCATGCCCGTGCAAGGAAGGTCTCGGCATCCTCTGGTAGCGGGCCGCCATAATTCACGCTCGCCGCTCCGAATCCATAACCCGGCGCGAGCAGTAGTGCGATCCCACCTCCCATGCAAAACCCGATGACGCCAATCTTGCCCGTGCATCCCTCGTGCCGAACCAACCATGTGCGCACAGCCTCCACGTCGTCGTAAGTCGGACCGCGCCGTGCCTTCAGATCTCGTACGATAGCGAACAGACATTTCATCATGGTGCCGCGAAAGAACAGGTTCGGCGCCGCAGCCAGGAATCCCTCCCGCGCCAGCCACCGAGCTTGGTTACGGAGATCTTCCTTCATACCGGCGGCGTCGTGAAGCACCACCACGCCGGGACACAGTGCGCCCTGCTCGGGAACTGCAACGAATGCCGGCAAATCGCCGGACCTCACGGGGATCATGATGTCGCCCACAGTGCTCTCCTAACTGAGTCCACTGTTCGTCGCAGCGAATTATAAGGTGTGGTGTCTTTTCCATGCGACTGGTGGGATGAAGAGCTGCGGCCGCCCAAGTGTCACATGCTCCCTCAGGGCGCAGCCTTAGTGGCGACTACGGATGCGCAAGCGGGATATGCGGGCTAGCTACGCTCCGATAGATCTTTGATTGTACGCAGCATCTTCTGCTCCATGATGAAGTGCATTGGCTCCCAGAACAATCTGCCCACCGCGCGGGACGCAAGCGTTGGCGGTGTTCCGTTCCGCACGCGCGCAATCAGACGGCTTTGGCCGTTTCCCAAAGGCTCCAACGTGAAGCTCCAAAAACTTTCTTGGGCCCGCCCTCCCGCCTGCAGCCTTTCCCAATCTTTCGCGCTGACCATCACGAAGGATCGCCCGGGATCCACAACCGCAGCGATCATGCGGCCCTGCCCATTGAACCGCTTCGGTGTAGCAAACCATACAGTCTCTCCCATTGCTCGCGGCTTCCATTGCGGCACGAGACGCTCCACTCTGGGCATGTCGCACCCTACCAGGTTTTCGAGAAAAGTGTAGCTGTAGAAGCCACTGCGATCCTGTCCGATCTGCATCAGCCAGGGCCACACTTTCTGCGGCGACGCCTGAATCGTGATCGCATGCGTTGCCTGCTCCGCATAGACTGGGAACAAATCATCTCCACGCAGGGTGGCTCGGACCTCGGCCGGAGTTGTGCCCCATCGCAAACACCAGCCACGCAGCGCAAAGTGGTAGGTCAGCCCGGCAGTCACGAAGACGACCAGAAGGGCAATTCCGGTACGTACGATCCATTTTTTCATTGCGTGCACATCCCCTCGGGAATAGAGTACCCGGATCATCGCTGCTTGTCTGTGACCGCGGGCACGCCGATGGGGTTAGGACAATTGCCTTTGGAGTTCCGGCGTCTGACGAAACCGAGAAATCTGGAGCCCGCGCGATAGGCCGTGAGGGGCACTAGACGGGCAGAGTGTCGTGGAGTTTTTCAGGCTGCGCGCTTTGCTTCATTCTCTGGTAGGTTCTCCAGGCACTGGTAGAAAGTTTTCCGAAGAGCTTTCTCCCGTGGATCATCGAAGAGAAACAGGCCCATGCGGTTGGGCGCATAGGCAAAGCCGACCTCGGCGTCGGGATCAGCAAATCCAAAACTACCTCCGGCGCCAGGCGTACCAAAGGCCTTGTCGCTGAAGCCGAACTTCAGATTCGGGCACGGGCGAATGTAGCCCAGCGAAAAGGCAACGTCGCCGCGTAGCATCTCGTCATACATCCCGCAGGTGGGCGGTACGGGAGGGCCGGTCAACGCAGCTAGGGTTCGCGACGTAATCCCGAGTTCGCGGCCGCCCGTGGCAAAGGCGCTGTAGGCGCGCGCCATCGAGCGGACTTGACCTATACCCGTGAAGGCGGGATTTTCCAGAGCCAGGAACGCACGGTCTCTGGGATCGAAATCCTTGGCGTGGGTGAAGGCGCGAGCCGCCAGCGATTTCCGCCGCGCCATGGAGCTCAGGAACGGTCGCGACAGGTTATTCGTCCGAAAGAAGTAGTCGAGGGGCGAAGGGAACTTTAACCGTGCGATCCGAGATTCGGGTACTTCGACCGGGAGACCGATATAGAACTCGAGGCCAAGCGGCATCGCGATTTCGTCCTGAAAGAATCTTCCAAGAGTCCGGTGCTGCGGATCCACGCGGCGAATCAACTCGCCTTCGTACCAGCCCAACGTGAATGCGTGATAGGCATACTTTGTTCCGGGTTCCCACAGAGGCTTTTGCCGCGCGAGGAGTTCCGCGAGCCCATCCGGATTCCCGAGCATGGCGGCGTCGACCGGCACATCCGTCAGACACAGTCCCGCCTGATGGGACAGCAATTGCTGCACTGTGATCTTTTCCTTACCTTGCTGGGCAAATTCGGGCCAGTAGGTGGAGACTCTTTCCTCGTAGTCGATAAGGCCGCGCGAGAGCGCCACGGCGAGGGTCATCGAGGCAAGACCTTTGGTGGCGGAGAAAACCAGGATGAGAGTGTCTTCCTCCCAGGGAGCGCGCGTCTCTGAATGGCAGCAGCCGCCCCATAAGTCAACGACCTTCGCCCCTTGATAATAGACAGCACACGCCGCGCCCAGCTCGCCACGCCGTTCGAAATTTTCTTGAAACTGTGCTTCGACCTCTTCGAACCCGGGGGCGACCGACCCGTGAACCCGCAGGTGTTTGGTATTTTTGGCAAATAAATTCATATTCGGAGAGCCTGTCAAGACCAGCAACGATGGATGCTTGTCGCTCCCCTTTATTTTGAGCTAGTTTGTCCGCGATTTGCAGTGTCCGAAATCACAGGGCAAGGTGCCATGTTTCGCACGTTTGTGTCTCAGGTCACCGACATTTTCGACGCGAACAGCTAGAAATACCGATAAGACTGCTGGGCTGGGTCAGTTATCTGGCTAAGAGTAAGGAGGGAATATGGCAACTCAGCGTGCATCACTGGAAACAATCCAGGATTTCCTGGCTCAGAAACGTATTGCGATGGTGGGGATCTCGCGGGATCCAGCCAATTTCAGTGTGAAGTTGTTTGAAGAATTTTGTCGTCGTGGGTAATGTACCCGTGAATCCCAACACGGCAGAGGTGCAGGGACGACGATGCTTCGCTCGCGTGCAGGACATCCAGCCTCCGGTCGAAGCCGCGCTACTGATGACTTCCCCGGAAGCCACGGAGATAGTCGTGAATGACTGCGCCGAGGCGAGGATCCGGCGGGTTTGGATGTACCGCGCGGGAGGCAAAGGAGCGATTAGCTCCAAGGCAGTCCAGTTCTGCCGAGAGCGGGGGATTCAGCTGGTTCCGGGGCAATGTCCGTTAATGTTTTTCCCGGAGACTGGGGGCATTCATCGCTTTCACGGGTTTGTCCGCAAGATCACGGGACATTATCCAGGACGTACGTCTTCGAGAACTAGAATGTTGGAACCCAAGTAGGATTTCGAAACGTCCGGGCTTGATGGATGGGAAGGCGCACAATTTTCAGTCGCGTAACACCTCGATGCGGGGCGATCCAGATCTGTAGTGGTTGCGGGTCCCTAGAGAGGATGAAACGTGCCTCTCTCGGCATCTGAGCGGCAGGGCGGGTGGTTCTAGGGTGTGGTGCGACACACCGTTCATACACGACGTTGTTATCCGTGTGCGCCAGTCGACTCTTTCCATCGCACATTGAGCCAGCTGCTTCGCATCGAGCGGCAGGTCTTCCCTGGTAGATATTTCTTTAGGGCAGCGTTCTTTATGTGCGGAGAGGTCGATGTTACAACAGTAATGCAGGGGCAAAGTGCAATGGTCGATCCTCGCCCCGCGCGGGGTCAAGATGGGACGGTATCAAACCTTGCGGATTAAACGTATGGGAGCCTGCCCCGCTTCGGGCTTGCATTGGTGGCTATTGAATCTTTGCCAGAGGTTATCTTCGGCCTCCGCTGGCAGGTAGGTTAGCTCTCGCGGAGTGAAAAACTTAACGCGGCACTTCTCACACATTCCCAGAACAGGGGTTTTGCCTAAACGCTTAAGGACTGTCAATCGCTGCTCTGCCATTGTATTTTACAGTGTTTCACAGCCCGCGAGGTTGTTCTAGAGCCGGGCGTTACGAGGCTTCGGACGGAGTGCGATTTTCTTCAACCGCATTCTGGTGGCATGGCATGTTGCCGAAATGCTCGGTCCGGAGCTGCCAACACCGTGTGGGTCTGTACCGTGAGAGATCGGGGCCGTCTTGAGGTGTCCTCGGAGCATTCATGGC
>Ga0074045_10006490_pt1 | contig 10044 bp, 13 predicted proteins | sample BogForMeECP23OM2_FD_94442 | JGI IMG/M metagenome (GOLD analysis project Ga0074045, IMG submission 94442) | Bog forest soil microbial communities from Calvert Island, British Columbia, Canada - Bog Forest MetaG ECP23OM2 | ecosystem: Environmental > Terrestrial > Soil > Wetlands ... | reverse complement strand
GTGCAAAGTCATGTCCGGCCTTCCAGATATCCTCCAGCATCAAACGCTCAGCACGGGCGCGGGCTGCTACTTGTGGCATCGTCAGTATCACTTCGTTCTGTTTTTCGCTCATCGGTTTGTTCCTCTGCGGAAACTGTGTCCACAATTTCCGGTGGTATCCATCCAAACTCTTTGTATGCGGCCTTCCGCAAATCCGCGAGCGTTAACTTAGTCATCCCATCCTGCCCGTACTGGTCGCCGCATTGCCGGTGCTTCGCCAATCTCGACAAGCGAATGGTTCATTCGGCACATGACGCCGCATCGCCGTGCCAAGGCACGCTTCGCTTCAAAATAACTGTCCACGCGCTCAGCCGGGATGTGGACGCAAAATAGAACCAACCATTTCCCTGCTTCCGATCCCGTGATTTCAAGGTCGGTGTACTTTTGGCGGATTTGCGATATTGTCAGCACATCCGGGCGTGCGCGTGTAACGGGGGGCGAAGTACTAGGAGCCAATTGTCCGGTTTGCACGACTTACCGGGACCTAGGGCCAAATGAGGGTCGCTCTTAATCTCTTGGGTCCTTTCAGCGGTGTGCTCTTCGACTCGTACTGGACATCATTTTCGCCATACTCAGCAGCAGACTCCTATCTGCTTCGTTGGCTCGACTTAACACGCGGCGCAATTTCACGAAGAGCCGCTGCCCCTTTCCCTGTGAAGCCCAATCCTCTTTCCCGTTCTTTGAGATGATTGGCGCCTCAGGTAATCCTTCGCCTTCATAGAAAAGTTGGTACATCGGTATTTCTAACGCCCGAGCAATCTTTTCGAGCGTCTCGATAGCAGGGACCGTGTGACCGTTCTCCACACGGGAGATGTAACACCGAAGCAATCCCGTGCGTTTTTCAATGTCCCCCTGAGAAAGGTTTTTGGCTTCTCTGAATTGCCGCAATCGATCTGCCAGATACATCCCCCACCTCCCTATGTCGCTACATGTTTATGTAAGATACCACGCCATTACTAGTAATCGTACAACAATATTTACCTACTGTAAACAACAGAGTGGTGTTCTGAGGGAAGGGCATGTGGAGCTGCCTAGATGCTTCTTGAGGTCTGCCAATTGAAGTATCCAGCCAACTGCTAGATAGGTCTTGTGCGGCGCGACAGAATACGTTGAGCATTTACCATGCCGTCGGTGGAATCAAAGGGCAATTCCTGCGAACTCGTCTCTACCCCCACTTCTTTCAGCCTCCGAATGAGGCACTGCTTCATCCGCTGCCTGATAGTGACACCGCACGTCTCGCACAAGCCGTTGCTCTGGTAAAGAGCGTTCTTCTTTCCGCACTTAAGGCACCCGTAGTCGTCAAAGTAATAGCGCATCTTCAGAAGATGAATGTACGGAAGAAGGCGTCGGATTTCTAAGTACACTTCCTTCGGAAGAAACCAAGGCTGGAGGAAAATTGCGTCCTTAGTGAGTTCGGCGTCCGGGGTGACTCCTCGCGCCGCTGCTGCTTTCCTGAGGCGCGCCTTTTTTTCATCAATCTTTTGCTCTTGCTTAAATTTGATTTTCATCGCTCAACCTCTCGGGTGGCATTTGCGATAGGCACATGCTGTAGCTTTCTTTGAAATTCTTGTGTACACCTGCGTAGTTTGGAGTGAAGAGTGGCCAAGTAGTTCTTGTATCAGGCGAATGTCGGCACCGTGGTCCAGGAGGTGCGTTGCAAACGAATGCCTGATCATGTGTGTATTTGCGCGCCCGAGTCTGGCCCGGAGTGCCGCTTTGTCAATCACCCGAGCAATCGCAGCGACACACAGGGAACGCTCATTAACGGGCTGCAACAGTCTGCTTTGAGGGACCAGACGACGAAATCTGGTTAGGGCCTCGACATGCGTCATTTTCTTGCCACCCAAATAGACGCTGATTCTGCGCTGGGGGGGTTCCAGAGATTGGTGGTCCTTCCAGTAACCAACCCAGCCCCTACCGTTCCAGCCTACGTATCCTCTTTGCTGACGTGGAGCAGGAAGAAAGAGCGGTCCTGTGGTGCGTCCCGCGAGATACCGTGAAAGTGCTTTGGCTGCCAGCCGACCGAAAAGGACGGTTCTTTGCTTTCCTTTCCCGGTGACGTGAATCCTCCGTCGGTCGAAATCTATGTCTTCAACTGCCATCTTCGTTAGCTCACCTACGCGGCAACCCGTTGCATAAAGCAGTTCCAGCATGGCACGGTCACGGGGATTTTCCGTGGCATCAATCAATCGCTTGATTTCGCGCTCGCTGAGCGTCCGAGGAATGCGCTGCATAGTACGACGGCCACGAACGAAACGCGGGGCGACAGAATCAACCACGCCACCCAAGTAGAGAAAATCGAAAAATCTACGGAGCGCCCAGAGGTGCCGATTGCACCCTTCGGCGGACAGGTCACGCTTCATCACTTCGATCAGAAAGCGTCTAACATCGAGGTGGGTGACTGACTGCAGGTGCTGGTCCCCGAGGAATCGACAGAATCTCAGGGCAACGCGACCGTAGGACTCGCGTGTTGTGCGCGTATAGCGTTGGGCGACGAGCCACTCAAGGAAGAATGAGAGGAGTTCAGCGTTCGATTTGTTGGTTACAGGAAGAACGCTTGGAATCCGGGGCGGAATTTGATGATGCCAAGCCTTGCCGGCTGTGAAACGAAACATCGGCTCACTCGCCTAATCTCACGCATTGCCAAGTATCGAACTGTGGGCGGGATGGCACTATAATCCCACTTTCACCCTCTGTAAACAGTTCAATGGAATCGCTTCATACGGATCTATCGGAGAGGACGCGCAGCATTGACCGGGCACTCGCTCTGAAGCTACCAACTGCTAGGAGACGGGCCGCGCTCATGCTATAAAACACCAATGGCAAAAACAATCGAGAAGTGGTTGCTCTACAGATACGTCGGTCTTGAGTTCGCACCACTGTCCAAGCCGTTCAAAACGAGAGAAGCAGCGGAGAGAGAGCGACTGAAATATCCTGAGCGTGAACGCGGAGCAATTGGCGTGGGGGTGGTTAAGCTATCCGCTCACTGAGCAACGCGGATAGATACCTGATTAACGCACGTTGTCGTCCTGTGCAGTTCACGAAGCCTTTTAATCACTGCCAGCCATGCGCCCGGCGCTTTGAGTGGCCGCCCGTTCCCTGTTTCTTTCGCGAGCCGTTTCATTCCTGCTTCCATCACGTCGGCTTCCGTTTTGCACTCCACGTAATCCCCATCGCGGTGCTCATCAATCCAATCGCGGCAAAAGCGGAAGAGTAACTTCCAGTGTGGGTACTTTCGTTCATAGGGCAAATTGGGTTCATACTCACCCATTGACACTGTGTACAATGAATCTTCCAACGTATGCTCGGAAGTTTGGCGGAGCATGTCAAAGTGCTGGCCAATCGTGGGTGCGTAACCTGCTTCCTTACCTGCTTTCATTGCCTTCATGACGAGCTTTTCTCTCTTTTCTTAAAATGGTTTATTCGTGTCAGAGAAAAGTCGCAATGAAGGAATGAAAACAGGCAAGGTAACACTCTGTTTTTCACGGGAATCACGGCACAAGGAAACATGGGAAACACGGTACACGGTACACGGAGGCGCTGATTTCGCGGGAATTTTGTGGGAGAATTTTGGCCATCAACGGCATAAGCCCTGCTTTTCCAGCGAAGTCCATTGCTCCGATACCGCACAGCTCCCCGCACAGAAGGCCGCACAGCGATACCGCACAGCTCCCCGCACACTTCCCCGCACAAGGGCCGCACAGTTCCCCGCACAGGTCCGCGCACATAGGCCGCACAGGTCATTTACTTCCCTCCAATTTTCCACCTTGCGTTCGTGATGGCCCTACCCACCACACGGTTCCGCCCGGCCCGCTGGATTCCCAATGTCCAATCATTGAAGGCGCTGAACCTGAAGGATGGTGCGTGCATATTGTTGGGTGCTTCGGATGCCGAGCGAATCGCGCTTCATGCGGTGCAACGATAACGCCGCGCCGCGTCCGGCCATTCCGCACCCGTTCCACTGGCCTGCTGATAGCCCTTTCATCACACAAGAATGCAACCGCATACTCCACCTGTCTTTGCTTGTACGGCTCGTGCGTCTTGTATCTATTGCAGGCTTTCGTGAGACTCGGAATGGTAAAAGCCACAAAGCGTTCCGGGTCAAGGCCAGCTCTGTGCTCCAACCAACCGATTACTTCACGGAGGATGTTGCGGTAATGACGCTTGAGCGAGCAGGATTCTTCCGGCTTCAGATGCACCGGGAAAGGCCCGCTATCACGAAATGTTCTAGCGCGTTTCATAGTTGTGGTCGCGATTGCGCGTCCCTACTGTGAGTTTTTCCTGCTCTAACTTCCTGAAGAACATGGGCACGCCTTCAACGAATTCAACTTCAATCTTGCCGTACATTCGGCCACGGATGGCCGAATCCACAGCGGCCTCTAGCTTGTTCATCAATAGCTCTTTGTTCATGGTAGAATTGCCTTAGTGCGGGCGTGGCGGAACTGGCAGACGCACCAGCTTCAGGAGCTGGCGGTCGCAAGGCCGTGAAGGTTCAAATCCTTTCGCCCGCACCACTCTCAGGCAATCTTCCTTCCTGTACCTTCGCGCACCAATCCTGTGTTCACGAATTCCTCCAGCACAGTGCGCGGAATGATGATTCTCTTTCCTATCTTTTTGTAAGACAGTTTGCCCGCGTAGATCGCTCGGCGCACAGCCCACGGGGTGGCGCTTAGAAACTTTGCAGCGCCCGGAATATCAAACGCAACAGGTTGAATTGGGGGAAGTACTTCTTTTTTGGAACTGGCCACATAGGGCTCCTGATTCCCACGAATCAGGCCGCCGAAAGGCGGTGGCACGCTGGCCAGTGCATGCCTCAAAGGTACTACCGGGTATTAGGGTATTTCCGCATTTGACTTCAGGCTTCGCGGAGCCGCCCGGTTTCCCACAAACTAGGTGCATTATACCAGAAATGCGAATCAATGCAAAGTTTTATTCCTTTGCTGTCATCGTTACCGGGTGGTACTTTCGTACTATTGGCGCTTCTAGCTCTTTTAGGCACAATAGGCACAATACAGGCCGGGCGCAAAGGAGGCCCGCAAAAATGGCCGCCGAACCTATCACAATCGAAACACAAACTCAGCGGACAGTCATCGTCAACGGAAAGTGGATATTTCGGCTCCCAGCCGAAACAAAGAAGGAGGCGAAATGACCCCCGGAAATCTTGCCGTTGTAGAGATACCCAAACCTAAGAAGGAAAGGCAGCGCCGTCGCGCCTATGGCACAGGCCGCGTCTATCTTCGTGGGAAAACGTGGTGGATTCAGTACTACTCAAACGGGCAGCAAATCCGCGAATCCAGCGGAAGTGACAAGAAATCGGTGGCCGAAGAAAAACTCCACACCAAAATGGTTGATGCCCAAAACGGCGCTGTTGCCCCGAAGAAACAAACCTATGAGCAACTCCGTGACGCTCTTTATGACCACTACGAAACGCACAAGCTTAAATCTCTTTTCCACCGCACTGATGGAACCCGTTATTTAGGCCCCGTTCCGGCCTTGGATAAATTCTTCGCGGGCTGGAAAATGGAGCACATCACAACCCCGGCTCTAAAGGATTTCGTGCGCCATCGGCAGGCCGAACACAAGAGCAATTCCAACATCAACCACTCACTGCGGATTCTTCGGCGCATGTTCTGGCTCCAAGTCGAAGAGAATCACTTTCCCGCGAATCTTGTTCCACACTTCCCCATGCTCAAAAAGGATATGGCCCGCCGTGACTTCTTGACGCCGGAAGAATTCAAAAAGGTGATGGCCCAGCTATCTCTGGCAGTCAAGCCGATAGCCATCGTGGGATATAACACCGGCGCACGGCGAGGAGAATTGCTCAAGCTTCGTTGGGCCGACGTGAATCTGGGAGAAGGGTTCATGACCTTCCACGACACGAAGAACGGCGAAGATCGCGACGTGCCAATCATCGGGGACGCCCGGCCTGCATTGGAAGCGTTGCGAAAGGCTCACCGTTCCACTGAGTTTGTTTTCGTCCGGAAGAATGGACAGCGCGTGCGGGATTTCCGCCGGGCATGGGAAAACGCAACGGAGAAGGCTGGGCTTGCCGGGCGGAAGTTCCACGGCCTACGGCGCGGGATGGCAACGCGGCTCATGGCGACCGGCATTGATTCCCAGACCGCCCGGATGATTACCGGGCATAAGGACGCCGCGACCTTCGAGCAATATCGCCAGATACGACGCGACGTTATTCTACAGGCCGGGCGCAAACTGGAAAAGGCACAGAGGGCCACATAGGGCCAATATTAGGCACAGGCCGCCACAACTTATTGATTTCTAAAGGGGTATTTTGGAGGCGCGTTACCTTCAGGAGCTAGTGGCCGCAAGGTCGTGGAGGTTCGAGTCCTCTCTTGGGCACCATCTTCTTCTAATCGTAGTTTGCTGCCCCCGCCGTTCCATTCCCGCGTGTGCTCACCGATTCTTACTCAGCAGCCATATAGATGTATCGCAGTACAAAGACAATCGTAAGTATCCACAGCAGTAATCCCACTTCACGGAATTTCCCCGCCGCCACTTTCGCCACCGTGTACGAAATCACGCCCAGGCTCAACCCCGTCGCAATGCTGAACGTCAGCGGTGTGGCCACCAGCGTCACAAACGCAGGAAAAGCTTCGGTGAAATCCTTCCAGTCCACCTGCGCCATGGATTCCGTCATCAGCGCCCCCACCAGTATCAGGGCCGGTGCCGTTGCAAACCCCGGAATCGCCGCGGCTACCGGCGAAAAAAACATCGCCACCAAAAAGAGTCCCGCGACCATCACATTGCTTAATCCCGTGCGAGCACCCGCCGCCACTCCCGCCGCGCTCTCGATATAACTCGTCACTGTCGAAGTTCCCGTCAACGCCCCGAACATCGTTCCCACGCCATCCGCCAACAGCGCGCGGCCTACCCGCGGAATCTTCCCATTCTTGACGAAACCACCTTGTTCGCACACGCCCACCAGCGTGCCCACGTTGTCGAATAAATCCACGAATAGAAATATGAATATGATCTCCGCCAGCCCCAGATGCAAAGCGCCCCGCAAATCCAGTTTCAGGAACGTTGCCGAAGGATGCGGCATCGCCAGCACCGCCGATGGCCAGTGCGCCAGTCCCCGGAAAATCCCAAACAGCGTTGTCCCCAGAATTCCCAGCAGGATTGCGCCATTCACGCGCCGTACCATCAGCACCAGCGTCAACACGATTCCCAGGCAAGCGGCTTGCACTTCGGGGTCGGAAAATTTGCCCAAGCCCACAAACGTTGCCGGATTCGCCACAACAAGTTTCGCGCTCCGCAATCCCACAAATGCAATGAACATCCCGATGCCGCCCGCGGTCGCATGCTTCAAGCTGTGTGGGATGCTGTTCACGATCTGCTCCCGCACCCGCGTCACCGTCAGCAGCACAAACAGAACTCCCGAAAAAAACACCGCTCCCAGCGCCGTCGGCCACGGTACGTGCATCCCCAGGCACACCGAATACGTGAAATACGCGTTCAACGACATCCCCGGCGCCATGGCGATCGGATAGTTTGCGTAAAGTCCCATCACCAGCGTCGCCACGGCCGCCGCTATACATGTCGCGAACACCACGCCGTCCGCCGGCATGCCCGCCTGTGCCAATATTTGTGGATTCACCACCACGATGTACGCCATGGTGACGAACGTGGTCAAGCCGCCCAGCAATTCGCGCCGCACGCTGGTCTGGTTCTCCTGTAGACGAAAAATTCGCTCGATCAAAAAGGTTTCCTGTCGCCTGTGGCCGTAATTTGGGGTTGCGCCGCCACTTTATGGTTCTCTGCTCCGCCTGTCAATCATCGTCTGCCTCCCCGCTGCAAATTTTTCTGGCATGCCAGGGACGCTTCGCTTAGAGTATGGCCAGTTTCCCACGCAAGTGGCGGTTTCGCATCGCTCGGGGCCGCGCCTCGCGCGCTTCCTGCTTTTTCGTTCTGACGAGCACGCGTTCCTGAATTCGGCCGCTTCGTGAGCTCACTCATACGTGGAGAATGCTATGAACAAATATATAGTGGAGCTGATCGGCACTTTCTTCTTGGTCCTAACCGTTGGTTGCACGGTCATTGGAAATGGCCCCGGGCCTCTGGCTCCCATCGCTATTGGAGCTGCCTTGATGGTGATGATCTTTGCCGGGGGTCACATCTCTGGCGGACATTACAATCCCGCCGTGACACTGGGCGTCTGGATTCGCGGTAAATGCGACACCAAGGATGTCGTTCCTTACATGGCGTTTCAGATCGTCGGTGCGGCTCTCGCCGCTGCTGCGGTAAAGTTCCTCAAAGCCAGCACGGTCGTTCCCTCCGCTAGTCCGTCCGCCCTGCCCGCGCTTCTCGCCGAATTTCTGTTCACCTTCGCGCTGGTTTTTGTTGTTCTCAACACCGCTACCGCCAAAGGAACGGCTGGAAATTCTTTCTACGGTCTCGCCATCGGCATGACGGTGATGACCGGTGCGTTCGCCGTTGGCAATATTTCCGGCGGCGCCTTCAATCCTGCCGTCGCCGTGGGCATTACTGTGATGGGCCTTTCCGCCTGGTCCAGCATCTGGATTTTCCTGGTTGCCAACTTCGCCGGCGGAGCCGTAGCGGCCTACGCGTTCAAAGCCCTGAACCCCGCCGACTGACCCAACCCCTCCGTTGTAGGGGTCGAGCACTGCTCGGCCCCATCTCAGCGTGCATGTTGCGCAGGGCGAGTCCGCGAGCCCTGCGGCTTTTATCTCGGGTTTTCTTAGTTATTGCAGCGTTCGTTCAGCCGATTCCATCATCGCAAACCGCGGGCCGCTCTCTACTCCTTCATTTCCTTCTTTCTTTACTTCCTAAACTCCCCCCACCCAATTCGCACCTGGATCGTGTTGATCCCCGGGTTCGGGCTGGATATCCCGGCATTCGAGATGTGCATGAATCGCACTTCCGCCGTCCAATTGTGCTTCTCGCCTAGTATGTGCGCGCCCAACGCTCCGCTCGACGTGAAGTTCACGTGTGAAGTCCCTTCTGGCACCTTCGTGTTCGTGAACAGCGTCCCGCCCTCAATCTCGAAATACGGCTTCACTTTTTTTGGCGTCGTCAGGATCCACTTGAACGCAAACGGATTCACGCCCGCCCCGTACGCCGTATTCGTGCTCTGCACAACAGCCCACGCCGGTACCGCATCCAGCGCGTATTCCAATTGACCCCGCAGGAATCCCGGTCCGTGCGGTGAGGTGATCACGATGCCATAGCGCAATCCCAGGTTCCACACGCCGGTGCCAGACTGGCTTCCGTTAATCCCATGCCCGCCGCCCGTCCATACCTGCCATTCGCTGCTTGCTCCCTCAGGCCCCGCCTGCGCGCAACTCCTCCGCGCACAAACCAGCGAACTCACAATCCACAACGCCACAATCATCCCGCTCTTTTTCACGCGATCTCTCCCAGCAACCCGAATCCGCACAATATCCGAAACATCTCGCCGCCGCAATCGTGTAGACTTGCGGCCTCGAATTCGAAGGTTGGCAAACAATTGGAATTAGCGACGCGTAGGCGAGGGGGAAATTCCGATGGCACTTAGCGCGATGGATGACGCTGGAAATCCGGTGGATTGGTGGTTCATGTACAAGGTAGCCGGCGATTCCACCAGCGGCAGCGGGATAAAAGTCACGGGGACCGAATACGTGTACTTCGACGCGAATGCTCCAGCGGACGCCAAGCTGGCGCTTTCTCCCCACCATGTGGATCAGGATGGAGCGCTGCCGAATACGCTGAAACAAGTTTATGTGACCCCGGGGGCATCCACCCAGCACCTCGGCTGGTTCTTCTATAATGACGAGAATCCCATCAATGGCCAGGTCGTCGGCTCGCGAGGTCATACCAAGGGTGTTCTGGCGTTCGATTTGGGAACGAACTCGGCGATCTGGCTGATCCAATCCACGCCTAAATTTCCCCCTGCGGGCAGCTACAGTTTCCCCAAGTCCGGAATACCCAACGCCCAGAAGCTCCTTTGCATTACTCTGCAGGACGCCACCGTTGCTCAGGCTCTGG
>Ga0074045_10006488_pt1 | contig 10045 bp, 6 predicted proteins | sample BogForMeECP23OM2_FD_94442 | JGI IMG/M metagenome (GOLD analysis project Ga0074045, IMG submission 94442) | Bog forest soil microbial communities from Calvert Island, British Columbia, Canada - Bog Forest MetaG ECP23OM2 | ecosystem: Environmental > Terrestrial > Soil > Wetlands ... | reverse complement strand
GCAGTCTGTCTCTGGTGCTATTCCCAATACTTGAAAAGCACAAGCCGGGCACGCGACGGGCAAACGTTCTGCTCCAGGAAGTGCGAATACGAAGCGCAAGGCTGGCTTCACGAAAACCTGAAAACTGGCTACTGAGTAAACAGCCGGGCGCGGCTGTTAGGGTCGCGCCCCACCACCAAAAACTCTTCATTTCGGCGGCGCACCCGAATACACAATTCTCCCACCAACCACCGTCAACTCTACGTGCACATCCTTGATCGTCTTGGGTGCGATGCTGAAGATATCGTCGCTTAGCAGCACAACATCGGCGAGTTTGCCGGGGGTGATAGAGCCCTTTTCCTTCTCCTGAAATTCCGCGTACGCTGATCCCATGGTGTATGCCTCGACCGCTTCTGCCACCTTCAGTTTCTGCTCCGCCACCCAGCCGTCGGGGTTCTTGCCGTCAAGGGTGGCACGCGTGACCGCCGCATAGATGGTCCACATGGGCGAGAGCGGCGCCACATCCCAATCCGTGCCTAGCGCGAGCCGCACGCCATAGTCCAGAAAGGTGCGGAAGGCGTAGGTCGTCTTGATGCGTTCAGGACCGATGCGGCCTTCCGCGAATCGCCCATCGTCGATAGCGTGGTACGGTTGCACAGAGGCGATCACTTTCAGCTTCGCAAAGCGCTCGAAGTCCTTCGGGGCCATGTGCTGCGCGTGTTCGATGCGAAAGCGGCGGTCCTTCGCGCCATTCGCTTTTTCCACGTCGCTGAACAGATCCAGCATGATCGAAATGCCCTCGTCACCAATGGCGTGCGCGCATACCTGGAGATTCGCGGCATCGGCCTTCAGCAGGCGTTCACGCTCACGGGAGATGTCCTGCAATTCGTCCGACAGCAAACCTCGCGTGTCGGGAGCGTCGGTGTAAGGCTGAAAGAAATACGCGGTCGAGGCTCCGAGCGAACCGTCGGCATAGGTCTTCAGCGCACCCAGCCGCAAGTACGAGGAGCCCCACGCGCGGCGCAGGCCAATCTTTGCCTGGTCGTCCCAGCCCGCGAGCATAGGAGCAGCGTAAATGCGAGTGGTCAGATCGCCCTTCTCCGCCAATTCCGAGTAAACGGCAACCTCCGCGTATTCCGGATTCATATGCTGCACGCTGGTCACGCCGAGCGACGCTGCGTACGCCAGCGCGCGACGCGCAGCCCGCAGTAGTTGCTGGTGCGTAAGTGGCGGCTGCACATTGTGGACCAGGCTCATGGCCGCGTCCTTCAGGATTCCCGTCGGATTGCCGTTTTTGTCGCGAACGATCTGGCCGCCGGGAGGATCCGGTGTCGTCGCGGTAATCCTGGCCAGTTTCAATGCAGCCGAATTGGCGAGAGCAATGTGTCCGTCATACCGGCCAACGAACACTGGATTGTTTGGCGTCACCGAGTCGATTAGTTCCCTGGTGGGAAGCTGTGGCGGCGTCCAGCGCTGCTCATCCCATTCGCCGCCTAGAATCCATTCTCCCGTTGGGGAATGGCTCGCGCGAACCGCAATACGTTCAGCGAACTCCTGCGGAGAATCCGCATCCTTCAGGTCTACAGAGTCAAGCTGAAATCCACCGTCGATGAAGTGCACATGCGCATCGTTGAAACCTGGCAGCAGCAGTTTTCCACCGGCATCAATCACTTTGGAGTTGGGGCCGCGCCAGCCGTCGATCTCGGCGTTGGAGCCGACGGCAGTAATGCGGTCCGCCAGCACGGCCACGGCTTCAGCGGTCGGTTTGCCGGGATCAACTGTCCAGACTTTGGCGTTAGTGATAATGAGGTCGGCGCTGGGACGTCGCTGCGCCGCCGAATTCGCCGCCAACAAGAGCATGCATGCCACACAGAGAGCGAGGAGGCTGAAGCGAGATTGGATCATTGGCTCCCCCGAGCAGACACGACTGTAACAGACGTTCGCTTTTTCGCCGTCCGCTTTCTCGCTCGGTTCGTTACCGCAAGACCAGGGCTGTAGCACCGGATTGGTCACAAAGTTCGGCGGTAGAAAGCGGAGCCGGGAAAAGCCGATCGCGCTGGGTCTTCCGCGGCTACGCTCGCCGTCGTCTCTGGAGATCTGGAAGTCGGCCGTACGGTCGGGGAAATCGTCGAGCAGTTGGATGGACTCACCAGGGAACAGGTAAGAAATGGCCGGCAGTTCGTCGTTCAGGGCTTGGTGTCGCCGGCCTTTACTGGGCTGATGGGGTGCACGTGGAAACAGTCCAGCATTCAGCAGAGCGCACGCCTCCTTGTTCTATGAGTTCAGTGGCCCGCGTGGGGATGACGTTCCGAGCTCTCGTTCTCCCACTGCAGGAACTGGCGAAAAGCGGCGCCACGATGACTGTATTCGGCCTTCTCTTCAGCCGTGAGTTCGGCGAAGGTTTTGCCGATTTCCTGGAAATAGAAGAGCGGATCGTAACCGAAACCCTTGCAGCCGCGAGGCGCGCGCAGAATCAGACCTTCGGCGCGGCCGTAAAACGTCGCCAGCGTATGGCCGTTGCGCCCTACCGCAATCACGCAGACAAAGCGGCCGGTGCGGTACTCGTCGGGAACATTGTGGAGTTCGCGCAACAAACGCAAGTTGTTGGCCTCGTCCGCGGATTTCGGAGCTTGCTCGGATACACCTCGCTCCCCCGGAGGGCTTGATTTCTCGTCGTCGGCGTAGCGCGCGGAGCGCACACCGGGGGCACCGCCAAGCGCATCGACTTCGAGCCCTGAGTCATCGGCGATGACCAGCTCGCCCTCCGCGTACTTGCTGTAGTGCTCGGCTTTCTTGCGCGCATTGGCTTCAAACGTTGCGCCGTCTTCGATTACCGCTGGCAACGCCGCGAAATCTGGCAGGGCTTCGATGCGTATGTTGTGAGCCGCGGCTGCCCCGATCAGGTCACGCACCTTGCCGCGATTCGATGTGGCCACCAGCACACCCTTCATCGGCGCCTCCTCTTCCCATGTTAAATGTCCAGCGCTCTTGCGACCCGTCGCGGGCGATACAACGTGGAACTTGCTTCCTGAGATCGAAACTCCCGGAAATATTTTTGGGGACCGATCATATTGGGAATCTCGAGTTTCCTTCGAAGTTGATACCGCATATCAAATACGACATGCCGAGGGTGTTGGTTCTGCGTATGATGAAATCGCCAGTGTTCATGCGGCTTGCACGCATGATGAAAAATCGATGAAGTGATCACGTTGCCTGCAACGCGGCACCTTGCCGCATCAAAGATGCACCCGCCCGTCGTCCGCTTGGACCAAGTACACATGTTCGACGTGCGTTTTTTTCTTGACTATTTTTTTCATTAACTCTATACAACTATCAAATTGCGATGAAATGATGTCGCAATGTTCCATGACAAATGGAAGGGAGAATAGTAACCATGGCAACGAAGAAGAAAGCGAAGAAGGCTGCCAAAAAGAAAAAGAGATAACTTCTCTTTGGCTTGACAGGGGGGCGCGCAAGCGTCCCCTTCGCTTTTTGCCTCTAGTTCACCGTGGCCGCGAGCTGCCCCACAGGCATGAACGCCATCACCTCATGCGCCGGACAGATACTGTGGTAGGAGCAACCCTTGCACACCGGACCAGGATCGGGGTCGAACTCGCCGGCTGCGATTTTGGACGCGACCTCCACGACCTTGTTCTCCGTTTCTCTCAGTTGGTCCGCCGTCCGCGACGACTCCACCGCAGTGCAGTTCTCCAGATTGATAAAGACCAGCGACGCTGCCGTGAAACCCATGTGCCGCGCAGCTAGCGCGTAAATCGAAAGCTGCACGCTGTCGTCTGCCTCTTCCTGCGTCTTCGGCTTGCCGGTCTTGTAATCCACGATCACGACTTCGCCCGTGCCGATTTGGTCGAGGCGGTCCATCCTTGACCTAATCGTGGCATCTCCGATCGCAAAGGGGACACTGCGTTCCGTGTGCAGGATTTCGCCTCTCGGCTTCGCTAGGTCAGAACGCAGGAACCGCCTGATCTGTTCGCGTCCCTCCCTTTTGTAGAGTTCGCGCTGAATCTCTTCTTCGATTTTCGCCTTGGAGAATTCGTCGAGAAAGCAAGCGATCACGGTCTCTTCCTCGGGCGGCCGTCCGGCGCGCACTCCGTCGAAGTAGGCCTTGATGGCGAGATGCATGGCCGCACCGAACTGCATACGGGCCACGGGTTCTTCCGGGATACGCCAATCGCGACTCAGCTTGTAAGCCAGGGGACAACGCTCGTATTGATCGATGGCGCTGGCGCTCAACTCACGCAACCTGGCATGGTCGCGTGGCGGCAGCCGCACCCAGTGCGAGACCAGTGGCAGCGGCTCTGCTGTGGCGTGCATTTTCTCGATCAGCATGCCCTGTAACAATTGTGTGCATTCGATTGCGCCCCGCAGCGCTGTGTCCTTTTTCCCCAGCAGCTCGCGCATGTAACCAGGCGGAGTCGGGTCCTTTTGGCCTCGTCCGAATTGGCCGCAGATGTACAGTTCGTCCATGGCGCGGGTGAGTGCGACATAAAACAGCCGGCGTTCTTCCTGTTGATGAAGAGTCTTAGGCGTACTCTCTGCAGCCGTTTCCCTGCTGCGAAGCTCTTGCGGGAACTCGACCAGCGCTTCCTTGTAGGGGCTGGGGAACGATTGCGAAAAGACGCGCAAAACGAAGACGCAGGGGAACTCCAAACCCTTGGCTGCGTGCACGGTCATCAACTGTACGGCATCTTGCGGCTCGCCGGTAACGTCCCTCGGAGCGAGCGCCGCCATCGGATCGTCATCCGCACGATCTTCCGACAAGCAACCGTCCGCTTCCTGGAACAGCGCGATGTACTCCAAAAACTGACACAGCGTACCGTCGCCAGCGATTTGCCTGGGCTTGCTGCCCCAGTAGGCGGCAAATTCCTGAAGACGCTGCAGCGGAAGAGAATCTCCGAGTTGGAATGAAGTCCGCGCTATCCTGATCGCAGCCGGCAGCATACCGTTGGCGTCAGCGAGATCGTGCCGCGCTTCGCGGACCGTGTTCATCACTTCGAGTCCGCCGGGGACCTTTTCCAGGACCACTTCGACGGCTGGGCTTTTGCCTGCCCGCGCGAGGTCGGCGCGGAAGTGCTCGGGATCAACGCTGAACTGCGGCAATGCCGCGACACGAAAGAGCGCGACCGGATCGGGGCCGTCAAGGATGCGCAACACCGCCATCGCGTCGCGAACCTCGGGCGCGTCGAAGAGATCGGCGCCTCTGACTTGTGCAGGAATACCGCGGCAGCGAAGCTCGTCCGCCACGTCCCTGCGATGCCGATGGTTTCGGTACAGCACCGCAAAATCGCTGTACTTCATCGTAGGCGCCCGCTGGCGCGTGGCTTCGATGGTGTCGGCGACGAAAGCAGCCTCCTCGTTCCGGTTGTGCACGATGGCATGCACCGCCGGGGCCTTTGCCAGGTTCTTCTCGCGCTGCTGCCGAGCGCAGTTGAGCGGCTGACGCGGCCAGCCGCCGTCCTTCAACTCCACGCTGCCAACCTCGGGATTGCAATGAATCGCCTGATAGGCACAGCGCAGGATGGGTGGAGTCGAGCGCCGATTTTCGGACATCGTCACACGCTTTACCATCTCCGGGCCGAAGGTCTTGAGAAACTGATCGAAAGCCCCGCTGGTTGCGCCGCGAAAGCGATAGATCGCCTGGTCGGGATCGCCAACAGCAAAGACGTTGGCTTCGTCTCCCGCCAGTAACCTCGCGAGTTGGATCTGCGCGACGTTCGAGTCCTGGAACTCGTCGATCAGGATGAAGCGCGCGCGCTTTTGTGCACTCTGCAGCACCGACTGCCTGCGGCCGAGCACTTCAACGGCCCGGGTAATGATGTGTCCGAAGGTTCCTAAACCCTCCTGCTCGAGCAGATCTTCGATGTAGCGGAAGGCGCACGCGATTTCGTGGCAGCGGCCGAGCACTTCTTCTTGCTGCATCAACTCGGCGTCTTTCGACTTCGCAACCCTCGGCAGTGGAATTTCCTTGCGCTCCAGCCTGGCACAGTAGGCATCGTAATCATCCGGCGTGCGCAGCTCGTCGTGGCAACGGCGGAAGAATTCCATCAACTCCTTCAGAAACTTGCCGGGATCGGCGGCCTTGATGAAGTGCTGGAGTTGCAACTCACCAATGCGGCGGCGCAACAAAACGAAGAGGTCCTGATCGTCAAGCAGGGCAAACTTGATTCCCGTATCGTGCAACAGCGCGAGGCAGTATGCGTGGAACGTGTTCGCCTGTAGACCACTGGAAAGAAGTTCTGCGGCAGCGCGTCGCGGTTCGAGATCTGGGTAGAGGACGCTGCCGGCGCGCGCGACCAGCTCGGCAGCACCATTGCGCGTGTAAGTGACAGCCAGAATTTCCTCCGGCTTCGCTTCTCCACTGTTGATCAGGCGCGCGATGCGCCGCGACAGCACCGTGGTCTTGCCCGTCCCTGCGCCGGCAACTACCAGCATGGGCCCGCGCACATGCTCAATGGCCTCCCGCTGCTGGTCGGTTGGTTTGAAACCATGATGTCCGTTACTGCCCACCTTGATTCCTTTTGGCACGAAGAAAAAGCGAAAATACCATTATGCAACCGGGCGCGGCAGTTCGGCAAGCGCAACATCGTCCCAATGAGCCGTAGCAGCCAGTTTGCTGAGGAAAAGCTGTGCGCGATGTGGAAGTTTCCGGGGGGGTGCCGCGCATCCAGCCGGGCATCCCTACGCCGTACAATACTCCGATTCCACAATTCCAGCCTGGGGTATGGGCCACACTCCCTTGCGAGCGCGAATGATTCCAACCATCCGTCTCACCCTGTCGCACTTTCAGATTGTCGTTGCCTGGCTCATCTTCCTGGCGAGCTACCTCGTCTTCGCCATTGGGCGCTTGCCGTGGACTAAGATCGATCGGCCGGCGATGGCAGTGATCGGGGCGGTATGTATGTTCATCTTTGGAGTGCTGACCCCGAAGACAGCCATCGAAAGCATTGATTTTGGAACGCTGGTTCTGCTTTTCTCTATGATGCTGATTGTCGCCAGCCTGCACCTCTCAGGATTCTTTGAGGCGATTGTACATCTAGTGATCGAGCACCTGAGTCCACGGCAACTGCTGCCCGGAGTGGTGTTTACCAACGGCATGCTGTCGGCGTTTCTGGTGAATGATGTGGTCTGCCTCGTGATGGCGCCGCTCGTGTTGGGCATCTGTAAGAGGATGGACGTGAGACCACTGCCGTATCTGCCCGCGCTGGCGACGGCCTCTAACATCGGCAGTACGGCAACGATCACGGGGAACCCACAGAACGTTCTTATCGGGTCAATTTCCGGAATTGCCTATCGCGACTTCCTTGCGCCTCGGGCCAGTGGCGTTTCTCGGTCTGTGCGTGGACTGGGTTCTGCTCTACTGGATTTTTCTGCGCCATGGGAGCGAGCGGTCGCAGTCTCTTAGCAACCTGCCGCCACAAGCCGTCAGTGAGCCACAGCTTCATCCCGCTTGGGCGGTGACCGTCACTCTTGGCGTACTGATGGGATTTCTAGGGGGATTTCCGCCGCCGTTGGTCGCCGCTACCGGAGGCGCACTGCTGCTGGTGCAACCCCAACGTTGCCCCAAAGGCAATTTATGGCGACGTCGATTGGTCGCTGCTGATGCTGTTTCTGGGACTGTTCTTGATTCTGGGCGGAGCGGAGCGGAGCGGGTGGGCGTTACGCAGGAACTGCTCGGCGTAGCGGAGCGGCTTAACCTCCACAACCCGGTCATCTTCGCCGCCGTTGTGACTCTGCTGTCGAACATGGTCAGCAACGTTCCGGCCGTGATGCTGCTAAAGGGACTGCCACCACAAATTCACGATGCCCATACCGCGTGGCTGCTGCTGGCCATGTCCAGCACGCTGGCAGGAAACGTAACCATTACTGGTTCGATAGCAAACATCATCGTGGTAGAGAAGGCCCGAACCACGGCCCACCATCAGCTTTGTGGAATACATGAAGATTGGGGTGCCGGTAACTTTGATTACGCTTGCCATCGGCCTGTTCTGGCTCACGTTTGTTCGTCTCTGACTGAACGCGATTTCGGGTCGGATGCAATTTGGCAGAAATCTCCGGGTGGGGAAGCATTCTTCAGCACTTCAGGTATGGCGCGGAATCCGCTGTATGCGGATCAGTGTTCTTAACTGGCGCACATCGGAGAAGGATGTAGATCGTGCAGTCTCTGCAGTTTCTCAAGCCTGTAAGCGGAAAGCATCCCACGAAAAGTGGGACGCCTCAACTGTCACTTGAAGCCGCCCTCTTGGACCCGGATGCCAGGCCACGCGCAAAAGGTGCCTGCGCTCTTCGGAAAACCTTGAGAAAGGGCGGATCCAAGGCTCCTCTCTTCTGTTCTTCCGTGTTATCGACAACCAAACTTTGCCGCAATGACTATTCCGTGTATGGCTTCCACTCTCCGTCTTTACCCTCCACCAGGACGATGCTGGCCTTGGTCGGCGCCGCGCCATAGAAATCGACGCCATAGGACTTGATCAAGGTCGCGCGGTCCCAGGTGGCGAAGCTCTTGACCAGGCTGCCGGACGCGTCAAACTCGGTGCCCAACCGGTTGGGCGCCCACTTCCACGAATAGTCTACCTGGGCCAGATGTGGCTTGATCATGGTGACCTTGTTTACCCCTACCAGCTGGCGCTCCGCCAATGGGACGAGGTAGGTGACGGTCTTGTCGGGGTTGGTGGCCTTCTGCACTCCCGTGATCTGGCTTATGAGCTTCTCACCCGCAGGATTGAGAACCACGATCAGCGAGTTGTAGCCTTTCGGCTTCGTGGTCACGACCCCAGCCTTGGCCAGCAGTTTGTAGTGCGGGTCCAGTGGCTTCTCACTCATGCTCGACACCACGGTACCGGTGCTAAAGCGGATGGTGGATGGGCCTTGGGCTTGCAGGATCTGGTTGATGGCGGTGGTCGCAACGGGAATGGTCAGCACATCGCGAGCGCCCTTCACAAAGTAAACGATGGTCCCGCCCACCACGAGCACCAGCCCTAGGATGAGCGCCACGGGCAGAAAGTTGGAGCTCTTACTCTCCATCTCAACTTCAGCGGCGAAGAGTTCGGACTCGTGGGTGGCAGGCGTGACGGGTTGCGATTTCTCGTCTTCGTTGACCTTGGGTTCCATGACTGTCGGCATTGTCTCACCTCGTACGGGAGGATGCTGCGAGCCGCGAAGTAACGGCAAGCCTTGCCGACCAGCCGGACTTCGCTGACGGCGCGGGCCAATCCTGCACCGTGTTCAGGGCAGCGTCACATCTCCAGTATGGACCCTGGGTACCGGGACGCAGTGAGGTCGATCACTCGGCAATGTGAGGAATGAACCCGGGTCAGTGGATCGTGTTGGTTGCCAAAATGGTTCGTTATCCACTACCCACCGTTTTGCAATACGTGGCACGAGTACGTCTTCACCACCAGCCACACACGCTTACCGCGCTCCAGGTGAAGCGACTGGCGAGCGCCCGGCGTGAGGTGCACCTCGAATTCCGCGCCACAATTTACTTTTGCGATCACCGTAACGTCGCGCTGCTGCAACGAGGTAATGACCCCTGCCAGCACATTGCGAGCGCTGAGCCCCTCCGGCGCAGCGGAGGCCACAAGGATATCGCCGGCGCGAATTCCGACTCGCAGCGGCTTCAAGGCATCGACACGCGTCAGTGGGACCTCGAGATCAGGCGCCGAGTTTGCAATGCGGCAGGTCATGGTTCCCTGCTCGGGATGCGAGCCTAGTACCGAACAATCGAAGATGTTCTCGAATCCGGCAAGTTGCGCCACAGTTTCGGACTGCGGTCGCTGCAGAACATTGTGCGGCGATCCTTGCGCGATCAGCCGCCCCGCCTCCAGCACGAGAACATTTTCGCCGAGCGCAAACACCTCTTCGCGAATGTGCGTTACGTAGAGAATGGGAATTCCGCGCCGCTCGTTCCACGCGCGCAGGTCATTCACGATTCGTGACTTGGTAACGGCATCGAGCGCCGTTAGCGGTTCGTCGAGCAGAAGCACTCGCGGACGGGTCACCAGCGCGCGAGCCAAGGCGACCCGCTGGCGCTCTCCGCCGGAGATCTCTT
>Ga0074045_10006487_pt1 | contig 10046 bp, 16 predicted proteins | sample BogForMeECP23OM2_FD_94442 | JGI IMG/M metagenome (GOLD analysis project Ga0074045, IMG submission 94442) | Bog forest soil microbial communities from Calvert Island, British Columbia, Canada - Bog Forest MetaG ECP23OM2 | ecosystem: Environmental > Terrestrial > Soil > Wetlands ... | reverse complement strand
CTTAGTGAAAGGGCGGTATTGCGCGGGCAAATCCGCTCAAGAACTGCACCGCCCTTATTCCTGCAGAAAGATGTTGAGGAGGGAGTTGTGGACCCGGATCTCGCCGTTGTATTCGATGAAGCCCAGCTTCCTGAAGCGATTCATAAAAAAACTCACCCGGGATCGGGTCGTGCCAATCATCTCAGCCAATGTCTCCTGGCTGATCTTAGCAACCACCGTCTCGGGTTTGCTTTCCTTGCCAAACTGGGCGAGCAATAACAAAATCCTCGCGAGCCGCTTTTCGCTGGAATTGAAAAGCTGATCGACCAGATCGGCCTGGATGCGAGCGTTGCGGACAAGCAGAAAGGAGACGAACACATTCGAAAATGCGGGTTCTTGACTAAGTGCGCGGACCATTTCCGTCTTGCTAATCCTGAGCAGTGCACACTCGGTCATTGCGGTAGCAGTTGCGAGACGAAGAGGATGAGCTGAGACCATGCAGTTCTCCCCCAAGAATTCCCCACCGCCCACCAAGGCAATCGTGGCTTCTTTTCCGTTTGCGGAGGTGACAGTTACTCTCAGCCGGCCTCTCTGAACGTAATAAATCGCGTCGGCGGGATCGCCTTGTGCGTATGCCACCTCATCTTTTTTCAGCCGGAGAATCTTTCTGCCCAACCCAGCTCTCGCCAGAAAGGTCTCGGCATCGAATACAGTATCGCCATTGATTGGGTATGATTCGGGCGCTTGAAGCCGGGAAGGCTTTGCAATTTTGCCTGTGGGGGATTTTGCGGATCGTACCGACTCAACCGATGGAACCACCTTACCCGGACGGCCTTGGGCTGGCACGGCTCTGGCGCTCATTTCACACCTCCGAGAGGGCAGCGCGACTCCACTCCGAGATTATACCTCTGAAAGCCAGGCGTTTGCGGTTTCTGTTCAATATTGCACAGTTATCAAATCGGAATGTCAGGCGTGTGAGCGATTTTGCACAGCCCCCTCCGTTCCTGAGCGATAGGCTCGGGTTGTCGAAGGACTTGCAACGCTTGGCCTTCAAGGAGGTGACTCCGATGCGTCGCCCGAGACTCTCTCGGTTGCATCTTCTCCTCATTGTGCCGCTCACCTTTCTGGTATTTTCTGCGCACTTAACATGGACGCAAGAAAAACCATCTGCCAGCGAAACTCCAACCCAGTTGTCGAGTCTTGCGGCGCAGTTCGTGGCGGGGCCAGAAGGTTTTCATCCAGCCTACGAAAATTTGTCGTCGCCATTTGCACCAAATCAAGGACAAGCCCCCGCCAGAGGTGAGAATGCGCTCACTTGGCATGGGCTACCATCTTTCGATCACCATGAACAACGCGTTGCCGGAGCTGTGGCAGCCGGCAAAGATAGAGGTTAGAACGGACCACTTCATCGGCAACGCTCCGACCGAATGGCTTACCAGATGTCATCCCCCACAATACGGTGCATTATCGTGCACCTGATCCGGGCGGCGACGTGCAGTATTACGGCCACCGCATCCCATGTGCTGGCCGGATCATTCTAAACATTGGTGAGCAAGCAAAATTTCATCCGCGAGTCTTTCGCATGCTCGAGCTAATAGAACCGCGGGCTTTGCGCTTGGAAAACCGCCTTCCCCGCCCGTGGATCGGCAGGTAGCATCCATGTCAACGGGCGAGGCCAACTACACTAACTGGGTGGCCTCGCTTGAGCACTTTTCACCAGCCTCGCCAATTCTCAAGGGGGAGGGTTTGTCTTCCTGAGAACTTGCGTGGAGCGGCAGATTCATATGCAACTAGCTGGCGACTGGATCCGTGTTACAGCGCACGAGATCAACGAGATCAACTCTTTGGGAGATGGTAGTGCCAAGCAGACGAGCCTTACTCTTAGTTTCCGGATGGTTCTCAAGAAAATCGGCAGCCGGGGGACCAGTCGGGAGTATCGGAACAAACAGCCGATTTCTCCCCGGGGCGATGCTGCTGATGCAATGTTCTATGTTGAGGCCGGCAATGTGACGCTGACCGTTCTATCCAAACGCGGCAAGAAGGCCGTCATCGCCATTTTTCGGCAACGTGACTTCTTCGGCGAAGGCTGCCTAGGAGTGCCGTCTGTGCAGATGTCAGCCGCAACTGCGGTACACTTGTCCACAATTGCGAGAGTGGAAAAGGCTACCATCGTTCGCGTCGTCCATGACGACCCTGTGTTTGCAAGGCTATTTATCGCGCACCTGCGTTGTCGCGTTACCCGAAATTGAAGGAGACTTCCTCGATCAAAGTGAGCCAGGGAACACTCGCCGAGATGATTGGCACCACCCGGTCGAGAGTAAGCTTCTTTATGAACCGATCTCGCAAGATGGGCGTGATCGATTACAACGGCAACTTGCGGGTTCACTGGTTCACCATGTTCACCGAACGCCGCTCACCTTCCTTCTCCACGAATAAGCGTCAGTCTTTGAGGTCGGATCGTCTTGAAGGATGGGTTGAAAGAGTCGCCCTGCCCCGCCTCTTGCCCTGCCTCGGGGCGTTGTATTGTCTGCCACAAGCGTCGGTACTTACCTACATTCAGCGATGGACAGCGGCCCGAACTGCTGGCGATAAGTGACACATGACTGCTACTCACCGAAAGACTGCCAACGATCCCCCTTCAGTACTGCCCACTCTATGGGCGCAAACTGACGCGCAATATTCGTAGCATTCGCCTCCGTTTGTTTGCGCCCACACGACAGACAAACCGCCCCTACCTGTGTCAGATCGGTCTCTCTTGTAATTTCAGTTTCGCGTGTCCCGAATGATCCCGCAATGACGGGCCCCTCGCACTTATCGCAGGAGTAAGCCGAGATGTGAAGATACTTTGTTTTCATGATGACTCCGACAACGTCTTAGCGATATGTTCTTAGGGTATCACCTTGAAACGCGCACATCTGTTCGATATTGCTCGTTGGTGAACGCCATTCCGAGTGGCACTTGAGAAAGTATGTTGCACGGAGATGTTCACTATTGCTCAGACCTGGACCAAGTTGGGATGAGAAGTGATCAGGTGAAGTTCTTCTCTCGGCCCCAAGTGTAAGCAGCCATCAATAGAGGATGTGGGGAGTTGCTGCTCCACAACCTCCAGCATCTGTCTTTCCGTGTGCGGAGGTCGGATGCCGAGCCATTGGGCAACGGTCGCAGCGGTGAACGCGCAAGCGATGCGGCACTTTTTTGCAAAACCGCCAGTTGGTGACGAAGCGCGAGGATCTCCGCCTGCAGGGCCACACGGGTCCGAAAACTGGAGGCTATCAGAGCAAAAAGGCCGACGAAAAGAGAGCTCATCGTGGTAGGCCCCATGATCTCACGAATGATCGGAACCTCTGCGTTTTGAGATCGGACCGAGTTTTCGGTAAGCACACCGCCGGGGGGCGCCGCTCGGTCAGCACCCCAGCCATGCTTCTATTGACTGGCTGCGCTGGCGACAAATTGCTGAGTAAGCTCCACCGCCCAGATGCCCTCGAAGTCAACGAAGTAGGCCTGCACGTCAATGCCCGCTATTGCCTTCTGCAAACACTCTGCGGCACGTCGCAATTCCTCCTCGTGGTGTCGGGCTTCCACTCGGGCATCGCCACCGAAGCCGCCAAGCAGTCCCCCGTAGGCTCCACAATCTGAGTGCAACATTAATATCACCAGCTTTGTTCCGTGAAAGTGGATAGATTTTCGAATCTGTTCCAACACGAACTCTCGGTCAGTTTCGCGCTCCGGCGATGCTAGACACTTCGCCCCACCAGCGATCTTGATCGGGTCTGAATTCGAAACTCCAAGGCGCTTGAGAAACTTGGTAAATCCCAGTTGGAAGCGGTTGTCGAAGCACCAAACGATAGCCGCGTCACTATGATATTTCTCGCGGGGAGCATCGAAATGAAAGACCTTTTTCATCATGAACATTTTCTTCCGTGCGTCCCCCGAACGCAACCGAGGCCTACCTGAGTTTTTGCAGCTTGCGCGACGAGAACACTCCCACACAGTAGCCGTATACCAAGACCTTCACCATCATCCGGGGATGATACGGTGGGTGCCCGCGCTCTTCCTTCTCGTAGTAATTGTCCCTCTCGAAATCCTCGAAATGTCCTCATCAGCCATGGCTGAGTAGGTGCGGAGGTCGGATGCCGAGCTATTGGGCAACCTGCTGATGCAGCACTGACATTAAGCACCTCGCCTACATTATGCTACGAGAGAGCTGGCAAATTGTAGCTCCTTGAAGTTTGAATGCTGCCTCTCGGGCGGTTTGGGCAGCTCAGCCGTAGCAGCGACGATCGGGGGCCCACACGTCCTCGGGTGTTTGTGGCTCGAGAACACGTCGCGCACCACTTCTACCTTATCCCAGAATGTGACACGGAAGCGGACGTTCACGAAGTCTTGCGCGAACTGTGCGAGCAGATTTTCGTGGAGCAATTGGCGGGCTGGTTCCGAGATGAAGAGACCTGGCCGCACGACCGCAGTTTCGATGTCTTTTGTCGTTGGTTCGAGTTCCGACACCATTCGATGCTGGTCGATCTATCAGATGAACCGCTGATGGACGAACAGGATTAACATGGTTGCGTTTGTCGTTCAGCCCGATGAATCCTTCCGACCTATTTTTGATTTCAAGAAGTCGTCGGCCTCCTGATCTCGGTACACTTGGTAGCGCTTACGACCAAAGGTTCGGGAAAAAGGAGGCCGAACATGTTGATTATAAGTTGCGATTATCACCCGAGTGTGCAGCAGATGGCATGGGTCGACAACGAAAGCGGAGAGTACGGAGAAGGCCGGCTGAAACACCGAGAGCAGGCCGCGCAGTTTTATCGTGAGCTGCAGAAGAGGGAGTAAGCGTGTGAGTGGGAATGGAGGCCACCGGGCACCTGCGATGGTTTGAGCGCCTGCTGGCCGAGCTCAACTTCGAACTGTGGATAGGGGAATCCGGCGCGGATTCGGGCCAAGCGGGTGCGCAAACAAAAGAACGACCGCAAGGATGCCGAGCACATTCTGCAGCTGATGCTGGAAAATCGCTTTCCCCGCATCTGGGTGCCGACGCCAGAAAATCGCGATGTACGACAACTGGTGTTGCACCGGGATCGCCTGGTAGGCATGCGGACACGAGTGATGAATCAGCTTCAGGCCATCGCCATGAACGAAGGCGTACGGCGCAAGCGCGGGCTATGGAGCAAGAAGGGACGGGCGCAGCTGGAGTCGTTGCGCCTACCGGCCTGGACCAGTCGGCGCCGGCAAGAACTGCTAGAGCTGCTGGACCGCTTGGATCCGAACTCGAGCAGTTGAGCCAGGCGATCGAGATTCCGGACATAAAAATGATAATAGAGAACTCGGAAGACAACAACAATACGGGAGAATACTGGGTATTGGTGAGACCAGGTGCGACGTCCAAGCGGCGCGCAGAGATTGGATACAACAACTTACCCCCTTTTTGGAGCGTTTTGGAACAACGCGAAGCAAGAGCGAGTTTTGTAAGTAGTTGAAAAGAATGGTAGGCACGAGGGGACTCGAACCCCTGACCTCTACCGTGTCAATTACGGCACACCGTTCGGGACAGCGCAACATCTTGTTGCCCAGGGTAAAGACATGCTCAATGCGCAATGTCTTGCACACGCGACTATGGTCATTCTGGAGAGTGCCGCCTAAGCTACTGATTGAAGCTACTGTACATAGCGAGCGGGTTGGCCAGTCTCGTGCTCTTATAGAAACCAAATGTCCGAACCTACCACAACGTATTTCTGCCACTCTTACTCTGTGGAGGTGAACCAACCCTCGGAGGCCTAAGTGACCTTGGAATCCCTAGCAACCTTTTTAACTGAGCATCCAAACTGGGCTCCTGTTTTACGTGAGAATGCTGAAATAGTCGGCGTAGCTAGCCCATCCGGCGGATTTGTGCCCTTGGCAATTCTAGACAAGCTATTAGCAGTACCCTCGCATCTAAGAAGACGGCTGTTTCCCGAGGGCTAGTGTGGCAGGTTCTTCTCCTTTTGGGGTAATGCGCTGCAAGTAGTTGCACTCCATTTGGTCAGTCGGCGCTAAGTGGCGTCTTTACTTGGGCTTGAAATGGAAGGTTGCTTGCCTTGAAGTAATGGCTGGGAGAGGAAAGACGTACTATACATTCGCTGAAGCTAACAAAGGACAATTGTGGATGCATTAATTGTTGTATTTGTGATGCTGGTTGTCATTCATATGTTGACCATTGACCCGCCGTCTCCGAATTGTCCAGAGCGGTTGGATGGGTAGTATATTTTGCCTACCCTCAAAGTATCGCCTCAGCAGCGGCCTTACGAAGGTTCTCTTTCCTTGACGATGCGGTGTCAATTCATGCAATGCCTGTTCTCGCCAAGTGACATTTCCAAGTAGATCGTACTGGTTGTAGCGGACACATGCGTGAAGACTGGCCGACCCGGGATGTATTGTTCAACCGGATGTGTTGCAACTTTCAGGGTGGCTGGCTGGTGACGTGAAAGAATCGCGAAATGGTAACCCCACCCGCGATCTTCAAATGGTGGCAGACTGAACCCGGCCTCATCCTTTGTGCGGTCCGGTGGTATCTTCGCTATTCTCTCTCGCTGCGCGATATTGAGGAACTACTGGAGGAGCCTGGTCTCAATGTCGACCACACAACGGTCTGGCGCTGGGTGCAGTATTACGGCCCTGAGTTGGAGCAGCGACCTGCGACAGCACCTCAGGCTGACCAACAAGTCGTGGCGAGTCGGGAACTGTTATCTTTTATCTTCACATCTTCTTGTCCGACTGAATCGGCTTCCGAGCATAAAGCCCGTAAGATCCGATCTGACCCCATGACCGGTACCATCCAAGCATCGCAATTTCGGATCTTCTGAACCTCACTGGCGGCGAAGTTGAATCTGGAAACTATTAGCTCAATGACAGGGCAACAAGTGCGATGAAAACAGGACCCATCTTGAAAGCGATGATAATCTCTCAACGGTCGTAACGTATTTCTTATCAATTGAAGTTTTCGGTTGCACAGCTCGCCTGTACTGAAGGAATGGGTCCGCAAGAACAAAAAGTACGTGCCCACTGAGCTTCTACGGGTTTGGAGATTCAAAGTGGAGCCCGAGGCATGAACAGAACGGGAAGCGTCGCCCTCTTGTACCAGGACAAGCCACGCGGTCGCTTCTGATACAACACTAGGACTTCTGACCAGTTGTCGGGGATAGCTCCCCAGTATTCGCACGATACCAACCGCGAGGCTCTCTAGTCAGCACGCAGAGCTTCGGTCACGTCCACGTGTGCAGCTCGTGCTGCAGGAAACATGGACGCGATAATTGCGGCGACCAATAGCACGATGACCGAAGCAATCACAGGCCACGCGCTCGGCATCTGCAGCGACGGGAAATAACTGCTGGCCAGGCGCGCTAACCCGTAACCTAGGATTGCGCCTGCCAAAATGCCAGCCACAGCCATCACCGCACCTTCGGTGATTACGCCTATCAGCAAGTGTCTGGGCTGCGCTCCAACCGCCAGCCGGATACCGAACTCGCGTGTGCGTCCGCTGACAGAGAATGCCAGCACGCCGGCGACGCCGACCACAGCAATCGCCAGCGCCAGCCCCGCCAGACCACTGAAGACCAGCGTATTCAACCGGTCCGGCGTCAGCACTTCGGCGCGAATGTCTTCCAGTGTGGCAGCGTGCTCGACAGGCTGTTCCGAAGACAGGCCGCGGATGATGCGGGTCAGCGGGATGATCAAGGTATGAGGATCGGAGCGGGTATGGACGAACAGCCGACCGCCGAACAGCGGCAGCTCCTTGCTGGTGTCGTCGGGAACCTGCCCAAAGGGATGATAGATGGTGAGCGATGGCCCCGGCTCGATATGCTCGTCGTCCACATCGGCGACAACACCCACGATGCGGCGCGGTCCGGGACTGATGTAGATGAACTGCATTACCGGGTCGGTCCACATGATGTGACGGTTGATAGGATCCTGACCGGGGAACATGCGCTGCGCCGCGCTCTGGCTGATGATGACTACCGGCTCACCGCCGCGCCGGTCGTTGTCGTTGAAGTCGCGGCCGGCGATGAGCGGCACCCCCAGCGCCGCGAAGAATCCCGGCGACACCACGCGAAGCTGCGCCATCGGGTCCTCTTCATGATTGCCTTTTACGTGGCCCTCGCCGGTGAATTGTAAGCCTGGACCGTAGTTGCCGGCGTCACGCCACGGGACGGTGGTACCTAATGCGACGCGGTCCACGCCCGGCAATTCGCTGATGCGCTGAATCACCTCGCGATAGAACTTGATGATGTCCTCGGAAGTTTTTCCGTACGACATGACCGGCACGTTCACCGCCAAGACACGATGCATGTCGCAGCCAGTCTGCGTTTCCTGAAGCGTAATCAAGGTCTTGATGAGAATGCTGGCGCCGGCCAGCAACATGAAGGAAGCCGCAATCTGGGTAACGGCAAAGATCCGTAGCCGGCGGCTGGTGCCGCTGCTGATGCGGACGCTACTGCTGCTGGCCAGCCCGATTCCTCCCGACGACTCCACCGAGGGAAGGCGCGGCACAAATGCCAGTAGTACCGCAGAGATGATAGCCAGCGCCGCGCCCACCCATAGCACGCTCATATCAACCCTCAAATCAAGGGCGCGGACGGAAAAACGCGAGGCATACCGCGCCAGAACGGCCACCATCGGCTGCGCGCTGAGAACGCCCAGCACCGCTCCTGCCACCGACAGCAGCAGGCTTTCCGCCAGCAGCGTTCGCCGCAACGCGGCGGTGGTCGCCCCCAGCGCGGCGCGAATCGCCAGCTCGCCCTCGCGGCGCACCGAGCGTGCCAGAATTAGATTGGCGACATTCGAACACGCAATGATAAAGATGAGACCTGATGCAGCCAGCAGTACCCAGAGAATCGTCTTTGCGCCTGACGTGATCTGGTCGCGTAGCATCACGGCATCGATCTGGTAGTGTGCGCTCGCCGGGTAAGCTTCGGGATGCGCGAGCACCATCGCCGCATAATCCGTGCGCAGCTCGGCGCGGGCCTGGTCGAGCGTGGCGCCGGGCGCCAGGCGACCGAACAACTCGGTCATGCGGTGCACGCGCCCCGTGACCATGGTGGCCGAAAGATGATGTGGGCTGGTCACCACATTGACGAGGATCTCGGTCTGCGACGGATACTGCACCGACGGCTCCAGCACACCGACGACGGTGGCCGTACGCGGATCAAGCCGTATGGTCCTGCCGATCACGGTCGGATCGCCCTTCAGCGAGTCCTTCCAGAAACGATAGGTCAGCACGCAGGCGCCGGCAGCATTGGGACCATCGTCTTGCTGATCGAGCAGCCTGCCCAGCACCGGGCGCAGTCCCATAACGTCGAAATATGATCCGTCGACTACTCCGGCGCGCACCTCGCGAGGCTCTCCCAGCCCTATCATGGTGAAGCCGATGGCGGAGAACTCGCCAAACGAGCCAACCGACCTCACGCTCACTTTCAGGTCCTGGACCTCCGGCACGGAAAACGCCGCGTCTTCGTCGCCGTACCCAGGCGCGCTCTGCCGAATGTAGATAAGCCGGTCCTCACCGCGGTTGACCAGCGGCCGCAGCAGAACGCCGCGCACCAGGCTGAAGATGGCGGCATTGGCGCCAATTCCCAGCGCCAACGTCACGATCACCGTGATCGACAGACCTTTGCTGCGCCACAGCGACCTCAGCGCCACCTTGAGGTCTTGAAGAATCAAATCCGCTCTGACTGGCATAGTGTGCTCTCCGGGATGCGGCATATTACCAGCGAAGGCAGGCAACCGATCCTTTCTTGTCAGGCCGTCTTCAGCGTGCAGCGCTCTGTCGCCGCCGCTGCTCGCTCTCCTTCATCATTTCGGTCAAATCCACAATCGGCCGTATCTCGATCGGTCCAAGTCCATACTTAAAGCCTGGAAGCTGTGAGACAAGCTGAACGGCATGATTGAGGTCTCGCGCCTCAAGGATCTGAATGCCGCCGAGTTGTTCCTTGGTTTCCGCATAGGGGCCGTCGGTCGTCGCCACTTTGCCGTCTTTCCAATACAGGGTCAACGCGGTCTCCGGAGGCTGAAGAGTTGCTTCGGCAACAAGATGT
>Ga0074045_10006485_pt1 | contig 10048 bp, 5 predicted proteins | sample BogForMeECP23OM2_FD_94442 | JGI IMG/M metagenome (GOLD analysis project Ga0074045, IMG submission 94442) | Bog forest soil microbial communities from Calvert Island, British Columbia, Canada - Bog Forest MetaG ECP23OM2 | ecosystem: Environmental > Terrestrial > Soil > Wetlands ... | reverse complement strand
CCGCTGAACGCGGCCATTGCGCTCAGCATTCTCTTTCTTGGCCCGGAGATCGTGCGCTCCTGGCGCGGTGAAACCAGCTTTACGATTCGACACCCGTGGGTAGTCGCGTTCGCATTCGGCCTGTTGCACGGCTTCGGCTTCGCCAGTGCGCTCACCAGCGCGGGTCTTCCCAAGGCTGAACTACCGATAGCGCTACTGTCCTTCAATGTCGGAGTCGAGATCGGGCAGCTCTCATTCGTCGCACTCATACTGCTGTTGGAGCGAGCCTTCCGCATCCTCGAAGTGCGCTGGCCACGCTGGGCCGAAGCGCTTCCCGGCTACACGGTCGGCTCGCTCGGCGCGTTTTGGACCGTGCAGAGAGTGGCATTGCTCTTCGGAGGTGGGCGATGAACACGACGCGACACAATCCTCTGGTCCGAGCGATGGCACTGGCTGTGTTTGTGTTCCTGTGTGCTCAGACGGCCTTTGCCCACCCGCAGAAAGGCGAAGCTGTTGGATTCCTCACTGGCTTTCGCCACCCGATCTCGGGACTCGATCATGTGCTGGCTATGGTTGCTGTAGGACTATGGGGCGCACAACTTGGCGCTCCAGCCGTGTGGTTGCTGCCGGTCGCGTTTCCCATGGTCATGGCTTTCGGGGGCATGCTCGGGCTGATGGGAGTGCCACTGCCGGGAATTGAATACGGCATCGCGGCCTCCGCCATTCTGTTGGGTGCGGCCGTGATGTTTGAGGCCCGTCCGCCACTTGCGATCGCCGCGGTCGTCGTCGCGATCTTCGCGATTTTTCATGGGCACGCGCACGGTACCGAGTTGCCGCCTGGGCAGAGCGGCCTGCTCTACAGCATGGGATTCGTGATCGCCACGGGATGTTTACACGGTGTCGGCATCAGCATCGGAACGGTTCATCGCTGGGGATGGGGACAGAAAGTTTTGCGACTGGCCGGGGCGGTTGTGGCCATGGGTGGAATGTTTTTCATGTGGAAGGCGTTCGCGATATGAATCTGACTCAGCGCCAATCACGGATTCCGCTTTACGCCGCGGTCTTGTTAGTCTGTGTGATGTCTCCGCTGGCTGCCGAAGCGCATCTGAACTCCACTGGCATGGGCCCGATCTACGACGGTCTGATGCACTTCCTGATGAGTCCCGAGGACCTCGTTCCTGTCTTGGCTCTCGCGTTGCTCTCAGGGCTTCGCGGAGCGACTTACGGGCGCCGCACGCTGCTCGTGCTTCCCGCCGCATGGCTGTTTGGAGGCTTGATCGGACTCGCGGCGGCGGCATCAAACGGAAACGCCATCGTGTCGGCCGTCTGGTTCCTGTTGCTCGGTGGACTGCTCGCGGCCGACGCGAAGCTGTCGCTGCGGGTCACCACCGCTCTAGCAGCCTTGCTCGGGCTCTATCACGGATACCTCAACGGAGCCGGTCTGGGGCTGAACTTCTCCTCGGCAGCCGTACTGCTGGGACTGATCTTCGCAGTCTTTGTACTCATCGCCCTCGCCGCCGCCTTCGTTGTCAGGTTGCAGGCTGCGTGGGCGCGAATCGCGGTGCGCGTGGCCGGGAGCTGGATCTTCGCCAGCGGCCTGCTACTTATGGGCTGGGCAGTGCGCGGCGTTCGCGGCCTGAAAGCCCTCTAGTGTCCTGAGTCAGTAATTCGCCGACAAGTCATTTGGGCGCGGATTGTGCCTCAATTCTCTGGAATACGCTGCATGATCCACCGGGCAACAGGACACCCTTCATTAGGGCGAACTTGCTCTCCATCGCACACATCATGGAATCAAGCTGGTTCTTTTGCGCCTCTTCCAGGGGCACTCCTCGCGTCTGTTTGTAGTACGTAATGGCGAGCGAGTTGTTGGCGTAAGCCAACGCGTAGTACACCGCCATGTCGGCATCGGTTTGCACATGAACGGTTGACAGAGACAGCTTTCTGTCGATGGCGTCGAACCTGGGGCCAATTGAGACTTTCTCTCGTTTCAGAACCACAGCCCGAAGGCTCTCGATTTCGTCGGCGACCCCAGCGACATCGCTTCTAAACTGTGGCGAAAATCTTTGGCCTTCGATTGAAGTCTTGTCACATACCTCCGGCTTCGTCGAAGTAACGATCATGACTCCACCTTCGCCGCCTTGCACGGAGGCGCCCAGTGCCGCCGCCAGCAGCGACACATCGGCGTAGCTGACGCCGTCTTTGACAATGACTCGACTCGAGGGGATTGGCTTACCATCGACGAAAATCCGTTTCCGCGAGGCCGATGCCGCCGACGCGGACTCGTGCGCAGGTTGCTGCGCTAATCCAGTGACTGCAAGCAATATTGCCGCCAAACAAAGTAAAGCTGTCTGCTTCAATTTCAACCTCGTTGCATGAGCGACTCGCCTGCTAACCTGAGGCGTGCTCCATGACCTTATCTACTGCTGCAATTGTGTCTTGAATATGAGAGTCCGACAACATAGGATGCACCAGGAACATCAGGCTCGTCGCGCCCAATTCCTTCGCAACTGGCAGTCGGCGCCGAGGACGAATTCCATCGAACGCTTTCTCGCGGTAAATCTCGCTACAACTGCCCGAGAAGCACGGAACGCCTTCCGCAGCGATGGTGGTCATGATCCGGTCCCGATCCCAAGCGCTACGCAGTTTTTCCGGGCGAACAAACACGTAGTACTTGTAATAGGAATGGTGGATGTCCTCTCGGGGTACAGTTGTACGAAGCGCCGCGATTGTGGCGAAAGCCTGGTTCAGCTTTCCGGCAAGCTGTCTGCGCCGCTCGACGCTGGCATCAAGCTTGCGCAGCATCTGCCGGCCCAGGGCGGACTGCATTTCGGTGAGTCGCCAGTTTGTCCCAAATGACTCATGCAGCCAACGGAATCCTGTCTCGTGTCCGCGCTGGTACACCGCCTCGTAGCTTTTTCCATGGTCTTTGTAACTCCACGCCCGGCCCCAGAGCAGGCCATCGTTTGTGGTAACCATTCCACCTTCCCCTCCGGTAGTCATGATCTTGTCCTGACAGAACGAAAATGCATTGATGTGGCCCATCGAGCCTACGGGCCGTCCTTTGTAACGAGCGCCATGAGCATGGGCACAGTCTTCGACAACTGCGAGGTTGTATTCGCCCGCCAAGCTTATGATTGCGTCCATTTCGCAGGGCCAACCGGCAAGATGCACTGCGATGATCGCCTTGGTGCGCGGCGTAATGGCCTTCCGAACAGTCTCAGCGGTTATGGTCTGACTTTCCCGATCGACATCCGCCGTCACCGGCGTTGCGCCTCGCATCGCGACGCAACTGGCGGAGGCTATAAACGTCCGGCTGGGAATGATGACTTCGTCTCCGGACCCGATGCCCAGAGTGTAAAGTGCCAATTCCAGTGCGACCGTTCCATTGGCCACCGCGATTGCGTGCTTCGTTCCCGCGTAAGCCGCGAATTCGCGTTCGAACAACCGCCCCTCTTCGCCAGTCCAGTAATTGACTTTCCCCGAACGCAGTACGGCCGAGACCGCCTCGATTTCATCTTCATCGAAATGGGGCCATGCGGGGAAAGGCGCGGTTCGCACTGGCCGCCCTCCATCGATCACCAATTTCGACGAAACGAACCCTAGCGGTGGTGTGGGTGAGCGCATCCGACTTTACCCTCAACGTATGTATAGCAGACCGACTCGGACACGTGTCGAGGTCGACCACATCAAGTGCTAAGGCCGACTGAGCGGTGGTCCAATTGTGAGCGATAATCGATGACCACAGCTAGGGCTTTGGATGAGGCCTTCGTTCAGCGAAACCCGGTGACCATGAAGCCACCTCCAAGAACTTGTAGGCGGCGGGCATGACGGCTACAGATTTCCAGAGAATCACCCAGTCGGTCGATACTCATCACCTTTTATTGCAATCACTTGCCGAAACGCGGCTATGGCACTGGAGTTGCAACTTATCTGGTCATTTGGGTTGCGGTGCTCGTGACGTTGCCGCTGCGAATATGCGGCATGCCTGCTCGGGCGGTCTGGAATTAGTCCGGCTGTTCGGCGTGAGGCTCGGTAAGGGGTTGCATACATGGGGTCCGAGCCTCACGAGCGGCATCAAACTGCCGGGTGGCGTGATCGCAGTTCACGCAGTCGCCGCGCCTCGTAGTATCTCACCGTTTGTTCTCTTTTACTATTTCTATTCGCAAAATTCCAGGCACTAACATTGTCGCGCCTCTTCGTCATTTCCAGCCCGTCTCGCGTCAACTGAGCATGCGTGAAGCTTCGTAGCGTCTGAACCATTGAACCTGCGAACGTACTCGGGTCACCTCGAGCGCCGGCATGGGAAAACATTGTCGCTTCCCCGCTCGACACAGCAAAGGCGCATGTTGTCGCAGAGAGATTCACCAACCTGAAAACGCAAGTCGACCCTGATCCGGCACAAAAAAGGGGGAGCCCGAAGGCTCCCCGAGTACGACAAGCTGTAACAGCAAATTAGAAGCTGTACTTCAACACCAGCACCATTGTCCTTGGGTGGTTGCTCCATACCGCGCTTGGCTTGTTGAAGGACGGATCCGACGGGGTCAGCGAATTGAGCACGTTGTTGCCCGTATAACTAACGGTGCCAAGCGGCATAACGTCGCTGATGTTTCCCGGCAGGTACTGCGGGTGATTGAAGATATTCAAGAACTCGGCTTGGAACTGCACCGACTGCCGTTCCCCGATGTTGATGCGCTTCATGATAGTGAAGTCCCAGTTGTTGGTGCGCGGCAGCGACAATGTGTTGCGCGGGGCTGTTGCGAGTGCGCCAGGGCCGGCAGCGATGTACTGCGCCGTCGGGTTGGTCGCCAGGTAAGCCACCGTCGCGCCTGCCGTGTTTGTCAGCGCGGTCACGTCGGAACCCGTACCTGAAATACCGGCCGGATTGAGGATGGTGCGATCGCCAGCCGTGTCCTTGTTGAGGTTTGAGTCATATCCAGCGCCTCCGCTGTTAACGGTGGCATACTCAGGAGACTGGAAGGTATAGACCGGAGTGAACTGCCAGTTCCCGATCACATTCTTTTTTAACCAGTTGTTGTCGGCCTTGAAGAACGGCAGGTCGTAAATTGCAAACAACGTTAACCGCTGGCGACGGTCGAGCGCCGAGGTGCTCCAGTCACAGGCGACGCACTGGAAGTTCTGCGGACGGCGCGGCGTAAGGTAGGTTGAGAAGACGTCTGCGGTCGAGTTGTCGAACGCATGGCTCCAAGTATACGCAACCCGGAACTGCAGCCCGTTGGTGAAGCTGCGGTCGAACTGCGTCTGCAGGCCGTTATAGTTCGACGCGCCATACGGCATGAAGGCTGTGATGTTCCCTGTGAATCCGTTGGCCAAATAGGCGTACTCGTAGCTGCTGCAATTCGAATGCAAGCTCGCGCAGGCGCCATTGTTCGACTTCAACCCGGTCAACGTATTCGGCAGCGAATCAAGAACTGCCTGCGAGGGCGCCGCGAGATACGTTGGCAGGTACTGGTTCGGACCCACCGGCGTGTTTCGGTTGATGCGGTCCTGCACCGGCAGGTGAATGCCCTTGGTTCCAACGTACATTACCGAGAGTATGTACTTCTGGCCAAACGTATGCTGAACCCCAAGGTTCCAACTCTCGGAATAGGGCAATTGCTGGTTAGGAATCCAACCAGCAGTCGAGGCACGTGCGTAGGCAGGATCGGTAAAGGCCGGCGAGTTCAGTGGAATAGTCGCCTGGAACGGCAGGCCACCGTTGGCCAAAAAATTCAGGTCGGTGTATTGACAGGATCCCCCCCTGCTGCCCACATCGCAAGTCTGCTGCTTCTGCGGAGGGGCCGAGAGCAGGCCGAGGTTATCGTAAAGCACATCGACGGCCATACCGAATCCGCCGCGAATGGAAGTGGTACCCGATCCGCCCGGCGAATATGCGAAGCCAACCCGCGGCAGGAAGTTTGTTTTCTGCGACTGCGGCTCACCAAACGTGATCACTCCCGGAACGTTGGAAATAGCGTTCAACGGTTGCCACTGGCGTTCGGATAGCGGCACCTGCGTGAATTCATACCGCAGTCCAAGGTTAAGCGTCAGCTCCGGGGTAACCCGCCACTGGTCGTTGCCATAGAAATACACAGCATTCTGGTTGCCATAATAGGTGGTATTCCCCACGGAGCGCTCTCCGAAGTAATCAGGGGCTACGTCCGTCAGATAGCCCTCAAAAGTATTCCACTCATAATCGCCCCGGACCCTCTGGGTGAATCCCTGCGGACTGATATACCAGCGGTACTCCCCACCGAACTTGAAAGTGTGCCTGCCCTTGACCCAGCTTACGTTATCGATGAACTGGTAGGTATTCTGGATTCCGAACTGAGGAGCGTTGCCATCAGGCCCAAGCTGAATGCCGTTAAATTCGTTGATGTTGATGTTCGGAAAAGTCCCCAAACCGGGAAAGACGGCATTGCCCGAGGGAGTAGTACTGGAGTTCCGGTTGAACCCGAAGCGGAATTCGTTGGTCACGTTCGGAGTGAAGGTGTGATACTCGCTGAGAGTGACCAGCCAATATTTGGACGGGCTGGTGTCCCAGAATGCCGGAATCTGGGCATTATAGTCAAGGTTAGTGTACTTCTCGTAGCCGAGGCGCCCACGGAAACTGTCTTTCGACGAGATGTTCCAATCGATCGAGTTTATTGTGGTCAGATAATTGGTGTAGGTACTACCCCCAAACCCTACGTCCCCGACCGGAATATTGTTCCCGAGAACCGAAGCAGTTTGGCTACAAATCGGGTCGGTAGGCGACGCTTGAGCGACTGCCGCGGGCACATACTTCTGGAACTGCTGAAGATTGGTTTGGCTAATGCCGGCCATACCGGTCAGCGTGGCATATCCTGCCGCAGTGGGCGAGCAAGCCGAAGATGAGAAAACCTGGCCTATGTCGTTGTACTCCCAGTTGATGAAGAAGAAGAGTTTGTTCTTGATGATCGGCCCGCCGATCTGACCGCCGAAACGATTGTTGTCGTAGCGCGGATTGGATGGCGTCAGGCCGTTGCTGACCTGCGACAACGCAGTCTGCGAATCTTGCGCATTCAGGTTTCGATTCAGGAAATACTCGTAGGCCGTTCCATGAAACTGGTTGCTGCCGCTCTTAACAATTTGATTGAACTGGCCGCCGGAAGAGTGGCCGAACTCCGGCGAGAACTGGTTCTGCAGAACCGTGAAGCTCTCCACCGCGTCATTCGGAATTTGCATCAGCGGGCCCGTAACCGACTTGCTGTTGTTGTCAACGCCCTCAACGGTGAAGTTGTTGTTGCGTGGACGCTGACCTGAGATCGACGGACCGGTGCCTAAACCAATGCCGCCGCCCCCGGAAACGCCCGCATTCAAAAGAGAAAGGTTAATCACACCGCTGCCAGTCGAGGTTAAGGGCGCATCGGCAATCGATCTGCCCCCGAAAGTGTTTTCGATCGATGCTGTGGTGGTATCGACCGTGGTGGCCGTCCCACTGACTTCCACGGTGGTGGCAGTGCCCGCAACCGAGGTGGTGATGTTGGCCGTTATCGTCTTATTCAGAACGACCTCGACATCCGCAATACCGCCTTTCATGCCGCCCGCAGACACAGCGAGCGAGTAGTGGCCCGCGGGCAAATTGACGAAGTGATACTCGCCCTGCGCATTTGTGTGCTGAACTGATTTAGCTGCGGTGCCCAGATTCGTCGCCTCGACGTTCGCAGAGGGCACGAAGGCGCCGCTGGAATCCTTCACTACTCCAACCAAGTCACCGCTGATCGCTTGGCCGAATAGCCAGACCGAACTCAGGAGCAGGATACCGAGCAGTGAGACTAACTTTAGTGAATTTCGTTTCATAAGTGGCTCTCCGCTTCGCTGATAGTTTAAAGAATTGCTGGGTCATGCCCACACATCGGGCCAACCCTCCGAACTTAGGTAATGCACGAAGGTGGCCACTTTATCCCTTAATGTTTTCAGCGTGTTACGAGCCACTTCACAGTAGTGGTTATATTTTTGCGTAGACGTAGAAGCACAACTATCCAGATTTCCATAGATTCTTTGGTCAACCGCTCATGCTGGGACGTTCGCCGTGCTCCCGAAGGAGCCCATGGCGGCTCTTTGGCTACGCGGAGCTAGGCAAAGAGAAGACGAAGGTCAAGTTGCAATCGAGCTGACCCTGGAAGGATTCTGTCGCAGCTTCGCCCGAACCACGGAATATCCACACATCGTGCGTCGAGAGTCGGGGTAGTGATTGGAGCTACGCACTTACCGAGGAGTACCCAGCGCAAGAGTGATCAAGGTCTTTTGCTCGAGTTCGTGGGCCTTCGCGGAACCAGTGGCTGGAGTTGCGTTGGCGGCTCGCTTGATGCTTCGCAGCTTCGTCCCGGCGATCCGCTTCAAACGGGGAGCAACAAACGACAACGCACCCATGTTAGCGGGCTCTTCCTGCACCCAGATGAATTCGGTCGCCTGGGAGTAGCGGCTAAACACCTTGCGCAATTCGTCTTCCGGGAACGGGTACATCTGCTCGAGCATGATGATGGCTGGGCCTTGCAGCTTTTGTTTTATGCGCTCCATGCGCAACTCGTGTCCGATCTTACCTGTGCAAATCAGTACGCGCCTGGCATCGAGAGCAGTCTCATCCGGCAACACGGCCTGGAATCGCGGGCTTTCAAGGTCCGCCAGCGGTGACACCGCTTCAGGATGGCGCAACATGCTCTTGGGCGTGAAGGCGATCAATGGCGTGCGCCACTTGCGCATGGCCTGCCGCCGCAGCATGTGGAAATACTGGGCGGCGGTCGAGGGCTGACAAACCTGCATATTGTCGCGGGCGCAAAGCTGCAAGTAGCGCTCGATGCGCGCGCTGGAGTGTTCCGGCCCCTGGCCTTCGTGCCCGTGCGGCAATAGCAGAACCAGGCCGGTCAGCAGGTCCCACTTGTCTTCCCCGGCGACGATAAATTGATCGATGATGATCTGCGCACCGTTGGCGAAGTCGCCGAACTGCGCTTCCCACATTACCAGCGCTTCGGGAAAGTCGCGCGAGAAGCCGTATTCAAATCCCATCACCGCGGCTTCCGACAACTCGGAGTTATAAATCTCAACCCTTGCCTGGCCGGGAGCCAGATGGCACAAAGGAACGTATTCCTTCTCGTCCACGATGTCGATCAGCAGGGAGTGGCGCTGATTAAACGTACCGCGGCGGCTGTCTTGCCCGCTCAATCGGATGGGAGTTCCCTGCAGCGCGAGCGATCCGAAAGCCAGCGCCTCGGCCATGCCATAGTCCAGCGGACGCTTGCCGTAGCCCATCTCGCGGCGCTGCTCCAGTAATTTTTGCACCTTGGGATGAATATGGAAGCCCTCGGGATAACTCGTCAATCCATCGGTGATGCGCTGCAGTTCGGCGGCGGGAAGACCGGTATCGACTTCGTCCGCGGGGTTGTACGGTCCGCCATGATAGGGCGCCCAGTAGCTCGGCAACTGACGCATGCTCGGTTTCTTGGCCATGCTCTTGCCAGCCTTCTGCGCCGCATCGAGTTCCGACTGGAACTTGTCGACGAACGGCTGTGGGTCCATTCCCACGCTGTTCGCATAGCTGAGATACAGCAGCGGGCGGTCCTTGATTTTGCGATAGAGAATCGGCTGCGTGATGGTCGGGTCATCGACCTCGGAATGACCGTGCCTCCGGAACCCGATCAGATCCACCACCACATCGCTACCGAATTCGTAGCGATACTCGAGTGCCATACGTCCGACACGAACCACGGCGTTGGGATCTTCGCCGTTCACATGGAAGATCGGAATTGGCAGGCGCTTGGCCAAGTCTGAAGAGAAGCGACTGGAATAAGCCTCGCTAGGGTTGGATGTGAATCCGATGAGATTGTTGACGATGATGTGTACCGTTCCTCCGACGGTGTAGCCGCGCAGGTTGGCGAGGTTCAAAGTTTCAGCCGTGATTCCCTGCCCTGCAAATGCCGCGTCGCCATGCATGAGAATCGGAACCACTTCACGCCGGCCGTTTTCCCCGGCGCGAGTCTGCTTCGCGCGTGCGCGCCCGATCGCGACGGGATCCACCGCCTCCAGATGACTTGGGTTCGACACGAGGTGAATG
>Ga0074045_10006484_pt1 | contig 10048 bp, 8 predicted proteins | sample BogForMeECP23OM2_FD_94442 | JGI IMG/M metagenome (GOLD analysis project Ga0074045, IMG submission 94442) | Bog forest soil microbial communities from Calvert Island, British Columbia, Canada - Bog Forest MetaG ECP23OM2 | ecosystem: Environmental > Terrestrial > Soil > Wetlands ... | reverse complement strand
TCTGCGCGAAAGCTTCAGCTATATGCTGTATCGGGCACATGTGAGGTGAGCGGCTATTCGCTATTCGCTTTTCGTTCTTCGCTACAACCATCAGCGCTGTCATTCCGAGCGAGGACTTTAGTCCGAGTCGAGGGATCTGCGGTTCTTAAAGTTAGCAACCGCAGATCCCTCGACTGCGTTCGGTCGCTCGGAGCGACCTCACTCCGCTCGGGATAACAGTGGGGATATTACAGCGAACAGCGAAAGGCGAAGAGCAGTCCTTACCTCACCAGCGCCAGCAGCCGCACCGGCGCGCCCGAACCGTTGTCCAGCTTGATGGGTGCTACCACGACAGTCGCTCCTGAGGGCGGGACGAGTGCAAGGTTGGCAACATTTTCCAGGTGGTAAACGCTCTCTTTCGAGGTGAACTGGTGCACCGGATAGGTGGTGGTCGCGCCAATGTCAACGCTCATGGTGTCAATGCCCAGTCCTACGACGTCGCGCGTCTTCACCAAGAACTGCGCGGCCTCGACTGAATAGCCCGGATAGTGAGGCACGTGATCGCTCGCCAGGTTTTGAAATTCCTTCTGCGAGTTCCAGCGTATGTCCCAGCCGGTATAGGCAATGACCACGGCGCCGTTTGGAATCTGGCCGTGCTCACTCTCCCAATCCGCCACGTCCTGGACGCTGATTTCGTAGTCAGGATCGCTTTTCACTTTGTCGCGAACATCAAGCACCACCAGCGGCCGCACCAGTCGTTCCACCGGAATCTGGTCCACTGTCCACATGCCCTTCGCGAAGTGTGCGGGCGCGTCGAGGTGGGTCCCGTAATGCTCCTGAGTAGTAAAGATGCGCGAATAGTATCCATCGCGATCGATGTTGCCGAGTTCCTTCGCCTGGAAAGGCGACTTCTCCGTGCCTTCCCAGTTGGGCGAGTGGTCGTTTAGGTTGTGCGTCAGATCAATGATCGAGCGATAGACATTCGGATCGGGCATCGGAGATTTGCGCTGCGCGAACAGTAACAGCCCCAGCGCCAGACTACAACCTATCGCAGATGTCTTCCAGTTGATCATCACCAGGGCGAAGGATTGTTCCTGCTGTCTTATCAGATGCCGATTGCGGCACAATCGTTTCCGTGAGTTAGGCTGACGAAGAGAGAACGCGGGCGGAGGGCAATTGATGTGCGGAGCGGCGACGTTAACCCGGTTCCGGGACTGAGGCCCACTTAACTAGAATACGACGGCCTTAGCGTAGACCTCGCTCTACCGACTTCCCTTCAAGGCAAAGCTGAACCATAACGAGTTCGATCCGTTATACTCCACTCCCGATTTCTGCTGTGTTGCGAAGCCCAGGCGTCCAGCTTTCAGCGAACAACCTTTGCAAGAATTTTCCAGAACGAACTCGTATCGCCCGTCTTTCTTCGACGTCGCCGTCCCGATCACGTTCCCGTTCGCGTCGCTGAGTGTCACTGTAGCGCGGGGCAGCGGCCAGCCCGCCACGTCGGTCACCACACCCTGCACTTTGCCGTGAGGAGGCAAACCCTCTGGAACATAGTCGCGCATGATGTAGCCCGGGCCGCGCAATGGACGCCCACCGAGTTGTCCAGTTACTTTGTCATGCTCCAGCGCGAGCACGCCGTTAACAAATGCATACTCGAATCCGACTGACGGCCGGTTGGGATCGTCGAAGGTCGCGGTGTCGCGCACTTTCTCAGGGTTGAAAATCGTGATGTCGGCGAAGTAGTCAGTGCGGAGCAATCCGCGGTGGTCAAGTTTTTCGCGCTGTGCCGCGAGCGACGTGAACCTACGGATCACGTCTTCCAGCCGTAGATTGTGCTCCTCGCGCACATACTTGCCCAGAATGCGCGCGAAGCTGCCGTAGGCCCGCGGGTGCGACTTCGATTCACCCAGCGGCCCAGTCGGGCTAACCTCGCCATAATCCGTGCCGACGCTCACCCATGGCTGACGCATCGCGAGCTTCACGTCATCTTCGCTCATGAGAAAGTACACCGCGCCGGTGTTGTCGCGGTCGGCGATGACCAGGTCCATCAGCGCATCCAGCGGATCCTTGCTGTCTATTTTTGCGATCTGGGCGACGGTCTTGCCTTCGTACTTGCGCAGCTCGGGATTCAGAACCGAGATAACGAGCACCCCGTCCGCGCCACCCGAGCCCTTCCAGAGGTTCTCGAATGAACTGTCGGAACTGGTGATGTCCTTACGAATCTGCTCGCGGACCGCGGGTTCCTTCAGACGCTTCACAAATTCATCCGGGCCGCCTGCATGGTACTTGGGAGGAATCACAGCGCCCAGCGAAGTCGCCGCTCCGGTATAAGGATATTGATCGGCCGTAACATCAACTCCGCTTGCTCGCGCCTGCTCGATGGCGGCGATCACCTGCGGCATCTTGCCCCAGTTCTGCTTCCCGGCAACTTTGAGATGGAATATCTCCACCGGAATATTGGCTTCGCGCCCAATGCGAAAAGCTTCATTCAGTGCATCCATTTCCGCGTCGCCTTCGTTGCGGATGTGCGAAGCGTAGATGCCGCCTTTCTTCGCTGCGACCTTGGCCAGCGCAATCAACTCGTCGGTCTTGGCGTAGGAACCCGGTGAGTAAATGAGCGCGGTGGAAACTCCCATCGCGCCGTCGCTCATGGCGTCGTCCACCATGATCTCCATTTGCTTCAGTTCATCGGAGGTGGGAGCGCGATCGGCGGTGCCAATCACCATGTGCCGAACCTGCGCCGCACCAACGTAGGTCGCGAGGTTGATCCCACTTCCCTGCTTGGTCAGCCGCTGGAAATACTCCTCCAGAGATTGCCAGTCAGGTGTGAGATGAAAGTGCTGGAAATAATCGGCGTGCTCCTGGTTGAGCTTCTCGTTGGTAGGGGCTACCGAATCGCCTTCGCCAGTGATCTCCGTGGTAATGCCCTGCGTTAGCTTGCTGACTGCCTGCTTGTCAATGAGCAGGTTGACTTCCGACTGGCCGAGCATGTCAATGAAACCAGGAGCTGCGATCAAGCCTGTCGCATCAATCGTCCGCTTCGCTCTGACGCTTGGATCGGCCTTGCCGACAAAAGCGATGCGATCGCCGATGATGCCCACATCCGCATAGACCCACGGATTGCCGCTGCCATCCACCACGCGCCCATTGCGGATCAGAACGTCGTATTGCTGGGCGACCAGACCGGTCGTGCATGCGACGAAGAACAGAAAGAAGAAGGTTCTGTTTCGTAACAAGTTCAGCTCCCAGTAGCAGACTAAATTCCCGCCTTTTCTATCACGATCGCCGCAACCAGCGCGAGGTCCGCGGCAAAGACAGTACTGACAAAATTCACAGTATCGTTTCCTATTCTGCCGGAATTCTCCCACGTCGCCCCAAGAAAGCTGTCGAGAAACATGCCCGCAACTCCGGCCAAGGAGATAACCGGCGTCCACTGCCAGGTCACGACCCCAACAAAGGCGCTTGCGCAGGAGACAATCGAAGCGGCGATGCAGCCGCTTAAGGTGCCTTCCACACTAATTGCGCCGTTGGTCCCGATCGGCGCCGCGCGAAAGTCCGTGATCATGTACGCATGGTCCGCTATCGCCTGTCCGACTTCGCTTGAAACCGTATCAGCCGCGGCTTCGGCCAGCGCGGCCGTGGCAGCCAGCAGCAGCACCTGGCTGAACTGCGGGAACCAGATCACCGGCAAAGCACAGAACGCCGGCGCGCATAAGTTGGCGAGAATCTGCGATGCTGTGCGGCCTCGCCCGCGTTCGGCCACTCCAAGACGCTGTTTGCGTTCGTAGCCCCAGCGCGTAGTCACCAGCGTCAGCAGAAAAACCGTCCCGACGGGAACAAACCCGGAGAGCCCGGCGGCGAGCATGAGGACAAACGCCATCACCACTCCAACGAGAGCTCCGCCGTCGGTCACTGCTCCCATGGTGCGGGCCACTACCGCGAAGCCAACGGCCACTACCGCAGCGGGCAAACCGCTCGAATGTATGAGACTTGTCACGCGTGTCGAGTCAGTATCGCATGGCCCGGACGTTCAACGCGTCACCTCGGAAAAGTAGCACACAATATGGTGCACCCCATCACGCAAATCCAGCGAATCAAATGGCTTGGCGCTCTCGGGTCTTGACAATTTTCGCAATCTGGACGATGCTGTGCCGATGCTCTTGCCCAAGCTCTTGGGCGGATTGGTGAACTAATGGCAGCTTCTGTGTGGTCCGGTTACTTGACCTTCGGTCTCATCTCGATGCCTGTGCGTCTGTTCTCGGGCGCGCGCCCAAATCATATTTCGTTTCACATGCTGCACCGTGACGACAACACCCGCATCAAGCAGCAGCTCTGGTGTCCGCACGACGAGCGGGTGGTGGAGCGCAGCGAGATCGTCAAAGGCTACGAGTATCGCAAAGGCGAGTACGTCATCATTGAGCCCGACGAGATCAAGAAAATTGAGCCCAAAACCGCGAAGGCGATGGAGATCCTCGAATTCGTGAAGTCCGAGGAGGTAGACCCCATCTATTTCGAGTCGTCGTATTACCTGGTGCCCGATGAGGCCGGCCGCAAGCCTTACGCATTGTTGTCGCACGCGCTAGAAGAGACGGACTACGTCGCCATCGCCAAGCTCACAATGCACAACCGTGAATACACGGTGTTCCTTCGCCCCTATGAGGGTGGCCTCATGCTACACACCATGTATTACAGCGAGGAAGTTCGGCAATTGGAAAGCTTCGGCCGTCCGGATGTCGAGTTGAAGGAGGCCGAAGTCAAGATCGCGCATCAGCTCATCGAGGCGCTCGCCGGAAAGTTTGAGCCGGAAAAGTATCACGATAGCTTTGAAGAGAACCTCAAGACGCTCATCAAGGCCCGCCTTGAAGGCGATGAAGTCACCTCCATCGAGAAGCCCCGCAAGCTCGCTCCGGTCGTGGATTTGATGGCCGCTCTGAAAGAGAGCCTGGCGCAATTACCCAAGAAGCCGCCACAACGCGTGGCAGAGGCGCAGAGCGAATCCGAGATCAAGCTGGTGCGTAAAGGCACCAAGACCTCACGCCGCAGGAGCGCAGCCTAAGTACTTGGCGGCAGTGGAAGAACCTGTTGGCAGGGCACGCCTGTCAGGCTCTACGCCGCAATATCGCGGTAGTACCTCTATGACGGGAGAACCTCATTCCCCGGCGAGCATAGCATAGCACTTTAGAGGCATTATTCTTTCCACTAACGTTACGTTATGCTTATCGGCGAAGGTTGAGGCTCCCGATGAAGGCGGCACCAAAGAGACCTGTAGCAACGAGACCGGCCGTGAAGGAGCCGATTCGTGTCGCGGTGCTGGAGGGTGATCCACTGCGCTTTGTCGGATTTCGTGCGCTTTTTGGTTCCCAGCCTGAGTTTCGAGTTCGCTCTTCCACAGTGCCCATGATATTGAAGGCCCTGGACGATGACGTCGTCCTGATGACCAGCAGCCGCGGAGCCGCCTTCTATTCCGCTATGTCCGGTTTGAAGGCTGTACGTCCCTCTGTGCGCATTATCGTCACCGGGCCGGGCGGAAACGATGAAGACATCCTGCGCGCAATTGCCGCAGGCGCGAAGGGCTACATCCCCGAAGATGCCAGCCCAGCCGAGTTCAGACAGGCCATTCGCCTGGTTCACGGCGGCGAAGTATGGGCGCCAAGACGAGTGCTCGCCAACTTCATCGAGCGCGTTACGGCATCCGCTACTCGCCAGACAAAGCCACGCGATGGCCAGATGCTCAGCCGCCGCCAGCGCCAGGTTCTGGGACTGCTCGCCGTGGGTAGCTCCAACAGGGAGATCGCCAAGGATCTCGGTCTGACAGAACGCACCGTTAAGGCCCACGTAGCGGAGCTGCTGCGCAAGATCGGCGCCCCAAATCGGATCGCGCTGTCTGTCCACCCCCTGACCCATACCCTGCTTGCTACGGGCCGCTAGCGCTCCGAGTGTCGATGGTTTGCCATCGCACGGCGGTGGGCGTAAGCACGCACGCTTCCAAACTCCTCTCATCCTGGCTGGTTACCCTCGCCTCGATTTATTACTAAAGTACAGTTACCGAACATGTACCTTCGTAACTTGCATTACGTTACCATCCGTTCCATACTGCATTCACCTACCACAGAACCTGGGAGACAGGGTTGAGAGAGGTTACGAGGGCCTCCTCTTTCAACCCTTTGTTTTTTGGGCAACCCTGACATAGAGATATCCCTTTGATGATTATTCTCCAGATTCCCCCAGGACCCTAAAGAGTAACCAGCCTTCCTCTTTCTTGTCGCGCAAACTCGCCTCCAATGGACGTAAAATGGCACCAGTCGGCCAACCCAGACCACAAGCACTGTGCTGATCGGAGTTGAGCAATGAAGAAGATTGCATTGTCTACGCTTTTCGTAATCATGATGGCCCTATGCGCCGCCGGTTCAGATCGGCGCGGCGCGGACTTGGATCGCATTCAGACTTCGAGCACCGTCCTCAGTCAGATCATGTCGGCCCCGGATCGCGCGATTCCCGATGGGATCATGTCGGGTGCGAAGTGCATCGCGATCGTGCCTTCGTCGTTCAAGGCCAGCTTTGTCTTCGGCGCCAACTACGGCAAAGGCGTGGCCACCTGCCGCACAGAGCACGGCTGGAGCGCGCCAGTGTTTTTCCTCGTTACCGGTGGCAGCTTTGGTTTCCAGGCCGGGGGGCAGGCTTCCGATTTGGTCTTGATTATCCGCACAGCAGATGGCATGCAACATCTCTTGCAAAGCAAGTTTAAGTTGGGCGCCGACGCTTCCGCGGCCGCCGGACCGGTGGGACGCGATGCTCAGGCCGCAACCGATATTACAATGCGAGCTCAGGTGCTTACCTACTCGCGCTCGCGTGGACTGTTTCTTGGCGTCTCCCTGGGTGGTGCGGTCATCCGCCAGGACCAGGCGGACACCCAGGCCTTCTACCGTAAGGACTGGACCTTTTACTCACTGCTGAATGGACAGGTCGAGGCTCCGCAGGACTCTCTCGTGCTGTTGAACACGGTCGAGAAGTATGCCCCGACGCCGAAGGTTCGCGCGCAAGTCACACCACCTGCTATGCCTGCCGCGACGAATACCGCGTCGCCGGTGACGACCGCGCCTGCAGCAACGAGCACCGCGTTACCAGCTACAACCTCGACTCCAGCGGCGACCGAAACTCTGGCAGAAACGCCCGCTCCAGCAACAGACACCATGCCTGACGTCACTCCCAGCCCAACAGCTACCTCCGCAACAGCGCCGGCCGCGCCGGCCGCGTCATCCGCCCCAAGCAATGGAAATGGACATCGTTAGCTCCAGTTGACTCCAGCGAGCGGTGGCTGCGGCCACCGCTTTGTCGTTTGCCGTTTGGAAGACTCTCTCTGTTTGACGGGGTAAGCTACATATGCGAGAAAAAGTGTCCCAGCCCGTTCCTTAATCGAGGGCGTGTGGCGCGCGCGTGCCGAGGCTGGGGTTCAGGTCCCAAGGGCGCGGGGTGTACGGAACCGGGGGCGGGCGTTCGATCACGTTACCGCGGCGCGGACGCGGCCAGGGCCCAGGGGCACCGAAAAGGGGCTGAGGAATCAGAGCGGAGGTTGTCCATAAAAGGTGGTGCGCTGGCTAAACACGCGAGCTATAATCCGCAGCCTGAACTTTCCCAAAAGCAATGATTTTGGCGATCTTCCGATTGCGCCTGACCGCCTCATTAAAGAGCTTCGTTCAATGCGCCTCCAAAATAAGAATCTGTACTGGCCAAAGACGAAGGCTCTGTTCAAGTTTTTGAAAGGATATGTCGCATGTCGAGGGGCGATCGCTTTTATCATTACCTGGTATAAGGGTTCTCCCTATCAGTTGGAAGAAACACAGTGCTTCTCCCATCTGGCTCTGCGCCCAACTCGAACCGGTCACAGTGTTGGCAACTTAATTCCCACGCGCGCTGCAGCGACTTCGGGTACTTCCGGGGATTGAGAAAGAGGGAACCCCTGTTCCCGCCACGCCTTGATGCCACCTTCTAGCACCCATATGTGGTTAACGCCTATCCGCTTCAATGCCACGGCGGCTCGCGCGGGCACCGTATCCCCTCCCGAAGAAGAATACAGGACGATATCGACGTCATCCGGAACAGTGACATGTGGAGATTTCCGCAAGAGAGAGGGATCTACCCTGAAGGCTCCGGGAATCGCCTCCGGGCTTTCACTCTCGGTTTCTGCTTCGAAGTCCAGCAAGTCGAGTACTGCGACCCTCCGACTGGACTTCAACTTACGGGCGAGCATCGGCGGACTGATGCGGCGCAGCCGCAGTCGACGGATCATTCGCAACAGAACGAGTCCCCGCCAGCCGGCATAGAGGATGAGGGGAACCCCAATCGCGATACCGAGAGCGGTCCCGAAATGTTTCACCCAACGAATTGCAATATCCAGCTGATTGGAGAAGACATAGCCCAGCCCTACGTAGACCCCTGACCAGAGGAAGGCACCTAACGTATCGAAGACAAGGAAACCCGTGAGCGATGCGCCTTCCGCGCCGACCAGTGGCGGCATTACGAAATTTAGTCCGGGAAGAAACTTGGCCACACACAATACGGGGAGACCATGACGGCGAAGCTTTTCATGCGCGTTCTGGGAGCATCTTCGCGGGTCGGCAGTAAAGCGGCAGAGTAGCCGCAGAGCCTGAGAACCCCAGCGGCGACCGAACCAGAACCATATCCCATCCGCTGCCAGGCAACCCGAAACACCCAGAAAAACAATGATGCTCGTTCGCATTTCTCCATGTGACGAAAGAGCACCTGCGGCCATCAGAAAAACGGCTGACGGAATAGGCAGGCAGAATTGTTCGGCAAGAACCGCGAGGAGCACTCCGGCATAAGTCAGATGTGGCGAGGCGGTCACGAGTGTGTCGCTTTATCCAGCAACCGCGCTACTAACCGGAATTTCCGTTTTAGCTCCCAACAACCCGACACTATATATCCTTTTAGGAACTCCAGCGCACAAATGTTTTCTCTGGCCGGGCCCTAGAGAGTTTACTAGAAAGGGACGGGGTGGGACACTTTTTCTCGCATATGTAGCTTACCCCTCTCTCGGTTTGACCTCATTTTTTCGCGGTGCTACCGTCGAGTTTAGCTCCCGATGCGCTACAGATTAGAGTACGTGCCGGTCGCGCTGCTGGTGCGCCTCATGGGTGCATTGCCGCGCCCGCTGGCCCGTGGCGTTGGCCTCCTGATTGGCGGCCTCGTGTACCACCTGCATCCGCGGCTGCGGCGCGTAGGACTGCGAAACCTTCGACTTGCCTTCCCGAAGAAATCACAGAAGGAGCGGCGCAAGATTTTGCGTGGGGTGTACGTCTCGCTGGGGCGCCTGCTGGGGGAGGTGTGCCTCTTCCCGCGTTATACACAAGAGAACGCGTCGCAGGTTGCGGTGTATCAGGGCTTCGAGAATTTTGAGGCTGCTGAAAAGCTTGGCAAAGGTGTGCTCTTACTCACCGGCCACTTCGGAGGCTGGGAGATCGGGTCGTTCTTCCACGCGCTCATGGGGCACCCGATGCAGATCGTGGTGCGGCCGCTCGACAATCCTTACGTGGACGCGCTGGTGGCGCGCTATCGCGGGCTGCATGGCAACACGATGATCGGCAAGCAGGAGTTCGCTCGCGGACTCATTACCGCGATGCGCGAGAATGCCACCGTCGGCATCCTGATGGACACCAATATGACACCGCCGCAAGGCGTCTTCGTGGATTTCTTCGGCATCCCCGCATATACAGCCAGCGGGCTGGCGCGCGTCGCGCTCCACACCGGTGCGGCGGTGGTTCCGGCGTTCACCATCTGGGACCCGGTGCTGCGCAAGTACCGGGTGGAGTTTGACCGAGCCGTGGAGTTGGTGCGCACCGGCGACAATGAAGCCGACACCATTGCCAACACCGCGATCTTTACCAAAGTCATCGAAGAATATGTGCGCCGCTATCCTGACCAGTGGCTTTGGGTGCATCGGCGATGGAAGACGCGGTCAGCCGGGCAGCCGTCTCTATATTGAAGGTAGTAGCCGGCCACGAATTTTTCCCGGATGACACAGGCTACTTCCCGTTTTTCGCCGCCGCCACGG
>Ga0074045_10006483_pt1 | contig 10048 bp, 7 predicted proteins | sample BogForMeECP23OM2_FD_94442 | JGI IMG/M metagenome (GOLD analysis project Ga0074045, IMG submission 94442) | Bog forest soil microbial communities from Calvert Island, British Columbia, Canada - Bog Forest MetaG ECP23OM2 | ecosystem: Environmental > Terrestrial > Soil > Wetlands ... | reverse complement strand
GGCTTCACTGTCGGCCGTCCGGCCGCCCACTTCTCGAAAAGCGCGAGAAGTGGGGCACCCCCATTTTCTTCCCTGCCCACGTTCCCAACGCGGGTTATACTCCGCTGGAGATGGTGGCCACCCGCCGGAACACTGATCGTGGTAAGTATGTGCACTGATCTCATGGGTGACCGCATATTTTTCTTAACAATAATGAAGGGACGACGAATATGAGAATGCGGACCTTTCCGGTGTTTGCCCTTGTGCTTGCGTTTGCGGCGTTCGCGCAGCAAGCACCTCCTTCTGGCGGTGACAAGCTTCCTAGCATTCTGGCCAGAATGAAAAGTGAAGACTTGCACACGAAGATTGTCGCCTTTAACGAATTAATGACTCATGTTGCCTCGGAGGCGGGAGGGCCGAAAGAGGGTAGTGAACTCACCGGCCGCTCTGACGCTCTGAATAAGTTCTTCTCTCGGCATCCTGAGCAGGCCGATCAAGTGAAGCTGGGGTTGATTCAGCTACTGACCAAGGAGAACTACTACTTCATTGAAGGCAAGAATCCTCCTCCGGACGATCACGCAGAGGATGATGTTAGCGAGCATTATGCAGAGTTAATCAACACGGTTTCCTCCCTGAATGACGACCGAGCCATACCTGCACTGGCGGGTGCCGTAACCACGGGAGGGATGGCTCAACGAGGCTTATTGAAGTATGGCGATAAGGCGCTGGACCCACTTCTGAAGCAGCTTAGGAGTCCGGATGGGTTGGTACGGGCGTCGGCGTTGGGTATGGCCATCACGGTCTTAGAGGGACATAATGACCCCGAAGCTCACAATCGAGTACGGGAGCTTCTTCAGGCGTTGCTCGCAGATCCCGAGTCGGTGGTTCGAAGAAAAGCTGTCTGGGAAATTGACTGCCTTGATGATCGACAAGATTTTGTGCCGATTTTGGAAAAGATCGCGAAAACTGATCCTGAGAAACGTTCGGGCAAAGCGGACGACGGCGGGGATGGGGACGCGTTCTACCCGGTGAGATATGATGCACGGCGAGTGCTGCATCACATCCAAAACAATAAACCATGCGGAAGTGAGTACTAGGTTTGGGCCTGGCCAACTTTGCCCATACGAAGAACTTAATGGCGCACGGTGGGAACTTCGAAGCCAAATGCGATTCGTTTTGTGTTTATCTTTCACGTTGATGCTGTCTACGCAACTAACTGCTAAACCGCCTGCATCGCTCGATGCTAAGGTCTCCGCCGTTTTGGCGCGCATGAGCGGGAAGGACTTGCATATGCGTGAGGCTGCCTTTAGTGACATGATGGCTCTGATACACGAAGGAAAGAAGGGAACCACGGAGTCCGGTCATGCTGACGCCCTGGCTACATTCTTCAAGCGGCATCCTGAACAAGCGGACAGGATCAAGCTCGGCCTGATCCAGTTGCTAAACGCCGATAATGCCGATTTTCAGGGCGAAAACACACCGCCGGGAACTTATACAGAAGACGATATGGAGCATTACGCAGAGGTTGTGAATGTTGTTTCCTCTCTGCAGGATGAACGGGCGATCCCTGCACTGGTGGGCGCGATGGCCACCGGCGGGATGGCCCAGCAGGCAATATTCCAGCATGGGGATAAGGCGCTCGCGCCAGTACTTGAGCAACTCAAGAGCTCAGACCCGCTGGCGCAATCCTCAGCGCTTAGGATGAGTTTCGCGCTGCTTGCGAAACGAGGCGATCCTGCCGCTCTTGCTCAAATACGAGAGCTCATTCTCGCATACGTTAAGGCCCCATCGGAGCCTTCGCGACGCATTGCGGTTCAGGAAATTGACTGCCTCGACGATCGACAAAACTTTGTACCGTTGTTAACAGAAATCTCAAAAACCGATCCTGAAAAACGGCCGGGCAAAGCACTCGACGGCGGGGACACTGATGGGTTCTACCCTGTGAGATACGATGCAAGACGGGTGCTACGAGATATTCAGAACAATGAAGGCTGTAGGCCTAAACAGTGAATTGTGATTTTGGGCTGGCTGTGCGGCGATCGTAGGCGCGACGGCGCTTGGCGTTTGGGCCGGTGGCCCACTCAAGCCTAGCGGGTGGCCAACATCTCGGCCGGGTGCCTCACCCTTCGTTTTGTGAAGGGTGGGATTCCACGATGATCCTGTCGTCAAAGAGAACTTGAAATCAGCGTTATTTAATGCCCCGACATGGTGCAATCCGAATGACAAGGCGCGGTGTAGAGCCGCAGCCGTAATGTCCAAACCCTGAGTCAGGTTTCTATGCCTCGCATTCTCATGCGCTGCTTTCTAGCCGCCATACTTGTAGTATCGCCTCTGTTTGCGCAGACGAATGTCCAGCGACCTCACATCTTAGGGCGGGTGGCCAACATCTGGCGGTGACACAGCGCAGCGGTAGTTAATGTCGGCACCGTAACAACCGAGGGTGCCCCACAGCCTGCCCTGAGGCGGGTGGCCAGCATCTGGCGGTGACACAGCGCAGCGGTAGCTAATGTCGGCACCGTAACAACTGGGGGTGCCCCACGTCTCGCGCTTTTCGAGACGTGGGATTCCGCGCCGTGTTGATCTGAAGGATTTTGTTTGACCGCGCCGCTGAGACTCCGTGATTTTGTCAGCGCAACCATTCGCGATCGAAATCCGTTGACTTAAGACCCACCGCGCGCAACGATAGAGATCTGATTGGGGCAGTTCTGAAATTGAGGCGTTTAGCGGGCGTGACCCTGAGCGCAGTCGAAGGGGAGAGTCCGCTGCCGAAATCCTGAGCAAAGCGAAGGATCTCGCCACCCTCGAAGCTGCCCCAAACCCATCTCAGCGTTCTTTGAAAATGGATATCTGACACGAAAAGGGGGACTTGACACGCTTTACCCCACTCGAACCCACGGACGCGGCAAGGAATCCCGTAAGTCCTTATTCCGGAATACTTTGATATAAGTCGTTTAGATTCAAAGACCGAGTGGAAAAATTCCCGCTAACCCCATGATTCCAGGAGGCAGGGGGGGAGGGGGGTAGGGGTACCAGGTAGTAAACATCCTGCGAGGCCCCACTGTTTCTTCCATATTTCATACATAGAGGAAAAAGAAAATTTTCGAGGCCTGATGGGGGTGGGCTGGTTGCCAACCGGCCGGTCGGTCGGATACTATCTCTTAACGCTTTGGTGCAACCGTGACGAATGGACGGGGTCTCCTTCGAATTCGCTTTAGAGTTTCGGGGGTACGAGTATGCTAGTCCGACTCGGTGCGGGGGAAGGGTGAGCTGAGAAACTGGAAATCGTAAGTGCTCCCGAATCCCACCCGCCAGTTGGCATGGTGGGTTTTGTATTTTTCCGGGGAGCTTTTGGTTCAGCCCTTAAAGGCGATCTTGATTTTGGAGAATTGTGGTATCGCTAAAGCGATACCCTGATACGAAAGCTACGGACTGGTAGAGAGTTTTTATGACGGATCCGAAAAACACGCCAACCGCCATCACGCCAAGCACTGGCAAGACGAAGTCCGAGTCAAAGACCGGCTCCAAGACCATGACCGGGGCCAGCATTCTCTGGGAGTGTCTGGAACGGGAAGGTGTGAGGGTTGTATTTGGCTATCCGGGCGGAGCCATTCTGCCGGCTTATGACGCTTTGAAGCATAGCAAGATTCATCATGTGCTGGTGCGCCACGAACAAGGCGCTACGCACATGGCGGACGGCTACGCGCGCGCCAGCGGGGAGGTGGGCGTTGCGGTCGCAACCTCGGGGCCGGGCGCTACCAACATGGTTACGGGGATCGCCACCGCCATGCTCGATTCCATACCGATTGTCTGCATTACCGGGCAGGTGGGCAGCAAGCTGATCGGGTCAGATGCGTTTCAGGAGACCGACATCACCGGCGTTACGCTTCCGATCACCAAACACAACTATTTAGTCACGCACGCTAGCGAAGTGGCGCGGACTATTCGGGAGGCTTTTTATGTTGCGCGGTCGGGGCGTCCGGGGCCGGTGCTGGTGGATATCACTAAAGACGCGCAGCAAGGCACGTGCGAGTTCGACTGGGAAGCGGCCAAGCCACAGTTGCCGGGCTACCGTCCCGACCTTTCGCCCGCTCCGGCAGAGTATGAGCAGGCGCTGGAGTTGATCCACAATTCGAAGCGGCCCTTGATTCTTGCGGGGCACGGAATTCTGGTTTCTGGAGCGATGCGCGAGGTGCGCGATTTTGCCGAGCGCGCCGGCATTCCGGTCGCGCTCACGCTGCTGGGCATCGGTGCGTTTCCGGCGTCGCACCCGCTGAATCTGGGCATGATGGGTATGCACGGAGAAGCGTGGGTGAACCACACCATTCAAGAAGCGGATCTGCTGCTGGCTTTCGGCATGCGCTTCGACGACCGCGTTACCGGCAACCTGAAGAATTACGCGCCGAATGCAAAGAAGATTCACATCGAGATCGATCCGGCGGAAATCAACAAGAACGTCAAGGTCGATGTTCCTCTGGTCGGCGATCTGCGGGAAGTTTTGCTGGAATTGTTGCCGCACGTTGAATCCATTGATCGCAGCGAGTGGCTGGATTCGATTGACAAGCTGAAGGGCGATTCCGCGGTGCGCGATATCCAGAACCTGCCCGACAGCGGTCATCTTTATGCGGCGCATGTGATCAACGATTTGTGGCACCAGACGCGCGACGGCAACACCATTGTCGTGACCGACGTGGGCCAGCACCAGATGTGGGAGGCGCAGTACTACAAGCATGAGCGTCCGCGTTCGCTGATTACCTCGGGCGGGTTGGGCACGATGGGATTCGCTTTGCCCGCGGCCATTGGCGCTAAAGTCGCTTGTCCGGAGGCAGAGGTCTGGGTGGTGGTGGGCGATGGCGGATTCCAGATGACCATGTGCGAACTGGCGACACTAGTGCAGGAGAATCTGAAGATCCATATCGCGATCATCAACAACGGATTCCTGGGCATGGTGCGGCAGTGGCAGGAATTTTTCTACGACCGCAACTATGCGGCCACGCCTTTGCTGAATCCGGATTTCGTGAAGCTGGCCGAGGCTTACGGCATACGGAGCATGGCCGTCTCCGAGCGTTCGCAGGTGGTGCCGGCGGTGGAAGCGGCGCGCCAGCACGAAGGGCCGATGCTGATCAATTTCAAGGTGGAACAGGAAGACACGGTTTATCCGATGGTGGCGGCCGGGGCGGCGCTGCACGACATGATTCGGCGGCCGAGTCCGATTGTGGAGACGGCGGAAGACGAGTAAGTGCGATTGAGGTATTGAATCATTGAGTCATTGAGACATTGAACCAATGATTCGCTACCTCAATGAGTCAATGATTCAATAAAAATATGCTGAATACATTCATGGTGTACGTTGAAAACAAACCGGGCGTGCTGACCCGCGTGGCGTCTTTGTTTCGGCGGCGCGCTTTCAATATCGACTCGCTTACGGTGGGACGGACCGAGAAGCCCGAGGTGTCGCGCATGACCATTACGGTCGATGCCGATCGCGACCAGGCCCGCCGCATCGAGGCGAATCTTTACAAACTGGTAAACGTGCTGCTGGTCGAGAACATCACCAATCAACCAGCCATCATCCGCGACTTGGCTTTGATCCGGGTGGCGGCCACCCATGATGCGCGCTCGCACGTGCTGGAACTCGCCAGCGTGTTTCGCGCGCGTGTGGTCGACGTCTCTCCCGAATCGTTGACTATGGAAATCACGGGCGCGGAAGACAAGATCGATGGATTGATTGAAGTGCTGCGTCCCTATGGCGTATTGGAGATGGTGCGCACCGGCATCGTCGCCATGCGACGTGGCAGTAAATCGAACGGCAACTCCGCGACCGAAAGTACGGCGCAAAGCGCGGCGAATGACGATGTCTCGTACTCCGTATAAAGCGGCTGAGTAAGTCCCCGTTCGGCTGATTTCGCTGGGCATAACCCTTCCGAAGTTCCCGAATCCTTTCGGGAAGAATTCTGTGCCCCTCCCGGTTTACACCACAAGCTCAAGCGCCAAGTCCGAAATCGAGAGCAGCCCGGTACCTCTGTGCTCAAGCGGGAGCAGGCCGTGCCGATGAAGAGGATATTCGCGACGAATGGTTCCTGCGACATGATCCAAAGAGTCTCTGGTCGAGACGAGCAACATCCGTGCCGCGGGAGCCCTTAAGACCGGCGGCGCTTCAGGATAGGAGACATGCGACCCGTTCGCGTACTAATTGTCGATGATTCGGTGGTTTTTCGAAAGGTGCTCAGCGATCTGCTGGCATCCGATGCGGAGATCGTCGTCGCCGGCGTGGCGGGAAATGGCAGACAGGCGCTGGCCCGGATCGCAGAAATCAAGCCGGATGTGGTCACGCTCGACATTGACATGCCAGGGATGGATGGAATGGAAGCCCTGGTCGAGATCCGCAAACTCTATGCCAAGTTACCGGTGATTATGTTCAGTGCTCTTACCGAGCGAGGTGCGACGGCAACCCTGGATGCGCTGGCGCGGGGCGCGAGTGACTATGTCGCCAAACCCTCCTACAGAGAGACTCCGGAACGCTCGCAGGAGCGGGTGCGGAAGGAGTTGCTGCAAAAGATCAAGGCTTTATGTGCAGAGCACGCACCGCGGCCGCTGCCTAGACCAGCATCTACCCTGGTCTCGGTTCGTCCCGAGCGACGGATCGACGTGATCGCCATCGGCACGTCGACCGGTGGACCGGGCGCGCTCACTGAACTGATCCCGCAATTCTCCGCGGATCTGGCTGTGCCGATCGTGATCGTGCAGCACATGCCGGCGCTGTTTACGCGACTGCTGGCTGAGCGTCTCAATACCCTGGCCCCGCTCGAAGTGCGGGAAGGCAAGGAAGGGCAGAAATTGGAGCGAGGTCAGGTCTGGATTGCGCCCGGAGACCAGCACATGACGGTAACGCGCAAGGGGACTGATTTCCTGCTGGGCCTGAACCGTAATCCTCAGGAAAATTCCTGCCGGCCTGCGGTGGATGTGTTATTCCGCTCAGTGGCTCATACCTATGGTGCGAATGTGCTGGCGATAGTGCTAACCGGCATGGGGTCGGACGGCACTCAGGGGGCGGCGGTCATACGGGAGGCGGGTGGGGAAGTCATCGTGCAGGATGAGGAGTCGTCGGTGGTCTGGGGCATGCCCGGGAGCGTGGTTGCCGCCAGCCTGGCTGATCGCATCTTTCCGCTGAGCGGCATCGCGCCGGAAGTGGTGCGCAGGGTGTCGATGCGGAGAGCTCTAGCTGCAACTGCACGGGTGTGAAGTTGCGGGCAAATAAAGAACGCCCTGAGCTTTGAAGCTCAGGGCGTCTCCGGCAGCCCTCCCCCAGAACTGCCAAACCACGTGCCTATCCTAGGGTCATTCGGCTGTACAGTAAACGGCACTTTCGTAATATAGAGCTTACAACTGAGTACCGTTGGTCATGTACTTAGGTAATGCTTACTGAGTGGATGGCGGGGATGGCTTGACTGCCAGCAAAAGGGAAAACCCATCAAACGTGTATTCCCGGTGGCCCTCGACCAGTTGACCCTTGGCCTTGCCGCTCTGTACTTGCTGCACAGCATCCGACAGGCGCCGTAAGCAGGAAGGGTCGGCAACCGGCAGGTTGTGTGCGGGCAGAAGCAGCTGGATTTGAGGGGCTAGCGCCGCCAATCTGGCGACGGATTGGGCGTAGGCAGCGAAATTCGTCTCCGGAGTGAAGAGGTAAATCGGTCCGGGATAGAAGGTGTCTCCAGTAAACAGCAGTCCGTTCCGGCGATCTAGAAGGGCCAGGGAATCCGGCGTGTGTCCAGGGGTAAAGATCACTTCCAGTTCCCGTCCGCCGAGATCGACGCGCTCACGGTCCTGCAGAGCATGGGTGCTTTTCCACGGGCGAATCGAATACGATACTGCCTTCGTTCCCGGCGGCAACGCACCGCACAAACGCTCGGGGGCAAGCGCATCGCGCAAGTATGCATTGCTTTCGCCGCGCATATTCTGGCGGGTGTAGGGCAGATCTCGATTCCAGATCGCCTGAAATTCGGCGTTGCCACCAACATGATCGAAGTGGGTGTGCGAATTGATCACAGTAACCGGCAGGGACGTGAGTTCGGCGACGGCTGTACTGATCCTTCCGACCCCGAGGCCGGTGTCGAAGAGCACGGCATGCTTCTCGCCCAGGATCAGATACGAGATGACTTCTTCAAACTGTTTCGGTTCGTAGATGGCAAACACGCCGGGCCGAATACGGTAGATTTCGAACCAAGGTTCGCTGCTCAGAACGCGCTCGAGCTTGCCGTACTCCGGCCTGGGCAGTTGCCGGCACCACTCTGGGCGAAGCGGTTCCGCGGGTTGCCCTACGGCACTTGCGGCCGAGAGAACCGCGGCAAAGCAGAACGCCAGAAGCAGCCGGGTCACTTCTTCTCCCAGGTTTTTCCGTTGTCGGCGCTGCTCCAGATTTCGTTGTTGCTGGTGGAAAGTACAACCTCCGCCTCGGCACGCACTTCAATGTGAGTGATGTCGGAAGTAAGGGGCTGGCCTTTGATGGCAGGTTGTACCTGCAGCCAAGTTGCGCCGCCGTCGGCGGAATGGAACAGGGTACCCGCCTGTCCACCGGTCCACACATCCTGGTCGTTAGGCGTGTAGCACAACAATGGATGATCGGCATGCAATGCCGTTTGCCAGCTCTGGCCGCTGTCCCGTGAGCGTTGCAGGACGCCGGCCGCAATCGTCCAGGTGACATTGCGGGTCCGAGTCGGGCTTGAAGGCGCTGGCAATTTCGCCATCGACATCACACTCCTGCCCTGCAGAGGAGCTTCAGCCACCGTAGTCGAGTAGGCGTTCTGCAACTGACTTGTTTCGGTTTGCGGCGCCGGCTTCGCTTTTTCAACGGCTCGCGCGCCGGTTTGCGCGGCCTCGGAGGAGACCTCTGCCTGCGCGGTTGGGGATTCTGCGGTAACCTCGACGACCTCACTCGAGCTTGGGATGGCGGGCGCGTTGTAGTTGAGCGCCTGGGCTCCGGCCGATGAAGGGGCTGGCAACTTGTCCGCCTCTCTCAAATCCTGCTTGTTGTCGGTACTCTTAGTTTCGGCCAGCAATATTCCGGACTCCGCGCGAAGCGATGGCGTCGCAACCTCGCCAGCTTTGAGTTTCTTGGACATCCGCAATTCGGACTTTAGTGGGGCTGCGTCAGCCTTAGCCGAAATCGCTGATTGGTCCATTGGCGTGGATGCCGGTGGCGGCGATGCGATCTGTGGACCGGGGATGGGCTGCGCATTCGTGGCGACCTGCGAGTTTACCGGAGACTGAGCCGACTGGTTCAGCTTCCCTGGATGCAGCAGAAGCACCGCGCCAGCCACTACAACTCCAGCGGCTAGCGCCGCCCAGCGCAGACTGGGCCAGGCAAAGCTCAGCTTCCTTGGCGTGGGCACTCCCGCCCGCTCCGCTCCAACCGTAGTTGGAGCCGGCGCCGTGTCCATAGCGGGAAGCGCCAGAGCGATCAACTCGCGGCAGTCTCCACAGCGCGCCAGGTGCTCAAGTACGCCCTCGCGCTCGGTCGCTGAGAGCGCTTGCTCGGCAAAAGCCGTCAGCAGGTCCGCCTCAGGATGTGGACCCTCGGCCTGGTTCGGCAACGCAGCCCGCAGGCGGTCGTGCACGATTTTGGGGACTTCCGTCATCTTTCTTTCTTCTTCCAGCAGCCACAACCAGCGCCTAAAGGCGCCCTCATAACGCGGCAGTTACGGTATGCCTGAAGGCATACCCTGATACAAACCTGCCTGCAGTTACGGTATGCCTCAAGGCATACCCTGATACAAACCTACCTGCGGATGAAAATCTGCCTGCCTCCGCAGGGCTATTAGTGCGCGCTCCCTTCGCCAGGGCCTGGCGCCGGAACCTTTCCCTCAGGGAACGCTTTCGCCCCCGAATCTTGCGCTAACCGCGAGCGTAAATTCAACCGGATGTCGCGCACGTCGGTTTCCAGCGCTTCCGTAGCCTGGGCGTGGCTCATTCCGCGGGCCCGCAGCCCTGCCAGAATCCGCTTCCGGAGGCCGGTGGAGAGCCGATCCAGGCGCCGGCTGACGCTCGATTCGTGCAGCCCCAGGGTGCGCGCGAT
>Ga0074045_10006479_pt1 | contig 10051 bp, 10 predicted proteins | sample BogForMeECP23OM2_FD_94442 | JGI IMG/M metagenome (GOLD analysis project Ga0074045, IMG submission 94442) | Bog forest soil microbial communities from Calvert Island, British Columbia, Canada - Bog Forest MetaG ECP23OM2 | ecosystem: Environmental > Terrestrial > Soil > Wetlands ... | reverse complement strand
GCGATCGATAGTATGCGGCTCCGGCTCATGAATCGTAGGGCACTATTGAACGTCGCCCCCGTCAAGGCAACGCGGACATGGGGGTCCCACGCGAAGGGTCGACGGGTGTGGTTTCGACGTTTCGGTCATCGCGAGGCAGAACAGACGACGAAGACCGTCCCTTGTTTCGCCTCTCCGGCGCCGAGGAGATCAAGCAAAATGGCGAAATATCGAGATTAGACTTGTCTAATTTAGATGCGTTGTCGATGTTCGCGGGCCGATGACGTTCGTTTCTCCGAAGCATTCGCTGGCCTGGCTGATTCTTGGATTTCTGCTTGTCGGAATTCTCTCCGCCTATGCGCAGGACCGCGAGACTGTCGGCGCCATCCTGGACCGGAGGGTTGAGGATTTCCTGGTCGAGGGGCAGGAGGCCAGGCTTGTTCTCGAGGGCATCGGCGCCGGGTATCGGTTTCCCGTCGTGGTCGAGCCGGAGGTCAAGGGGACGGTGACTTTCGAGGTGCACAACGCGACCGTCAGGACCGTCCTCGAGGCGATCTGCCAGCCCAAGGGATGGAGCTACGAGGTCTCCGACCGCGGCTACCTGCTCATCCGCCGATTCGTCACAAGGATCTACCCGGTGGACTACCTCCAGATGACCCAAACGGGCTCCAGTTCGGCCAGCATCAGCCTGAGCGAGAACGCGGGAGGAGGGGCAATCGGGGCGTTTGGCGCGGGCGCCGGGGGCGCATTCTCATCTCTTGGCGCTGTCGGGGTACCGGCCACAGGAATCGCGGGTGGGCAGATTGGGGCTGCCGGCACCGTAAGCGGGGGAAGCTCGACCCTCAGCGTCTCGCAGCAGAACGACGCGGACTTCTGGGGCCGGCTGGAATCCGACTTGAAGGGGATGGTGGGCGAGGGCGAGGCGCTCGTGGTCAATCGCTTCGCCGGGCTGGTTCAGCTCCGCGGTTCCATTCGAACCCATGCCGTCATGGAAGGTTACCTGCGGCGTGTGCTGCAACGGGTGGGCCGGCAAGCGCGGATATCCGTGAAGATTGTCGAGGTCGACCTGAACGACCAGTCAAAGGCCGGCATCGATTGGAGCGTCGCCGGGGCATCGCTCGGGCGCATCGCCAATACGGGCATAGGCATCACCAGCGCCTCGACGGCCACCGGGTCCACCGCGCAGATTGGACCAATCACGCTCAACCCGAACACGTTCGCCGGCACGATCGGCGTGGGCGGGGTGCAGGCGGCGCTGAGTGCCCTTTCGCAGCAGGGCACAGTCCGCGTCGAGTCCAAGCCCGAGGTCGCGGCCCTGAACAACCAAACGGCCTTCGTCCAGGTTAGTGAGGACCAGCCCTTCTTCAGTCGAACGAGCACCACGACGATCAACGCGGGAGGCACAACGCAGGCCGGGACCCAACCGATCGTGAACACAAACTACTCCGAGAGCACCGTCTCTTTTGGCAATTTCCTCGAGATCACGGTCCAGATTGCGGACGACCTCACCACGAAGCTCTCGCTTTCGCCGGCGATAACCGAGCTGAAGGGAACGGTCACATCGCCGGACGGACAGGAAACGGCCCCGATCACCGATACCAAGAGGGCGCGCACCACAGTCACGCTGCGCAATCACGAAACGGCCGTCATCGGGGGCTTCATTACCGAAACGGCCGAAAGGGACAGGCGCGGGATTCCGGTGCTGTCCAACGTGCCCGTACTAGGCAACGCGTTCGCGACCTCGGCGAACGCGAAGACTCGAACTGAGCTCGTCTTCTTCGTCACCGTCAACGCCGAGGAGCCTCCCGCGATGGCGCCGATCGAGGTGGACGGCCCGGAGCGACCGGACCTCGGGCGTGGGGCGGGCGGCTCGCCCGCCCGCGTGCAGGAAGGCCAAAGGGTCGAGAGGATTGGCATAGGGGGAGCATGAGATGACCCGCGCGCAGTCAAATCCCGATCGCCTGGGCGATCACCTTGACCTGTTCCTCCTGGAGAAGCTGCTTGGAAGCGGCGTCTCGGAGCGCCAGAGCGCCTCGGCGCAGACCTATCACCGGGCGGTCGAGGGCCGCCAGCCGATCAGCCGGACGATCGTGGAGCTCGGTCTTGCGACGGATGCGGCGGTGGCGCGCTGGATAGCCGAGTTCCACGGATGGCGATACCTGCCGAGGGAGGAGCTCCGCGTCGAAGGAGATTCGCACAAGGCCCTTCCGGAGGCGATCGCGAGGAACCGCGATGCGCTCGTGATCGCGCGCCAGGGAACGCGGCTGACCGTGGCCGTGGCGGATCCGTCAAGCCCACAGTTCGCCCAGGTCAGATACGCCCTTGAAGGAAACACGATTGAATGGGTGATTTCGCCGCAAGCCGACATCGCGGCGCGGGTTGCGGAGGCGTACTCGACAAGCCTGGACGTCCGTGACAACGAGCTCGAAAGGTTTGTGGAGGACATGATCCGCGAGGCGGCCCACACGCGCGGATTGTCCGACATCCATTGCATCCCCGACGACAGGAGCTGCGACATCAGGTGGCGCATCGATGGCGACCTAGTCCCGTGGGGAACACTGCCGGGCGCGATGAAGGAGGCCGTCTCGGCGCAGCTCAAGCTCTCGTCGACCCGCGGCGCCGACGGGCGTTCGCGCAGCTCGGCGACCTCGGGCGGGCTCGACGTGGCCAACCGGCTCGATGCCCAGGACGCCTCCGCCGTCCGCGAATACGGGAGCAAGCGCATTTCCCTGCGCTATTCCGTGATTCCCGCGATAAACGGCGAGAGCATCGTTATCCGGATACTAGACCAGAGCGCGCAGGTCGGATCGCTGGAGGATCTGGGAATGCTTGAGGACACGGCCATGCGCTTCCGGACCGAGCTCAAGAGGCCGAACGGGATAATCCTTGTATCCGGCCCTACAGGACACGGCAAGAGCACCACTCTGGCGGCGGCTGTTCCGTGGCTGGACTCCAGGAACAAGCGGGTGCTCAGTGTCGAGGATCCAGTCGAGTATCGGTTGCGGACGGTGACCCAGGCGCCTGTGAGCGCCAGGATGCCGTTCGCATCGGCGTTGCGGGCATTCCTCAGGCACAATCCGGACATCATCATTGTTGGCGAGATCCGCGACGGCGAGACCGCGTCCCTTGCGGTGAGGCTGGCGCTCACCGGGCACCTGATCCTTAGCACGATCCACGCGAACACCGCCATTCAGTCGCTTTGCCGGCTGCTTGACATGGAGGCCGAGGCATCGTTGATAGCGTCCAAAACCCGGTTCCTAGTCGCTCAGCGCCTAGTCAAACGCCTGTGTCCCCGCTGCCGAAAGCCCCATCGGGATTCGGGCGCGCTATCCGAGCGCTACGGCCGAATCCTTGAGATCGCAGTGGGTTCCGGCATCGTCCGCGCTTCGGATAGGCCCGCCCAAGGCTTCTTTGAGGCGGGGGGGGGATGCCCCGGTTGCAACAGGACCGGCTTCGCAGGAAGGATTGGCATCTTCGAATTCAGGGAAATCGCCACGGTGGCGGACCTGCTCCTGAGCCAAGAGACTCGGTTCAATCCCTCCGGCGCCGAGGCAGTCCTCTCAAAAGCGTGCCTCGGCGGCGATTTCGGCGCCAGATGCATGCGGGAGGACGGAATCCTCAAGGCATCCTTGGGCATCACGACCCCGGAAGAAGTCTTCGGCGCCACGCTGGACGCGTCCCGAGGGCCCTGAACTTTCCAAAACCATGAATACAGAAGATCATATCGGGTGTCGCACCGACCGTGTCCAAGAAGATCGAGGTTTCTCGCTTATCGAGATCCTGGTTGTCGTCGCAATAATAGGTGTCCTGGCAGCCATACTCCTGCCCGCTTTGCACAGAGCGCTTTCGGCCGCCCACATAAATCGCACCATAGCGGTCTTGAAGCAGCTGAAGGGTTTCGCGGCAGACGCTGCCGACCAGCTAGGCGGCACGCTCCCGCTCACAAAGGGCTACTCGTCGCTGGCTGGCGTGGTCGGTGCGGCAAGCCCGAATCTTTCGAGCTCAGCGCCAGCCGACTTCGACAACGCGCTGCGGCTCGACGAGGTGCTCATGTCGGTGCCCAGCCCGAAGTTGGAGCGGTATTTCACGCCGGCATGCGGGTCCCAGATTTTTTCACCCGTGGGTGGCTCGGCGGTCCTGGACCCGCGGTTCAACGCGGCGGCGGGAGTGTTCTACAACCTGCCGGACGCACGCATAGTGCCGGGCTACGGGTACGCGAATGTGTCTCGTTTGGAATGCGCAGCCGTCGATGTGGCCCAGGTCCCGGGGACGGTCGACCCAAATGGTGGCACGAATTTCAGGACTGACGGAGTCAACAGCCTGCCGGCGGGTCGCGTAGCCTACGCGATTATAAAGGCGGTCCCAGGGGCCGAGGCTGCGCAGATCGCTGCGGCAATTGATACCCCTGCCTTCATGGACGATTCAACGGGCTCCGCGGGCATGGCCCAAGGCCGAGGCGAGGTCGTCTACCTTGCCGCCATCGGCGGGGTGACCGATGTGTACGTATACCTCGGGAACTTCTGACCTATGGCTCCGCGCATAGCGATGCTCCTCGGGCGCACGGTCTGGACGCGCGGCGCCGGAGGCTGGGAGAATAGGGTGCATAACGAGGGCGACGGCGCGGCCTTCGATGCGGTCGCTCGGCTCGCAGAGTTCCTCCCGGAGCCCGCCGCCGATCGCACGGTCGTGGTGTTTGAGCCAGCCGGCATTGACCACCAGGCGGTTGATATGCCGAATGTCAACCGCGCGGCGTTTGCGTCGTTGGCGCGTGTCCGCAGTGACCACCCAGCCGTCGAGTCTGGGAACTTGGGATGGGGAATTGAGCACCCGGAACCCGGGCCGGGCGGCACATATTCCACCCTTATACATTCAGAGGTGACGCCTGGCCTCCTTCTGCTGCGCGACGCCTGCGCTCGCACGGGCGGCAGATTGTCCGCTGCATGGCCAGCCTTCACCGTCGCTGTCACATTGGCTCGGCCCGGCGCATCCGCAATGAGGGCGAAGACCGTGCTGATCCTGACCCCCGAGTATTCTGCGGTAGCGGTATTTGGGGGAGGCAAACGCTCGTTCAAGGGATGGGTGGGGCCTATGTCGGAGAGGGACTGGAAGACCCTTTCCGCCGTAATTGGCGATTTCGAGGCCCGCCCGTCGCCGACCATGGCGGACACTGGCACTCGAAGGGGGGGCATATTCGTAGTGGCAGAAGGGGAGCCAGAAGGGGCGTGCCCATTTTGGAGGGAGCTCCGCGCGTCGGGAAGACTGGAGGCAGTCGTGGACCTGGATGCATTCGCCATGTGCGCCGCCCAAATCCCGCCGACGCACCCCGCCAACCTGGTCGAGGCCTTCCCGAGGCCGTGCGAACTGGACGGAGCCCTAAAGGCCGCGGCCTTAGGCGCCTTTTCGGTGGCGCTGGCGTTGGGGTCCCTCGCCCTGACCGACGGGAATCGGCACCGCGCAGAGATTGATTCGGGCCGCAGGCGAACGGAAGAACTGGAGGGCCGCCTGAAAGCACTGGATGCCAACAAGCGCGAGATGGACCTCCTTCGAATTGAGGCGCCCGACGGACTCGGGTCATTGCCGGTTGGAAGATACCAAGCGCTGGTCGGATTGTCGGAGGCGATTCCGGACGCGCTCACATTGACGTCTCTCACGATCGGCCGGGATGGGGGATTCGAGCTTGAGGCCGTTGTTGTCGGCGCAGGCTTCGAGCAGGAGAAAGTCCGCGCATCCTTGGCGCGGCACGGATTCATCTCAGCCGCTGACAAACGATGGAACTTCGATCCGGGGTCCGGCAGGCTGTTGGTGGGTGGAAAGTATGTTGAGCCGCGGCCATGATAAAGGGCGTCGCATATTCCAAAAGGCTTTCAGCGCTTTGCGTGGGCTCGTTGGGCGCGGCTTGCGCGATGGCATGGCTGCGCCACCACATGGCCGGCGAGTGGCTTGAGCAGCGACGTCGCGCGGCGGAGCTTGAAGACGCTATCAATAAACAAGTTGCCGCGATGTCGGATTGCGATGACCCGCATCTGAATGCTCTGCGCATGCTGGCGGGCAGGCTACGGGGCCAGTTGGGGACTGACGACGCTTGGGGGCGCCTCGTGCTGCTCTTCGGCAGGGATTGGACTGCCGAAGCCGGGCCAAAGGAGCAAAGAGCGGGTTACTCAACCCAGACCGGATCGTTTGTTCGGCTCGCGCCATCGCCATCCGACTGGCCCGGAGTCGTCAATGTCGTCAGATCTGCGGAGCAGCTTCCAGGGGTCGGAATCGCCGGAATCGAGATGAGGTCGAGCGGCGATCGTGAACGCCGCTCGCTCGACATCGTCAAGATTGCGGTGGCAATCCATTGCCGCCTGCCCGGATCCACACCATGAAAGCATTAATCATCATGGCCGCAGCTTCGGCGCTAGCATGGCCCCACTGCTGGGCGGGCGAAATGTCGACGCCTTTGCAATTGCAGGCGCCTCAAACCAACCAGGCCCGCGCCGATGGCGCCGAAGACGAAGGGAAACACAGGGCTGAGAAGCGGTTCGACGAGATGCTAGACAAAATGCGGGCGGCGGTAGAAGAGATCGCCCAGTTGTATGGGAACCCTTTGTTCCTCCAGGTCTTCACGAACGATGCGGGACGGGCGACCGAACTGAAGCAAAGGCTCAAGGCCTCGCAGACCGAACAGGACATCCGCGGCGAATTGGCGGACCTTGCCAGGAAACGCGACGACTTGCTTAACGACATCGCGCTCAAGGAACGGGAGGCCGCGAGACTTGCCGACAGGCTCGTGCGACGGCGAGCCGCCCTCGACGCGCTGGCGAAAGCCGTGGATCAGGCCCGTAAAGCAGTCGATGACAGCGCCCGGTGACCCCTCAAGCGGAAATGGCGGGCGACGACAACGGCGACAGTCTGGACATTCTCTCCGGCGACGAGGAGAGCGTCATTTCCATGTTGAGGCGGATAGTCGACGTGATTCGGGCGCACGGCATGGCGGCCGATGTCGAGGCTGTTGAGCGGGCTGTCATTGAGGCCGGCGCATCGAATGAGGACGGTGCACGACGGAGCGAATCCAGGGTGCTGAGGTTTCGCAGCGCCCATTTCTCGCTGACCCCGCGCACGGATTCGGGGGCCCGAATTGAGATAAATTTCCACCCGCACTGGCAATGAGGCGGCTGGCGTTATTCTCCTTGGGCGTAGTCATTGGGCCCGCGATGTGCGCATCGGATGGCGGGACGTGGAGCTACTTGACCGCTGCCGGTGGCGTCGGATCACTGAGCGGCTTCGAATTGTCCCAATCCTCTCCGGAAGACACTGTGACATATATTGGAGCAGACAAGGTGGCCGCCGAGCCGGAATCCAAAGCGCGCAGTGTCTTTGCAGTCGAAATCCCCAATTCGCCGGGCGGCATTGCCCCGCGCCCTTCGGGAGCACCGGCTTCGACTGCCTTTCCGGCAGAGGCCCAATGGCCCGACCCAGATGGCAGAATTGCCGCTGGCCCCCCAGCGAGGCCCACGTCTTTGGGGAGCGCTGGAATCCGGAACCCCTGGGAGGTGCGCTCAGGCAAAAAACCGGTCGCGAAAGAAATTCTTTTTGAGTGCGGAGGGGTCGTCACGGGTGGCGAAGGGGGACCGGTCGCCATCGTAAACGGGCGCATTACTAGGCGTGGGGATCTCCTGGGCGAGTTCACCGTGGCGGGGATTCTCCCATGCGGGGTGATGCTCGAGAGAAACGGGTCGTTTATCGTGATACCCCGGGGAAGGCCTACGGAGGTGGTGGTCTCAGGCAATTGAGGAGCCATGCCGCGCTTTCACACAAGGTACATAGCCCGCAACGGCCGCAGCCGAACTGTCACGCTCGACGCCGTCGACCTGGCCAGCCTCTCCGAGCATATCGAGTCACACCGCAAGGCGTACGTCGTCGAGATACGAAGGGTTCCCCCTAGGCGTGGCGCGTCGGCGCGCGTGCGCATCCCGAGTGCGATGCTTCTGGCCGCCCTGGACTCGCTCGAGCTGATGCTGGTGAGCGGCGTCAGGATCAACCGCGCGCTGAGGACGCTTGCAGAGTGCGCCCCGCCGGGCTCCGCACGCGGGCTTTGGACCGAGGTGGTGCGGCTCGTCGAAGAGACCGGCGGCTTCGGGGAGTCCATTCGGCAGTTTCCCAGGGTCTTTGACGAATCGATGGTCGGAGTTGTTTCGGCGCATGAAGCGGCGGGCCGCCTCGCCGACGGGGTCGGGCACGTGCGCAACTACGTCGCACAGATGCAGGAGATCAGGCGCGAATCTGTGCGCGCCATGGCGTACCCGGCGCTGGTCTGCGCCGTCGGCCTGGCATCGTCCGTGGTCCTTTGCGCATTCACATTACCCAGGTTCTCTAGGATGCTGAGGGACATTGGCGTGACGAAGAGCAACCGGATCACAGGGTTCTTCTTTGGCCTGAGCGAGTTCGTGGTCCGCCACCCGTGCCTGGCGGCGCTCGCCCTTTGCACGCCACCCGCCGCGACATGGATCGCCCTGCGGCCCCGGTTTAAACCCCGCTTCGATGGGCTTATGCTCCGTCTGCCGGTCGTGCGGAGGGCGGTCGAAGCCCTTTCAATGGCTCGGATCTGTGTCACCTACCGGGCGCTAAGCGAGTCGGGGATTCGGGTCGTCGAGGCGCTCGAGTTCTGCGCGGCCGCGGCGGGAAACGCGGTCTACTCGCGCGGCATCGGCCGGGTCATCGCGGCCGTACGCGAGAATTCGACCGTGGGTGGCGGATTTGATCGCGCCGGTGTCTTCGCTCCGGAGGTCGTCCTCGCCGTGAAGAGCGGCGAAGGCGCGCTCTCGCAGGTGTTCGGCAGGCTGGCGGACTATTACACAGCCGAGTCCAAGCATCGGGTCGCCATGGCGCTGAGGATGATCGAGCCGATCATGCTGGCGCTCGTTCTTGTCTGGGTGTTTGGGGTCGCTCTCGCCGTTGTCCTGCCGGTCGTCGAGATCGTTAATGAGATCCACTAGGGCACACGCCGGCCGCGGGGAATTCCTCCTCATGCTGCTCGTCGCGGTTGCGATCGTGGGCGTGTTGGCAGGCATACTAGCCCCCGTCCTCGCCAACAAGCTCGACGACGCGCGCCTCCGGTCGGAGGCGGGGACGTTGAGGTCCTTGCGACGGGACTTCGAGGCGACGTTTGATGCCGTCGACTACAACAATCTTAACGAGGCGTCCGTCGCCGGCAGCGGGCTTCCATCTGGGACCGTGTTCACTACGTTTGACCTTGGGGTTGGAATCGCCTCGAGGACCTATGCCCAGAGCGTGGTGGTCGATCCGGCCGGGTGGGTCACCAAGCTGGCTCAGAAACGCGGGATAACCTCCTACGTGGTCGGCGCGAGCTATTCTGCGCTCACCCAGAACCAGTACTCCGCAATCGCTTTCAACGCCTGCCGGGTCCAGCGGTGCCTTGTCATCGGCCCTGCCGGTGAGAGTGGCCAGCAGCGTTACCTCCTGCTCTCGCTCATGGTGCCGCCGTACAGAACCCTTTCATTCCCTGCGGCCGACTCCACGCAGACCTTCAATTCGATCTGGGACCAAAGCTGGGAATCGGTTCAGTCTCAGGCCCCCGCCCTTTGGGGGACGCTGCTTACCCCCGACCAATTCTCGCTCTGGAACGCCGCCTCGTCCAACAACCGGACAAACGCCTCCCGCCTATTGGTCGAGAGGATTGTTCAGCCGAAGTACTCGCTCACCCTGGCCAACAATAGCCCCAACGACACGGCGTGGGTGGACGTCGGCCCATCGGCCAATTCCGTCGTCGCCGCCCCCAATTCGGGGACAGTGCAGAGTAGCTCGCTGCCGGGTTTTGCCACGGGGATTCTGGCGGGACGCCTTATAGTCGTGCGGCGCGGCCCGAGCGCGGCCGCCGCATACGAGGTGCAGAGGTTCTACCTGTATGCGGACGTGAACCTGACAGTTCAGTGAGACCGGGCGCCGACGCGGGCCATTCCCCCTGTGGCGCATTCGCGAATTACGGCTTCCAACCCGAGTTGGATTTGGGGAAGATGGCTCCAATTTGAAGCTCTACTTCATGGGTGTCTGCGGGACGGCGATGGGGAAT
>Ga0074045_10006478_pt1 | contig 10053 bp, 7 predicted proteins | sample BogForMeECP23OM2_FD_94442 | JGI IMG/M metagenome (GOLD analysis project Ga0074045, IMG submission 94442) | Bog forest soil microbial communities from Calvert Island, British Columbia, Canada - Bog Forest MetaG ECP23OM2 | ecosystem: Environmental > Terrestrial > Soil > Wetlands ... | reverse complement strand
GCTCGAAGGCGATTGGAGCGCCCGCGTTGCCGCCTACAAGGCAGCCTATCCCGAGCTCGCGGCCGAGTTCGAGCGGCGCGCGGCGAGTGCCTTGCCGCCGGCATTCGCGGCCCGCGCGGCGGCGCTGGTGGTCAAGCAGAACGGGCAGGCCGAGTCGGTCGCCACGCGCAAGGCGTCGCAGCAGGCCATCGAGGCCCTCGCCCCGGTGCTGCCGGAGTTGATCGGCGGTGCCGCGGATCTGACCGGGTCGGTGTTCACCAACTGGTCGGGCAGCAAGACGATCACCGCGACGCAACCCGGCAACTACCTCTACTTTGGGGTGCGCGAATTCGCGATGAGCGCGATCGCCAACGGCCTGGCCTTGCACCGCGGCTTCATTCCTTATGTCGGCACGTTCCTGACTTTTTCGGACTACGCGCGCAATGCCGTGCGCATGGCGGCGCTCATGCAGCTGCGCGTGATATTCGTGTACACCCACGATTCGATCGGCCTGGGCGAAGACGGTCCGACGCACCAATCGATCGAGCACGCGGCGGCGTTGCGCCTCATTCCCAATCTCGACCTGTGGCGCCCCTGCGACAGCGTCGAATCCGCCCTGGCGTGGATCCACGCCATCGAGCGTGGCAACGGGCCTAGCTGTCTGCTGTTCACCCGCCAGAATGTGCCGTTTCAGAAGCGCAACGAGTCGCAAATAGCGGCGATCCGGCGCGGCGCGTACGTGCTCGCCGACTGGAACGGGGCGTCCGCGACGAAGCGCGCGATCATCATCGCCACGGGTTCGGAAGTTGCGCTGGCGATGGGCGCGCGCGACGCGCTCGCTGCCGATGGCGTCGCGGTACGCGTGGTGTCGATGCCCTGCACGAGCGTGTTCGATCGCCAGAGCGCCGACTACCGCGACGCCGTGCTGCCGCGCGGCGTGCCGCGGGTTGCAGTCGAGGCCGGCGTGACCGACTATTGGCGAAAGTACGTCGGCCTCGACGGCATGGTCGTCGGCATCGACACCTTTGGCGAATCGGCACCGGCGACGGCGCTGTTCAAGCACTTCGGGTTTACCGTCGAAAACCTCGTCGCCGCCGTGCGCCGGGTGATCTGAACAGCTCATCCTTCAGGAAAAGACCATGACCATCAGAGTCGCGATCAACGGCTACGGACGCATCGGCCGCAACATCCTTCGGGCGCACTACGAGGATGGCAAGAAGCACGATCTCGCGATCGTCGCCATCAATGATCTCGGCAGCCCGGAGACCAACGCCCACCTCACGCGCTACGACACCGTGCACGGCAAGTTTCCCGGCAAGATCACCGTCGATGGCGACGTGATGGTGGTCGACGGGGATCGCATCAAGGTGCTGGCACAGAAGAACCCTGCCGACCTGCCATGGGGCGCCTTGGGGGTCGACGTGGTGTTGGAGAGCACCGGCTTGTTCACCACCAAGGAGAAGGCGTCCGCGCACCTCAAGGGCGGCGCGAAGAAGGTCGTGATTTCCGCCCCCGGGGGCAAGGATGTTGACGCCACGATCGTCTACGGCGTCAACCACCAGGCGCTGAAATCGGCGCACACCGTGATCTCCAACGCTTCGTGCACGACCAACTGCCTGGTGCCACTGGTCAAGCCGCTGCATGACACGATCGGCGTCGTCAACGGCCTGATGACCACCATTCACGCCTACACCAACGACCAGGTGCTCACCGACGTCTATCACGAGGACCTGCGGCGCGCGCGCTCGGCAACGATGAGCATGATACCGACCAAGACCGGCGCCGCCGCGGCGGTCGGCCTGGTCCTGCCGGAGCTCAACGGCAAGCTCGACGGCTACGCGATCCGCGTGCCGACGATCAACGTTTCGATAGTCGACCAGTCGTTTATCGCCGCGCGCGACACGAGCGTTGACGAGGTCAATGCAGTCATGAAGGCCGCCGCCGCGTCGGGGCCGCTCGCGGGGGTACTGGGCTACAGCTCCGCACCGCTGGTTTCGGTCGACTTCAACCACGACCCGCGCTCGTCGGTTTTCGAGGCGACGCTCACCAAGGTGTCCGGCCGACTGGTGAAGGTTTCGGCCTGGTACGACAACGAGTGGGGGTTCTCCAACCGGATGCTCGACACGACGATGGCGCTGATGGCGGCGCGATAGGGCTCCATGCCAAACCCCTTCACGGCTCACCCAGCCAGCGTTGGCCAGACCTATGGCCGGCACCTGCGCTTCGCATTGACGTTCGGCGCGCGCATGACGCTGGGCGGGCTTGCGGCGTCGCTGCATGGGCTGTTCCCGTTCCTGTTCGTCACCACGGCGAGTCGCACGCTCGAAGAGCTCGATGCCATGCGCGACCGCAACGCCCCGCGCGCGGCGCGTCCCGCCCGCCACACCCGATAGCATGCCGGCGTTCCTGCGCCTTGCCGATGTCGATGTCGCGGGCAAGCGCGTGTTCATCCGCTCCGACCTCAACGTGCCGCAGGATGCTGGCGGGGCGATTACCGACGATACGCGCATCCGCGCCTCCTTGCCGGCGGTCCGCGACACCCTTGAGCGCGGCGCCGCGGTGATGGTGACCTCCCATCTCGGTCGGCCCGAGGAGGGGCGCTTCAGCGCCCGCGAATCGCTGGCGCCGGTCGCGGCGCGGCTGGGCGAGCTGCTCGGCCGCCGGATCGCCCTGATCGGGGACTGGGTTGAGGGCGGTGCCTGGCATGCGCAGCTGCGCCCGGGCGAGCTGGTGCTGCTGGAGAACTGCCGTTTCAACAAGGGCGAGAAAAAGGACGACCAAGCACTGGCGCAGAAGATGGCGCGACTGTGCGACGTCTACGTCAACGACGCCTTCGCCACCGCGCATCGCGCCGAGGCGACCACGCACGGTATCGCCCGGTTCGCCCGCGTCGCCTGCGCCGGCCCGCTGCTCGCCGCCGAGCTCGACGCGCTGGGCCGGGCACTGGCGCAGGCGAAGCGGCCCCTGCTCGCCATCGTCGGCGGCGCCAAGGTCTCGACCAAGCTTTCGCTCCTGGCCTCGCTTGCCGCCAAGGTCGACGTGCTGATCGTGGGCGGCGGCATCGCCAACACGTTTCTGCTCGCCTGCGGCGGCAACATCGGCAAATCCCTTGCCGAACCCGAGCTCGTCGGCGAGGCCAAGGCAATCCTCGAGGGCAACCCGGGCAAGATTCCCCTGCCGGTGGACGTCGTCACGGCAGGCGAAGCGACCGCGACGGCGACGCCGGAGCTCAAGGCGGTCGGCAATGTTGGCGCCGACGACCGGATTCTCGACATCGGACCCCAGAGCATCCTGGCGCTGCGCTCACTCGTCGCTAATGCGGGCACGATCGTCTGGAACGGCCCGGTTGGCGTATTCGAATGGGACGCGTTTGCAGCGGGCACCCGGGCGCTTGCGCTCGCCATCGCCGAGTCGACCGCATTTTCGATCGCCGGCGGCGGCGACACGATCGCCGCGATCAACAAGTTCGGCGTCGCCGGACGCATCGGCTATATCTCTACTGCCGGCGGTGCATTTCTCGAGTTCCTCGAGGGCAAGACCTTGCCGGCGGTCGCGATCCTGGAGCAGCGCGCTTCGAATCCATGATGTTTGCGGCGACTCCGGCTCGGCCCGACCACGTGCATACCGCGTGCGCGACCGCCGACGCGCCGCGCCATGGTGTCTCGAAATCACGACACATCACGACGCGATCGAGCGCGCCATGAAATCGCCAGGAGAACCCATGCAGCGCGCCACCAAGATCGTCGCCACCATCGGACCCGCGAGCAGTACCGAGGACATATTGACCCGCATGCTGGCCGCGGGTGTCGACGTCGTCAGACTCAACTTTTCGCACGGCACCGCGGCCGATCACCAGCAGCGCGCCAAGCTCGTGCGCCGGGCGGCGCAGTCGCTCGGCCGAGAGGTCGCGATCATGGCCGACTTGCAGGGGCCCAAGATCCGCATCGGCAAGTTTGCGAACGGCAAGGTAACGCTCAGCATCGGACAATCCTTCATCCTCGACGCCGACTGCGATCTCGGCAATGCGGAGCGCGTCGGGCTCGACTACAAGGCGTTGCCGCGCGACGTCGCTCCGGGAGCAATACTGCTGCTCGACGACGGGTTGATCCGACTGCGCGTCGAGTCGGTCCTGGGAAACCAGATCTCGACCCGGGTCGAGATCGGCGGTGTCCTGTCCAACAACAAGGGCATCAATCGCCAAGGCGGAGGCCTGACGGCGCCGGCGCTTACCGCCAAAGACATGGACGACATGAAGACCGCGGTGGCGCTCGATGCCGACTACATCGCCGTGTCGTTTCCCAAGAATAGGGAAGACATGTACATGGCGCGCCAACTGCTGCGAGCTGCCGGAGGCAGCGCGCTACTGGTCGCCAAGATCGAGCGCGCCGAGGCGATCTCGGCACTCGAGGAAATAATCGACGCCTCCGATGCCATCATGGTCGCCCGGGGCGACCTGGCCATCGAGGTCGGCAACGCCTCGGTTCCGGGGCTGCAGAAGCGAATGATCCGGCTCGCGCGTGAGCGCAACAAGCTGACGATCACGGCGACGCAGATGATGGAATCGATGATCGTCAATCCGGTGCCGACGCGAGCCGAGGTTTCCGACGTCGCCAACGCGGTCCTCGACGGAACCGATGCGGTAATGCTCTCGGCCGAGACCGCGGCCGGCCGCTATCCGGTCGAGACCGTGGAGGCGATGAGCCAGATCTGCGTCGAGGCCGAGAAGACCGATTTGGTCGAGCTCGAGCGGGATTTTCTTGACCGGACCTTTACCCGAATCGACCAATCGATCGCCATGGCCGCCCTGTTCGCCGCGCATCATCTCCGGGTCAAGGCCATCGCCGCATTGACGCAATCGGGCTCGACCGCGTTGTGGATGTCGCGCCACAACTGCGGCTGTCCGATATTCGCCCTGACGCCCGAGGTTTCTTCGCAGCGGAAGATGGCGCTGTTTCGGAACGTGCGTCCGCTGTTTCTGGAGCAGAGCGCGGACCGCGACTCAGTGCTGCGCTCCGCCGAGGATCTGCTCCTGGAGAAAGGCCAGGTCCAGCGGACCGACCTTATCGTCCTGACCATCGGCGAGCCGATGGGCAAGTCCGGCGGCACCAACGCGCTCAAGATCGTGCGCGTGGGAGAGCACCGTTAGCGCGACGCCACCGGGCGCGTGCGCACCGCCCGAAGGCGCTCGATGGCAGGAGGCCCCGGCGGGAACCGGGGCCTCCTGAAGCTGCCGGGTCGGTTGGCAACCTAGTTGGTGTGGTACTCCGCCTCGATGTCGCGGTCCTTATGGTCCCGCAGGAAGATCAGCCCGATTATGAAGCTCATCAACGCGACCACGATCGGGTACCACAGCCCGAAGTAGATATCGCCCTTTGCGACAACCAAGGCCGTGGCGAGCAGCGGCAACATTCCACCGAACCAGCCATTGCCGATGTGGTACGGCAGCGACATCGACGAATACCGGATCTTGGTCGGGAACATTTCGACCAGAAATGCGGCGATCGGGCCGTAAACCATGGTCACGTAGATCATCATGATGACCAGGATCAGCAGCGTCATGGGGTAGTTGATCTTGGACTTGTCGGCGCCATTCGGATAACCCGAAGCCTTCAACGCGTCGTTGTATGCCTTGTCGTCGAAACCCTTGAGCTCGGTATTGCCAATCTTCGTAATGACGGTATCGGGCGAATTGGCAGGCAGTTCGCTAAACGCGAACGAAAGCCCCGACTTGGTCAGCAGGTCCTGAGCCTTGTCGCAATCGCTGAACGTCGACCAGGGGCCGACGAAGATATGGAACTGGCAGTCCCTCGCCGTAACGCTGATCGGGGTCGAGGCCTGGTAGCTCTCGAGGGCCGGATTGACGTAGTGAGTTAACCCCTTGAACAGCGGGAAGTACGTGAGGGCGGCAATCAGGCAGCCGGCGAGAATGATCTTCAGGCGGCCGATCCGGTCCGACAGCGCGCCGAACACGAGGAAGAACGGCGTGCCGATCAACAGCGCCAGTCCGATCAGCATATAGGTCGTCGCCCCGTCGAGCTTCAGCGTGATGACCAGGAAGAACAGCGCATAAAGCTGGCCCGTGTACCAGACCACGCCCTGGCCGGCAGTCGCGCCGAGAAGCGCGAGGAGCACGTACTTGTTGTTCGGATAACGGAGAAAGCTGTCGCGCAGTGGCGCCTTGGAGCCCCTGCCCTCGGCCTTCATCCGCTGGAACACAGGCGACTCATTGAGCTTAAGCCGGATATAAACCGAGAAGATGAGCAAGATCAACGAAACGAGGAACGGAATCCGCCAGCCCCAGTCCGAGAAATCCTTCGGGGCCATCCAGCCGGTAAAACGGCAAAGGTAGATCACGATGAGCGCCAGGAGCAGCCCCACCGTGGCCGTGGTCTGGATCCAAGCGGTATCGTAGCCGCGCTGATTCTGTGGCGCATGCTCCGCTACGTAAGTGGCCGCGCCGCCATATTCGCCCCCGAGCGCGAGGCCCTGCACCAGGCGCAGGCTCACGAGCAGGACCGGTGCGCCCCAGCCGATGGTCTGGAATGTCGGGAGCAGGCCGACGGCGAAGGTCGACAAACCCATCACGACGATCGTGATCAGGAAGGTGTACTTGCGGCCCACCAAATCGCCGATCCGGCCGAACACCAGCGCGCCGAACGGACGGACCAGGAATCCCGCCGCATAGGTCGCGAAGGCCGACAGCAAGGCGGCCGTCTCGTTGCCCTTGGGAAAGAACAGTGCCGCGAAGAACGGGGCGAGAATCGCGTAAAGGTAGAAGTCATACCACTCGAAGACAGTGCCGAGTGACGAGGCGAAGATGACCCGGCGCTCCTCGGTCTTGGAGCTCAGCTGAGGGTGAGCCACACGCGGTCGGGTTGTCGAACTCATGGTTTCCTCCTGGTTTGTGCCCCAACTCCCATCGCGCCGTGGCGCGGGTGGCTTCGCGATGTCGCAGTGCAACGCGGATCGCAATCCGCGTTTGTCGACTGCGTGCGCAACCTTACGGCAATTCTGGAGGCCGCGCAACGGCTGCTCAGGCCGGTGGCGATCTCGAAAAGCGAGCTAATCGGGCGCTCGATTTGCTTGGGCAAGCGCTGCCAGCGACGAGCACGTTTGCGCGCCGGGAGTCTGCGCACCCGATCGACCCCAAGTGCGGTCGGTCACCGTTGCTGTTCGGCTAACGGATCGTACAGAAGAAGAGCCGCCGGGGAAGCCCCGGCGGCCCGTCTTTTCGCAATCCCGCCGTCCTTAGTGGGCGGCGGCTGCAACCTCGGCACCCAGGCCTGTTTCGGAGCGGATCTCCTGGGGACCGAAAGCGGCCCGCTCCTTGTCCGCGCTCGCGCTCCGGTCGGTCACCGACGCCACATACGCGACGATAAGGACCGCCGGCAGGACGACGAAGGTCGGGAAGTCATATGGGAAGATGGCCGGCCCCATATTGAGCACCTTGGTCCACACGGTCGGTCCGATGATGAGCAGGCCAATCGACCCGAAGATCCCGGTGTAGCCCCCGAGCACTGCCCCGCGTGTGGTCAATCCACGCCAGAACACGGACAGGACCAGGATGGGGAAGTTGGAGCATGCCGCCACCGAGAACGTTAACGCCACGATATAGGCGACGTTCTGCTTCTCGAACATGATCCCGAGAATCACGGCCAGCACCCCAAGGCCGATGACGCAAAGCTTCGACACCCACACTTCCTGAGCTTCGGTGGTCTTGCCCTTCATGATCACGTTGGCATACAGGTCATGTGACAGGGCCGACGCACCGGCCAGCGTCAGTCCCGACACCACCGCCAGAATGGTGGCGAAAGCTACCGCGGCGATGAAGCCGAAGAATAAATTGCCGCCGATGGCGTCCGCCAGATAAACAGCCGGCATGTTGCCGCCGCCCTTAAGGTCGAGGACGTTCTTCGTGGCGTCGACGACGTAGGCGGGATTGCCCGCCACAAGAACGATGGCGCCGAAGCCGATGATGAAGGTCAGAATGTAGAAGTAACCGATGAAACACGTGCCGTAGAGCACCGACTTGCGTGCCGCCTTGGCGTCCGTCACCGTGAAGAAGCGCATCAGGATGTGCGGCAGACCCGCCGTACCGAACATCAGCGTCATGCCCAGGGAAATGGACTCGATCGGATTGGGCTTCGTCCCGATGGGCGCCATGGACTGCATGATCGCCAGATGCTTGGGATGGTCAGCGACCGCATCGGAGAACAGCTTCTCAAAGCTGAAGCCTTCATGCGCCATCACGCCGAGCGCAATCAAGGTGGCGCCGCCGAGCAGCAGAGCCGCCTTGATGATCTGCACCCAGGTAGTGGCCTTCATGCCACCGAACGTGACATAGATGATGATCAGCGCACCGATAATGACGATGGACACCTTGTACGAGATCTGCGGAACCAGGGTGTGAAGCAACTGTCCCGCCCCCACCGCCTGTCCGATCAGATACCAGATCACCACCACCAGCGAGCCGATGGCCGCCATGGTGCGAACCGGACCCTGTTGGAGGCGGAAGGAGGCGACATCGGCGTAAGTGAACTTGCCCAGGTTGCGCAGCCGCTCCGCGATCAGGAAAAGGATAATCGGCCAGCCTACCAGCCAGCCTACCGAGAAGATCAAGCCGTAAAAGCCGTTGAAGTAGACCAGCGCGGCGATGCCGAGAAACGAGGCCGCCGACATGTAGTCGCCGGCAATGGCCAGGCCATTCTGCAAGCCGGTGATGCCGCGTCCGGCGGCGTAGAAATCGGTTGCCGTCTTGGTCCGCATCGCTGCCCAGTAGGTGATACCCAGGGTTATGGCGACGAAAATGATGAACATCACGACGGCGTGCCAATTGACAGGCGGCACCGCGGGCGGGGCGGCCGGCGCCGGGACGTCGGCCGCGCAAGCCAATTTGACGGCGAGCAGCGCGACCGCAGCCAACAGGGCGGAGAGAGCAGTCTTAAATGTTCTCATTTGGAGGCCTCCTGAATGATTTCACGAATCAGCGGGTCGAAGGTTTGGTTGGCACGGTAGACGTAAATGCCCGTCAACACGATGGACGCCAGGATCACCCCAACGCCGATCGGCATGCCTATGGGAATCACGCTCGTGGGCGATATGGGCGTCCTGAGGAAGTCGCCGGCAAAGGCGACCATGAGGATGAAGCCGAAATAGATCACCAGCACAAGCACGGTCAGGGTCCAGGCCAAGACGTCCCGCTGTTTGACCAACTCGTGGTATTTCGGATTGTTCTGAATCCTGCTAGCTGACAGTTCAGACATCGGATGCTCCTCCTTTAACGCTTGGCACATTGAATCGTGGCGCCGGCCCCGACCCGCTTGAATTACTGATCCTCTTGCTGCTTTGGGCTTGACGTCGAAACACGATGGTACGGTGCAGACAAACGTCCCATTCGAAAGCTGACCATCGAGAAAGCGCCAGATGGTGGCGCCCTAAGTGTCGCGCGCAGACACTGGCCTCACCGAAAGCTTGCCCGTACAAGGCCTGCTTGTCCATGACGCTCCTCCCACCACGATCGCCACCGGCAATGCGCCCCTGCAGCAGGCTACGCTTGCTCGATGCGTCGCTTCTTGATCTGCGACAAAAAGCCCTTGCGCATCGGCGGCGGCACGACCTATTCCTGGCGCATCCGCCACTTTGCGGCACCAGTATACGACGTTCCCGCTCGCCCGGAGGGTTGGAAGCGCACCGTGGCGCGCCAAGACGGGCCCCATTCACAGGCGATAGTCGAGCGCCAGCCGCGTTTGCAGCCCCTTTGCCAAGCCCAGGGCCTCCTTAAGGACACGGCGGTCCAGGCGGTTGAGCCGGTCGGGATTGACATGATTGTCGGGTTCCTCGCCCCGCGCGATCTGCGCCTGCTGGTGGCGAATCCGGGCGAGTTGCAGGTGATCGAAGGCGCTGACCCACGCCTCCCGCTCACGGGTCGCAATGCCGGCCTTTTCGGCCCAGTCGTTGATTCGCCGAACGGTATTGGTCGCCTTGATCCCCGCCGTGAGTGCCAGTACGCGTGCCGCGTCGATGAACAACGTAGCGCCATTGACCTTCAGATCGATGGTGTGGGGATGGGCGGCG
>Ga0074045_10006475_pt1 | contig 10059 bp, 5 predicted proteins | sample BogForMeECP23OM2_FD_94442 | JGI IMG/M metagenome (GOLD analysis project Ga0074045, IMG submission 94442) | Bog forest soil microbial communities from Calvert Island, British Columbia, Canada - Bog Forest MetaG ECP23OM2 | ecosystem: Environmental > Terrestrial > Soil > Wetlands ... | reverse complement strand
GAGGACCCCACATCCGAGGTCGCCCACCGAACCTCGCCGACCAACATTGGCTTATATCTGCTTTCTGTCGTCTGCGCCCACGACTTCGGTTGGATTGGAACAGCCCAAACCATCGAACGGCTTGAAGCGACGCTTGCGACAATGGCTCGCATGCCGCGCTTTCGCGGCCACTTCTACAATTGGTACGACACCCGCGATCTCAAGGCGCTCGAACCCAAATATATTTCCTCCGTCGACAGCGGCAATCTGGCCGGACATCTCATCGCGATCGCCAACGCCTGCAAGGAGTGGAGGCAATCGCCGATGGCCGCCGTGACGCGTCGGGCCGGAATCGCCGATGCGCTAGCCCTGACCTCTGAGCATGCCGAGCACCTGCGTCTCGGTCGCCGAACTCAGACAGTGACGCCGCGCCAACTCGAGGATTCGCTTGCGGCGTTGACCGAGGCGTTCGAAAGCGCTTCCCCATCGGAGGAGACGCTCGCGACCCAATTGCCGGAACTCGCACGCGAGGCCGCAATCATGGTCGACATCGCCAAAGCAATCGCTCTCGAGCGCAGCGATGGAAGCGGATCGAATCTATTGTACTGGTCGCGCGCGAGCCTGGCCGCAATCGATGCGCATCGCGCGGATTACGAGTCTTCGGCGGAGATCATTGCTTCCGGACAAACTCGGCTGCTCGTGCTGGAGACCGCCTTCCGCGCGATGGCGATGGCGATGGAGTTTGGCTTTCTCTTCGACCGTGCGCGCCAATTGCTCTCGATCGGATTTCTCATTTCCGAGTCCGCTCTGGACCCCAATTGCTATGACCTCCTGGCGTCGGAAGCGCGGCTGGCCAGTTTCTTTGCGATCGCAAAGGGAGACATCCCGGCCCGTCACTGGTTCCGGCTCGGACGCACCGGGACGCCGGTTAGCCACGGCACGGCTCTGATCTCCTGGTCGGGTTCAATGTTCGAGTATCTCATGCCGCCGCTCGTCATGCGCGCGCCCGCAAGGAGTTTGCTGGAGCAGACGGATCGGCTCGTCGTCCGCCGTCAGATCGAATATGGCGAAGAAATCGGGTTGCCGTGGGGGATTTCCGAATCCGCCTACAATGCCCGCGATCTGGAATTGACCTATCAATATTCCAATTTTGGCGTGCCGGGCCTCGGACTGAAACGGGGACTGGGCGAAAATCGCGTCATCGCGCCTTATGCGACCGGTTTGGCGACCATGGTCGATCCCTCGGCCGCAGCCGCAAATTTCAAACGACTGACGACACTGGGCGCCGGGGGCCGATATGGTTTCTATGAGGCCGTGGATTTCACCCCTATTCGGGTTCCGGAAGGCGAGCCCTTCGCTCTCGTCCGCGCCTTCATGGCGCATCATCAGGGCATGACGATCGCCGGGATCGCCAACGCGGTCTTCGACGGCGCGATGCGTGAGCGCTTCCATGCTGAGCCGATCATTCAGGCGACGGAATTGTTGTTGCAGGAGCGGGTGCCTCGCGAGGTCGCGTCGATGCGGCCATGGGCGGCAGAAGTCAAGTCTGCCTTGCGCGCCAACGACGCGGATCCTTCGGGCGGGCGCAGGATCGTTTCCGTTCATCAATCCACGCCGGCGACACAGCTTCTTTCCAATGGAACCTACGCCGTCATGTTGACCGCGGCCGGATCCGGATACAGCCGATGGGGCGACGTCGCCATTACGCGCTGGCGCGAAGACGCCACACGAGACGATAGCGGCTCTTATATTTTTTTTCGGGACACGCGGAGCGGCGTCGTCTGGTCGGCAGGCTTTCAGCCGACGGGCGTCGAGGCTGACGAATATGCCGTCGATTTCAACGAGGATCGTGTCGAGATCGCCCGACGCGACGGGACTCTGACGACAACGCTTGAGGTGCTTGTTTCGGCTGAGGACGACGCCGAGGTTCGGCGCGTGTCCATCTCCAATGCCGGAGGCCGGGCGCGCGTCATCGAGATCACATCCTACACCGAGCTTGCTTTGGGGCCACAAGGCGCCGATGTCGCCCATCCGGCCTTCGCAAAGCTGTTCGTCGAGACTGAATACCTCGAGGACTTCGGCGCGATCCTTGCGACGCGCCGAAGGCGGACGCCTTCGGAACCCGAACTTTGGGCGGCGCATCTGAGCGTGGCGAATGGAGAAGCCGTCGGCAAGCCGGAGTTCGAAACCGACAGGGCGCGCTTCCTGGGCCGCGGACAAGAGGTTCGCGCGCCGATCGCGGTCATGGACGCTCGGCCGCTGACCAATTCGGTCGGAGCCGTGCTTGATCCGATCTTCGCGTTGCGCCGGCGTGTTCGGGTGGCGGCTGGGGCGACGGTTCGCGTCGCCTTCTGGACCATGGCGGCTGGGACGCGCGCAGCGCTGTTGGATTGCGTGGACAAACATCGGGATGCGGCGGCATATGAGCGCGCAACGACCCTGGCCTGGACCCAGGCGCAGGTGCAACTCCATCATCTCGGCGTCAACCCCGGCGAAGCCGGACTTTTTCAACGCCTCGCAAGCCACGTCATCTTCACCGGCCGCGATTTGCGCCCCTCGTCGGATGTCATTCGGCAAGGTTCCGGTCCACAATCCGGGCTGTGGTCCCAGGGCGTCTCCGGCGATCTGCCGATCGTGCTGTTGCGAATCGGCGAGATCGAGGCACTCCATGTCGCCCGCCAAGTCCTACAAGCTCACGAATATTGGCGAATGAAGCAACTCGCCGTCGACCTTGTCATTCTGAACGAGCGCAAATCGTCATATGTGCAGAACCTTCAAGCGGCGATCGAGACGCTGGTGCGCGCCAGTCAATCGCGGCCCGCTCCCGGAATCGATCATCGGCCAGGCCGGGTCTTCGTCCTTCGGGCGGACCTGATCGACCCCGACATGCGCGCCCTGCTTGTCTCGAGCGCCCGCATTGTGCTTGTGGCGCAACACGGAAACCTTTCCGATCAACTCGATCGTATCGCCGAAGTGGTCGAGCCCCTGCGTCCGCTCAAAGAAAATCCCGCGGCTCGCCCTGAGCGGCTCGCCGCGCTCCGTACGCCTGAACTCGAATTCTTCAACGGGCTGGGAGGATTTGCGGAAGGCGGCAAGGAATATGTGACGATACTGGGGCCTGGCCAATCGACGCCGGCGCCCTGGATCAACGTCATTGCCAATTCGAGCTTCGGCTTCCAGACCGCGACCGAAGGCAGCGGCTACACCTGGTCAGTCAACAGCCGCGAGAATCAGCTCACCCCCTGGTCGAACGATCCGGTCAGCGACCCCCCAGGCGAGGCTTTCAATGTGCGGGACGACAGGACCGGCGACGTTTGGAGTCCGACAGCAGCTCCCATCCGCGACCTCTCAGGAGTCTATGTCGCCCGTCACGGCCGAGGCTACAGCCGCTTCGAGCACAGCGCGCATGGCGTCGCCGCCAGTCTTCTTCAGTACGTGCCCGTTGAAGGATCGATAAAGATATCGCGCCTCCGCTTGACGAACAAATCGAACCTCACCCGTCATCTCAGCGTGACCGCGTATGTCGAGTGGGTGCTCGGCGCATCGAGAGCCGCCACGCTCGCGTTCGTCGAAACCGAGATCGACGACACGACAGGCGCACTCTTCGCACGCAATCCCGCGAATGTGCTCTTCGGTTCGCGTGTCGCTTTTGCCGATATGCGAGGCGCGCATACCGATTGGACGGGCGATCGTCGCGAGTTCATGGGCCGTAACCGGACGCTTGCCAATCCGGCCGCGCTCGCGAGCGCGTCGCGGTTGTCCAACAAGGTCGGCGCGGCGTTGGACCCTTGCGCCGCACTGCGCACCAACGTGGAATTGCTGCCAGGGAGCGTCGGCGAAGTGGTCTTCTTTTTGGGAGAGGCCGCCACGCGCGAGGAGGCCCGCGCCGCGATCCTGGCCTTTCGCGCTTCCGATCTCGACGCCTTGGAGGCAGACATCGCGCGCAACTGGGATGAGACTTTGAGTACGATCGAGGTCAACACCCCTGACCGTGCGATGGATCTTATGCTCAATGGCTGGCTGCTCTACCAGACGCTCGCCTGCCGGATTTGGGCGCGGTCGGCCTTCTATCAAGCCAGCGGCGCCTATGGCTTTCGTGACCAATTGCAGGACGGTATGGCGCTCGCCGCTGTCCGACCCGATCTGACGCGCAAACACCTGCTGCGTGCGGCCGCGCGCCAGTTCGCCGAGGGCGACGTGCAACATTGGTGGCTGCCGCATTCCGGTCAAGGCGTCCGGACCCGTATATCCGACGACCGGGCCTGGCTGGCTTATACGGTCGCCCATTATGTCGGGACGACCCAAGACACGCTCGTGCTCGACGAATTGCTTCCTTTGCTCGAGGGGCGCGCCACTCGAAACCGGCGAAACGGATCGTTTTTTTGAGCCGACGGTTTCTCAAAGGAGCGTCACTCTCTTCGAACATTGCGCCGTTGCGCTCGATGCAAGTCTGGCGGTTGGCCGGCATGGACTTCCGCTGATTGGCACAGGCGACTGGAACGACGGCATGAACCGCGTGGGAGAGCGGGGCGAGGGCGAAAGCGTCTGGCTCGGATGGTTCCTTCATGCGGCGCTCACGGCGTTTGCGCCGCTGGCGCTGGCGCGCAACGAGACGGGGCGCTCGGAAGCATGGACAGCGCACGCGGACGCGTTGAAAGCGGCGATCGAGCGCGAGGCTTGGGACGGCGAATGGTATTGCAGGGGCTATTTCGACGACGGCGCGCCGCTCGGCTCTTCGGCCAGCGACGAGTGCCGGATCGATTCCATTGTTCAGTCCTGGGCGGTCTTGTCCGGCGCCGCGACGCCCGAACGGGCGGTCCGCGCGATGGCCGCGCTCGATAGGCAGTTGATTCGGCGCGACGACGGACTGGCGCTGCTATTCGCGCCTCCTTTCGACAAGACGACGTGCGATCCAGGATACATCAAGGGTTATCCGCCCGGCGTTCGCGAGAACGGTGGCCAGTACACGCACGCGGCGACCTGGTCGGTGATGGCGTTCGCCGCGCTCGGCGAGGGCGACAAGGCGGCAGAGCTTTTCTCGTTGCTCAACCCCATCAACCACTCGCGAACCCGCGCCGACGCGTATCGCTACAAAGTCGAACCCTATGTCGTGTGCGCCGACATATACTCGACAGCGCCGCATGTCGGGCGCGGGGGCTGGACCTGGTACACGGGCTCGGCAGGCTGGTTGCAGCGCGCGGGCGTCGAGAGCCTACTCGGCCTGCGCCTCCGCGGAGCATTCTTGTCTGTCGACCCCTGCATTCCGAAGGCGTGGGGCCATTACGAGGCGACAGTGAAATATCGAACCTCGCGATATTCAATTTTCGTCGAGAACCCGAATGGGGTCAGTCGGGGCGTCGCCTTCGCGGAGATCGACGGAGTCGAGATCTCTGCACGTCCGCTCCTCATGGCGCTCCTGGATGACGGGGGCCGACACCGCGTCAACGTGCGACTGGGTTGACAGTCGTCATTCGATTTCGAATTGGAGAGCCATGGCGAGGATTGTGTCTTCATTCCCCAAAGGCGAAACCATCCTGAGCGCCCGCTCGGGCGGCGATGCAGCAGCATTTTGGAGGCTTATTGGTCGCGCTTCGGATTCGTCACGGGACGACCTATGGCTATCGTCGCCCGGTCAGTATGGGCCCCCATCGGCTGATGCTTCGGCCGCGCGAAAGTCGCGATCTCCGATTGATTTCGAGCGAAATCAACGTGACGTCGGCCGGCGTCTTGAGATGGAAAAAACAGCTCGGTGAAAATGAGAGCGCTGGCGGTGGCGTAAATGAGAAAATCGTACCACTCTATCGTCGTCCCGATGACGCTCGCTATGACGACGCGCCTCATTTCCGACGCGCGAGCGGCGAACAATTCGTCGCCCCTAACCTTCTCCGCAACACTCATGACAGCCCCCAATCTCCCGGCGCACGCCCGTGGCGAGCGACTGTCTCGCCTGTCCCTCAGCGAGGGCGGCGATGTGTCCAGGCCTCCTTCACGAGATTGAACCATGGGGTCCCGTTCGACCATCCAGGGAACTCGGCCGCTTGTCGACGAGTCCAGACGAATTCGAACGAGGACTCCCCCCGTAGCGTTTGAAAAGAACAGCGCCGATGCGTTCGTTTTGCATCTCTGTCGTGCCGTCGACGTAGGCCGCGATGCGCGCCGACGTCATGAGACGATCGAAGCCATAGCGCGGAAGGAGCCCCACAGCGCCCATCGCCTGCATGCAAGCCGTGACGCTTCGCGCGGCCATTTCGGCAGAGACTTTCTTTGCGAGCGCGGCCTCGATCTGTGCGTCCTCGCCTCGCGCCACAGTGTGGGCCGCCTGAAGAGTCAATAGCCTCGCGGCCTCGAGATCAGCCGCGACGTCAACCAGGCTCCAACGCAGGCCCTGATGGTCGAGAAGGGGGCGCCCGAAGCTGTGGCGTTCGGCGGCGTAGGCAACTGCGGTCCTAAGGGCAGTGTCCACGACGGCGCACGCCATTGCTGAAACATATACGCGCGCGGCGGAAATGCCCTGCAGGGCTCGCCGGAAGGCCTGACCAGGCGGAGCAAAGAGATCGCGCTCGGCCACTCTGACGCGTTGAAGGCGAAGGCCACACGCCCCAATCGCCGCCCCCCCGACCAGTCCGTAGGGCGGAAGCTTCTCGATTCCTGGAGCCCGAAGGTCGATTATGAAACTCGCGACGCCTTTGCCGCCGGCGCCCGGCTCCGTTTGGGCGTACATGACGAGGAGATTGGCGATAGCCCCATTGGTGATCCAGGCTTTTTCGCCGGTGATCTCCCACCCGCCCGGCACCTTGGTCGCAAGCGTCCTTATCGCCCCGAAGTCGCTGCCAGCCTCGGGCTCGCTCAGAGACGGCGCGCAAATAAGCGAGCCGTTCAATAGTCCAGGCAAATAGCGCGCAATCTGCTCGGCTGTTCCCTCCCGCTCGATTCGGGTGACGGCGCCCTGCATGTTGATCAGCGCGAAAGCGCACGGAAAGGATGAGCGCGCGATCGCCTCGGCGACGGTGACCTTTGCGAAGAAGCTCGCTCCCGCGCCTCCACGCTCGAGGGAAACCTGCATGCCATTCAGCCCCAGGCGGATCCATTCCGCAACAACGTCTGGCGGAAGCGCGGATTTCTCTCGTTCCAGCCTCTCGTCTATCGGCCCGATCGTGTCGTTCGCAAATCTCTCGGCCGCACCGACAAGTGAGCGCTCCGCCGGAGAGAGCGGAAGCACGATTCCAGCCGCACTTCCGAAGGGCGAGACGCTTCATTCATGGCTTGACTCGCTCGGTTCGTTTGATCCGACTCTACCAAAGCCCGATTGCGCGGCCCACCGGTTCGGGCGACCGGGACGCAGAGTGAGGCCATCGACGGTCGCGTCGCTCGGACTGGAGGATGCAACTCCGTCGAACTTTGCGTCGATCGCCTCGCCAAGCAAAGAGCCATCAGGTCGAAGTTGAAATTCGCAAGGAAAAAAGCAATAAGCGAGCAGTGTTCCGATTGAGTTCAGCCTGACGTCGACCATTGTGAAAAAGCGCAGATATGAGGCGACCAAGCCCATCGGGCACGATTGCCGCGACGCTCCGCAAATAGGAATGGCGGCTGGAAATCGGGCATTTGCGAGGCGAATAAGCATGCTGCACAAGAATTACATCGCAGGCGAGTGGCTGGAGGGTGCGGGCGTCTCGCCCAACATCAATCCGTCGGACACGAGCGATGTCGTAGGCGAATATGCCCAGGCCGACGTCGTCCAGGTGGACGCTGCGGTCGACGCCGCCCATGCCGCATTTGCCGGTTGGTCGCGCACGTCCCCGCAGGAGCGGCACGACATCCTCCTGAGAGCCTCGACGGAGATCCTTACGCGGCGTGAGGAATTGGCGCGCCTTCTCGCCCGTGAAGAGGGCAAGACCTTACTGGAAGCGACATACGAGGTCGGCCGAGCCGGACAGATCTTCGATTTCTTCGCCGGCGAGGCTTTACGAATTCCGGGGGAGAAGTTCGCCTCGGTCCGGCCCAATGTCGAGATTGAGGCGACGCGCGAACCTGTCGGCGTCATCGGGGTCATTGCGCCGTGGAATTTTCCCATTGCAATTCCAGCTTGGAAAATCGCCCCGGCCCTGGCTTACGGCAATGCGGTCGTGTTCAAGCCTGCCGACCTCGTACCGGGTTCCGCTCACGCGCTCGCCGAGATTCTCGTTCGCGCCGGCGTCCCCAAGGGCGTGTTCAACCTCGTCATGGGACGGGGCTCGGTCGTCGGCCAGGCGATCCTCGACCACAGTCAGATCGACGCCGTCACGTTCACCGGCTCGGTAGCGACGGGCCGGCGCGTCGCGGCGGCATGTGCGGGCGCGATGCGAAAGTTCCAACTTGAGATGGGCGGCAAGAATCCGCTCGTCGTGCTGGCCGACGCCGATCTTGCAAATGCAGTCGAGTGCGCGGTCAACGGCGCCTATTTCGCCACAGGACAGCGCTGCACGGCCTCCTCGCGCATCATTGTCGAGGAGTCGATCTACAAGCAGTTCGCCGACGCGCTGATCGAGCGCATTCGGGCGCTCGTGGTCGACAACGCCTTGACGCCGGGGACGCACGTCGGGCCGGTGGTCGATGCGGCGCAGCTTGAGCAGGATCTCTCTTACATCTCGGTCGGCCAAGCGGAAGGCGCAAAACTGGCGCTCGGCGGCGAACGCCTGAAGCGTGCAACGCCCGGTTTCTATCTGGCGCCGGCTCTATTTCTCGACGCCGAGAATTCGATGCGCATTTCGCGGGAGGAAATATTCGGCCCCGTCTCGGCGATGATCGCTGCGCGCAACTACGACCACGCCTTGGAGCTCGCCAACGACACCGAATTCGGCCTTTGCGCGGGCATCTGCACAACGAGCCTCAAGCGCGCCGCACACTTTAAACGCCATGCCGAGGCGGGCATGGTTATGGTCAACCTGCCCACGGCGGGCATCGACTACCACGCGCCGTTCGGTGGTCGCAAAGCCTCCAGCCTCGGGCCGCGCGAGCAAGGCCGATATGCCTCAGAGTTCTATACCACGGTGAAGACGGCCTATACGTTGCCCTGAAGTCGAGGGTTTCGCGCCTCGTCATCTGCTCGATAGGGCGCCCGCGCGGTCCTGCCGTCTCCGCCGCCGGTGACGAGGAACGCGCCATCGCCGCCGCGCCGCCGAACGCCGTCACGAACTGACCTGCGTCGTCATGAGCGCGGCGGGGGCAATGTGGGGACTTCGAGCCCGGTCGGCAAAAAGGCGCCGGCACAGTTCGTCCACCGGCGGGGCGCCCGGTCAGGACGTACACGATCGTCGCGGGTATATCCGGTGGACAGTTCGGCCGGCACGAATGTGATGCGACGGCGCCAGCCGCTGATGCAGGAACGCGTGGGTATTAGCACCCTCTTGTAACGAGTGCCAGGAGTAGCCATCTGTGCAAAGCGTCAGACTGCCGCCGAGAGCCGGAGCCTTTGCTCGTGAGCCGGTCAGGCAGTCGGCCTGAAAGCGATTCCATGACATTCCGTCCGTTGGACGACCGAGTCGTCATTCGCCGCGGGGAAGGCGTGGAAAAGACGAACCGCGACGTCATCATTCCCGACGCCGCCATGGAGAAGCCCCAGGAGGGCGAAGTTGTCGCCGTCGGACCCGGCGTCCGAAACGAAAGCGGAGCCGTTCAGCCGCTCGACCTGAAAGCAGGCGACAGAGTCCTGTTCGGCAAGCGTTCGGGCGTCGAAGTCAAGATTGACGGTCAGGACCTCCTGATCATGAAACAGTCCGAGGTGATGGGAGTGTTCGACGGCGCGAGCGCCGTGAGAACCCATGCCGCCTGGCCCCGCGCCCGGCTGGCCTAACTGAGCAGGAATTGAAAATCATGTCTGCGAAAGATGTCAGGTTCTCCAGCGACGCCCGCGATGGAATGCTGCGCGGCGTTGACATTCTCAACAATGCGGTGAAGGTGACGCTGGGTCCGAAGGGGCGCAACGTCATTCTCGACAAGTCCTATGGCGCGCCGCGCATCACCAAGGACGGCGTCACCGTCGCCAAGGAAATCGAGCTTTCGGACAAGTTCGAGAACATGGGCGCACAGATGGTGCGCGAGGTG
>Ga0074045_10006474_pt1 | contig 10059 bp, 7 predicted proteins | sample BogForMeECP23OM2_FD_94442 | JGI IMG/M metagenome (GOLD analysis project Ga0074045, IMG submission 94442) | Bog forest soil microbial communities from Calvert Island, British Columbia, Canada - Bog Forest MetaG ECP23OM2 | ecosystem: Environmental > Terrestrial > Soil > Wetlands ... | reverse complement strand
TTCCCTGCTGCAACTACATCCACGCTTCCAAAAAAGAACATAAGAACAACAACGCTCACAACGATGGTAGCTCTTTTTTCCATTATCACATGCTCCTTTGGCTTATTGTCTCCTGATAACTTCAAGCGTGTTTCTGTCCTTGCAAAATTATTAGTCAAAAAAATCCAGAGTAAACTCGGCACTCATTTCAATAAAATCATTTTTTTTACAGAGGAGAAATCACCCGCACGAAAAGAATAGAAGTACATTCCGCTAGAAAGATTTCTTCCGTCGAACCTTATGACGTGGGGTCCGGCGCTTTCAACCTCGTTAACAATTGTTGATACTTCTTGACCGATTACATTATAAATCTGGATATTAACCAACCCTGCTTTGGGCAATTGGTATTGAATGTCCGTTGTGGGGTTGAACGGATTTGGATAATTTTGAGAAAGTGAGTACGAAGACGGAAGATTGAGAGTTTGTTGTCGAACAGCAGTCACGCTATTTATTTGATATACATAGCATTGAGTCTTATAGCTGGTGGGGGCCAGATCCAGCACCGAATAGGGAGATGCTGCTTCGTTGACATCAAGAATAAGTGCAATGGTTTTGCTGGAATCACTTAGAAAAAGGCCATTTAATGGTATGCTAAGTTCAGATCTTCCGGCGCTGTCAGCCTTTTCCATTCCGGAAGCAGCGACCCAGGTCCAATTTGACCCTCCGCTCCCATTGTATTTCCAAAACAGATTGTTTTCAACCATATATCCGGCTCCAATCAATGCACTGTCATTGTACACAAATCCCGTCTTCACATCGAGCGGATTGTAGTCGACGTCAATGAAGATATGATAGAAGTAATTTGACGCGTCTATGATTCCTGCAACTTGATAGCTCAAGTAGAGATTACTGGTGTCGTTTGCTGCCCAGATGTTAATAATATCGGCGTCCGAATCTGGACACGCATAGTTTGGTGCCGGAGTGAGCGGCGCTATTCCCTGCCAATCACTGAAATGCCCGTCGATATTGATTGAGGCGGAGCTGCCCGTCGTTTGAGCAACGGTATCTCCATTCAAGACATAGTCGCAGAAAGCTTCAAAATATGGCGGCAATGTATCCCACGGATTGGGAAGAACGTCGTTTGTGCAGTAAATCCATCCGATGCCTAACGACGCGGCTCTGTTTACTCTATTAATATAATCAGTAGATGATGTGCTGTACGGAAGCACACAGAAGTTATCTCTCGAATATTTGGAGCACCATGGTGAAGGGGTCCAAGTATCAAATCCTGTGTTTGATTCAAAAATACAAATTGCGTCTGAAACGCGATTTCCGTTATAGACCAAGTAACTTTCGAGGGTGTTGATCCCTGGATTGGTGATAACTAAAGACGAAGAGCTTTTCTGTTTTATGTAGCTGTATATCGTAGCATAGTAATTCTCTTCCCCGGTCGCATCGGCCCCGCCATCGAGGAAAATGCCGTTGATATTTGGATAAAAAGAATACCACTTATCAATATCCGCCTCGACGCTATTTAATGCAACGGCGCCGTAGTTAGTCCAGACATAACCTATCACCTTCCCGCCGCTATCGTTCATTGCGGTAATTGCCGAAGAGTAACTGGATGCGTATTGGGAGCCGGGGCCATTGTCCAGATTTGCAATGGCGCAGAGGCGGCCCGGCATTTTCGCGGCTTGCTTTTCTAGGCGCTCCCAATAATTCGCAGTGGAAGGATCAAAATATGCCGGCACTAGTACTTTCAGATTAAGAGTGTCTATTTTCAAAGAATCATTTTGCTCTACACTATTTCTCGTCATCGACAAAGCATTAATAAAGGCAGGCTGTACTAACAAGAGGATTATGAATATGAATAACCCGTGGCCAATTTTGCTTTTCACAACCGTTTCAATTCTCTGCTGGGTTTTCTGAATCTTTGTTCTCATACATTGCCATCAATAATGTGAATTGTTTTGGGCCGGCAGTGCGTTGCCGTGCCATGGCGTGAAGAACGGAAATACATGTGAGGTGCTAATAATTTCCAGGATCAGCTGCGCTCGGTTGTTTTTTGCAGGATTCAAAAGGTTAACTTGTTTTTTGAAATTCGTATTCTCGTCGCCTCTTTCCGATCTATGGACAGAAAAAGCCGTACACTAGACCAAAATGGGTTTAGCGTTATATTCATACAAGTGTACACCTTCTACTACTCGAGTTATGATGTCGTTTTCCGAAGGCGTATCGGGCTGTAACCCAAGAGAAATCGATTTAAATAGACTTAAAACTTGTGCAGGCAAAATAGAAACGACGGGTAGAAAATCTTCATCTAAAGATTTCTTTTCAGAGGATAAGATTATTTTACAATCTAAATCCAGCTTATTGATGTCATGCTCCATCACGCCGATGCTGTAACATTTGCTTCTATCAGAATTGATAGAAGCAACTAAGTCTATTTCGTACTTTTGCGAATAATGGTCATTGGAGAATATATATGTCAATAACGTATTGCCATTTACAACCGCCTTCGGTCCATGTCTAAATCCAAGAAAAGAGTCATGTGTACAGATTACTTTTCCACCGGTCAACTCTTGCATTTTCAGGTGCGACTCTGTTGCAATACCGCCGAACAAGCCCGAACCAAGGAATACGGCTCTCTCAAACTCCATGCTTGCTATTTTTTTTAATTCGGGTATATATGTGTTGAAAAAAAAATTGCCGTATTCGTAAAGCGTTCTTTTCTGCTGCTCAAGAAAGGGAAGTTTTTCAATCTTGGCAATGAGAAGACCCGTTAAGAGCATTGAAGAAAAACTCCCCGTCATTGCCAATCCTTTATCGTTAGCTTCCGGGGGAAGAATAAATACGAAATTATTTTCTGCGGGCAAGCTCTTTGCTAGTTTTCCATCCGCATTACATGTAATGATCAAATGATTTACTTTATCTGAAATCTGATCCGCTAATTCGACTGCTTTTATGCTTTCGGGGCTGTCTCCAGATCGAGCAAACGAAATTAATAGAGTAGGTTTATCTTTAAGGATGTATAAGGCCGGGTGAGTTACTAAATGCGTTGTTGGAATTGCACGAGTTGGGAATTTCGTGCTTCGTTGTATGATCCCTTCTAGTACCTCTCCAATATACGCTGAAGTGCCGGCACCGGTGAGTATTATTTGCAGGTCATCATGTTGATAATTCCACCGCAAAAACTCCGACAGTCGCTGAGCATTAGCAGAAACCAAATCCCAGGTTTTGATCCATAATTCAGGCTGATTATAAATTTCCGTTGCAGTGTGTGTGGCACCCACACGCCGCCATTCTTCGCTTGACGATCCCAATATTTGGTTACTCATAGAATCACTCGTGAATTCAAATTGTTTATTACGAATCTACATAACTATTTTTTCCTTGTCAAGTCCTTTTTTTATCTTTCTTTTTGAGTTATTTTTTCGATATTTTAAAGGTATTGTAAGCCCTTTCTGCAATTACTCTGAAAATTATGTTAATATGCGCAAAAATAGTATGTTTAGAATATACTTGATTTTGAACTTTAAACATGTAACTTCCTTTAACCTACATACAATAATAAGGAATAAAAAGCATCATGGACAAAGCTGAGGGTGCAACAAAAAGTGCGACTTTAGATCGGCGGGCAAAGATATTAGCCCTGCTCGAATCTGAAGGGAAGGTAGAAATTAGAGAGTTGAATAAATTATTTAATGTGAGCGAAGTTAGTATTCGAAATGATTTGGCGCAGCTTGAAAAGAAAAACCTTTTAGTCCGAGCTCGTGGCGGAGCCATGAAATTTCAGCGAGTCGGGGTCGACTACACTGTGAATTTCAAAGCGGGTCTGCATTCTGCCGAAAAACAGGCAATTGGAAAAAAAGCCGCTGAACTCATCAATGAAGGCGAGACAATAATATTGGATTCCGGAACAACAACATTAGAAATCGCAAAACGATTATCCGTTTTTAATGACTTAACCGTTATTACTAATTCCTTAAATATTGCCGGTCAATTAGTTGATTCTCCAAACGTCAAAGTAATTATTCCCGGCGGGTCCCTACGAAGAAATTCCCTTTCACTTATCGGATCAATGGCGGAAGATAATATTAAAAAACATTTCTGCGACAAATCATTCATTGCCGTTGATGGGATAGATACACAATATGGAATTTCAACACCCAATGTTGAAGAAGCACATCTAAACAACATCATGATCGATATATCACGGGAAGTTTTTGTTGTTACGGATTCGAGCAAGTTTAAACGCAAAAGTTTTGCCTACATCGCCCCGATAACAAAAATCAATACGGTCATTACCGATAGGAATATTCCTCTTGATGAAAAACAAAATTTACTCAACTCGGGAATTAAAGTAATCATCGTGTAGTTTTATCAGCAATGCCATCCGTCTCGACGGTGCAATAATCTCACTCGAGACAACACAGCGACAAAACCGATAAACATGACAACTAAACATTTTTCCGTTCTCGTAACCGGCGAGTTAAACGTCGATTTACTTTTAAACCGCATAGATTCCTTCCCGGAAATTGGCAAAGAAACACTCGCCGGCAGCATGACCCTCGCGCTAGGAAGCTCTTCGGCTATTTTCGCATCTAATTTAAGCTCGCTCAGCACAAAGGTCGCCTTTGTCGGAAAGGTCGGGGCTGATCTCTTCGGCGATTTTGTTATTCAAAGCCTGCAAAAGAAAAATGTGATTACAGAATTTATCATCCGGGATACGCAACTCAATACCGGCGCAACTGTTGTGTTGAACTTCGGCGAAGAGAGAGCCATGGTCACGCATACCGGCTCGATGGAACATTTGACGATTTCAGATATTTCGGACGACATGCTGCTCCGATCTGAACATTTGCATTTTTCCTCTGCATTCTTGCAGACCGGAATAAAAAATGATCTTGCGCTCCTGTTCAAACGTGCGAAAGATTCCGGCCTCACAACTTCATTCGATACGCAATGGGATCCGGAAGAACAATGGGATTTGCCGTTAGACAAAATATTGCCGTACGTTGATGTTTTTCTGCCTAATAAGGCCGAAGCAATGTTTTTAACTCGCACAAATTCCGTTGAGGATGCACTTACTCAACTCGGCAAAGCGGGAAATATTATTGTAATAAAACTGGACAAAGAAGGCTCCCTCTCCTATCACAGCGGGGATAAATTATTTGTTCCTTCATTCCTCAACACCAATGTTGTTGATACTATCGGCGCGGGTGATAGCTTCAATGCCGGCTTCATCCACAAGTTCATTCAACTGAAAACAGTTGCTGAATGCCAGACCTTTGCTAACTTGACCGGAGCAGTTAGTACAACTGCCGCCGGCGGAACGTCCGCATTTACAGACTTGCACAGTATTATGAAAATCGCTCAAGATAAATTTGCATTCACGGGCGACTAATATTAGACATTCTTAAAGAGATGTTATGACGCTGCGGAAACAATTATTAAAGGTTCAAAGCTCTAAATCAGCTTTGTTAGCAACGAATTTTTACAATTTTGAAACTCTAAAAGGAATCGTGATAGCCGCTTCCGAATTGAACTTCCCAATAATTTTACAGACAACAAAGAGTTCTATCGAGTATATGGGACTGAAAACGACGGTTCAGCTGGCGCGGACTATGATTCAGGAACACAATGTACAGGCATGGCTGCATCTGGATCATTGTCATTCGATCGAACTGATAAAAGCATGTCTCGATGCGGGCTATGATTCCGTTATGATCGACGCCAGCGAAGCACCGATGAAGGAAAATATAGCTATAACTTCCGACGTTGTACGGATGGCAAAAGCATATGGTGCAATTGTAGAAGCTGAATTAGGATACGTTGCCAAACTCGGCCAGGATTCTACCAAAAAAGGGTTTACCGAACCGGAAGATGCAAAGTTGTTTGTCGAGGATACCGGTGTTGATGCTCTTGCAGTGGCAATCGGCTCTGCACACGGTTTTTACAAAGAGCCGCCTGAACTAGATTTAGACAGATTACAGAACATTGCGCATTCCACTAATGCTTTTCTCGTTTTGCACGGGGGATCGGGAATTCCCGCGGATGCAATTCGTTCTGCCGTTCGGCGCGGCATTTGTAAAGTAAACCTAGCCACAGAAATCAAGAATGCATTCATGCAGCGGATTGCTTCCGAATTGAGATCGACGAAAGAAATCGATTTGAGAATAGTTTTTCCGCCTGCCATTAGCGATGTCACAAATCTGGTAAAAGAAAAACTAAATCTTTTCCTGTAAACGACGATGGTCAAAGAGATCATTTCATTGCACAAATCCGGTATTCCGGTCGGCGTACCGTCTCTCTGTTCTTCCAATCGTCTTGTTTTGGAAGCAGCGATGGCATTTGCCGCAGCAAATCATATCCCGCTCCTCATTGAATCCACATCAAATCAGGTTGACCAGTTCGGCGGATATATGGGGATGACCCCCCCTCAATTCCGAGTTTATGTTGAAGCTATTGCGGGTAAAATTAAATTTCCGGTAGATAGAATCACCTTCGGCGGAGATCATTTAGGACCAAACACATGGCAGCTGAAGCCATCGGCTGCGGCGATGCTGAACGCTAAACAGCTTATTGAAAGCTATGTGGCTGCAGGGTTCACAAAAATCCATCTTGATGCAAGTATGCCGTGCGGCGGAGATGGGGATAATTTCAATGAGGAACTAATTGCGGCCCGGACCGCGGAACTTTGTGAAGTCGCAGAACAGACAGCAAAACGGACAGGTAATAGCCAATTACCGGTGTACATAATCGGTTCGGAGGTACCGATTCCGGGCGGAGCACAAGAAAATATCGGCGAACTCCCCATTACGAAAGTTGACAACGTTCAGGCTACACTTGAAATAACACACCGAGAATTCTATAGACGCGGATTACAGGACGCGTGGGAGCGCGTCGCGGGTATCGTTGTGCAGCCCGGAGTCGAGTTCGGAGATGATCAAGTTGTTCGATACAATTCAAATAATGCCGCTGCACTCACCGCCTATATTGAGACAATTCCCAATATTGTATTTGAGGCGCATTCTACAGATTACCAATCAAGTATTGCACTCCAACAATTGGTCAACGATCATTTTGCCATTCTTAAAGTAGGACCCTGGTTAACGTATGCCTTAAGAGAAGCCTTGCTTGCTCTCGCGTCGATTGAAGAGGAAATTGCCGCATGCAACGCAGCAATCCAATCCTCTCATTTATCCCGTGCAATTGAACATGTCATGAACCAATATCCGCAATACTGGGTGAAGCACTATCATGGAAGTGCAGAACAAATTGCAATAAAGAAGAAATTCAGCTACAGCGACCGTATTCGATATTATTGGACAATGCCTGAACTCACCGACGCTGTGAATACAATGCTTGCCAATTTATCTCGGTGTAATATTCCGCTTACTCTCTTGAGTCAGTATTTACCAAACCAATACTCAGCGATTTTTAATAACGCCATAGCTAATACCCCAACTGCTATAATCTACGATAAACTATCCGAGGTCTTTCACGCCTATTTTAATGCCTGCCATCTGCTGATCAGCTCACCGATGACAATATCAAGGCCTGTGCACAATTAGCAGCCGGATTGAAGAGCACCGTCTTTTGGATACAACCTTCACGTCATCGATGTGAAGGCCTAACCGTCCATAGGCAAAAGGGGTATTTTTTTTGCCGGCTCCCGTAAGAGCATCCTAAAGAACCGATGATTTGTCTCGTCATGCACGGATAGCTCCCTCGCGCGGGAATATTTCAGCCAAATTGGAAAACAACTGTGGCAAAGCGAAGGCAGGAGATTGGATAATGATTCCAATGCTTCGTGTTAGACCGACTCAGCGACTGCATTTTTGCCGGCACCCACAAAATTGAACGCACGATCGTGCCGCAGTATCAGATATCGAGATGATTTTTCTGAATGCCGCGCAGTTATTTAAGAATGAGCTTTTCCTTTTTCCGGCTAAGATCGGCCAGCAATATATCATATGCTTCATTAAATTTATCGAGTCCTTCTTCAAGCAGTTGCCGGCCGACATCGTCAATGTTTATACCCAATCGTTTTAAATCAATCAGAACATGTCCCGCGTCCTTAACTCCGGCTAATATTGTATCTTTCGCTGCGACACCATGATCCGCAAAAGCAGCGATCGTTTCTTCCGGCAAAGTGTTCACGGTATTCGGCCCGATAAGGGGTTCGACATATTTAACATCTTTGTACTTAGGATCCTTAGTCCCCGTGCTTGCCCAGAGCGGCCTCTGAACATATGCGCCTTTTTCTGCCAATGCTTTCCATCTCCCGCCGGAGAATATTTTACTGAATGCCTGATACGCTAACTTCGCATTTGCTATTGCCGCTGCGCCAAACATATCCTTGGGATTGGGTAGCTCACGCTTTTTCTCATCGGCAATCGATAATCGAGAGAGCCGGCTGTCAACCAAAACATCGATGCGGCTCAGGAAGAAACTTGCAACTGATCTGACCTTCTTTATTGTTTTTCCTTCAGCCGCTCTTCGTTCGAGCGCCCTGATGTATGCTTCTGCGACGGCTTCATAGGTTTTGACTTCGAAAAGCAGTGTAACATTAATGTTGATGCCTTCGTACAGCATTTCTTCAATTGCGGGTATTCCTTCCCGCGTGCCGGGAATTTTTATAAAGCAATTCGGGCGATTCAACTTCTGAAACAATCTTCTCGCCTCAACCATCGTTCCTTTCGTATCGCGGGCCAAATGCGGTGAAACTTCGAGACTGACAAAACCATCTACTCCATCCGATTCGTCATACACGGGACGCAGGATGTCGCTCGCGTCCTGAACATCTTTGATGGTCAGCTCTTCGTACACTTCTTGTATCGATCTATTCTCACTAAAGAGCTTTTTCATTTGGCTATCATAATCATTGCTGTTGGAAATGGCCTTATTGAAGATACTGGGATTCGTTGTAACCCCGCGAAGGCCTTGCATAAGCATTCTTTCCTTTAATTCCCCGTTGCTTATCTTTTCACGGGTTAAATTATCCAGCCAATAGCTTTGACCATAGTTGATGAGATTCAATAAATTATTCATTCTATTCCTGTAAATTGTCGATAAAATTAATTGATAAGATCGTTTCGAAAGACAGCGTCTAGTGCTGCTTCCAAAAAAAATATTGTGCTTTGAAGTGCATCATTAGCCTTCGATCGGTTTGGCATGAGTGAGCAAGTACTCTTCGGCTTCCTTGGACCAAATGCCTTTAGTTTTTTTAATTATCAGGGAAAGGTCTTTGTAGAAGGGGTCCGATTTGCCTTTTGCTTCAAAATCATCCAGGGCGGTCAACGGCAAAGAAATTCCGGTGTATATTAATTTTTTCCCTCCAGGAATCTTCGGCAGGTTCAATATTGAGTCTGCCGTTGAGTCTAATCCTCCAATATGAGTGATCATTATTGCCGGATTAATAACCGCTTTGCCAATTAAATCCAAGGCATCCAACATATCATCAGTGGTAGAGCCAACCGACCCAATCACATGATGACCGTAGTAATGGACATTATAAAAATTGAATGGCGCTGCAAAATTTTGGTCGGTCGGACCGGTGAAAAAATTTACGCAGCCGTCTAACCCCAGAATATTGGAAGCTTGTTCTACAACAGCCGCGCTAGGGACCATCACCAGCACATCGTCATACCCCTTGTTGTCCGCTATGCTCATCAACTCTTTGACTGCATTCTCATTCTTAACATTGACATAGAATAAACTAACTCCCATTCGTGCCGCTTCATGTATCGGGAACAATACGGAAGCCCGTTCGAGCCGGCTTTGGTCAATATCAGTCAATACAATAAGCCGGGGCTTTTGTTTGGTGTGTAGCAGGATGTCCAGAAATTCGAGCCCCATAGGGCCGGCGCCCCCCAATAAGGCTAGCTTTCCATCTTTTTTTATCCCCATTTCATGCTTGTATTGTTGAGGCTGGGTATGATATTGTGATTTTAACGCCCCGAGTATGCACGCCACCGGCTCAGAAAGAGACGCCTTAAAAAATGAATCTCCAGAGTAAGGGATAAGGCAGTTCATTCCTATCACTTCTGAAGGAATAACAATTTTCGTAGCGTC
>Ga0074045_10006473_pt1 | contig 10059 bp, 9 predicted proteins | sample BogForMeECP23OM2_FD_94442 | JGI IMG/M metagenome (GOLD analysis project Ga0074045, IMG submission 94442) | Bog forest soil microbial communities from Calvert Island, British Columbia, Canada - Bog Forest MetaG ECP23OM2 | ecosystem: Environmental > Terrestrial > Soil > Wetlands ... | reverse complement strand
GTCCGGTTTGGCTTGGTCCTGTTTCCTGTTCCCGCTCATCGAACCGGACTGGCAGATTTCCCGCATCCGGCTCTCGGAAAAGACTCACGCTTTCGCCCACGGAAAGTTCGCGGTCCGGTGTGGTAACTGGACCAAGCCATACACAGAGTGCAGGGACGCTTCCGGAAAGCGTTTGTATGCCGGCCGCGGCTCTTTGTGTTTGTCGCATAACCACCGACGCAGCCTCCGGCGGGCATGTAAATCGACCGCACTGTAGGCTTTGCTGACTGGCCCCAGACAGAAGTAGTTGGCCCAGCCGATCATCATCCGATTGAGCCTTTCCACGATTGTCTTCGAATCCTGCCAGACTTTGTCACGCCCGGTCTCGTCGCTGATCGCTCGACAGATACGCTGTACTCGTTTCTTCGAGGGTACCGTACCGAGATAGACTCGGCCTTTCCTCATCGAGTAACACCGTCCGAACGTGTATCCCAGAAAATCAAACTTCTCTTCCGGCAGATAACAGACCCGCGTCTTATTCTCGTTCACCGTCAGTTTCAGCTTCGACATCATCGCCCGCATCTCGGCCAGAGCTTGCTCCGCTCCGACTCGACAGCAGATGACGAGGTCATCGGCATAGTTCACGATGTACGCCTTCCAACGCTTTTCGTGCCCGAGTTTCTTCCACCCCAGCACGAACCGTCGCATGTACAGATTGCTGAACAGAGGACTGATCACTCCCCTTACACAAAAGGTAATTTCGAATTTGAGAGGGTAGTGAGGGGTTGGCGAACGAGGTTCTCGGTACTTGCCTTGCGTCGTAAGAGGTAAGATATATATGACACATGGCTCGGTCGACCAAAGCGGACAAGGCTCGGCAGTTGAACGCCGCTCACCATCTGCTGCAACGCGGTATCCGGTTGCCCGAAGCAGTGCGGCGCTTGTCACGCGAGTTCGACCTGTCCGGACGCCAAGCCTATCAACAACGAGAGTGTGTGGCCAAACCTCGGGTAGAGCAAAAAAGTGCGGAGTCGACGGACTTCGCATAAGGTTTATCGAACTCGCGCTAAAGCCGCGACTACGCTGCTTTTGCTACTTTGCGCAGTAATCTGAAGCCCGCGCGAACCTCTTCAGAAAGGAGTTGCGGTTGTTCCCACGCAGCAAAGTGTCCACCTTTGTCGAGCTTGTTGTAATGGATCAGTTTGGGATATGCCCGCTCTGCCCAGCTCCGCGGGGCTGGATAGAGTTCGTCCGGGAAGACGCTCACGGCAACCGGGATGGAGACGCCTTTGGCATTGAAATACCCGAGTCTGCCCCCAATTCTCCCAATAGAGACGGGCGCCAGAAAGCGCCGTGTTCGTCAACCAGGCGATCGTGATGTTGTCGAGGATGTCGTCGCGCGTGAGGCCTTCGGATTCTCCCTCAAAGACGCGTGCGATCAGCTCGTAGCTGCTGCGCGTCGTGATCAAGGAAATAAGCCGCCAAGCCGACGGGTGAGTCCGCGATTCCGTATAAAGTCTGCGGTCGCAGCTCCATCTGGAACCCGTAGGCGATTCCCTTTTGATATACGAACTGCAAACGCTCGTAAGCGACCTTTTCATCGGCTGACAGACCCGATGGCGCCGGCGCCCCGGAAAAAGCCGCCTTGTCAATGTCGACTGGAAAGATGCCAGGCATGTTGGTGTGAATGCCGAGCAACTCCGGAGGCGCAAGCAGACCCATTTGATCGACGATGACCGCGCCCCAATCGCCGCCTTGCGCCACGAATTTCGTATACCCGAGGCGCTTCATCAGCACGACCCAGGCACGCGCGATGTGGGCAACATCCCACCCGGTTGTGGTCGGTTTTCCTGAGTATCCGTAGCCCGGCATCGACGGAATCACCAGATGGAACGCATCGGATGCGCTGCCGCCATGCGCCGTGGGATTGGTCAGCGGATCGATGATCTTCATCTGTTCGATGATCGAGCCGGGCCATCCGTGCGTAACGATCAGCGGCAACGCATTTTCGTGTTTTGAACGGACGTGAATGAAGTGAATGTCCAGCCCGTCGATCTCAGTGATGAACTGCGGCAGGGCGTTCATTTTTGCTTCGATCTTGCGCCAGTCATACTCTGTCGCCCAATAGCGCGCGAGCGCCTGGATCGTCGCGAGCTGTACTCCTTGGGTTGCATCTGTGACCGTTTCCCGTTCAGGCCACTTTGTCGCGTCGATGCGCCTGCGTAATTCGGTCAGGTCCGCTTCCGGGACATTCACATGAAACGGACGAATCGTATTCTTGTCATCTGCCTGCTTGCTGCCTTGTTGTGTAGTGCTGATTTGGGTCATGGTGGCCTCCTTTTCTGAGTAGGTTGGGATTTCTTGGTTTGAGTCATGAGCCAACGGTTCAACGTCAGCCCTGACAACCTCAAGATTGCGGTCGATTATATCGCCGACATCGAAGATTGTTGTTAACAAGGCGATAGGCACTCAGAACCCAGCTAATGAGCGATATCGTGATATTGCAACAGCAACCATAGAGCTTGCGAAGGTGCCTGCAATGGAGGCATCAGCATCGTTGTAAGGTAGTCTGGAGTATCCTTGCTCGACCCAAGGGCGGGCCACCCACCACCGTTACCCCACGCGCCAGCAAAGGAGACGCCGATGTTCCGCAACGCCTTCAGCAAAACGATCAGCCACACCAGCACCGCCCGCCGCGCGCTGTTAACCGTGATTCTTCTGACGTTGGTTCTCACCTCCGGCGCGATGCTCAGTCAACCAACGCCCGCCGCTCCCGCGCGCGCCCTGGAGTTCCCGGCCATCCTGCGCCAAAATGTGACCGCCGGCACGACCCAGGTCGGAGCCAAAGTCCAGGCCAAGCTCACGGTCGCGACGCTGGTCAATGGCGTAGTGGTTCCGCGGGATGCCGTCCTGTCCGGAGAAGTGACCGAATCGGCAGCCAAGTCCGCCACCGAGCCGTCCCGTCTGGCCATTCGCATGGACTCCGCGCAATGGAAGAATGGCGCAACCGAAATCAAAGCGTACTTGACGGCCTGGTCTTATCCGGCCCCGCCGCTGACTGGGGACGCTCCATCGGGTAACCCACCCAGCCCCGCCGACGGCGCCAGTCGCCGGACTCTCAACCCCATCTACTCCGGTTCGCCTACACCGCCCTTTCCTGCCCCCGCCCAAGACAAAGAGACCGGCCTGGCACCGGCCCCGTCCGGCTCCCAAACGTTGCGATACCGAGTCGCGTTGAAAAACGTGCAATCAGCCCACAACCATGCTGGAGCTGTTACCCTAATGTCCACGCAAGCCAACATCAAACTGGATAAGCACACCGCCTACGTCTTCGCCGCGGGCGACGCTCCGGCCACAAGATAACAGGGAGACCAGACTCGGCGACAGAAACTCGGGCACACCCGTCGCCTTCAAACCTAGCCGGGTGAATAAGTGCCATGGGGATGTTACGCCAAGAACCTGATAGCTACCGGGTTCACTCGGACTATCGATTCTTGTCTCCGGTGGATTGCCACAGCCCAGAAACCACCCCTAGTACGAGTGTTAGCATCCTGTCAAAAGGTTTTCCTACTGCCTTTTGCATCGTTCGTCTTTTGACCATTGCTATTAGCGGCGAGCGCTGCATTGCACTCGCCGCTCGGTTGTCCTCAGAAGCTGTGTCGGACACTGAACCATGCAGCAGCGTTTCTTTGTTCCAGGCAAGATCGAGCCTGTTTTTGCGAATGTGGCCTGGTGCCGATTTCGCCCGTCCTCGTCAGAAAGGGCAGTTCCCAGGATCTGGGGCGTCAATCCGACCCGGCTGACCTGCTGGAATGAGCCGGAAAGCAACGACTTGTGCCTCGACGTTGCCTTCGTTTCGGACGATGTGTACGTGGGTACCACCAAGATCGACAAATGACATCCCCGCTGTGTACACGTGCGGCGTGCATTTGGGATCGTGCGCGTCATAATGAGTTACCGTTCCTGCGGTGACGATGATTAGAGTATGACCAGGGTGCGTGTGCCAGCCGGTGGTTCCTCCCGGCTCCCAAACATTGGTCAAGAAATATTCGTCTGACTTTCCTTTAGTCTGTTGCGAGGACAACCAGAGTTTGTCTTTGCTGGAAACGAAGTAGTTAATGACATCGAATGAGCCGACCTGCCCCTGAGCGGTCGTTGTGCTCGTGAACCCTTCCGGTGGTGTCGCCAAGGCACTTCCTGCAGTGGCGATGATCGCCCCACCCATCAAAATCAACCACCCTAGCTTTTTTCGCATATCGAACTCCTTTTGTTGGCGTCGCCGTCTGGAAACGCTCGGACACAATCCGACAATCTGGTGGGCGCGGTCAAACAGCAATGCGCCGCGCCGTCGAATGCCGTACTTTGCCGTCCCCGTCGGCGGACGCTACAATCGGATTCCCGGGCTCGCGACAACCCGCGGAGCAATGAGGAGAACGCGATGGGCGAAACATCCCCCGGAGGCAAGTTGTTCGACACCCCGCACTCAGAACGTCTCGATTCCTGGAAGGGAATCGCCGCCCACTTCGGCCGCGACGTCACCACAGTCCAGCGCTGGGAGAAGCGCGAGGGGATGCCTGTTCACCGTCATCTCCATGACCGGGCGGGCTCGATTTATGCGTTTACAGCCGAGTTGGACGAATGGGCTCGCAGTCGCAATGTTCGAGTAGCGCAAGAGAACGGCAACGATGTCCCCGCACCCATCCCCCTTTCATTGCCTCCCCGCTCGGCGGTGTCGGTGTCTCGTGCACGATGGAGAGTTATTCTGCCGCTGGCAGCGCTGATTGCGCTGCTGGCAATTGCTGTCAGCTTATGGCTTAGGAAGACGGAATATTTCTGGCGAGATCCGATCGCCGGCGCGCGACTCCAAACGGTCACCGAGTTTGAGGGAGCGGAGCAGGCGGCTGCGGTGTCCCGCGACGGACAGTTCGTCGCCTTTCTGTCGGATCGCGACGGACAGATGGACGTCTGGGTCACGCAGGTTGGGTCAGGCCAGTTCCACAACTTAACCCGCGGGAGCTTCCCGGGGCTTGCCAATCCATCGCTCCGCACCCTGGGTTTCTCGCCCGACGGCTCGTTCGTCACGTTTTGGTTTCGCAAGCACGACGGCTCGAGCGGCGGGGACATCAGCGTCTGGGCCGTGCCAACGCTGGGCGGACAGCCGCGGCCATACCTTGAAGGGGTAGCCGAGTTCGATTGGTCCCACGACGGCTCCCGACTCGCGTTCCATACGCCCGGACCCGGAGACCCGCTGTTCGTGTCAAACGGTGGTCGGCGATCGGAGGATCGGCCGATCTTCACTGCGCCTGCCGGACTTCACTGTCACTTTCAGTTGTGGGCGCCCGACTCATCATTCATCTACTTCGTCCAAGGTTCCCTGCCAGACAAATTGGACATCTGGCGCATCCCTCCAGCCGGCGGGACCCCTGAGCGGGTCACGTCGCACAATGGGCGCGTGACTTACCCGGTTCTGTTGAATCAGCGCACTCTGCTGTACCTCGCGAGCGATCCCGATGGTTCGGGGCCGTGGCTTTATAGCATGGATGTCGAGCGCCGCATCCCCCACCGTCTGACCTCTGGTCTTGACCGGTACACATCGTTGGCAGCCAGCGCCGACGGTCGCCGTCTGGTCCTCACGCCCGCAAGTCCGAAGAGAACACTCTGGCGCTTGCGGATCGCTGATTCGCCAGCCGAGGTGTCGGCGGCTACTCAAACCTCACTGACGACGAGCACGGGGTTTTCCCCACGACTAGGCCCAGATTATCTTCTGTATGTTTCTGCGACTGGCACGAGCGAGAGTATCTGGAAGCTCGCCAACGGAACTGGCACGGAGTTATGGAGCGGACTGGGTGCGCAAGTCGTTGGCGGCCCAGCAATCGCCCGCGATGGACAGAGCATCGCATTCTCAGTCCGTCAACATGGTCAAACGGTCTTATACATGATGCACGCCGATGGCACGAACGCCCGGATCGTGACCGATGCACTCGACTTGGAGGGAGCTCCAGCATGGGCACCCGACGGCCGGTCCATCACTTCGGCGGCGAACGATCATGGCGTTCCCCACCTGTTCCGCGTGCCACTGGACGGTCGCCCTCCCACTGTTTTTGTCGGAGAGTATTCGGTTGATCCCGCGTGGTCGCCCGATGGCCGCTTCCTCGTCTACTCGGGACCCGACATCGGCACCACGTTTCCGGTCAAAGCCGTTACAGCCGAGGCCGCAGTCGTTCTCCTGCACACATTGACCTTAACTCGCGGGGCGCGACACTTGGCCTTCTTGCCTGGAGGGCGTGGACTCGTATTCCTGAAGGGAGACATTCGGCATAAAGATTTGTGGCTGATCGACACGGAAACGGGCGCGGAGCGGCAGTTGACTAATGTCCCTCCTGACTTCGATATTCGTGACTTCGACATTTCCCTAGACGGCCGCGAAGTTGTCCTCGAACGAGTGCAGGAACACTCCGAGGTTGTGCTAGTGGATATCCCCAGACCATAAGCCAATTTAACAGTCAATTGGCTTAACCAAGCGCTCAAAACCCCTCAATGAGCATTATGGGGATGTCTTAACAGTATTGCGGACGGACGTTGGTAGCTTTGATGTACTGGTTGCCGAAGCTCTCGATTCGTACTGGCCCTTTTTCTTATCGAAACGGATCCTGGCCGCAGCCATGATTTGACCTGTGCCCTTGCCCGTAGCATCCAACTTCACTTGAAGATAGCCGAAGGGGTAGTCTTTGCTGCGCCCTCCGCGATAAAGCTCCATGAAAGGCATAATACGAGCAGTGACGATGGTGATGATCGTGTCCGAGCCCTCCTGGCGTTTACGCGCGACAGCGATCTGATTACCGGTCGAACCCACTACGTTGATGCGACCCTTATCTTCCTTTTCCAAGGCAAGGCGAAGGGCGTCCGTACCTTTATCCTTGACCAGTTGCGCAAAACTCTGGACCTCGGCATCGGTCGTGTACTGGGTGATGCGGAAATCAAACGAAATTGTTTTGCCGCCGACGCTTCCGCCCGTACCGATGGCCACGCCGGAGTAAGCCTCCGGCAGCGTCTTGTCCTGGGCGGAGGCCGCCAGTGCGAGGCAAACGACTAGAACCATGACGAAAAGGGATATGCGGGATAGGTGCGCTTTCATGCCGACTCTCCTTAAAGACTTCTCAATTTCTCTTCTTTTTTTTCGGAGGCAAGGCCGCCCCCAAGCGTCTTCACATTAACCCAGACGCATTTTACGGATGGTCGAAATTATGAGCGCCACCGCAGTGATGGCAACTGGCAAAACCGCCAGTCCACAGACGAATCGCCTGAGCCCACCCAAGTCCACACTGCTCGTTTGGGTCAGAAGGCCGATGACTGTCGTCACCAGCGAAAGCGTCATGTCGTTATCTTTGCTATAGCCTTGCAGGAGTCGAAAAACGTAAACTAGGAGGCATCGTGATCGAGCAAAAAATTAATGAATTCTTTGCTGATGCCGGGTCTACTGGCTTTGGAACGGGCTGGTGGAGTGGGATATTGTCAGCCTTTTTTGGATTTCTTTCCTTCGGAGCAGTTCTCTGCCTGCATTTTCCTCAGCTGCTAAGCTCTCCTGAACTGCGTCCACATTATCCCATGCACACCCTGCGCGTTTTGATCCAATGCCTCATAGTGGGGGCAATTTTATTCGGAATCATTTCTTCGATTAAGCGCAAGAAAAAGATTCTAGCAATCACTGGAATGTTGCTGGCCATCGCGGCCACCGCTTTGGGCGGATCAAGCGTACAGATTAACGATACTTTGCGCGATGGGCCCGCAATCGGCCTCGACTGGTTTTTGCTTGATTTGTTTTTGATGGCACTCATCTACGTGCCCCTCGAAAGACTCTGTCCCCAGTATCCCAAACAAGGAACATTTAGGAACGAGTGGACTTTGGATGTGGTTTACTTCATGTCCACTCATCTCCCTCTGCAAATTTTATCGTTTCTGGTTTTATTGCCCGCTACCCAGGCCACCAAATATCTCGGCGTTCCGGTTCTTCAAGAATTTATCGCTCGCATGCCTTGGTTGGTGCAATTTTCCCTGGCCGTTCTGGTTGCCGACCTTGCTGAATATTTTATTCATTTGGCTTTGCATAAAGTGCCTTTTCTATGGCGTTTTCACGCCGTTCACCATTCTTCGAAGGCGCTTGACTGGATCGCCGGCTCACGCTCCCACTTTGTCGACGACACCCTGGTGCGCGGATTTATCCTGGTTCCTCTCATCCTTGGTTTTTCGCAATCCATCATCCTGGCGTATTTGATTTTTGTCACCCTTCACGCTACCTGGACTCATTGCAATTTCGGTCCCAATGCGAAATGGCTCGAAAAGTATTTGGTGATGCCCAGATATCATCATTGGCACCATACTTCTCAAAAAGAGGCCATCGACAAGAACTTTGCGATTCATTTTCCGTGGATTGATAAACTTTTTGGAACTTATTACTTTCCTGAGGAATGGCCGGAAGTCTACGGTCTGGACGGCGAGGAAATTGCCCGCGGCTTTTTTGGGCAAACCATTGAACCGTTCACAAAAAGAAAAAGAACGCCCTAGAAATCCAGTCCGCCTAATGGAACGTCCTGGGGTAACTCTTCACCCCTTCTCGTTGCCTTCACCAAGCCCAAATATTTCATAACTTTTACAGTTACAAGTCCGAAGTCGTATTCAGATTTGTCGTGGCTTAGTCGCAAAAGACCCGGATAGTGGTGATGATTATTTTGCAAACAAGCGCTGAAGGTTGCCGTTACCGGTAGCCACTCGCCAATGTTCATGGCGTTGTCGTCTTCATCGTTATACCGCCGGTATCCAAATTTTCGGGTGTGGGTCCAATAGTTTTGAACCATATTTACCCACCATGCAAAAATTCGCATTCCAAACCACATCACCAGCACAAACTTCAGATCTCCAACTAACTTCCAGAAAAGATAAAAACTAAAGGCTTGGGCAAGGATTGCAAAAACCGGATTCGCAACGATCCGAAAGGTAAGAGACCCCAAAATCTCGTCGCCAGCCAAATTGTCATTGCATGGATAGGGCATGACACAAAGATATAGCGTTCGCCAAAAACCGTCGCCTGAAAGTTTATTCGGATCCCCGGGATGGTCAGCATGTTTATGATGCAATCGATGGCGATTCACCCACGAGATCGGATCTACATAGATCCCGAACGAGTTATTCACGACCGTGACGACTTTTATAAACCATTCCTTATAGTCGAGTGAACGATGAGCGATTCCCAAATGAAGAATATCGGCCAAATACAGCCCGCAAAGAAACCAACAAGAGATAAAATAAACTCCGCCGATCAACATTCCAGTCCAAGGCCCCAAATGAGCTGGGGCGAGGTACATACAAGCCAGCACGTACGACAAAATAATCAGATAGCCTGTGAGATTGTATATTTTCATGATGGCTCCCCGTCGGGTGACTCAAACAGAAATCGGAACTCCTTTCAAATAACAGATAAAAGTAGAGAAAGTCTATAGCCCGCAGTTCTTCAACTGCCAGAGTATTTTGCGGTGGCCACCGACTCAGTGCCTGATTAACCCGCGTACCGGACAAGTGGAAGGTTCCAGAGTGGATTTCTCTGTCATAAGGAAGGCAAGGGGTGACGGGTGGCCCAGCCTTTTGTTGGCTCCATGACCTGCATGAACGGAATAACGGGCTCGCACGCCCAACATGGGCTTGGGACAATCAGCGGGACTGCCAGTATGAGGAAACGGTAGCCTCTAGCCATCTTCGTGGTCCCTCCAGCCAAGCGTCACGCCTCGGTTGAACAAGATCAAACATTCCTCAGAACGATTACAGGGGCGAGTCTTGCACTGCTTTGTTGGTGAAGAAAGACTACTTCCGCTCGGGCTCGCGAGCCAGTTCTGTTCGTTCAACTACAAATCGGACAAGAAAGAGTGGATGGCATGGCACGACGAGGTCCACTTTAACGCGTTTAGCACGCTAGTACCGTGACCGCGTGATTTTGTAGCCAAACTTCTTGCGAGCCTGCGTGCGAGTAAAGCTCCACTGGATCGTGACTCGGTCGCGATTCATGCGGCGGTTCCACGCCCGTGTTTCCTT
>Ga0074045_10006472_pt1 | contig 10060 bp, 9 predicted proteins | sample BogForMeECP23OM2_FD_94442 | JGI IMG/M metagenome (GOLD analysis project Ga0074045, IMG submission 94442) | Bog forest soil microbial communities from Calvert Island, British Columbia, Canada - Bog Forest MetaG ECP23OM2 | ecosystem: Environmental > Terrestrial > Soil > Wetlands ... | reverse complement strand
GGCCGCGACCGGACAATGGCTCTGGCGATTCTCCGCGACCTCCTTTCCTCTCCGAATTCGTAAATCACATCGGCAAGCTCGCGCTCGTCGAGGTGGTTTACCACTTGTTCGGCGGTACGCTCGGAGTGCGGGTCCATCCGCATGTCGAGCGGTCCATCCGCCTGAAAACTGAATCCGCGTGCCGCGTTGCCTAGCTGCAGGCTGCTTACTCCGATGTCTGCGAGAATGCCGTCGGCCCTCAAACCTCGGACCTCGGCCAAACTCGCAAACGACGTATTCCGCAGCTCGATGGTCGGCCAATCTGCCAGCCCCGCCGGTGATTCCCTGACGTCCGGGGTCGGAACTCCGACGCCAGAAGCCTGAAGCTGGGAGCCGGCAATCTCCAATGCCGCCGGATCTTTATCGAGCCCAATCAAATGTCCCGGTGCGCCGAGGCGTTTTGCGATTTCGTAACTGTGCCCGCCCAAACCCACCGTGGCGTCGATATAGGTCCCGCCACGCCGCACGTTTAGAAAGTCGATCGCTTCTTTTAAAAGAACCGGAACATGGCTGGCTTCCCTTCCACCACCATGCCCAACCCCCTGAGGGGTGTCTGTTGAACCCTCGCCCACTAGATGCCCAGTTCGTCGAGCGTCTTCTCATCGTCAGGCGTGAACTGTTCTTCCTCGACCTGCTTGCGATAGGCTTCCAGGTTGCGCACGATCAAATGCGTCAAATTGCCGGTAACCGCAACCTCGCCTTTGATTTGCGCCGCCTCGCGCAGGATCTGGGGCATCAGCAGCCGCCCCTGCCCATCCATTTCCACCATCTGCCCGTAGTAGTTCACGCGATCGAGAAACTTCTTCTTCGTGGGGTTGAACGTGGAGAGCGCCGCCAGCTTCTGCTCGATCCGTTCCCACTCCTCGAAGGGATACACTTGAGCAACCTTCCCGTCCTGGCTGGTGATATAGAATTGCTGTCCGTACTTCTCGTCGATCACCCGCTTGAACTCCGCCGGGACCTTCAACCGTCCCTTTTCGTCGACGCGAGTTGGGTGATTGCCGCGAAACATGTTCTTTCTCTTTAGCTACGACCAGAAGCAGGGAGGCAAAGACGGCACAAAAGCGTGTCAAACTCGGGTGGTTCGGGCTGTTCGTCAATCTTTTGGGTCGGTTTTCCACCGGCTCCTCTGGGTCAGCTTCCCGTTCCCACAACCTTAAATTATTTAACCACTCTGTTCCACTTTGTACCACATCTTACCCGTAAGTCATTGATTGTCAAGAGGAAACTTAGAGGTATGGCTCCCACTCCGGGAGTGATTCGGTAAAATACGAGGACTTGTGGTTAACCATAAAGACGACCACAAGATGTTGGGTTTACGGTCTTGGTTCTTTCGCTATTTATTCGCTAAGATTTCTCTTGCATGCCGCGTCTGGTGCGGAGTTTGTTGTGGAAAAGGCGGAATCTCTGGCCTGAACGCCTCGACCCACGTTCCCAACTATGCAATCAAGCTAAACTCCTTAGGTGGGCTTGATCCAACTCCAATTCGAGGACTGGGTTCCCTTCCCGCTCTCGCGAGTCTTCGCCTTCTTCTCGAATCCCGATAATCTCCCGCGGATCATGCCCGCCGCGAGCGAGACCAGGATTGACCAGCTACAACTCGTCCCGCCGCCATCGCCGGGTTCCGATGCTTCTCCCCGCGCGGCCGGAGTCGGCACTGTGATCGTGACATCGTTCCGCGTGTTCCCTTTCCTGCCGCTGCGGGCGCTGTGGATCGCCCGCATCACCGAATTCGAATGGAATCATTACTTCGCCGACGAGCAGCAGAAGGGACCTTTTAAACAATGGCATCACCGGCACGAGTTTCGGGAGGAAACTCACAACGGCGTCACCGGGACGATCGTCCGCGACATGATTGAATATGAGGTCGGATTCGGCCGTCTGGGCGCGCTCGCGGACTCACTCTTTGTCACACCACAAATGCGAAACACTTTCGCACAGCGTCAGCAGATACTTCCCCGGCTTCTTTCGTGATGGTTTTGTCTCTTCACACTCACTTCGATGGCTCGACGAACACCGCGGTCCCGTAAGCCAGCACTTCGGTGACGCCTTGCATCACTTCGGTGGCGTCGTAGCGGGCGCCGACCACGGCGTTGCCGCCCAGTTCGGCGGCGTGCTGCAGCATCAAGTCGAAGGCCTCGGCGCGAGTCTTCTCGCACAGGTTGGTGAGCAGAGTGATGTTGCCGCCGACCAGCGTCTGCAATCCGGCGCCGATGGTGCCGAAGATTGAGCGCGAACGCACCACAATTCCGCGCACGACTCCAAGGGTGCGGGTCACGCGGAAACCATCCAGTTCGAATTGTGTCGTGACCATGTTGTGGGCCACCATCCGTCCGCCGCCTGTGTAGCTTGTGACCATCGCAGTGAATCCTTTCTGAGCGCGGAACAGGCGACCGCGCCTGCGCGCCGAACAGGTAACTATAACGCGAGCCGCAACTGTCTGCGAGGACTATGCTGTGCATAGAGCATAGGCAGCTTTCTGGTAACCGGCCTGAAGCAAGATTTTGCTTGGTTGGGTTTCCGCCCTACGGTATAAGAAGAGTGCTCCAGGACTGCCCCCCGAAACACCCGCTGCGGAGAATCTCCCATGAAGCGCCCGGCTCTGTTGTGTGCTGTACTGTCAGTAACCGCTTTCGTACACGCCTCCGTCATCAATGTGCCTGCCAGCCAGCCCACGATCCAGGATGCCATCAACGCGGCCAGGAACGGTGACATCGTCCTGGTGGCTCCTGGCACTTATTTCGAGAACATCAACTTCAATGGCAAAGCGATCACGGTAAAGAGTGCGAGCGGCAAAAAGGTCACCATCATCGATGGCGGGCATGCCAACAGCGTAGTCACTTTTGACAGCGGCGAAGGTCTGAAATCCGTGCTCCACGGCTTCACCATCCGCAACGGTGAAGCCAACAATTCCAGCAACTTCGACGGAGGCGGTATTTCCATCTATAACGCTTCGCCCACCATCACGGGAAACATCGTGAACCAAAACAATGCGGTCAACGGCGGAGGGGGCATCAGCCTGCGGTTCTCTTCCGCGTTGGTGCAGAACAATCTGGTTGAGAACAACTCGCAGACAACGGGCTATTCCGGGGGCGTCGGCGGCGGGGGCGTTGCCGTGAGCGGCGCGGGAGCAGCCCGGGTTATAGGCAACACCATCCAGAACAATAGTTGGGTCTCGGCCAATGGCGGGGGGATAACCCTGTTCGCGGCGGGAACTCCGACGCTGGAAAACAACATCATCGAAGGAAATGACGCCTACTCTGGTGGTCAAGGCGGAGGGATCTGGATTGTGAACGACTCGGATGCTGTCATCGTGCAAAATCTGATCTACAACAACAGCGCCGACCAGGGATCGGGAATCTATTTTCTCGTTCCCAGTGGCGACAATGGGCCGCTGCTGGTGAACAATACAATTGTAGGGACCAGTTCCTCACCGCAAGGCTCGGCGGTTTACGCCTCGGGATTCGATGACCAGGTACAGTTCTTCAACAACCTGATGATCGGTCCCAGCGGCGGCAACGCCGTGTTCTGCGATTCCACTTACGACAAAACTCCGCCCACCTTCACAGATAATGACGCTTTCAGCTCCACCGGCAGCGGCCTGCAAGGGACCTGCGTGGCGCAAGCCAGCAACAACGGCAACATCTCTGCCGATCCCATGTTCAAGGGCGCGATGAACTTCCACCTGCAGGCAGGCTCACCGGCTATCGATACCGGCGACAACTCTGCTCCCGATCTTCTGCCACTCGACCTCGGCGGCAAGCCGCGTATCGTCGGGGCCAAAATCGACATGGGGGCATACGAGTACCAGACGACCGCCGCGACAACTATCACTCCAATACAGCCGTAATTGAGAACTCCTCCGACACCATGTCGTATTCGATGCGGAGGAGATTTGGTTTACAACAGACCTGGCAGTCTTCGATATAGTTCTGCCGCCAGCCCGCGGATTCGTCAACTGTGGTCGAGTTCCACACGCCACAGCCAGCACATTGAAAACCGGCTTCCACAAAGTCTTACTTTGACGAAACTACCTGCAGATTGTTGGTCACCGAAAAGATTCCCGGGACGGAGTTGGCGCGAATGCCGACGGTGTCCTTGTCGGCTTGGTTGTCGACGACGCCTTCCAGGGTGACGCGACCCATTTTTACGATGATGCGGATGGGTTTCTGGACACCCAGAGCGTACTTCTCCAGCGAGGGGTATCCATAGATTTCGTGAAACAGACGCAGGCGCAAAGCATCGTCGCTAGGCGACGGCGGCAGCACCTCGATCTGGTTATCGACCTTCTCCACACCTTCGATGCGTTTTACCGCATTTTCTGCGTCGGACCTGGTGGTCGGACGGGTGACCGATCCCAGCAGCGTGACATTAAAGCCTTCCACCTTAAAGGCGATGTAGTCGAAGACGCCAAAGTAAGGAAGCATGAGAACTTCGTGGCGAACCTCCCGAACGATGCGTTCTTGAGCCTTGGCTGAGGGCTGATCGCCCCGATCCTGAGCAAAGCCTGGCGTCGCCAGCGATAACGTTGCGAGCGCTAACAGAGCAACTGCGACAATCAACGACTTGCGAGTCATAGCGGCCTCCTTAGCACGAAAACATTACCGGAATCCGGTTAGTTTACTCCAAGAGGCCTCAGCTTGACCTACAGTGTTTGCCGTAGCGCGAAATTTGTGTAACAAATGGACTCTGAAAAACGCGTGATATCCTCCGACGGTCCCGAGAGAATCGGTCGCGCTTCGATTTCGATTTCGATTTCGGGCAAGGTCAGGCCATGCCGCATCTGAGCCCGCACGATGTGATGACGATGTTTATGGCGCTGGCCACGCTGCTGGGCTGCGCCAAACTGGCGGCCGAGTTGATGCAGAAGATCGGCCAGCCTTCAGTTCTGGGCGAGATCTCCGTCGGAATTTTGCTTGGACCGACGGTTCTAGGGCACTACCGGCCGCACTTGTACGAGACCCTGTTCCCCACCACCGGGCCGATGCCAATCGTGCTCGATACGGTGACCACGCTGGGAGTGGTGTTCTTTTTGTTGACCGCTGGGCTGGAGATCGACTTGCGCAGCATCTTCCGCCAGGGCAAAAGCGCTTTGCTGGTAAGTCTTTTCGGCGTGGCGTTTCCTTTTGCGGCCGGTTTTCTGGCGGCTAGTGCCTTTCCCGCTGAAATGGGTGCAGGCTCCGGGGCCGGCACTAACACTCTGATTTTCGCGCTCTTCGTGGGCACCGCGCTCTCCATCTCAGCACTGCCGGTGATCGCGAAGATTCTGATGGACCTGAATCTTCTGCGCACTGATGTGGGGACAGTCATCATCTCTTCCGCCATGTTCGACGACCTGGTGGGATGGATTCTGTTTTCTTTTGTGCTTGGAATGTTGCATCCCCCGGCGGGCGGCAGTGTAGCCGAAGGGGTGAAGCATACGGTTGTGCTGGTTCTGCTCTTCGTGGGCATTACGCTGACGCTGGGGCGCTGGCTCATCGATAAAATCCTGCCGGTGCTGCAAGCCCACACCACGTGGCCGGGCGGCGTGCTGGGATTCGTTTTCACGCTCACGCTCGCCGGAGCGGCCTTCACTGAATATGCGGGAATCCACGCGGTGTTTGGCGCATTTGTGATTGGCATCGCGATCGGCGAGTCGACCCACCTGCGCAAACGAACATCGGAACATATTCACCAGATCGTCACCAACGTGTTCGCGCCGTTTTTCTTTGCCAGCATCGGATTGCGAACCAACTTTGTCGCGAACTTCCACCTGGGACTGACCGCAACGGTGATTGGCGTGGCTTGCGCGGGAAAGCTTCTGGGAGCGGGCTGGGGCGCTCGCCTGGGTGGGATGGACCGCACATCGTCGTGGGTGGTGGGACTGGCCATGAACGCACGGGGGGCGATGGAGATCATTCTTGGTCTTCTGGCTCTGCAGGCCGGGTTGATTCAGGAGTCCATGTTTGTGGCGCTGGTGGTGATGGCGTTGCTGACCTCCCTCGTGTCAGCGCCCGCAATTAATTTTCTGGTCCAGCGAAGGCGGAGATTGACCCTGAAGGATACCGTAACCACCAAACTGTTCTTGCCCAGTTTGACGGCGAGAACCCGGCTGGGGGCGCTACGCGAGATGTGCGAAGTGGCAGCGGAAGCGGTAAGCAATGCGCCGGAAAGATTGTTCCGTCTCATCGCAGAACGGGAGCGGGTGCAGGCCAGCGGCTGGGAGAACGAGCTTGCGGTGCCGTATGCGCGGGTGAACGGATTGACGCGGCCGCTGGTGGTTGTAGCCAAGACCGACGGGATCGATTTTGACGCGCGCGACGGCAAGCCGGCGCGGCTGATCATCATGATCCTGACCGCGGACAACCAGTCGCAACAGGACTTACTGGGGGACGCCAGCGAATTGTTCGGCCACAAAGAGGCAGTGGATCAGGCGGTCAATGCCACGACTTTTATGGAGCTGGTAGCGGCGCTCAATGCCCCGGTGCACTGACCTTCGGAGCGCGGTTGGCGGCTCCGGATCCTTTTGACCCACTAGGATTGAGCGACGGTGCTGAACAAGGCCGCCACGTTCTCCGGAAGAGTCTCATCGAGCTTACGCGCCAGCCACTCCTGCAATTCCGACTTGTGCGGTAGCGCTATAGAAGTGAATTCGAGTCCCACCAGACCGCTTTCGTTACGCCAGCGCACCCTGGTCTCGGCGAAGAGCTGGTTGGTGTGCTCGGGCAAACTAAAACGCACGGCGGCCGGCAGGCTAGGATCCAGCTTCGCGGTGCCGCTAAGAGCGATCCCGCCCTCGCTGATGTTGACGGTTTTGTACAAAAGCTCGTCCTGCTGTCCGGCTCTGACGAATGCCTGAACCGCGATCGGGCAGCGGAAGTAACGCCGCCGCTCACGCACAATCAGCCCGTAGGCGGCGCGTAGAGTTTGAGTGACTGAGGCAACCGAGAGGGGCCTTTGCAGCACAAACATCGCGTCCATCCTCTCGTCCGATGTCCGTTTTTTATCCCCGGTGGTAATGGCAAAGGTCACTGCAGTCCGGTTGGCGCGAGAAAGGCGGATCTGGCCCATAATCAGCCGGGCCTGCTCGCCAAGCAAGAGATCTACGATAACCGCTTCGAACTTCTGCTTGTCCAAAACCCCTGCCACGGTGGACGCTTCTCCACACATTTCCGGACGTATGGCGAGCGGCTGCAATGACTCCCTGATCAGCCGGCGGGTTGGTTCGTCTTGGCAGACTATCAACGCAGTGCCGGCGGCTGGTGGCTGTTGAGGTTCCGTCATTTATGACCTCCTCGTTCGGGGCTGGAATCGACACGTGAATGGGGCGGAGTGCGGAGCGGCGTCCCGCGAGCTATCTGAAGCAGCGTCACCAGCAGGGCCCCGCCAGCGGAACTAAACACTACGACTCCGAAGACCAAAAGGTAGTTCATCGGTGGACTCCCAAACGGGTCGTGGAAAGTCAGTTGCAACCGCTGGTAACACGATAGTCATTGGTCAGCGGTGCGCCTGTCAATCAAATTAGGCCCGCCGGAATAACTTAGGTTACTAAGTAATATACCGTAGGTACTATATAGTACACAGAACTTACTAAGTCTTGATCTTAGTAAGTCTGCTGGCGCACATAATCGTGACGGGCGGATGTAGGAAAACATCCTGGCTGATCATGGCGCCCGGAACAGGCGTCCGCTGGAGACGTGTCTGCGGAGCCAAGTTCGTGAGGGCCAAATCGAGTCGTTGTTTACTCTTGTACAACGAGTCATTTGTCCGCTGACGTTAGCGCGGCAAATGGGGTATTCTCACTGGCATGCGGTTCAATCCCAAGAGGGAGCGTGCATGGCTGATCTAGATGCGGTGCTAGAACAGTTGAAAGAAGAAAGACAACGTGCAGAGGGCGAGCTGAGAGAGTTGGAAAAAGTGATTGCGGCGTTGAGCAGGGTGACGATAAGAACTTCAGGCACGGCACCCGGTTCTGGCAACCGCATGAAACGCCGACTGTCAGCGGCAGCCCGCGAGCGCATTGCGGCAGCGCAGAGAATGCGTTGGGCGAAGGTGCGCGAGAAGGCCAAAAAAGCATCGTAACCACTGACGATGCCGATCCCTAGGTGACTGAATGCGCCGGTGCAGTGGGCGAGAAGGAAGTTAAAATTCCCGCCAACGGTACCGGCCGCATGGTCTGGCCACGCGAAAACCTGATGCCTCCCTTCGAATTAGGCCATGCGGACGGAACCGCCAGTCGAAGACGACGTGCGCAAAAGCCTAGGCAGCCACTCAGCGCAGTCTGGACACGCCTCGAAATCGCAGCGTAACCTTCGGTGAGTGCGGCCAATCATGAACATCACGGAGCCAGGGTTCCGCCTGGCAGGTCCGCTTGCCCTCCCGGAAAGCGAGGTGCATCTGTGGCGGGTCGATCTGGCGGCTGTAGCCGACGGGGAACCCGGTTGGCGGCAAGTGCTCTCGGACGACGAGCAGGTTCGCGCCGCCCGCTTCCATTTTTCGCGAGACCGCCAGCGCTACGTGGCGGCGCGAGCCCTGTTGCGGATAATCCTGGCCGGTTACCTGGTCTCCAACCCGAAAGACCTGACATTTCTTTATTCGGAGAAGGAAAAACCCGCATTAAGTCACAATTATGCGGATAGCGAGCTGGAATTCAATGTTTCGCATTCCGCTTCGGTAGCCTTGCTGGCGTTCACGCGCGGGCGGCAGATCGGGGTGGATGTGGAGCAGGTGCGGCAGGATTTCGACGTGGAAGGCATTGCCCGCCGGTTTTTTTCTCCCTCCGAACAAGAGCAGCTCTCAGGCTTCTCACCCGCGGAAAAGTATGCAGCCTTCTTCCGCTGCTGGACGCGCAAAGAAGCCTATATTAAAGCCACCGGCGCTGGCTTATCTCTTCCTCTAACCCAGTTCGACGTCTCCATCGCGGGCGGGGAGGCGCAGGCACTGCTTGCGACCCGGCCCAACGCTTCGGAAGCCGGACGCTGGTCGCTACGCGAAGTTCCAGCCGGCGCTGGCTATATTGCGGCTCTCTGTGTCAGGGGGCAGGGATGGCAGTTACGCGAGTGGACCAGCCCGGAATGAGTTAAGATGCGCCGCGAACAAGTCCATAGCAATCAGCAGCATCCGTTTGCGAGAGAAATTTCCAGCTGCCGGGTTGTTGTCTGAGGGCTCTAATTCTTCGCACCCGGGAGTTCGCAGCATGACGCGATTTCGACTTTCGATAATAATGGTGCTGGCAGGAACGGCTAGTTTCTTGCTGAGCTTGAACGGATGCGGAAGTGGAAGCAAAAGCACCTTCGTTAGTCCTCCGCCTCCTTCCTCTTCGCAATACATCAAACACGTAGTGGTGATCTTCCAGGAGAACCGCACGCCGGACAACCTCTTTCAGGATCCTGTGCTGATTTCTCGGCAAGCAGACATCGCTAACAGCGGAGTCAATTCCTTAGGCCGGACCATAGCTCTGAGTCCGATTGACCTGGCGAACGATTACGATCTCAGCCACGCCCACCCGGCGTTTGTCGAGATGTGCGATCTGAACGCGGCTACGAACACCTGCGCGATGGACGGAGCTGATCGAATTGGTGTCAGCTGCGCCAAGGGCAGCACCAACTGTCCTCCCGCAAATCCGCAGTTTATGTATGTGAATCCATCGGACGTGCAACCTTATTTTGCACTCGCCGAACAATATACCTTCGGGGACCGAATGTTCCAGACCAATCAAGGACCAAGCTTCCCCGCGCACCAATTCATTATTTCCGGCACTTCGGCGCCATCGGCCGGTAGCAATCTCTTCGTGTCCGAGAATCCGAAGCTGGGCGCTGGCTGTGCGGCTGTTCCGGGATCAACCGTCGCCCTGATCGATGCCAGCGGAAGCGAGACAGGTTCGACGTATCCTTGCTTCGAGCATCCCACACTCACGGATCTGCTCAATACCAAAAGCGTGAGCTGGCGCTACTACACGTCAGCGGGAGCGGGATCGATCTGGACCGCTCCGAACGCGATTCAACACATGTGCGGGCCCAATGCGCCTCCGCCAAATGCAACG
>Ga0074045_10006471_pt1 | contig 10061 bp, 14 predicted proteins | sample BogForMeECP23OM2_FD_94442 | JGI IMG/M metagenome (GOLD analysis project Ga0074045, IMG submission 94442) | Bog forest soil microbial communities from Calvert Island, British Columbia, Canada - Bog Forest MetaG ECP23OM2 | ecosystem: Environmental > Terrestrial > Soil > Wetlands ... | reverse complement strand
GTTCGACTGAAAGGAAAATGATGCCGCCGTCGGGCGCTTCGTCCCCGCGGTCCAGAACGACGTTCTGGGAGATTATCGGATGGTCTGACACACGACACTGATAAGGGAACAGAACCTGACTTCTGGACAACTTCGCGGCCAGCCTCCCGTGTGAGTCGCTATTCAGCGGGGCGATGAGTCGCACGCCGAACCGGATTGGCAGATAACTTTCGGTTTGCCCGTGATCCGGGCATTTAATGGGCACATCTCGGGTTAATGATGCTGACTGACGGAAAGGATATTGCCATCTGGATCTTTGAACCAGGCTACCTTGTCACCCGTGGGAGCCGTCCAGATTCCAAGCTCATGATCTTGAATGAAGGGATACTTTTCCAGGACAACGCCTTTGTCCTTGAGCCAAGTGACGATGGCTTCGATATTTTCTATTTCCCAGCCCAGGATCGTGCCCTGCAGTGGCGTGAAATTTGGGACTTTTGCAATCCGAATCTTGTGCCCGCCCACGCTCATGACCAGTGCGAATTGATCGAGGCTTATAAACTCAAATCCGAGCTTTCCTTCATAGAAGGCGCGCGCCTTGTCGTAATCCTTGGTGGGAACGAAGCCAACTATTTTTCCTGAAGCAAGCATCTTTTTCCTCCGTGATGACTCTTTGTGCAGGTTAGGAATAGCACTTGCGGCGCGTAAGTTCTCTCGCTATTGTGACAAGGAGTGCCGCATAAGTGTCACAGCATCCTTTGGGGTAAAAACGGTTGTCCGTTCGCGGAGGTAGCGAGTGTGTCGGCGGACCTGCCGCATGGTCATGTAATTGCGGAGCATTCTCATCCTGAAGACCAATTGTTGTTTGCTTCGAAAGGTGTGATGACGCTGCGAACCAAGCAGGGCGTTTGGGTTGTGCCGCCCATGCGTGCGATGTGGATTCCAGCGGACACGCCGCACTCGGTGAGGATGTCAGGGCAGGTTTCGATGAGGACTCTCTATCTCTTGCCCAAGCTGTGCCGCACTCTGCCGGCGAGGTGTTTTGTGATGAATGTGTCGTCGCTCTTGAAGGAGCTAATCCTTCATGCTTGCAAATTTTCGAAATTAAACAAGAAAACGGCGAATGAGAGGCGGATCATCGAGCTACTTGTCGATCAGCTGAAGGTGGTCGAGTCCGTGCCTTTGCAGTTGCCGCATCCGGTGGATTCGCGGGCGAAGAGAGTGATGGAAGCGTTGTTTGCGAATCCTGGCGATCAGAGAACACTGGAGAAGCTCTGCAAAGCCTGCGGCGCGAGCAAGAGGACTGTACGGAGGCTATTCCTTGAGGAAACTAAAATGACTTTCGCCAAGTGGCGGCAGCAATTGCGCCTGCTCCATGGAATGCAGTTGCTGGCTTCCGGGGAAAAAGTGACTGCGGCGGCTTTGGAGGCTGGCTACAGCAGCACAAGCGCGTTCATATCGATGTTCCGCAAGCAGTTGGGGACGACGCCAACTCGTTATTTGAAAAGTGGAATCGAGCGGGATCAAAGCCTGGAAAGCTGACTGGAGCAGCCTCTTGCGCCGCCGTCCCGGACTTAACATTCAACTATCGAAGCCTCAGCCTCCATAACGCGCTATTCGTCGAAGTTCCACGCGGCACATTCAGGACGTGTTGCCGCCGAACAGGATGTTATCCCGAAACGAGCTCCGAGGAGATCAGAGCGCAAGCACCATTCAGCAGCGGCACACATCCTCTAACCGGACTTCTGGACAACACTCGCGGACCTAAGTCCAGGCTGGCCTTTAAAGGCCAACCGTTGCGCTCCCAGAACATGTCTGCAGCGGGAACCCTCCGTTTTGCTCGTCATCCGAAAGGCCGGTGGATCGCGGGCGGCTTGCCGTCATATTTGTACCGTTCAGCGCTGCAGCGGTAAGAGGTATGCGGGGTTTCGCTCGAAAGAGCCGCCGAAGAATTGACGGTCTGCCTGGCGCATGTCCCAAGCGATAACCGAGGCCGGTGCGATCTGGATTGTGACATCATCCCATGCGGCGAACACCGGACCCACTCTCGTGTCCGCAAGTGCAGCTTCGCTCAGATACTTGCGATGAATCTCCGCATTACTCTTCCGCGATAAGTCGGCGGTCAAGATCTGCGCGGTCCCCGCTATGGTGATGCCGCAGGATGCTGCAGGGTCACGAGAGTCGATCATTAAGGAAGCTCTTGGATGGGACTGCAGGTTTCGTGCTTTTCGGCTGCGCGAGGACGTGGCTACAAGAACGTGTGCGCCGTCGAACCAGTACCACACGGCAACCATGTGGATGGAGCCATCCGGATTCTCTGTGGCCAGCGACGCGACATATCGGCCATCCAACAACTGCCTGACCAGAGCATCTGCAAGGGAAGCCATAGCGAAGTCTCTTTTGCCGTGGTGTCAGTGCCTTCCACCGATCAGTTTACCAAGTTAACGAGTGATCCGCGGATTCAGAGTTGATCAAAAACTCGAGAGCTGCTGCCTACCCCGCTGCGTCAATCGCACGGTGCTTCTCAAGCTGCTCGACCACGCTATCGACATCGGGGTAGCCGGCGCCAAAGCTCCGCGTGAACCAGTTCCCGCCGCGCTCGGCTATCCTCTTTCCGTCAGCGATAACCTCGAACTGACCGGGCTTACCAGGCGTAAGGACGGCTTCAATGTCGAGGCGATTCTTGATGAGGGTCACGAGACTCGTGACCTTGGCTTTGTTGTTCTGTCACGTCGGGCAGTGAATGATCTCGATTTTCATTCTGTTCTCCAATCTGCTTCGTGCAGTCACTTAGCGGCTCAGTCGGTTCGTCGAGCTATGAGGTGAATTAAGACAACAGTCCCATACTTTTATACGATGGTTGATGAAAACAGGCCATCTTGCAAGCGATCCGTCCCGGGCAAAATGATCAGGGAAAACCTGCTCGTCTCACCGTCCAGAAATGAGCTTGTGGGGCCTTGAGGACCGGGCAGCGTGCGTCGATTCGACACGCATTATAGAAGGGCGCCCCTTTGCGATAACGCTCTAGAGAGAGTATTGCGCTTTCTGGCGGCGCAAACCTTCGACACAAACCTCTTGAGTCAAAAAAGGCTTAAAAGCTGGTGCCGGGAAGGGGAATCGAACCCCCAAGACCCGAAGGGCGGCGAATTTTGAGTCCTGCCACTACCCTAAGCCTCTCATTTACTATTATTTGCAAAGACCTGCGCGAAACTGGCGTTACTTTCGGTGACGTTCGGTTAGCTCCTGCATCGTCGTGTTGGGCACAAATTGGGCACGCCGAAAGGGACAAGGGCAGCAGGCAGTGGCCGAATTCCAAAAGGTTAAGTGATCATCCAGGAATCGTTAGGCTCAGGGTACATGACGCACTGGCGCACTTGCAGTTTGCCTGCGCGCAGGCAAGATGCGCGACGAGGCTGCGGCACGCAAGTCGTATCAGGACTTTCTCACCCGAGAGACGGGAATGGCGTGTGATGGAATGAACGGTACGTACTGCTCATTATGACATGACGATTCATTTGTACTGAGTGGTACAGGTGGCACACGTGGTTACGGTAATTCCGGGCCTCACGTGATAGCATCACGCAATGCAAGCGTATAGATGCTTAACAATTCGTCCGCCATATAGAGTACCCTTAAGCAGCCGGACAATCGGCGCTTCGCAGGGATAGAATCCTAGGGAGAGAACGAATGAAAACCAAGCTCGTGCAAATAATGGTGCTGGGTTTCTGCGTATTGTTACTGGCAGGTACCAGCGTGGCAGGTCCACTGCAGGTGATCCTCGGTGTAAGCGAAACCGGCGACGTTGTGTTCACCAATACGGGTGGGAGCACCGTTACCATTGGGTTTGATGGTTCTTGTGGTGAGGGAAGCGACAATTGCCTTGCAGGAAGCGCATATTATGGGAGCAATGCCGGAACGTATCAGATGTGGTTTGCTTCCGGCGGCCCACCGACGTTGGGAGCTCCGAGCGGTTTCCTGTACCCCGTCAACATGAATGGCGCAGTGATCGACTTCGCAAGCGTGATCGCAGGGTTCTCCCTTGACGGCACGGTAAACTTGACTACCCTGAGTGGCGGCACTCAGACTCCTACCTTCGCGGGAATTTTCACGATCACCAGTAGCAATATCCCTGGCTACGGCGTCGGCGACCAATCTTCGATGGACTTCGTTGTCAATCTCGGCAACAATCCGTCCGTGGAGACGGTATATGCTGGCTGTCCAGGTAAGTCTTCGTGCGCAGACATGACCAGCGGCTATCTCTCGTCCGGAGAAATCACGCCGCCCCCTTCAACGGTCCCGGAACCCGGCAACATCGCGCTGTTTGGTTCAGGAGCTCTTGCCCTCGCCGGTGTGATTCGCCGCAGGTTGAACCGCTAGGCCGGAGTTTACTGTGCGAGTGCTCGACTGAGCCTTTTCACCGTAGGCCACAAAGTCAGCCCAGCCATTGGGATTACATTATTAATGATAGGGGACCTGGTCGGGATCGGAGTATCCCGACCTTCTAAGTATCTGTAAGTTGCTGATTCTACGTGTGCATCAGGAGCAGAGTTTCAAGGTATGACGCCATTCTTGTCCGAAGTTTGTCCACTAGATCCTTCCTGAGCCGGGGGCTCGTCAACGACAGCGCTCGCTACTTTCTCGGCTTCTGGGACGCGAACGACAGGTCTATGCGGGCTTGCACTCACGGTCGAATACTGCGTCTTCGTCTGCGACAACATGGCATTCCACTGGATTACACACCTGTGACGATGGTTCCCAATTCACTAGGCCCTCCCGACGAGTCTCCACCTTGAGCTGTCCCGCTCTGCTTCGTAGCGCTTCTGATCTGGCTCATTCATAAGACTCCGTCCCGCTACCCCTCACAGTCCAGCGATCTTATCTCCTACATGCACCGGGATGGAGCAGAGCTGGCCGCATCTCCAGAAGGACCTGACTAGAGTGGCTTGGACACATAGCTCGATACGTCGCACCGCGCATGAAAATCTTCTGCACGGTCTCCTTCGACGACATCTCGTCGAATCAGTTGCTCGTTGTAATGTAAAAGAGCTGCATTCGGCTCGTGTAAGTCCACTGGCTAAACGTGCGAGATTTTGAGAGAACTTGTCGAGGTCGCCCAGTTCTCTCAAGAATTCACTTCCAGCCTTCCACCTTCAGATGTTCCACTCGGGCTCAAGGTCCAGATCATCGGACTATTCCCCACGAGCAGGAGCATCGAGTTCATGATATAGAACGACACGAGCGGCAATCGCTTCGTCCACGCTCTATGGGCACACCGCAATCGCGACGGACGCTCTGCGGCCCCGGCTGGGGGTTTTGGTAGCGGCAGTGTTGGCTATCTCGGTACTGCCGAACTTCGGGTGAACGCGCATCCCGTCGCTAGGGCCAGAGAGCCATTCGATCAGGGCCTCCTGCCGTACGCTGTGGCCTTCCTGCTTCAGCCCGGCACCAGCTGATCGCCCTATTTCACCTTGTCGTACACCATGGTGGTGGTCATGTCCCCATCCGGGGTCTTGTGAACTGCTTTATTCGTAAGGGTCTTGCCATCATCCGAGACGGACGATGTGCCTGTCTCTACTACATTACCGCTTTTATCCCTTGCCTCCCACCCACCGCTTTTCAGGAAGGCAAAAGAACCTCCATCTGGATCGCCCGTTGTCGGATGGGGTTTATCATCTGCCGCCCCATCAAACGACATTTGAAAAGGTTTGCCGTCCGCACCGACGCCCCGCAACGTGAACTTCCTATCATCATCGGAATTACCAGCCATTATCACCAGAGTTTCACTCTTCGGAATGTGTGAAGCGGGCATCTTACCGAAGTCCGACTTTGCTAGGTTTAAATTCCATGTGCCTACGTAAGGATTCGGTTTTGTATCCTGTGCGTACGCACTCAACAATGTTAGGCATACCAAAGTGCATACACCTACCGCCAGCAGAGAGTCTCGGCTGTTCTTCATCAAGTACCCCTTTTCTTTTGTCCGGATTTCCTTTTTAACCTCGAAAACGGCACCATTGTACGCCCGTCTCGCTAAGACGCACAGCAGTTTGACTTATATGCGGGCTGTGGAGCATGAAAACGGCTCCAATGGAGGCGGTTGGATGTATAACCCATCCCTGCCAAAAGCCAATAGGAAATCCTGGATCAAGGCTCTGGCGAAAACTGGGTCAACAACAATGTGACGCATCGGGTGCGTACCCATCCGATGCATACCACGAAGATGTCTGTAAATGGATCGAAACCGAAGTACTGACGCAGGAAAGAACCGGACGCATTGGTCTGCGCCGTATGCCTGCCCACTATCGGGATCGCTTAAGCCACGGGCACACACGGACGCCTCAACTCGCAGGAGATTTACGACTATTCTGCTCGCTTCCTGGACTCTCCCGGACCCTGGTCAACGGTAGCAGCTCTTCTGGCCGACTTCGCAATGCGGGGCTTTGCCATTTCCCTCTCGACGTTGCGAAGAGTTTCTTCGTCGGATTCTTTCTTCTTATTTTTCTTCTGTAGCATAAAACCATCATGTCACGCCTTGAACGGAAAGAACGGTCAATTCAGGCCAGTTTTTCAGAAGTGTGCGACCTCAAGGACAGGTGCAAACTCTAGCGCTCGGTATTTCTTGTCAGTTCATCGGTTTCGCTTCCCTCGTCCTTCAAAAATGAGATTGAAGAAGGGGAAGAAGGGATCTCCGGCGAGAGGAGCTCTCAACGATTCAAGCCCTGCGACGCGACAAGCTAATCGCTGAAGTGGTCGCAATTGAGGCTCAGCGGAAGAAAAGATCGCGACGCAAGGCCATTACGAAGAGCGACAAATGATAGATGTCGTGCGCCGGAGTGGAAGCGGGATTTAAGATCGACGGAGTTTGTGACGGGCCGGCCGTAGAGGCTAAGACCCAACCGCTACATGCCAGGACGAAAAGAGAAAGCAACGCCAACCATGCGGCGTAGCGTAATACCGGCTTCGGCCGGCCTTTCAGTCGCGTCGAGTCTTGTCGTTCGCAATTCGTGGATCGCGAGTACATGGGACTGGGAACAAATGGCTGGCGGCTAAAACTATGGGGTTAATCCGGAATTTCTGTTGTTAGTTCCGAACAGGCCCACGCTATATACCCATCGGGGGATTCCAGCGCACTGTTCTTTCTTCCGCTGAACACAAGGCTCGGCACAGAGTTCCGGCGCCCCGCGATGCGAGTCCCGAACTGCTGACGCGTTGTCTGTTGCCAACCATTGGCACTTTCCGCAATGTGCTGTAAGTACTGCTAATTTGTGTGCTGAGTCTGCAGCAGAACCAGGAATGCCTTCGCGGCGTTGGAAAGATGCTTGTCTTTGCGACAAAGATAGAAGTACGCAAACTTGGCGTCCATTCCGGCTACGGAAACGCCGGTGAGGGATCCGGCGGAGATCTCCCGCTGGACCATGGTCTTGGATTGAATCGAAACCCCTAACCCCACTTCCTCACAGACAGTCGGGCCAAATTATTTGGGCGTTCTACCCCGGTTCGCGTCGTCCTGGACGGACTTCGTCGTAGCCGACTTGTCGATCGTCGACTTGGTGGCCAGACCACATGCAGCTGGGGGATTTGTCATCTGCTTGGCGAATACACGGTAGCTGGGCCCGCCCGGCCGCAACGTCGACCAGTATCCCGATCGGGTCAGCAAAGGTTTGTGCTGGACGATGGTCTGGTTGACCAGAATCTTCACTCCACATTCGAGATTGTTCTTTGGCTGGAGAATGGTTTTGGACGGATCGTTCGCCTTTAGCGCACGGTCCACTTGCCAATTGAAATCGCAGCCGTAACGCTTCTCGTCTGCGTACGCAAGCTGCAACAATCCTTCACCGCGCATGGCCATTCCTCTCACCTCATCGCGTTTCGCGACTTCCGGCTTGGTGTCACGGACGCTCGCGTTCGGATTCAGGCCGGCTTCAGCACCTGCAAGTGCCTGGAAGAAGTAAGCCCAAAATGCGCGTCTGTCTGTTTCGCCCATATTGTAAAATCGCGGGCAAAATCGACGGACGCCCTGGGGGACCTGCCAAGAAAGCATTTCGGGAGGCAGCGCCTGCTCGATGATCTGGTCCCATTGTGGATTCCAGGGCGTCCCACCGAGCTCGACCTTTTTCTCATCGATAGGAGTCGGCGGCGCTGGTTTGGTGGCCTGCGCATGCGAAGCTGTCGCTATTCCCGCAAAAAATACGAGACTCGAGATGAGTGATGTCTTCAGCGCAGAGATACTCATGTTTACCGGCTTCCGCAATCGATACATTACATTGCCACTCGTCTCGTGACCGCTCTGCTCAGGTTCTGACCGCAAAGGCCATGCAGGGATCGACGCGATCTTTCCCGGTTCAACACAACGCCTGTGCGGAAGGGACAGGTGGCCTTCGTCAGCTAACACGCGAGCCCCACAACGCCTGCCACGTCCTGCCTGCGGGCGCAGCCTTGGGAGTCACGCCATCTTGCGGGCTTTCGTTGCCATCTTTCGCGCGGCGCGTGGCTTCCGAGTTGCTGGGCAGCTTTTCTCGCTTTGGCTGCGGCTTCAACCGGAGATGGCAATTCCACCTTGGGCGGTTTCGCAATGCGATGGTGGCCATGGTGCAGCGGCTGGATGCGCGCAGCTTCTTCTTCCATCCGCAGCTGAGTGACTCTACGTTTTCGGCGCTGGTCCTCAAGGTATGCCGGAATCGTTTTAGTTGTCATGGCCAAAGTGTGGCAGAGTTATCCCACCCAAGCTGTCCAATTTTGCCCACTCGGTGACAATTCATGGGCCGCCACGAAAAAGTGTGCGGTTTGGGATGGGGCGCGGATCAGATCAGGTGGGTTGATTTGGGTCAGGGAACCATTTTCGCCCGGACTTATACCTTTACGGGCATCCTGACGTGAATGTGCACTACACTCTGTTTCTGTTTTGAGTTTCGGGTTCTGAAAGTGTGCCATGTTGACCATCGTGGCGGATGTCGTCCGCTAGCAAAGAAGAAAGGGAGCAGTAATGCGGCTGTCGGTAACTCACGCACGTTAGAGCAATGCTGAGCCGCCTTCCGGCACAGCGGTCGGGCCGGGGGTCGCCCAAAGCAATCAGCAGCATTGCGAGCTCCACGTTCCCCTCCAATTTCCATACCGGAAGGACTACGAATGACTGTCACGCCGAGCCCCTAGGCCGCGGTAATTTCCTTGGCGTGGTACCGTAATCGCAAGTCTTTGAAAATTCTGACGGGTCGAGGCTTGAGCAGTCTGTTCAAGAAAGGGCACACTTAAACTTAACGGGCAAGGCCTGGCAGATGTTGGGACGCGGTATGCGCCTGCGCGAGGATCCTTTCGGTCGGACGAGAACAAGGGATAAGGCGCTCATGCCTTATAACTTTTTCTCCGCCGGCATTTACGATCGCCCAGGCGCGGCCTCTGGCTTTGCACAGCGTGTTGGACGAGCAACTCTGACCAGCTTTCGGCAACCTGATCGTTGCATACTAGTCAATCTACAGACTCTTTCAGGCAAGGAACTTTCCCAAACCGAGCCTTGCCTGTTGGCAGACAATCAAGTGGTAAGGAGTTTTTGATGAATCTCAATCTGATGGATCCCAAACTGATTGCTCTCGCAATTGCAGTGGTTCTGGTAATCGTGGTTGCCATTGCGCTGTACATGCGAAAACGCAAGAACACCACGGCAGAACTACGCAACCGTTTCGGGCCGGAATACGACCGCGCTGTTCGACAGCATGGGTCCGAACGTAAAGCCGAAGCGAAGCTGACAGATCGTGAAACGCGGGTTGAAATGCTGAAGATCCGCGATCTTGACCTGACGGAGCGTGAACGCTACTTGACCCAGTGGAAGGCGGTGCAATCCCGTTTTGTCGATTATCCGAAGGGTGCGCTCACTGAAGCCGATGAGCTGGTGTGTTCGCTGATGCAGACGCGCGGCTATCCGGTCACTGATTTTGACCAGCGCGCGGCGGATATTTCCGTCGACCATCCCCGAGTCGTGGAGAACTACCGGTCGGCGCACGCCGTCGCATTGCAGCTTGGCAGAAGTGAAGCCAGCACGGAAGAGCTGCGAACCGCGATGATCCACTATCGCTCTCTCTTCGACGAACTGGTAC
>Ga0074045_10006470_pt1 | contig 10061 bp, 6 predicted proteins | sample BogForMeECP23OM2_FD_94442 | JGI IMG/M metagenome (GOLD analysis project Ga0074045, IMG submission 94442) | Bog forest soil microbial communities from Calvert Island, British Columbia, Canada - Bog Forest MetaG ECP23OM2 | ecosystem: Environmental > Terrestrial > Soil > Wetlands ... | reverse complement strand
GAGCTTCCCGGTTGGCAAAAACAAGGTGAGCGCGCGCTGGTTGAACCATCCCCAGGGCTGCCTCGGCTTTCGCATTGAAACCCCCGCCGGAATCGTGGCCTACGCTACGGACAACGAACCCGGCGACCCGGCGCTGGAGAAAAGCCTGCGTGAACTGGCCGCTGATGCGGACATTTTCATCAATGACGCGCAATTCACTCCCTCGCAACTGGACAGCAAGCGCAAGGGCTGGGGACATTCTTCGTGGCGCGAGGGTGTGAACGTGGCCCGCGAAGTGAATGCCAAGACCTTGGTGCTCTTTCACCACGATCCGGATTCCACGGACCGCGTCGTCGACGAGATTCTCCGGGATGCACGCGAGGAGTTCGACTCCGTGTTTGCGGCCAGCGAGGGGATGGTGATTACGCTGGGGGCCGCCGGCGAGCCGGTACAAGCCCACATGCCCGGTTCGCGCACGGCGTTGCGTAGGGAAGCGCAATTCCGCGCTTGCGTCAGTGGGGTGACCGCGGACGGCCAGAAATTCGAGGAAGTAACGGTGGTACGCGACCTCTCCCTGCAGGGGGCGCTGATCTCTCTGAAGCACAGCCCGCGCATTCAGTCCGAACTTCAAGTCACCATGGAGACGCCAGGGGCCGACGGGGTACAGGAGATGCGGCTGCGAGGCTACGTGGTGCGTTTGGAAGAGGGCGTGGAACGCGGTACGACGGCCGTCGGGGTCGTGTTTACGGACTAAGGTTGCCTGCAGCGCCGCGCAAGGCTAAGCGCGATTTTCCAACAAGAATCTAGCTGAATTCGGCGATCTTCTTGTCGAGGTGCGCCAGCGCCACTTCCAGATACTTGCGGTGATTCGGGTTTGTGGCGTTCTGGAGATCGTTCATGATGCGGGTACGAGAGAGTTGCAAACCTCGGCGTTCCTGCTCCCGTATGACTTGCTCTGCGGTCTTGGGGCCTTTTCCTTGGGATTCAGTCACTGATTTTTTCGCTTCCACCTGGGATTCCACATCTTTGCTTTCCCAGCCACGTGCCATACCTCTATTTTGACACACATTTCGAGGCCCCAAGGAGATTGCTGAAACAAATTTCTTGGATTCATCCGGCGCTGACTGCGCGGCGCTTTTGAGTAGCGGGCGGCACCTGTGGCAAAGCGGCGCGGATGGACTCTTCGGCAAGCCGCGCGAATCGTTCGGCGAAGAAACCCGCAAATGCAAATTCCGCCTTGTGATCGGCCCAGCGGATTTGCAGCAACTGGCGCTGGTCTTTCTCTTCCACGCGAAGACTGGAGATTTCCGAAGCGGACAACACCAGGAGCAGGTCGAATTGGGCGTCCAGGACCCAGATATGCGCGGAGGAAACAAAAAGGCGAACCTCCGCCGCCGGCGCGTTTTCGGGTTGATATTCGCCCCCGCTGACCACGGTTTGGGCGCCGAGTTCCCGCGCTTTGCGATCGGTAGCGGATTCCAGTTGGGCGGGCGGCAGCAGGATGGCCACAACAAACAGCAGCAAACCGAAACTCGCGGTGATCCAGCCGTTCCACAAGCTCAGCGGAAGAATGACAATCGCCGCCCCAAGACACGCCAGGGCGATGCGAAACAGCGTCCAGGATTTTGGGTTGCGGTGCAGTTGCAGAAGCCTGGGGAAGCGGTGAATGCCCAGGAAGAGCGCCGCGCCAAAGAAGGCCTTCGCCCGCTGGAACAGGTTCTCGTGGCTGGTCGAAACAATGGCCCTGGGGGTCGTGCTCATAGGCTGGTCCGCTGACCATTCTACCTCACGGGGAGCGCTTATCAGGCAAGTTTCCAATTAGCTCCCGAGCAGAAAGTTGGAGGACCGCGTCGGTCAAAGCCTTTTGCGCCTGATCGGCCTCGCCGGAGAGACCTGCTACTCCGCAGCTCAACAAAAACTCAGAACGTCGGCGGCGTATTTACCCAGATCAGCCACGTTTCGGAGCGTCCCGAGTTCTTCCAGCGATGGGGCGTGGAACTCTCAAAATAGAGGCTGTCGCCGGTTTTGAGAACGTAATGTTCCTGCTTGTTCAGCCAGATCTCGAATTCGCCGCGCAGCACGTGCAGGAATTCCTCGCCCTCATGAGCGTAGGATTCGCCGCTCCCCCCGCCGGGTTTGATGCGGAAGAGGTGTGGCTCCATCGCGGTGTTGCCCCAGGCAAGGAGTTCCATGCGCACTCCGGGAGAGGTTTCGAGGACTTTGCGGTGCTCCGGGCGAACCAGATGCTGCGTCTCGCCGTTGGTATCAAATAGGGACATAATGCTGGTTTTATAGAAGCGCGCGAGGCGGCGCAGCGTGGCAACCGACGAGTGCATCTGGTCGCGCTCCAGCGCGCTGAGAAAACCCACCGAGACGCGGGTGGCGCGGGCCACTTGCGCCAGGGAGAGCCCGCGGCGCACGCGCAAACGGCGGAACCTCTGCCCGGCAAGTTGCGAGGCTTCCACAGGGCTGTTGACTAGTCCTTGTTTCTTGAGGACGTATACGATGGCGGGAGGATTGAGGCCGCGGGCACGGCGCAGGAAGATCGCGCGCTGCAACAGGCGCACATCGGATTCCGTATACATGCGGTACCCGCTTTTGGTACGCTGCGGGGCAATCAGTCCCAGCGCTTCCCAGGAACGCAACGCCGAGGAAGATATCTTCAAATGGCGCGCGACCTCCGAGATGCGCAGGAGGCCTGGCATACCGGAAGAATCCGATGGCTTGGACAGATTGTTTCTGTTTGACACGGCTCTCCACTTTCTCTAAGTTTACTGGATTATAGTAAGGTTTCCCTGAGGGCAGCAACCACGGAGAATCGCATAAAATCGGTTGCGGCTATCGTGAAATTTAGGAGTGCTTCTAGATGAATCAAGCATGGCTCCTCGCGCAAGCGAAGTCCGTCTGTTGCCGGAGTGTTTTCCTGGCGGTCCTCTTTTCCATGGCGTTCCTGCTGCGCGTGCCGCAAGCCGGCGCGCAGAGCACGGGCGGGCGCATCCGCGGGACCATCACCGATGAAACCGGCGGCACGATTGCCGGCGCCAAGGTCACCTTGATCAATGAGGGCACAAACGTCTCGCGTGAGGTGGAGACTTCGGGCACCGGCGCTTATCTCTTCCTGGAGGTGCCGGTGGGCAGCTATGAAGTGGATGTAAACCACCCGGGATTCAAGAAGTTTGCCCACAAGGGCATCGTCCTCGTTTTGAACGAGATTGCCACCGTCGACATAACCCTGCAGGTCGGCTCGAACGTGGACACGGTCGAGGTTACGGGCGCACCGCCTGTGATTGACACCACCTCCACGCAACTCGGCGCCGTCATGACCGACCAGTCCGTGCGCGAATTGCCATTGAACACGCGGAGCACCTATCAAATGCTGCAGTTGCAGCCGGGCGTGCAGTCGCAGTTGGGCGCGGACCTCTTTTACGGCAGCAGCAACTCCGGGGTGGTATCGGTGAATGGCGGGCGCGGCCGGTCAAACAACTACATGGTGAACGGCGGGGATGGCAACGATATTTTCGTGAATGCGCCGGCCATCCAGCCGTCGCCGGATGCCATCGAGGAATTCCGGGTGTTGACGAACACCTTCGACGCGGAGTATGGGCGCAACTCGGGTTCGGTGGTCAATGTGGTCACCAAGGCCGGAAGCAACTCCGTGCACGGTGATTTCTACGAATTTCTCCGCAACAAGGTTCTGAACACCAAGGGCTTTTTTGACTCCTCGGTGCCCGACTACAAGCAAAACCAGTTTGGCGCGACGCTGGGCGGCCCCATCAAGAAGGACAAGAGTTTTCTGTTTGCCTCGTACGAGGGCAACCGCCTGCGTCAGGGCATCTCTTCCGGGCGAGTTGTCCTGCCAACGGCAGCGGAAGCCAATGGGGACTTTTCGGCGGGCGGGACGCAGACGCTGGGCGGCAACGTAACAACCTCCACATTTGCGCAGCAACTCCTCAGCCGCTCCACACCTACCGGGGCCACAACGCAATCGTGTTCGAGCGCGATCGCCGCTTCGCCGGGGTATACGGCACTCAACGCGTTGGCAAGCGGGTCATCCACAACGCCGGTAAGTTATGACTCTATTTTCCCCGGCGGCGTCATCCCGGGTTCATGTTTTGATCCCACGGCCTTGGCCCTCTATCAGAATTACGTGCAGCCATACGGGACGGGAACGGTGTCCTATGCTCCGGACAAGAAGGAGCGCGAAGATCAGTTCACGCTGCGCTTCGATCACAACTTCACGACCACGCAGCACTTCACCGCCTACTATTATTTCGATGACGATAACCACACGGACCCCTTCTCCGACTTCCAGGCGTCTGGAGCGGACGTTCCGGGATTTGGCGCGCTGTTCAAGACGCGGATCCAGCAGTTGAACGTCAGCGAGACTTCCACGATTGGCTCGACGGCAGTGAATGAGGCGCGCTTCAATTACTTCCGCGAAGGCCAAGGCGACCTGGACCACCCAGTGAACTTACTTGCCAGTTTGCATGATGCCTGCGGATCCCTCCTCCCGGCGGCGAATTGCTTTGCCGATCCCGCTAATGCCGCGGCGAGCATCAACACGAACATACCGGGCCACGAGGGCGTGCCGTTCGTGCAGGTGCTCGGCGGATTTTCAATCGGGAACAACTACGAGGGGGAACTCCCACAGACGGGAAATACCTACCAGTTTTCAGACAATTACAGCAAGGTGATAGCCAATCACAGCCTGAAATTCGGCGTAGACTTTCGCGATCAGAAGTTCAACCAGTTCCTTTACTACGACATCAACGGGTTCTACACCGTCCAGGGCAGCGGTGCGTTGAACTCGGCTTCTTCCAGCGACGCCTATCCCAACTATTTTCTGGGTGTGCCGTATGCCTATTCGCAAGGCGCGGCGCAAGCGGAGGACCTCACGAACTACGGCCTCTATTTGTTCGCGCAGGATAGCTGGAAGATCAGGCCTAACATCACGTTGAATTATGGCATTCGCTGGGAGCTGAATACACCGTACGTGGACAGCGGCAACCGCCTGCAAACCTTCCGGCCGGGACAGAATTCGACCCAGTATCCCTGCTGGTTATCGCAGCAAGGGGCCGGTACGATCAATAACACGGCTGGAAGTCCGGTTGTCTCGCCGGGAGACTGTGGTCCGAATTCCTCGCAAAACGCGTACTTCCCGACGGGACTCGTGTTCCCGGGCGACAAAGGCGTGCCGCAAGGATTGACCTCGACGTACTACAAAGCATTCGCGCCAAGATTTGGTTTGGCCTACAGCCCCAGCTGGAGCGAGGGCCCCTTGGCGAAGATTACCGGCGGCCCGGGGAAATCCACGATCCGCGGCGGTTATGGAATTTTCTATAACCCCATAGAACAGTTGGTAATGGAGCAGTTCAGCGCCGAGCCGCCGTTCGGTGTCAGCACATTTCTTTCCAGCCCGCTCTTCAACACTCCCTATATGGGACAGAACGGCGTGCTCTCGCCAAACAACGGGGGAGCAATCATCAACCAGACGCCGACAACTCCGTGCGCCTATTCCGGCGGGCCCACTGGCTGTGTGGACTGGTCGTTGTTCCGGCCGCTGCTTCTCTACGGAGAATTCCAGCCGCATCTGCGCACGCAGTATGCGGAACAGTACAATTTCACGATCCAGCGGCAATTGACCTCCGATATGGTGCTGAGCGTCGCCTATGTGGGCACGCAAGCGCACCACCTGCTTGCCATACACGACTTGGACTACGGGAATACCCAGACGTGTTTGGACATAACTGCGATTGTGGGCGCCAATAGTCCCAATGCCTGTGGAGCTGCCAGCGCGGATTATGAATACACCTTGACGGTGCCGGCTGGGATGCAATTTCACATGCCGTATATCCCTGGCTCGAATCCCACGGGACCCAACATTCCCTGTCCCTACAGCAATCCCAATAATCCGCCTGGCTGCATCATCACGGGGGCTGCGGGAGGCACGCCAATCACTCTGGTCGGCATCCGTCCCTATTCCTCGCCCAACTGCAACCCGCTCTCAGGCTCGGGATGCCCAGCCGACGGCGTGCCGGTATTCAGCAATATCTTCGCGGAAGACACGGTGGCCAACTCCAATTACAACGGCCTGCAGGTCTCGCTGGAAAAGAATTTTTCGCGCGGATTGATGTTCCAGGCTTCCTACACGTTTAGCAAGGCGATTGACCAGGGTGCTTCGTTTGAAAACGAACTCAACCCCATCAATCCTGAAGCGACGCGCGGGTTATCGCTTCTGGACGCAAAGCACCGTTTCGTGTTCAGCCCGGTTTGGGAACTGCCCATTCCGAAGAAGGAAGGGATGGCCGGAAAGGCCGCCAACGGCTGGCAAGTATCCGCCATCATCACCTATCAAAGCGGCTTCCCGATTCGCGTACAGAACCAGAACGACGCGGAGCTGGAGAGCAGCTTCTTTTATGAAGACGCGAACACGCCCTACTCGACTGGCCCGGTTCAGCTCGTGAACCCGAAGAATGTATTGACCATTGCGGGAGTTCCCCAGAAGGGCAATTTCTGGTTCAACCCAGCGCCCTTCTGCGACCCCATTGCCGGCTTCCCTGCCACCGGCGCCCCCCCCTCATCGTGCCCCCAGCAACTCGGCAGCTTTGGCAACACGCCGCATGCGATGTGCTGCGGCCCTGCCTTGAGCAACACCGACCTGGTGATCGCCAAGAAAACGCCGATAAACGAACGCTGGACCACGGAATTCCGCGCGGAGTTTTACAACGCCTGGAATCATACGGAATTTGAGAATCCTGACGGAAATTTCAGCGACTCGACGTTCGGGCAGATCCAGAAGGCGCGCGATCCCCGGGTCATGCAGTTTGCGTTGAAGGTGATGTTCTAAGAGAACCTGGTTCGATTGGAACGAGCACAAAGCGCGCTTCGGGTGGCCGGGGAGTTCTCCCGCGCAAGTCGAATTGTGAAGCCGCAGGGAACAGACCTGCCACAGGTGACCCGTAGGAAGGCCAGCCTGCATGGAGCATACAAATGCAAGAGGCACTTCAGAAGGAACTCGCTCTGTACGAGAAGCGCACGCCGAAATCAGCGGAAGCTCTCAAGAAAGCGGAGAAACGCATCCCCCTCGGTGTAGCCAGCAACTACCGCGCCTATGATCCTTACCCGATTTTCGTGGCCGAAGGCCATGGCAGCAGAATCGTGGACGTCGATGGGAACGAATATCTCGACCATAACCTGTGCTTCGGCGCGCTGATGGCCGGGCACGGGCATCCGGCGGTGGTCAGGGCCGTGCAATGGGCTCTGCAGAATGGCACCACTTTCGGGATGCCCCACGGCATGGAGGCCGAACTGGCCGAGGAAATCTGCGCGCGCTATCCGGTCGAGATGGTGCGCTTCGGCTCCGGCGGCACGGAAGCCACGATGCACGCCTGCCGCATCGCCCGCGCCGCCACCGGCCGCAACATAATCCTGCGCTTCGAGGGCTGCTACCACGGCTTGCACGACACCGCGCTGGTCAGCGTGAAGCCCAAGGAAGAGGACATCGGCGACATCAACGCGCCGAATTCCGTGCCCGTAGGGTTGGGCGTGATCAAGCCGGTCCTCGACAACGTCACCGTGGCCACATTCAACAATCTGCCCAGCGTGGAAAACCGCTTTAAACAGTTTCCCGGCCAGATCGCGGCCATCATTCTGGAACCCATCATGATGAATGTCGGCATTTGCATGCCGCAACCTGGCTTCCTTGAAGGTCTGCGCGAAATCTGCAACAAGAATGGCGCGTTGTTGATCTACGATGAAGTGAAGACCGGCGCGAAGCTCTGCTGGGGCGGCGCCAGCGAGTATTTTGGCGTGAAACCCGACATCATCACTCTGGCCAAGTCCATCGGCGGCGGCGTGCCGCTTGCGGCATTTGGCGCGGGCCGTCAGGTGATGGACCTGATCTCCCAGCACAAAGTTTTCCACGGCGGCACTTTCAACACAAACCGCTTGGCGATGGCCGCGGGTCTTGCCGTCTTCCGCCAAGTACTTACCCGCGAGAACTATGCCCACGTAAATAAACTCAGCAAGAAACTCGCGGAGGGCTACCGCGTCATCCTGCAGAAAACCGGTCTGCAGGCGTATGTGGCCCAGGCAGGGGTCAACGGCGCGCTGATGCTGTGCCCGCAGGAAATCCACAACTACCGCGACTGGATGAAGATTGATGTGGACCTGTGGCGGCAATTCTGGTTTGGCATGGTCAATCGCGGCGTTCTGGCCATGCCCTACGGGTGGGACGAGCAGTGGACCGTTTCCGTGCAGCATACCGAAGCGGACATCGACAAGCACCTCGCGGTATTTGAGGAAGTCGCGCCAGGACTGGCCAAGACCCAGCAGGAACGCGGCGCGCATCTTGCTGGCGTGGCGGGACACTGAGGAGCACCAGCATTGAGCGACGCGGTCACCACTACGCCAGCCGCTTCACGGGTTTCGGAAGCCGAGCGGCCACATCTGAGGCGGGTGCTTGGGCGGCGTGACCTTGTGCTGCTTTTTGTTGTTGCGGTTTCCAACTTCAAACGTATTGCCTTCGATTGCCGCCATTGGCGGGGAAAACGAAGCGGAGGCCATTCGCATCTCCAACGGCACGCCGTATGGATTGGCCGCCGCGGTCTGGACGCGCGATATTTATAAGGCGTTCCGCGTAGTCAAGTCCATTCGCACTGGCATCGTTTGGGTCACTCACATGCAGCCCACCCATGTGGAGGCGCCGTGGGACGGATACAAACAGTCTGGGTTCGGAAGAGAACTCGGGCCCTGGGGTCTCGAGCAATACCTGGAGACCCAGCAGGTTTTCGTCAATCTTGACGAAGCGCCGATTGACTGGTACTGATAAACTTCAACAAATGGACTGGAATTCGGACAAAGGAACAAGGCACCATGAAAACCATTCAGATTCGCACAGGAATTCCCGGCCCTAAGTCGCGCGCACTGGTGGCGCGCCGCGAGGCCGCCATCCCTCGCGGGCCGGCCCTGGTAACGCCCATCTTCGCGGCGAAAGCGGAGGGCGCTTGGATCGAAGACGTCGATGGGAATCGCTACCTCGATTTTGCCGGTGGCATTGGCTGCCTGAATGTTGGCCACCGCCATCCGCTGGTGACGCGGGCCGTCCACGATCAGGTGGACCGCTTCCTGCATCTCTGCTTTGGCGTCACTCCCTATGAGTCTTTTGTCGCCCTCGCCGAAAAACTGAACTCCCTCGCCCCCATCAGCGGTCCCAAGAAAACCATGTTCATCAATTCTGGCGCGGAGGCCGTGGAAAACGCCGTCAAGATTGCGCGCGCCTACACCAAGCGCCCGGCCGTGATTGCGTTCGAGGATGCATTTCACGGGCGCACGCTTTTGACCATGACGCTCACCAGCAAGATAAATCCGTACAAAGCGGGTTTCGCTCCCTTCGCGCCTGAGGTCTATCGCATTCCCTACGCCTATTGCTATCGATGCTCGTACTGCAAGACGTATCCCGCATGCGATATCTTCTGTGCGCGACATCTGGAAGATACGTTTCGCCGGGTAGTAGGAGCCGAATCCGCCGCTGCCATCATCGCGGAGCCCGTCCTGGGCGAAGGGGGGTTCGTTGTCCCACCCAGGGAGTTCTTCTCCGTTCTGCGCGAGATCTGCACCAAATACGGCATCGTGCTCATCGCCGATGAGGTGCAAAGCGGCGTCGGACGCACAGGAAAGTTTTTTGCCATCGAACATTTCGGCGTTGAGCCGGACCTGATTACTACAGCGAAGTCTGTCGGCGGTGGACTGCCTCTTGGCGGCGTGACCGGACGCGCGGAGATTATGGACGCGGCCATCCCCGGCGGACTTGGCAGCACATTTGCCGGGAACCCGGTCGCCTGTGCTGCTGCGCTTGCTTCCATTGAGGCCATTGAAAAAGACGGCTTACTGACTCGTTCCATCGCCATTGGCAAGCGTTTCGAGGAGCGCGCAAAAGAATGGCAGAAAAAATGGCCTTTGATCGGCGACGTTCGTGCGCTCGGCGGCATGTGCGCCTTTGAACTCGTACGCGACCCCGAAACCCGCGAGCCCGCCGGCGCGGAAACCAAGGAGTTGGCGCAGTACGCCTACGAGCACGGGCT
>Ga0074045_10006469_pt1 | contig 10061 bp, 5 predicted proteins | sample BogForMeECP23OM2_FD_94442 | JGI IMG/M metagenome (GOLD analysis project Ga0074045, IMG submission 94442) | Bog forest soil microbial communities from Calvert Island, British Columbia, Canada - Bog Forest MetaG ECP23OM2 | ecosystem: Environmental > Terrestrial > Soil > Wetlands ... | reverse complement strand
TTACCCTGAAAATTAATGAATGTCTGAATGATTCCTTCAATGAGAACACCAAAAACAGTTCCAACAACAAATCCGACGCCGCCCGTCATAAGAGTTCCGCCAACAACTGTACCTGCGATAGCATCTAATTCAAGGCCTGTTGCATGGCTTCCGTAACCGGAAAGCATATAAAATGAAAAAACCAGGCCTCCTATAGACGAAGTAAATCCGCTTAAAACATACACAAGGACTTTTGTTCTATTAACTTGCAATCCCATAAGCCTTGCAGATACTTCATTACTTCCCATTGCATAAATAGTTCGCCCAAATTTTGTATAATGTGCAATGTATATAAACAACATTAGCATACACAATGTTATTATTACACCGATTGATATAAATGAATCAAATAAAAAAGGTATTCGATATTCTGATATGGCAACAAATAAAGGATCATTTATTCCTATTGTATCCGTACTGATAACATAACTTAGTCCTCGTGTAAGAAACATACCTGCGAGAGTTGCTATAAATGGCTGGAAGTTAAAATACGTGATAAGAATCCCGTGCAATAGACCAATCAAAATGCCAGCAGCAATTGCAATCAAAATCACAATAATTGGATTAAAATGCAGTGTTGTCAATAAATAAGCAACCAGCATAGAGATTAATGCAATCATTGAACCTACGGAAAGATCGATACCGCCTGAAATAATTGCTAACGTTTCGCCTAAAGCGACAATAATAAGAAAAGAGTTGTCAATCAGAAGATTCAATAAATTTTGCGTTGCAAAAAAATTATCGTATGTTAAAGAACCAATTATGACCAATGTCAAAAATATTCCAATTGTGATTAGTGTCGGAGTATAATTTGATTTTATTCGAAATATCATTATTTTACTCCTGCGTACTTTTGCACGTGCGCAACAATTATTTTTACTCTATCAGATTGCAATGAACATATAATAATCACTATGAGGGCATTAACAACTAACATAATTTCCGGTGGAATCCCTTTTGAATATAACGTGGTTCTCATTGTTTGTATAATCAAAGCACCTACCATACTGGCAGTCATTGAAAATTTGCCACCCGCCATAGAATTACCGGCAATTGCAAAAGCTAAAATAGCATCTAGTTCTATGAAACTTCCCATCGTATTCGGATCTGATGATCGTACTTCTGAAGTCATCAAAATTCCTGCCATTCCTGCGCATAATCCGCTGATTAAATAACAAATTACAGTAAGCGTTTGAACATTTAACCCTAAAAATCTGCTCGCAACCTTATTTATTCCGACTGATTCAAGAAAAAGTCCAAAAGGAGTTTTGTGAATGAAAAGCATTATTAGTAAAAAGACAGCGCCAACAATAAAAATTGAAAAAGGAAGCCCAAAAAGAAAACCGCCTCCTAAGAAAAAGAAGGGCTCGTTATATACTGTTATGACATTGCCACTGGTAATTAATTGCGCAATTCCTCTTCCTGCGACTAAAAGTATTAAAGTCGCGACAATTGCCTGTAATCCTAATTTTGAAACGAGTAAGCCATTCATCAATCCAAATAACATTGCGAGCCCCAATGTTAAAATAATCGCAAATCCCACCGGAATATTTGATACAAATTGTTGTTGCCCGTTAACAGCCAACATTTTACCACTCAATAAAATAGCTATTGTCGAACTTGAAATTGCCATAACAGATCCGACGGAAATATCAATTCCTCCGGATGCAATTACAAGCGTCATACCAATTGTTAAAAGCATGAGTACAGATGCTCTGTTTAAAATATCAATCATGCTGCCATAAAGATGACCATCTTTGATTTCTAGCACAAAAAAACTATTTGTAAATATCAAATTAAATAACAGCAATAATGCCAATCCGACCATTGGCCAAAATAACTGGTACGTGGTTATTCCTTTTTTTAATTTATTGCTTTTCTCCACTGTACTAGCCTCCGGAGATTAAATGCATGATCCGCTGTTCGGATATTTCATCCTTGCTAAGTTCCGCAATTTTCTTTTTGTCTCTATAAACCGCCATCCTGTCGCAACAACGAACCATTTCTCCCAATTCCGAAGATATGAATAAAACAGCCATTCCTTCTTTTGATAAATTAATAATAATTTTTTGTATTTCTACTTTGGTACCTATATCTATGCCTCGAGTTGGTTCGTCGAGGATTAATAACGCTGGTTGAGTTGCAAGCCACCTCGCAATAATTACTTTTTGCTGGTTTCCTCCACTTAGATATTTCATTAATTGTTCACAACTTGGAGTACTTATATTCAATAATTTTATATACGTATTCGCTATTTCCACCTGTACTTTCCGTGGAATGATTTTTTTTAATCCTCTTTTCCCCTGTAATGCTAAAACGATATTTTCTCTTACTGTTAAATCAGCAAGAACACTTTCAGTTTTTCTATTTTCCGGGCAAAATCCCATTCCTATTTTAATTGACTCGAGCGGAGAATTAATATGTATTTCCTTACCTTCAATACTTGTATTACCACTATCAGCTTTATCAATTCCGAATATTAACCTTGCTGTTTCGGTGCGCCCCGAGCCTAATAAGCCGGCTAAACCCATTACTTCGCTTTTATATATTGAAATATCTATTGGATCAATAGTGCCTTTTCGGCCGATCTGCTTTCCGCTGTAGAATGTAATATTATTTGTACTATGAGTGCCAACCATATCTTTTTTTGTAAAAACACTGTTCTTAAATTCTTCAAGTTCCCTACCAATAATTTTTGCTACGAGTTGAACTCTTGGCAGGCTGGACGTTTCAAATGTTCCGACACATTCACCATTTCTAAGAATGGTTATTCTATCCGTAATTTCATATATTTGATCTATAAAATGAGTAATAAATATTATTCCAATGCCTTTATTTTTTAACATTCGCATTACGTTAAATAAGTTTGTAACTTCATCTTTATCCAGGCATGAAGTGGGTTCATCCAGTATTAATACTTTTGCCGAAATATCCAGCGATCTTGAAATCGCAACCATTTGCTGGATCGCGACTGAATATTCATCTAAATTGGCTGTTACATCCAATTTAATATTTAATCGGGCAAGCGACCGTTCAGATCTAGTGTTAATTTCTTTCCAGTCAATTCTTCCATTCTTGATAACCTGCCTTCCGATAAATATATTTTCAGCTACTGAAAGATGCGGGCATAAATTAACTTCTTGGTAAACCGTACTGATACCCAATGATTGGGCATGGTGAGGTGATTTTGCTTCTATCTTATTTCCAGATAGAAATATTTCGCCTGATTCAAGCGATTCAGCACCGGTCAATACTTTGATCAAAGTAGATTTACCCGCCCCATTTTCGCCGACTAGGGCGTGAATCTCACCTTCTTTAAGATTAAAATTAGCATTTAAAAGAGCAACCACACCGGGATAATTTTTGGAAATGTTTCTCATTATTAATAGTTCTTTATTTGCAATCATTTATTTTAACAGTCCTCCAATTGATTTTTTAAAATTGAGGATTTTTTCAAAGTAACGGAGTCGTAAGAATATTATGCCAAATTTAGATTTGGTATCGCTCAAAAAATCGGACCATGTGATCTCTTTTCCCATATTAATGAAGTGTTCCATCCTTGAACTTTAACAGAAAGATTAGAGAATTAAGACAGATCCGTTTCCGATTCTGAATTTTCAACATGTCTTCATATGCAATGGATGGAATGCATTCTGCGTTGCATAAAGTCGCTGTTTATTATACATGGCTTAAAGGAAATACGGATATCGTCTCTGCACGTCCTCCAGTGTACGGTATTCCCAGAGGTAAGGCTTTCCGGTCTTTATGGATTTCATGAAGCTTTCGGCAAAGGCATTATCATAGGGTGGCCTTTACGGGGCGTGCAGCGGTTGATTGCATGATTCCCGAGTTCGTTCACATAATCAGGGGATGCGTACTGCAGTCCCGGTCAGAGTGATGGATCTCTTCTTCATGGAGACTCCGGGTCTAAATGGCTATACGAAGCGCTGCAAGGCGTAGTCCGTGTCCATATATGCCGGGAGATGGCGTATTATCCAATCACATTCCGAGAGTACAGATCTAGAATGACCGCCAGATATACGAAGGTGGTCATACTGCTGATATCGGTTATGCCAGCGATCCGAACCTGATTGACGTGTATCTTGTGCAGATCTTAGATCAGGTTCAAACATATCGGGATATGTGTGATCGCTTCCTATAGCTTTTGACAAGCTGGCGGGTATACTTGATCAAAAAGACCCTTTTCCCGCATGATTTGGTATATCTTTTGTGGTGAATAGTGATGCCTTCCGGCTGATGCTGATGGGTGACTTTTAGATAGCCGTACTTTGGAAATTCTGCCCTAATCTCTTCGATCCGATAAACCAAGTCCTGATATCCAGTTGATATCTCCTAAGCCTGAGACTTGGATTAAGAATCGCTTCGAGGGGGGTTCATAGCTTCGCACCCCTTTTGATGGTTTAGTAAAAATCTCGGCGGTCGTTAATGAACTATTTATTTTGAACTGTTCTAAGAAAGCTGACGCGGTTTTTTAAAAGCTCATTTCCCGAGCAGGATCGTCCGTTGACATTATCCTGTTCACCGATAATTTCTTCCAGGGCGGCCGCGCGGGCCGCATCAGCCCCAAAGCTGTTTTAATGAACGCCAGGAACTCCCTGTGCTCTCGGCACAGGGATGAATTGGCAACATAAAAAATATTTCAATTTTAGACGCCCTGCGCTCTTGGCGTAGAGTTCTTCACAAAAATATCTTTTCCAGTAGTACAAAAGTCCAGGGAATATACTGTGTTTCAAAAAGAGCCGGGCCGCCGTACTCGCACCACTCTGGTACGGTTCAACAACATAGCATTTCGCTTCGATACTGAGTCTTCCCTGAGCCCTCACGACAAGATCACTACTGCCCACCCTCCAAGGGTTAAAAATTCTATCTGATAGCCTATCATAAACTGTCCCGACAACCCAAAGCTTTCAGTTCAAAATATGTTAAAATTTTCGGGTGGGTAAATCTTTTGCCGCTGTAGCAGCTGTATAAAGTGTAAAATTTAACCAATTAAATTTTGATATAGTATTGGCCTTACCGGCAACTATCGTTTTTACTAACTCTACACATCTTGGCCCATAGTCAACAGGATTTTCAATTGTTGCATTGTATCTTCCGGCCACCATTTCTTCAAAAGTAATTTTCAAACCATCAACCGAAACGATAATAACATCTTTTCCAGGTTTTAAACCGGCTTCTGCCAACGCTTGCGCTCCACCGATCCCCTGGTCATCCGCATGTGACCATAACACATCAATCCTTTTACCTTGAGCCTTTACGGCTTTTATCATTGCTTCTGTAGCTTCTTTCCCTTTTGCCCTATTATAATCACCGGATTGAGAAATAATTATTTTGAATCTTGGGTTAGATTTCAATGCTTCATCAAAACCCTGTTTTCTTTCTACCGCTGTACTTGCTCCAACTGTTCCTTGAAGTTCCATTATGTTAACATCACCAGGTTTATTCTTAAAAGTATCAAAAACAAATTTTGCCGCTATTTTCCCTGCCTGTGTATTATCTGGTCCTACAAATGTCAGGAAATAATCTTCGGTCTTACCAACACTGACTGTGAGTTTTCTATTTACTATGATAAGTGGAATTTTTTTATCTCTTATTTCTTTCAGAACAGCATCCCAACCCGTTGCAACAACGGGAGCAAGAATAATTACATCAACTTTTTGAGCAATAAAAGATCGAAGAGCTTTTATCTGGTTTTCCTGTTTGCCCTGTGCATCTGAAAATTTTAACGTCATGCCTGCTTTTTCAAAAGCATCTTTCATGTTTTCAGACATAGTAGTCCGCCATGGATTTTCTGCACCGACCTGTGAAAATCCAACTACAATTTTTTTGTCAGCTGAATAACATAACAAAGCTGGAATAAATAAAACGGCAATAATAACTAAAAATTTTTTCATGGTAACCTCCGCAAAATTAAAAATTTAGCTCCCTATGTTCCAAACATTCCAGTGCCCCATTTAATGCAAAATAAGATAAGCCCTTACCCGCTTATCCTCTATTTTTTACCTGCATCCAGCCTGACAATTATTTTGACGGCATATTCTGACATAACATAATATCATAAGTCAGACGATGGTTTCTGTGTCGGCCGTTACATATCATATTGTTTCGTCAGGAACTAGCAGCCGCTGTCGTATAGTAATGGTGGTTGTATTCTGGAAATCTTTCGTCAAACGCAACCGTTTGAACCGATTGATCAAGGTGTACGAAACCAAGAGAATAATGAAGGATAATATTTCTATATAAAATTAATTTTCTTTTGAAATACTCTAACACGCTTTTTAAGTTACTGTCAAGATGATTTTGAATCTTGTCTCCGTCGCGTTCCTACGATTAATTCTTGATAGCCCTATGCAATAGAAAATGACGTCTTTGCCTGACAAGATAGTTTGCATTGTCAAGGATTAAAAAGCTCAGAAGGTGCCGGCGCCGAAAATTCAGATAATGACAACCGTACTATGCCGATGAATAGCGGTGAGAGGGTATGTGCGTTGCTATGATGCGACAATCTTCCGGGAATCTCAACAGTACTCACCGGTCATGAGAAGCTGTACCAGTGATGTTCATGAAAAGCCTATCACGTTTTAGGGAGCATTCCTTATAAATAAATATCATTGATCCATCAAGCACTTGTCGGAGAGAGATGGTTGTGAAAGAGGTAAAGGCATCCCATTCAGGGAATTGCCCAGTAGTTCGGTATTCAAGCGAATCTAGCGCACCTTATCAGCAATAATGACTATCTTCGGATCACGTTTATTGGAAAAGGTGGAGCCGGCAGACTCGCTCTCCAAACAAATTACGAATGCAACCAGGCCTGGCGGCACTTTTCATCGTTGCCGATGAATTCACTATCGGCAGCGGTAATGAGCGCAAGTACAATTATTTATCAATATATTTTCAACAAATAGGCCGCTCCCTCTTCAGATAGACTGTTCTGCCAGTACTTACCTGAACAGTTTGCCGTTTTAATGAAAAATAAAATTGCGTGTCCACTCTATCAGGTATGCTAGAATTTTACCGTCATTTTTTTTCATTCAATACTTTAAATACGGCGGAAAGATCCTGTTCGCCGAGCCCATCACGCATTGCCAACGCAAAAATCTCTTTCACAACATTAGTGGCAGGCATAGCTACACCGGTCTCATACGCCGATTCCGTAGCCAGCTGTAAGTCTTTATACATCCACTTCAGATGAAAATCAGGGTCGAATGTTTCTGTCTCTATCTTTGCTCTCTTCATAGCCAGGACAGGTGGAAATACTGTTGAATTTGAGATCGCATTAAAGAGGAAGTCTCTGGGAATGCCGAGAGATAACCCGAGTACTAAACCTTCGGAATAGGCAACAATAGCCTGAGCCACCATCGCGTTGTTCACGATCTTCATCGAAGCTCCCATGCCGTGACCGCCAACGTGAATTATTGTTTTCCCCATAGCCTCAAATATTGGCCGAGCCTCATCAAGGTCCGCTTTCTCGCCTCCTACGAAGAACCCGAGTTGACCCTGTTGGGCGGCAGCTCTGGAGCCAGTAACTGGAGCATCAAGGAACTTGACTTTTCGTCGTTTTGCTTCGCTTGCCATGCGCTTAGAAAATGAAGGGTTCACCGTACTGCAATCAATCCAGATAACATTCGCTCTCAGGTGATCCAAGAAACCCCTTTCTTTATGAAGAGCCATTTCGAGAACAACATCAGGTTTAGCAAGCATCGTTATTATAACTGAAACCTGTTTAGCTACTTCTGCGGGAGAATCAGCCCACTTTGCCCCGTTTGCAATAAGTGGCTCTGCTTTATGACGGCTTCTGTTGTAGATGATTACGTCATGCCCTTTCTTCAGCAGATTTGACGCCATACCGCTTCCCATTATTCCCAACCCCACAACACCGATATTCATAGATAGATCCCCCTTTTATAGAATGAAGTAACACCGCAAACTCTCAAGCGGCATATGATTGTTTGGCTTGATCAATCATGGTCATAGTCAGTATGTCTCGCCCCTGCCAGCCTTTTAAATACAACGAAAATTAAAATTCAATTCGCATCTCATCTAACGTAGCCAAAATATAGCACTGACTAGCTTTGTAATTTTGGTATTTTCCCCTGTGCTCATCGTACGTATGCAACGCATCAATGTCTGTATGGATACCAACGGGTCTATCCGTCATTGATCTTTTTACACGAGCGCTGACACCAATCCAGCCTTCGTCCAGGACTCCACCTGCGACTCAATGTCTGAGTCTATGACCGGTCTGCATAAAATGCACTCAATTTTGCGTAGTCTATTGCGGCTTCTGCTAAAGACCTGACCCCAAGATGTGTTATTCATCATACATTAAACCTGAAATTGATCATATCCCCGTCCTTTACTTCATATGTCTTTCCCTCAAGCCTGAAGAGCCCTTTTTCCCGTGCTGCATTCATACTGCCATTGGCGATAAAATCATCATAGGAAACGATCTCTGCCCTTATAAAACCTCTCTCTATATCCGAATGTATCCTGCCTGCCGCCTTCTGCGCATTCATGCCCTTTTCTATGGTCCAGGCCTTGACCTCGTCTTCACCATAAGTCAAAAAAGATATCAGCCCGAGCAGATCATACGAAACACGGATAAGCTTATCAAGCGCAGGTTCATTAATGCCGAGGTCGTCAAGAAAAATCCGCGCCTCCCCGGGAGAAAGCTGGGCTATCTCCATCTCGATCTTCCCGCACATGCTCAACACCTTCGCCTGCCGCCCTTTGAAAATTGACTGAAGATCAGAGACCGTCTTCCCTGTTGTTTCTGAATTCACTTCCTGTTCATCAACATTCAGCACAATGACTTCAGGCTTTATAGACATAAACTGCAGATGGCGCATGGCTTTCATGTCCTCCTCAGAAAAATCCGCGCCCCTCAGCGGCTTCTCGGATTCCAATATCGCCTTGCATTTCAGCAAAAGCTTTTTCTCGATCTCATCAGGTTTCTTTCCCCTCTTCAGGCCCTGCTCCATCCTCTCCAGTCTTTTATCAACAAGTTCAAGATCGCCGAAGATCATCTCTAGCTCAATCGTCTCAGCATCTCTGAGCGGGTCAACAGTACCCATTGGATGGGACACTGATTCGTCCTGGAAACCCCTCGCAACATGGACAAGAGCGTCTGCATCTTTAATAAGGTCAAATACTTTCCTGTTCTGCTCCATGTCTCCCTTTGTTAGTCCGATATAATCAACATACTCAACCGTCGCATAGGTAGTCTTCTTCGGTTTGTATATCTCCGAAAGCCTGGTGACCCTACTGTCCGGCACCTTCACAACTCCTAGATGAGGTTCTGATATCACGGTCGCATAGATCGTCGTCTCCAAATTCATGCCCGTCAGGGCATTAAATATCGTTGTTTTTCCTGAATTCGCAAGTCCTGTAATGGCTATCTTCAATTTTTTCTCCTTCTTATTTATCGATATGTATTATACCCGATTATATGTCACTAAAACACACAAGACCATAGTAACAGTTTAGTCTTTTTTAGATGAACGAAGTGAGGCCAATAGACAACAGAGATTTCACGCATTCCGGCATCACGCAAACCTGAATCAATTACGCATTATTGTATTCTCAGTCGGGTATCTTATCAACTTGAATTGTTACGTAGGGCAGCCTTCGCCGTGGCGGCAATCAGCGGTATGGAGAATGTGCAGGAATTCCCGTGGATGGATACTCTGTCTTCTGGCCGTTTGGACCAGCGTGGGAATAATACTGAGCAGGACATATAGCGCGTGAGTATTATGAAATTCCGAGGGTGGGGTCGAATGTTTCAGTGAGGGATTACGGTGTCATTGATGATTTCTATCCATAATCGTTAGTCAATCTCTCCTACCAAAGGTGAAGAGTAGTAGACGCAGGTCGGTCGAGTTGAACTGCACCCCTGAGTTTGGACAGTTAACTTAGATGAATCAGACAGGGGTTTCCTGATTCTGAGTTTTAAGCAATGCCTCATATTCTGTTGGTGGTCGGTAACCAAGAGAGGCATGCAG
>Ga0074045_10006467_pt1 | contig 10062 bp, 5 predicted proteins | sample BogForMeECP23OM2_FD_94442 | JGI IMG/M metagenome (GOLD analysis project Ga0074045, IMG submission 94442) | Bog forest soil microbial communities from Calvert Island, British Columbia, Canada - Bog Forest MetaG ECP23OM2 | ecosystem: Environmental > Terrestrial > Soil > Wetlands ... | reverse complement strand
GACGACACGGGGATCGTTCAGGATGCCGTCGACCGGGCCGGAGCCGATCAGCAGTGTCTGAAACACACCTTCGGCAAAACCCGCGCGGTGCAGAATGTCTTCAATCTTAAGCGCACACTGGGGAACATTCGACGCATGCTTCAGCAGGCCCACATTCCCCGCCATTAACGCCGGCGCCACGAAGCGAAATACCTGCCAGAAGGGAAAGTTCCACGGCATGACGGCGAGGATAGGACCGAGCGGCAGATAGCGAATGAAACTGCGCGTCGCTCCAGTTTCCACAATTTCGTCGGCCAGAAATTTTTCGGCGTGCTCGGCATAGTAACGGCATCCGGTGGCGCACTTTAGCGCCTCGGCCACGGCGGCCTTCAGAGGCTTGCCCATTTCGAGCGTCATCAAATGGGCACACTCGTCTTTTTCCTTTTCCAAAATCTCAGCCGCCCGCATCATTTTCGTGGCGCGATCCGCGAAGGATGTCTGCCGATAAACGCGGAATGCGGCTGCGGCCCGTTGTAACTTCTGCTCAATTTGCGTTTCACTTATTGGTTCGAAACTCTTCAGGAGTTCGCCGGTCGCAGGATTGATGGTTGCTATCGCCATGCCTGATTCTTCCGCTTATTGGGTTCGATGAATGCCCGAGCCGTCCCTCGTACAGGCAGCAGCCTGGGGGTAGGCCACCGCATTTGTGGTCGGACCACAATACTACTTGACGGGTAGGCCGCGTCAAGGCTATATCTTCAAATCGCCCGATTTTTGATCGTGGACCGACAGCGTCGCGAAGTGTGCGGCCTAAATTCTTCCATCCTCTTAGAGGACGTGGAGGTTGTGAATGCATTCTCCGTTGAATGGCGTTCGTGTTCTGGGCGTCGTCTGCCTGATGTTCGCCGTCTCCGTTTCCCTTTCGTCGCAAACCACCAATGGACGAATCCTGGGAACCATCACCGATCAGTCCGGAGCCTCCGTGGCTGGAGCCACGGTAGTCATCACCGACACGCAGCGTGGAACCACGCGAACTGTCTCCTCCGATACTTCCGGAGACTACGCCGTCCCGGAACTGCAGCCCGGAGTTTACAAAGTTCGAGCCGAGGCCAAAGGGTTTAAGAGCGTCGAACGGCCCAATATTGGTCTGGAAGTCGCACAGGACGTGCGCGTCGACATCGCTCTTCCCACCGGACAAGTTTCAGAAACGATCGTTGTTACCGACGAAGTTGCCATGGTCAATACAACTTCGGCGACTTTGGGCGGCACGTTGAGCAATGCGGAGATTAATGATCTGCCCTTGAACGGCCGCAACTATGAGAACCTCCTCCAACTCCGTCCCGGTGTTATGCGATATCCCGGCGGCGGATTCTCGACCACGAGCACGAACGGGCTGCGCGCGGAAGATAATTCCTATTTTATTGAAGGCTTGTTCAACAGCGAGCCCTACTCCGGACAAGCCATCATTAACGGCGCCGGCATCGCTGGCGATTCAGCCACCATTCTGCCCATCGACTCGATCCAGGAATTTAACGTGGAAGAATTACCGCCCGCGGAATTTGGCTGGAAACCCGGGGCGGTCGTGAACGTCGCTTTGAAGTCCGGCACCAATCAGATTCACGGCACGGCATTCGCATTTGGACGCGACGGCGTGATGGACGCTCGCAACTTTTTCAACACCATACCCAACCCCAAGCTCCCAAGGACGCTGGAACAATACGGCGGCAGCGCGGGCGGGCCGATTATTAAAGATAAAGTATTTTTCTTCGCCGCCTATGAGAGCCAGATGTACGACGTCGGAAACTCTTTCGGCGGCGTCACCAGCCCGTCGATGCAGTCATTGCCTGTCGCGGGTAACTGTCTTTTCCTCACTACCGGCGACTGCCAAAACAGTATCCCCGACGTGATCGCAGACCTTGAGGCAGGGGGAGTTCCAGTTAGCCAGGCCAGCCTGAATATTGCTGGTTGTACGCTCGAAGGCACATGCAATGGAACCGGCTTTCCCACCAACAACACGCAAGGTATTGGCATTCCGAACGGATTTCCCAACGACGTTACGATCTACAATGTGATCGGAAAAGTGGATGCCAATCTCAACCAGAATCACCGCATCAGCGGGATGTATTTCTTCGGTAACAACACCGGAACGGTAGAAGACTTCCCCGAATTGCAATCAAAATGGCGATCTGACATTCACACGCGTGCCCAGGTGGCCGGCGGAAGCTGGGTGTGGACTCCCAGCCCGCGTTGGGTGAATGAAGCGCGCTTTGGCTATAACCGTCTGTACCAACCGACCCTGCCCGGCGATCTCAATACCCCTGCATCGAGTTATGGGCTCGACACCGGTGTGTCCGGGCCCAATACAGGAGGTTTGCCGCGCATTTCGTTTGGCGGTTATTTCACCGGACCCGGCGGTTTCAAATGGCCAAAGTTCCAGGGACCCGACTCCATCATCCAGATCATCGACCACGTTTCCTACACCGCCGGCAAGCATTCCCTGAAGTTCGGTGGCGAGTTGCATTACAACGACGTCACGAACGCTGCCTACGGCAATGCACGCGGTAGCATCACGTTCCTGGGCGGTATCCTGAATCCCGCTTCGACTCCGCTCGAGGATTTCTTCGCCGGCTATCCCTTCAAGGCATCCGTGACCGTAGGCAACCCGACTTTGCACCTGCATAACTGGGCCTATTCGGGTTTTGTTCAGGACGACTACCGCATGTCCCGGAAGCTGACGGTGAATTTCGGCCTGCGTTACGAGTTCAGCTCGGTTCCGCAGGAACAACATAATTTGCTCGGAAATTTTGTTCCGAATGTAGGAATGGTACAAGTGCAGACGGGACCCAACTCAATCAGCAGTCTCTATAAACCTGATCACACCAATTTCGCCCCGCGCGGAGGATTTGCTTGGGACGTATTTGGTACGGGACGAACCGTACTTCGCGGCGGTGCGGGACTGACTTACGAAACCGTGAACTGGCAATCGTTCATCGCCTTTAACAATGCCTTTGGCCCGGGCAGTGTGCCCACCGGCGCACCGATTGATGGCAGCGGCAACACTTCCGGCGGCACCATCACCACGGGCAACGTTTCCCTGCCCTTCGTCGCCTACCCCACGCCTGTGCAATGGGACACGGGCCCGCTCTACGGCAGCCCCAATGTCAACTGTAACAACAGCCCCTGTCCCATCATGACGGTGAACCGTAACCTCACCACGCCTTACGTCTGGAACTGGTCGTTCAGCATGCAGCACGCGATTACACCGAACGTTTCGCTGGAGGTCGCGTATGTCGGTAACCACGGTGGAAATTTAACGGGCATTCGAGATGTTAACCAACCGCCGGTCGGCTCGGGATGGCCTGCGGCGAATGTGGCTGCTTGTACGGCCGATGCGTTGGGAAAGGGCTTTTACGACACGGTGAATAACCTCGCATGCCAGGTGGCTCCCGAGATCGGGCCTTTCAACGGGAAGTTCCCCTATCTGAGCAACATCTTTCAAATGGCCAACGTCTACCGGTCCAATTACAACGGCCTGCAAGCGACGCTGACCACCAGAAATTTCCATGGCCTGAGCATGGTGGCAGGTTACACGTTTTCGCACTCGCTCGATGATGTGAGTGCGAACTGGGATTTCGGTTACGGCTCTGGACTCCCGCAGAGCGCTTATAACCCAGGCGCCGAGTATGCCAACAGCGATTTCGATGTCCGCAACCGCTTCACGCTTTCGGCCACCTACGCCGTCCCCGGCAAGAAGGGCTACTGGCAGTCCCTGGAGGGTTGGGAAATCAATTCCATTGTCACCCTGCAAAGTCCACAATTCTGGGGGCCGATGGATGAAGGAACGGATGCTGCCGGTATTGGTCCGCTACCCGTAAGTCCTCCCGCGAACACTCCCATCCGATGGAGCTTCTATGGGAACCCAAACGATTTCAAGCCGACGTCAACGGGGCTCCCATATTTCTCTGGAAACAACACCCCGACCAATCCGAGTGGCAATACAGCCTGCAATACAAAGGCTCTAGCTCTGGACGGAGGCAATCCGGGTGCGTCAACTGAGTCGCTGGCCTTCTTTGGTTGCTACGCCGAGGGCAACTCCATCATGATCCCACCGCCTCTGGGGCAATTCGGCAACATGGGCCGCAACAGCTTCCCCGACCTCGGTTTCAAAGACGTGGACTTCTCGGTGGCGAAGAACTGGCACGTTACCGAGCGCTTAAAGGCCCAGTTCCGAGCCGAGTTCTTTAACATTCTCAACCATCCCAACCTTGCCAATCCATACGGCGGACAGAACGGTTTCGGATTCAACGATCCTTCCGCTCGGCCGTTCGGATGCGCTTGCGCCACGCCCGACGTCGCTGCCGCCAATCCCGTCATAGGCTCGGGTGGCAGCCGCGCGGTTCAACTGGGACTGAAACTTATTTTCTGATCGACCAGTTTTCTGCATCGGGGCCGGATCTCCCTCCGGCCCCATCTTTTATTTTCCACTGGAAAGGAATCATCCCGTGTCAACACCGGTAGGGCGTAATCATCAACCCGCACGACTGACGATGTTGTTAGCCAGGTCATTGGCCATATCATCGGCCATGTCATCAGCCGTGATTCTGGCTTTAATCCTCTCGCTGAGCAGCCGCTCCTTCTCGCAGCAGCATGCCGAGCGCACCATCGACGAGATCAAGGCAGAAGCTATCCACCGCGCTGAAGTGGGTCAGTATCCGCTGATCGGCCTCGACCCCGGCAACGTCAAGGAAGCCTTCGTCTCCATCCATACTCGCGACAAAGACGAGTGGGCCGCGGGCTTCATGGGAGTGGCCGATCGCTACATGAACGAAGCCGAGGCGCTGGAGAAAACCGACCAGGCAAAGGCAAACGCCGACTACATCCGCGCATGGCGGCTTTATTCTTTCGGACGCTGGCCCATCCCCGCCTCCGCCGGCAAGCAACGCTCTTACGAAAAAGCAATCGAGGCGTTCCTGGCGCACGCGCGCTTCTGGGATCCGCCTTTAGAGATCGTGAGAATTCCCTTCGAAGGAAAAGAAATCATCGGCTACCTGCGCTTGCCGAAAAATGCGAACGGGCCGGTGCCACTCGTGCTGGCCGTGAATGGACTCGACAGTCGCAAGGAAGATTTATCGGAGAGCTTCAGCGCGATCCTGCCATTCGGCATCGGTTTTCTCGCCGTCGATGGCCCGGGCACTGGACAGAATCCAATTAAAGTCAGTGAAAATGCCGAGCGCATGCTCTCGCGCGTGCTCGATTACATTGCCACCCGGCCCGAGATCGACAAGAACAGAGTAGCCATGCACGGCGTGAGCTGGGGTGCGTATTGGGCAACGAAGATGGCCATCGTAGAGCACGCCCGCCTGCGCGGAGCCAGCGCCCAGTCACCGCCCACGGATCGGTTCTTTCAAAAAGATTTTCTGATGAATGATTTGATCGGCAACCGCGAATATCTCTTCGATCAGGTCCCCGCACTGATGGCGATTTTCGACAACGTGACAACCGTTGATGAAATGGCGGAAGTTTTGCCAAAGATGTCGCTCGTCAAACAAGGACTGCTCGGCAAGCCGATGGCGCCAATGCTCATTCTTGCCGGAGTGCATGACACTCAGGTGCCGATCGACGACATCTACCTGCTGCTCAACAAAGGCGATGTGCCGAAGACGGCATGGATCAATCCGCAGGGCGGGCATCTCGGACGGCAGGTTGGCGTTTGGCCTGATCCGCGCATCTTCAAAGAGGTAATCATACCCTGGCTGGTGCGCACGCTGGAACCGACTACGAATTAACAATAACAACGAAGAACTCAGGACCGACTACCGACGATGGAGACCCTTACACCCGCGCAGGGGCGTCCCGCAAATGCCGGGGCGGCATCCCGTAAGACACCCTTCTACCGCGAACTCTGGGTACAGGTGCTCGTGGCGATCGCCCTGGCCATAGTGCTCGGCTACGTGGATCCGGTTCGCGCGGTCGCCATGAAGCCGCTGGGCGACGCTTTCATCCGCGTGATTTCGATGATCATTACTCTGATCATCTTCTGCACCGTGGTCACGGGAATAGCCGGCATGGAGAACCTGCGAAAAGTCGGCCGCGTCGGTGGCATGGCGCTCATTTACTTCGAAGGTGTTTCCACCATTGCGCTGCTGATCGGGCTCCTGGTTGGCAATGTAGTACGCCCGGGCAGTGGCTTTAACGTAAACGTCGCCACCCTCGACGCCAAAGCGGTCGCTGATTATGCCGGCCAGGCAAAAGCGCAAAACGTCACCGAATTTCTGATGCACATCATTCCGACGACGGTATTCGACGCCTTCGCCAAGGGAGATATTCTCGAAGTAGTTTTCGTGGCTCTACTGTTCGGCTTTGCATTGTCGGCCACCGGAGCGCGAGCCAAACCGCTGGTCGAACTCATCGACTCCCTCACTCAGGTGGTATTCGAAGTGACCAAGGTCTTGATGAAATTCGCGCCGGTTGGAGCGTTCGGTGCAATGGCATACACGGTCGGAAAGTTTGGCCTCGCCTCCCTGGGTCCACTGGCTAAGCTGATAGGAACATTCTGGCTCACCTCGGTGCTCTTCGTTGTAATCGTACTCGGAGCTATCGCATGGGCCGCCAGCTTCAACATCTTTCGCTTTCTGGCATATATCAAGGAAGAGATCCTGCTAGTGCTCGCCGTAAGTTCGTCGGAAGTCGCGATCCCGATTTTGATGGCCAAGCTTGAGAGACTCGGCTGCTCCAAGTCACTGGTGGGATTGATCGTGCCCACCGGATTTACTTTCAACACCGATGGCACCAGTCTTTACATGACCATGGCCGCTCTATTCGTGGCGCAGGCCACCAACACTCATCTGACGCTGACCCAACAATTCACCATTCTCGCGGTAGCGGTTCTCACTTCCAAGGGCGCCAGCGGAGTGCAAGGAGCTTCTTTCATCGCGCTCGTGGCCACACTTTCCGTGATCCCAACCATTCCAGTTGCAGGTATGGCGCTGATTCTCGGAATTGACCGCTTCCTGAGCATGTTCAGAGCCTTGGTTAACATGATCGGAAACGGAGTGGCGACGCTGGTCCTGGCGCGCTGGGAAGGAGAATTGGACGGCGAGACTCTGAGGCAACGTTTAGCTCGACCGGCTTAGGTTGTGCGTCGTTACAGATCCGTGTACTCAGGAATATAGTCCTTGAAGATACCTGTGCCAACATACATAGTTCGTACCGGGACACGATCCGCGTTCTTACTCGTCCTGACCCACTCCCAAGCAGAACCAATCTCCGCGCTTGTGAAATAGCGTGTCTCGGCCTGAAGAACGGAGGCTCCAGCGAGGACGATAGCTACCACTTCTTCCCATTTGTCGGCGCCGACGACCGCCATTCGCGCGATGTGGTCGGTATACCTCTGAAGAAAGCGCATTTCATCCCAACGTGCCTTCCAATCCGCTCCCTCCATTTGTGAAAGATCCGCGAGTATCCCGATCGGCCGATTTTTCCGTTCCCTGATGAGGAATTCAATTTGCGGCTCAAATGCCTTGACTTCTTCGGCGGTAGCCTTGCCAACCACCCTGAAACCGATTGCCGCGCCCTGGCTCTCCTTAAGTCTCTCGATCATGGCCTCGCCTCCCCCTTTCTCCTGACACTTACTTCCAACGACATCTCGGATTCAGTCGCAGTCCGATCTTCTACACACTTCTCCCACGTAGCAGCAGGTCTTTGGCATTCTCGTTTCGACCGCCCGCTTCGCAATGCTCTTCTAATTATGCGGCATCATGCGGCCGTCTCTTCCGTGACGGTAAGGGGACAAGCAGGCGGGTGGTCGCACTCACACGCAATCTCTACATCCTTTGATCCCGCATCCTCGCACGACTGACCGCAATACGTTTGTTCTGCCGGTACCACGCAACGGCAGGGTATGTGGGCACAGGTTTTCGGCTCGTTGTTCGACATCCTTGACCTCCAAATTATCTGCCAATCATATAACCACCGAGCGCCCCGTTAACCTGTCAAAATGGACAGTCGTCCGCCTAAGAGCGTAGGGGTCCAGGATTGCCTAGCTTTTTCCCTGCTCCGGCTAAACGATGGCAAAGACCTTCAGCGATACTTGGGATCAAAAAAAGGCGGGAAGCTGCCTCTTCTGCCCGTGACAATCAACTCCGAGTCAAAGTGCCCGCGCTCGTTGACTCCAAACAGCCGGTGCCGGATCTGGCTTTCTTTCAAGAAAGGCCAGCGCATGAGCTTGCCCAGTCTTTGTTTGAGACCTGTACGGGGCGTGGCGGCTGCATGAAAGCGAATCTCATCGAAGCCGCAAATGTCCATCAGCGAGCCCAGATTCCCGCTGCTGAATCCGTACTCGTGCGCCAGGGTTACGTAGAACGATGAATTGGCGCAAGGCCCTTCCATGTTGGGTGTGCGCAGCATCAGCACGCCGCCCGGTTTCAGCGCCCGGTATAACGCATCGACAACCCAGAGCAACGAGTACTTGGGGATATGCTCAATCACGTGAGACATGTGGATAAAATCGTATGTCTCCGGTTTGTCGACAAGAAAGCCGCCGATATCGTTCTCGACTTCCGCCAAGGTGACGGCGTCGGGTGCCCACGCCTTTACATGTATCTTGTTGGCGATGCCAAAATCGGCGCCGGAAAGATTCTTGTACCCGAGCCGCAGACAAGCCGCCAGGAACCAGCCTGCGCCAAAACCAATATCGAGAATAGCGGCTTGTTTGTTACTGGGCAGAAGATCCCGCAATTCGTGCGCGGCCTGCACTACCCGGGGATCGTCCATTACCTCCGGCCAGGAACGAGAGCGCCGCTCGGCACGATGCCGTAAACTCATGCGGCGATAAACTTCAGCTACAAATGCGTGGGGATCCACTCGATTTTCAATCCAGGATTTTTGATCCTACCACACACGCAATTCGATCTGGGTGCGTTCAGTGCGATACTCCCGCAACTTCGCAGATTCAGAACCGCGATCGCGCCGCGCCGATCCCACTTGATGTCCTCGGCATTCCGCGCATTTCCCTCCGGTTTCTCAATACGCCGCAGCTTGACACATTAGAATGTCACCAGCCGCCCATGCGGTCGGTACCGCCGCACTACTGTACTGTGTAATCGTGGCGCTTGTAGTCGAACTAGCCGTTTGCTTCGTAATGAACACAGACGTGCTCTGCGTCGTCACGTCATCGCAATGCACTGCCCATCCGTTCGCTGCTGTCGGTAATCCGACGACTCCGCTTGAAGCCGTTCCACCCCTCCCGACGTTGATCGTAAAAACCGCAGTGCCGTTGTTGTGGACGACTGCTGCGTTTGTGCCGAACCCGGATGCGATCGTGGGTGACTCTGCCGAAATGATCAGGTGCGCAACGCTTATGCTCTGATCGAACTTTGCCGGAACATTGAACTCTTTGAGTGTTGACGTCAACCGTTCCAGCCATCCTGACCCGGTGCTACCAGTGTTGGCAATGTAGTTCGAAATTGCAACCGGAGAGCCAAAAGCGAGTGTGGCTGCGTTCAAGGTGGTTTGACTGTCGAGCCCAATCCACGTGTCACGCGCGTTCGCGGGCCGACGATAGGTTCCCGTTGCGAGTGTCAGCGCAGGGTTCGAATCGACCAAGGTGATGATTTGGCCATGACCAACGCCATTACCGTAGGGACTGGTCGAAAAGTTCAACCGTCCTGTCATGCCAGTTCCCGGTCCCGCATGAGGACCGCCATCGCCCAGGACTGTCGCCGTCTGGTTGAAGATTGCGTTCGTGCTTGCCAGACAGGAGGTATAAGCTCCAGGCCCAGCTACACCATAATATGAGCAGGATTTAGCAATTTGTGCCGGATTGTTCTGGAGTCCAATGCCGACCACCGGAGATTGCTCGCGGTCCACTTGAACACTAGTGTTGACTGTAACCAGCGCACCGGGCCAGAACGTAATCAGACCGGAGTACGTGCCCTGGTTGACCGTGTATGCCGAGGTCGTAGAGGAACCAGTGTCGGTGTGAGTACAGATCAAAGTACCGGAGCACGCGGTTGCCTGAGAAATTCCAACTGCAACGGAGCCGCACGTGCCGCCTGATCCGCCGGGACACCCGCCGTAGTACGG
>Ga0074045_10006466_pt1 | contig 10062 bp, 10 predicted proteins | sample BogForMeECP23OM2_FD_94442 | JGI IMG/M metagenome (GOLD analysis project Ga0074045, IMG submission 94442) | Bog forest soil microbial communities from Calvert Island, British Columbia, Canada - Bog Forest MetaG ECP23OM2 | ecosystem: Environmental > Terrestrial > Soil > Wetlands ... | reverse complement strand
GACGGGCTCGCGTTGCTTGTCGATGCTCCCGGCCGACCTCCTCAAGACCATCGTGGCCCGTGGCTTTCCGACTGCGCAGAAAGGACTGGCTTTCGGTTCGAAAGCAAGCATCTCTAGAGCGCTGAATGGCTGATCCGATGGCCCTGCGCCGCGTTTGCGAGGAGGCGATGCGGACGCTGCTCGCCCTGCCAGCCGGCACCCCATCGCTGCGGCTGCTCGCCGACGAGACCGCCAAAGTGCTGTCCGGCATGCTGCGCGTGCTCGACGGGCTCGCGTTGCTCGTCGATGCTCCCAATCAACTTCCTCCTGACCATCGCGGTTTCCGGCTAAGCGTATCCGATTGGCTGCCTGCTCTCGTCAATGCGGCGCGCGCGTTCGTCGCAATCGGCGCCGTCGAGTTTTTCTGGCTTGTCACCGCTTGGCCGAATGGCGCCTCGGCGGTGGTGTTCGTCGCAGTCGTGGTCCTGTTGCTTTCGCCAAAGGGCGATCTCGCCTACGGCGGCGCTATCGCGTTCGCGCTAGGCACAGTGGGCAGCGTCCTTTGCGCGGCAATCATCAAATTCGCCGCGCTGCCGGCCCTCGAAACATTCCCGGCCCTTTGCGCGGCGATCAGACTTTTCCTCATACCGGCCGGCTTTGCTTTGGCCCGGAGCCGGCAGCCTGCAGCGACGGCCGTGTTCACCGCCATGGCAATGAACTTTATGCCTCTCCTCGCGCCCACAAACGAGATGAGCTACGACACGGCTCAATTTTATAATACCGCGCTGTCTGTCGTTGTGGGGTGCAGTGTGGCGCCGCTCGCGTTTTGCCTGTTGCCGCCGCTGTCGCCGGCGCTGCGGGCTCGGCGCCTGCTCTCCCTTGCCTTGTGTGACCTCCGCCGCCTCGCGACCGCTCCCGAGCCGCCGACATCTGACGACTGGGATGGCCGAGTGCTCGGTCGGCTGACGGCATTGCCCGATCAAGCCGAGCCGTTGCAGCGGGCGCAATTGGTGGCGGCGCTGTCGGTCGGCGCCGACATCATCCAGCTTCGCCAGATGGCTCCAAGTCTTGGAGCGGCCGCGGAACTCGACGCCGCGCTCGAGGCCGTCGCGCTCGGAAACACCGCGATCGCAATTGCGGAGCTACGTCAACTCGATCGTCGCCTCGCCTCCAGTCCCGGCCCCGATCAGCATACACTCACCGCGCTTCGGGCGCGCGGTCGCATCGTAGCGATCTCTGAGGCGCTTGCCGAACATCGCTCGTATTTCGATGCAGGAGCGCCCGCATGAGCTTCACCGAAATCGACCTGTTTGGCGTCTACGTTGCGCCAAACTCGCTCACGATGGTCGTGGCCTGGCTCGTCACAATCGCGTTGCGCCGGGTCGCCAGCCGCTTCGGTCTGCTTCGATACGCCTGGCATCCCGCGCTGTTCGTGTTTGCCGTCTACATCATCGTTCTCTCGTTCTGGATCCTGATCGTCGCGCCGCGAGGCTCATTATGACCCTGACCGAAGTCACATCGAAGCGCGGCAGGACGGCCAATCATGGTGACGCCGCCGCCATGCAGCCCATGCCAGAATCTGGCGTGCCCGCCAGGCGTCGCATCCGAATGATTCCATTCCTGATCACCCTGGGGACGCTGGCCCTTGCTGCGGTACTCGGGTCGGCGGCATGGGGCGCATACATGGGAGCGCCGTGGACGCGGGACGCAACTGTGCGGGCCTACGTCGTGACCAAGGCGCCGGAAGTCGCGGGGCGCATCGTCGAGCTGCACGTCGCCGACAACGAATACGTTCGCAAGGGCGATCTGCTGATGGTCATCGACCCGACCAACTACACGATCGCCGTCAGTCAAGCCGAGGCGGCGGCGCAGCAGGCGCAGGCGAGCATCCAGAACATCGACGCGCAAATCGCTGTCCAGCAGGCGCAGATCAACGCCAACCAGGCACAGCTGGATCAGGCGCAGGCGGCGCTCGTGTTTGCACAGCAGCAGGCGGCGCGCTATCAGACTCTGGCGAAAGATGGGTTTGGCAGCGTTCAGAATGCGCAGCAATACACCTCCCAACTGCATCAGCAGGAGGCTGCGGTGGAGACTGCAGTGGAAGACCTCAACTTGGCGGAGCGGCAAGTCGCGTCGCTAAAGGCGCAGCGCGTGAGCGGCGAGGCGAATCTCGCGCAAGCCAACGCCCAGCTCCGCCAAGCGCAGGTGAATCTCGAGCGCACGCGCATTCTCTCGCCCGTCGACGGCTACGTGACAAACCTTCAGGCGCAGCTTGGCGACTACGTGAATGTCGGCGGAAACGCCATCTCGGTTGTCGACGCCAATTCCTTCTGGGTCGACGCGTATTTCGAGGAGACGAACCTCGCTCCCATCCGCGTGGGCGATCGGGCACAAATCAAGCTGATGGGCTACAGTCAGATCGTGCGCGGCCACGTCGATAGCATTGCTCGCGCGATCAATGTTTCAAATGCGCAGCCCAACAATCAGGGGGTCGCTACCGTCAACCCCATCTTCACCTGGGTTCGCTTGGCCCAGCGCATTCCGGTCCGCGTCCATATCGATGAGGCGCCGCCTGGGGTCGTTCTTGCGGCCGGAATGACCGCAACCGTTGAGATCGATGATCGAACTCGCGGGAGAAAAAGCGCATTACACGTTTCCGGACTCGGTCCTTTGTTGAGACGGCGACTTCTATAGAGGTTCGATAGTGGATTGCGGGAAGTCGAGAATCGTTAGGCGCCGCACAAGGTCCCTCCTCGGGGCGCCGCTCGTTTTTGCAGCGCCCCGAGGAAGGACGTTCGCGGAGCTCGAACCTGTTTCGGAGGTGACGTAATCGATGGTTTGCTACGCCTTCGATTTATCGGCGTTTCTGACGGTGGCTCGAACCTCCTCGAGAGCCGCCTTCATTCGGTCCTGAAGAATCTTTACCGCCTCCGTCGTCGACTCTCGGGTGGTCTGCGCGGAATCTTTTGCTCCTCGAACGGCAAGCTCAGAGAGCCTCTTCGCAAATTCCGTTTGTTTCGCCAGCGTCTCCTTTGGGTCGCCGAGTGGCTGATATCCGCGAACTAACGTTGTCGCCTCCCGCAGACCCGCCTCAAGCACCTCACGCTGCTTGCGCAGGACGGTTTGCGCGCCTCCTGCGGCGGCGACCGCCGATTCGTTCAATGCGTCGAGATTTTTGCGGTTCGCTTCGATCAGTTTCTCGACGTCGATCTGCGGTAGGCCGAGCTTGTCGCCAAAACCGCGAAGCATCTCCATATACGTCTGTCCGCTCTTCTCTGTTGTCATCGCAACGCCTCCTGTAGTTGCTCACCATGAAAGTCAATCAGCGACCTCTCAGCCGTCTCCGGCCAAGAAGCTTTCAATGCGCGGCGCGACGGACTCGGCCTGCGTGATGAGGAACAGATGCCCATCGTCGATGATTTCGAGACGGGCGTTCGGAATGAGACGGGAGAGTAGGTAGCCATTGGCGACTGGCACTAACGGGTCGTCACGCCCCATGAGGATCAGGGTCGGTTGCCGAACGCGGCGTAACCATGGAAGGCTGCTCCATCCAACGAGCGCCAGCAATTGGTACACGTAACCGAGCCGCGTTGCGGTCAACATCCCCGCGGCGTGTCGTCCGACGAGTGACGGATCCTTTCGGAAGGCGCCTCCATAAATCTCAGGAGCAACCTTCCGCATGTATCCTTTGTCCCAATACCGGCGAGGCGTCGCCATGCGCATCAGAGTCTCCGGGCGGCCGGGGATCATGAGCGGGCCAGGCGATGTCGCTGCGAGGACGAGCCGGCGGCAGACCTTCGGATATTTTTAGGCGAATTGTTGAGCCGGACCCCCGCCCCAGGAGACGCCCGCGATGTCAACCTCGCGATAGCCGAGCTCGGCGACGAGACGCGCGCCGAGTTGCGCGATACTGGATGGACGGTACGGCCTCTTGGGCAGCGGCGATCCGCCTATCCCCGGGATGTCGAAGATGATGGCGGTCGTATGCGCCAAGGCGAGGAGGAAGGGTTTCGTCAATTCCCAGTTCGCCCCGATTCCGTTGAACAGGAGCAGCGGAGGGCGGCCTTCATCGCCGCGCTTCACGGCCACCATGAGCGGCTGCTCGCCGACCGTCATCATCCGCGCCTCGATGACCGGCGCGTTGCGTGACTCGTCCCCTTGGGCGGCGAGGCTATCGCTCAAAGACATAACTCCCGGGAGCGGGCGCGAGGACCGGATGAGCATCATCGCCCAGCGACTTTGGCGCGTCGACGCTGGGGCCCGCGCGCGGGCGCAGCCAGTCGACCCAGTCGAGCCTCCAGCTTCCCTCACGCTGCTCCGCCTCGGACAGGAAGGCGTCCGGTCCGCCTGCCGTGGCGCTTCCAACGCGGAACGAGGCCTTGCGCGCGCCGGGCGGATTGATCAGGCTCTGGAGATGCCCGCTGTTGGACAGGATGAAGCGCGCATCATCGCCGAGGATGCGCGCGGTCTGGAAGACCGACTTCCATGGCGTGATGTGATCGGTGACTCCCCCGACCACAAAGGCGTCGACTCGGCCCTTCACCTTGTTCATGTCGACGGGCCGCTTGTTGAGGAAAAGCTTGCCTGCGTTGACGAAAGGGTTTGTCGCGTAGAGATCGAGGTAGTCACCGTGCAACCGGGCCGGTAGCCGGGTCGTGTCGGCGTTCCAGAAGAGAATGTCGAACGCGGGCGGCGCATTGCCGAGGAGATAGTTGTTCACCCAGTAATTCCAGATGAGGTCGTTGGGCCGCATCCAGGCGAACATACGGGCAAGATCCTGCCCATCCAGGACTCCGCGCAGTCGCGACGCCTCTTTTGCGGCGAGCATGGTCTCGGGGGTGATCAGCGAACCGAATGCGCTGTCGTCCGCCGTCTTTGTGTCGAGCAGGCAGACGGCGAGGACGAGGTTCTTGATCTTGTCCAGCCCGAGAGTCGACGCATAGGCGCAGGCCGTGATGCCGCCCGAGCAGGAGCCCATCATCGTGACGTCCTCGCTGCCGGAGATGCGACGGGCGGCGTCGACGGCTTCGTCGAGCGCCGCGACGTAGGTGTCCAAACCCCAGTCTCGATGCTGCACGGTCGGGTTGCGCCAGCTCACCGCGAAAATCTGAATCCCATTCTTGAGGAGGAACCGGATCAGGCTCTTCTCCGGCGAAAGGTCCAGAGCATAGAACTTGTTGATCTGAGGCGGCGTAATGACGAGGGGTCTCTTCGCGACAGCGGCCGTCGTCGGCTCATACTGAATCAGCTCAATCAGATCATTGCGGAAGACGACCCCGCCGGGCGTCGTCGCGAGATTCTCCCCGACTTTGAAGGCGGACATGTCGACCTGCGACGGCAGGCCGCCATTCTTTATCAGATCGTCCAGATAGTTGCTGAGCCCGCTCAAAAGGCTTTGGCCGCCGGTCTCGAGCAGCCGCCGCGCCGCAGCGGGGTTGGCGAGAAGACTGTTGGTCGGAGCCAGCGCATCGATGAGAATGGTCGCGAACAGATGCGCGCGTTCCTTCTCGACCTTCCCGAGACTCGTGCGATCGACAAAGCCGTCCAACGCTTCGCCCCAGGCGAGATAGGCTTTCAGGAGGCCGCGGTGCAGCGGGCTCGACTTCCACGTGGGATCGGCAAACCGTTTGTCTGCGGGGGCCGGCGACCGTTCCGACGCGCCGCGAAGGATGTCGCCAAGTTCTCCCACAAACGCGAGCCACTGATCGGCGGCGACCTGAGGCTCTTTGATCATCGCCTTGAAGAAGATGCCGGCGCTCTCGACGAGATCGCTGCGCCGGAAACCGACGATTGGATTGAGCGCGAGCGTGTGGCGCGCTGCCTGCTCGGACGCCTCATCGGTCGAACGGGTCCCTGTCTGGCGGTCGCCTCATGGCAGTCTGCTCCGGGCCGCGGGGATGAGAAACGCCAGCGTGTCCGCGATCAGGGCTGGCTTGTCCGAGCCTTCGATTTCCAGGGTGTTCCTCGTCTTCATGACAGCCTGTCCGTTCTCTTTAGGCTCGACGTCTATGAGAACGACGCGCAGGCGGACGCGCGCGCCCGCCGGGACCGCGGACAGAAAGCGCGCCTTGTCCACCCCGTAGTTCAAGCCGGCGGCTACATCCTTCGGAATGACGCCGATCTGCATCGCCAGCGGCGCGACCATCGCGAGGGTCAGATAGCCGTGCGCGACCGGGCCGCCATAGGGGCTCTCGCGCTTCGCCCGTTCGACGTCGATGTGGATCCATTGACGGTCGCCCGTGCATGAGGCGAAATCGTCAATGCGAGACTGGTCGAGTGTCACCCATTCCGAAACGCCGAGTTCCATGCCGATGCGCGCGCTCAGATTGGAAAGCGTCAAGTCGCTCACCTTGGTCTCCGTCCGAGTCAGTGCCGATACGCTGCTCACATGTCGCCGAACCGTTCGCGAAGGACCTTCTTGTCGATCTTGCCCACGCTCGTTCTTGGGATGACCTCGATGAACAAGATCTTCTCCGGAATCCCGTATTTCGAAATGACGCCGCCGTCCGAGAAGACCTTGAGATGCGTCCGAATTTTGTGATCATCGATCGATTCCGCCGAGGCTTCGTCCCTGACGACGAGCGCCATTGGGCGCTCGCCCCATTTTTCGTCCTTGACACCGATGACGGCGGCCTCGGCGACGCCGGGACAATGCGCGATGAGATCCTCGATCTGCAGGGACGATACCCACTCGCCGCCCGTCTTGATGACGTCTTTGATCCGGTCTGTGATCCGCACATATCCGTCGGGGGACATGACCGCGACGTCGGACGTATGCAGGTAACCTCCTTCCCACAGATCTTCCGATGCAGAAGGATTGTTGAAATAGCCCTGCGTCAGCCAGGGCGCGCGAAGGACAATCTCCCCGGAGGTTTTGCCGTCGTGCGGGACGTCCGTCATACCGGGGTCGACGATGCGCAGATCGACTAAGGGCGCGGTCAATCCCGCCGAGGTGCGGATATCAACCTGCTGATCCGGATCACCATCGAGGTCGGCCGTGCGCACCTGGGCGATGGCGATGACCGGACCTGTCTCGGACATGCCGTACCCTGCAAAGATGTCGATGCCGGCTGCGAGGGCTTGCTTCGCAAGCGCCTTCGTCAGCGCCGATCCTCCGATGACCATCTTCAAACCGGCGAGATCGGTTTTCGCCGCCGATGCAGCGTTCAGCAGCATCTGGAGGATCGTCGGAACGCCGTGAGTAAACGTTACGCCCTCGGATTTGATCAACCTCACCAGAAGCGCGGGATCGTAGCGGCCAGGATAGACCTGCTTCACCCCCGCAAGCGTCGCCGCCCACGGAAATCCCCAGGCGTGGACATGGAACATCGGCGTAATCGGCATGTAGACGTCGTCGCGCGAGAAGCGGCCCTGCTTGCCGGCGATTCCGAGAAAAGCCAGCTCGGCGAGGGCATGCAGCATGAGCTGCCGGTGGCTGTAGTAGACCCCCTTGGGCAATCCGGTCGTGCCTGTCGTATAGAACGTCGTCGCCTGCGTGTTCTCGTCGAAATCCGGAAAGACGAAATCTGGAGACGCCGCCGCGAGAAGGGATTCATACTCTCCGATAAAGGCTAGGCCGGAAGCTTCTGGTGAGTTTCGGTCGGACATCACGATCAGACGCTTCACACCCGGCAGGTGCGGCTTCAACTCCTTCAGAAGCGCCGCGAAAACGTCATTCACCAGAAGCGTTGTCGCGCCCGCATGGTCGATCGTGTAGGCAATCTGCTCATTCGAAAGACGGACATTCACAGTCTGCAGCACCGCGCCCATCATCGGGATTGCGAAGAACGCCTCGAGAAACCGGTGGCTGTCCCAATCCATCACCCCGACGGTGTCGCCCCGCTGTACGCCGGCACCGGCAAGAGCCGAGGCAAGGCGGCCGACGCGGTCACGGATGTCGCCGTAGGAATAGCGCCTTAAGTCCCGATAGACGACCTCCTGGCCCCTCGCCTGCAGTAAGGGGGAAGTCCAGATGTGCTTGAGCAACAGAGGGTATGGATAGGCCGAGGGCGAGACCTGAATGAGCCGTTCTGACACCAACGTCCTCCCCTTTTTACGACGCGTTCCGCTTCCCTGTCGGGACGGTCACACGAAGGCGCTGAGACCCGTAATCGCCTTGCCGACGATCAGCGTATTCATTTCGCGCGTGCCCTCGTAGGAGTAGATGGCCTCCGCGTCGGCGACGAACCGTCCGATGTGGTTGTCCAACAGGATTCCGTTTCCTCCGAGCAGTTCCCGCGCATAGCCGACCGTTTCGCGGCACTTCACGGTGCAGAACGCCTTTGCCAGCGAAGCCTGAGCGTCCGTCATTTTCCCTTCGCTCTGCAACTGCCCGAGTCGCAACATGAGGCATTGGGACGCCGTGACGTTGCCGAGCATCCGCACGAGAAGATCCTGAACGAGCTGAAAGCCTCCGATCGGGCGCCCGAACTGCATTCGTTCCGTTGCGTAGCGCAACGCGTGTTCGTAGGCGCCACGACCGCAGCCGACGGCGAACCAGGCGACGCCGGCGCGAGTCATGCGAAGAACCTTCGCTACGTCCTTAAAACCGTCCGCCTTTTGAAGGCGATCGGACTCCGGTACTCGATAATCCTTAAGGGTGATGAGGCCGTTCTGGACGACGCGCAGCGCAATCTTGTTCTCGATCTTCCTGACCGAGAACCCGGGATTGTCGTTGCCGACGACGAACCCCTTTACTTCGCCCGACGTCTGATCGCGCGCCCAAATGACATTGATGTCGGCGAAGGTCGCATTCCCGATCCACTTCTTCTCGCCATTGAGGACCCAGGCGTCACCCTCGCGGCGGCAGGTCGTCATCATGCCGCCGGCTGTGGCCGAGCCGACGAGCGGCTCTGTCAGGCCGAATGAGCCGATCGTCTCGAAGCGCATCATCGGCGGCAGCCAACGCTGCTTCTGCTCCTCGTCTCCGCACAGGTAGATCGATCCGGCCGAGAGGCCGGTATGGACGCCCCAGAAGGTCGCGATCGAGGCGTCGACGCGCGCGATCTCCATGGAGACAAAGCCGTTGAGGAGCATGCTGCCGCCTGCAGCGCCGTATCCCTCGTATCCGACCCCGCCAATTCCGAGCGCGGCGATCTTCGGAACGATCTCGTGGGGAAACTTGTCGCGCGCCCAGTAGTCCTCGATCAGGGGAGCGACCTCCGACTCCATGAAGGCCCGCACGCGTTCGATCGGGGCGGAATCCCTGTCCGAAAGAAGTCCCGAGATTTTATAGAAGTCCCCATCGGGAGGCGGCGGCGCGTATAGGCGCCACGCGGAGTCAAGCCTTGCATGTTCAACGAACACCCTCCCTGACTTTGCCTGTCCAATCTCACCGTTGGACAATTGACCATGTTCACGTCAGATTTGGATTGACGCTTCCGTCTGACATCATATGCCATCATTGTGTCATTTCGTTCGCTCATTCCAAGGTTCGTAGCGGCCACAAGTGCGTGAAAAGCTGACCGAAGCACATGTCGGTGAGACTTACGGTTTGAACTGCAGCACAATGTTTGATGCGGGTCTTGTGATCGTCTTCCCTTTTGGCGCCCGGACCGCTGGCTCTCATCGTGACGCGCAGCCGAGAATAGGACCTGTCTCTCTGAGGGAGGGAAAGCCGAAATCGCAATGCAGAAGCCAGGCAAATTGGACCGCGTTTACACCGCGACCAAGCTCGCGGCGATCATCGACACTGTCGTCGCGGGAGGCGTCTCCGCGACTCACGCGCTCGCCGGAGTTGGAGTGTCCCCCGCGCAGCTCCTTTCGCCGGACACTCGCGTCTCGCTTCAACAGGTGCTGACTGCCTGAGGCAACGCCATTCGTTTGTCGCAAGACCGATCCTTGCCGTTTCGGGCTGGGGCCTCGATGCACGTATCTGCGTACGGCATGTATGGGTTTGCAATCCTCAGCAGCGCGGACTTTCGCAAGACTATGAGCTTTTGTGAACGGTACCATGTCCTCGCAGGGCTGTTCAACGCTCTCAACTGAGTCCCATATGCAACAGTTTTCAAGTTCTTGATGCGACAGGCGTAGCGGACGATTCCGCGGGGCGAAAAAGTCTGAATCTGTGTGAGGCGACCGAAT
>Ga0074045_10006465_pt1 | contig 10062 bp, 9 predicted proteins | sample BogForMeECP23OM2_FD_94442 | JGI IMG/M metagenome (GOLD analysis project Ga0074045, IMG submission 94442) | Bog forest soil microbial communities from Calvert Island, British Columbia, Canada - Bog Forest MetaG ECP23OM2 | ecosystem: Environmental > Terrestrial > Soil > Wetlands ... | reverse complement strand
TTGAGCGCGTGTTCGAGTTTGAGCGCGTTGACGTTGCCCATGCCGCACTCTAAAATACGCGCACCATGACAGCTTCGTCCCGGATTGGCGAGATGTTCGGACACTTCCGCGTACTCGAACAGATCGGCGCCGGCGGCATGGGCGAAGTGTTCCGCGCCTACGACGAGCGACTGGAGCGCGACGTTGCTCTGAAACTCGTGTCTTCGCGAAGGCTCGGCGATGAGTCCGCGCACAAGCGCTTTCGCCGAGAAGCCCTGGCTCTATCAAAGCTAAATCATCCCAACTTAGCCACGATTTACGACTTTGACTCGGAAGCAGGGGTGGATTTTCTGGTGATGGAGCTGATCCCTGGGACGAGTTTAAGTGAGATGCTGGGTGCCGGCCCGCTGCCGGAAAATGAAATCGTTTCCCTGGGATTGCAGATGGCGGATGGTTTGATAGCGGCGCACGCCCAAGGGGTAATACATCGCGACCTGAAGCCGGGCAACATACGGGTTACGCCCGATAACCGCGTGAAAATCCTGGATTTTGGCCTGGCGAAGTTCTTCGAGCTCGTAACCCCTACGGCCGCGACGGATTGCCTTACCGAGACCGCGGTACTGTGCGGCACGTTTCCGTATGCTTCGCCGGAACAGGTCATGAGTGAGCCGGTCGATGCACGTACCGATGTTTACGGCATGGGAACTGTACTTTACGAAATGGCCACCGGTCGTAGGGCGTTTCCGGCAATGCCAAGTTGGCAGCTTACCGACGAGATTTTGCACCGGGTTCCTGACCTGCCACGGGTACTGAATGGACGGCTCTCGACCGAACTGGAAAGTGCGATTTTGAAGTGTCTCGAAAAACGGCCGGATCGCCGCTACCAGTCTGCCCAAGAGCTGGCAGACGCCCTGAAGCAATTGGGATCGACCGATCGGTCAAGTATTTCCGGCACCAGCCCGGCGCGGCAGCGCCGCACAAGGAAGAAGCGCATTCGCTCTCTGGCGGTCTTGCCGCTGGTCAACGTTGGTGGCTCGGACGACGACTACTTCGCTGACGGCATGACAGAGGCGCTGATTGCCAACCTCGCGCAAATTGGAGCGCTGCGAGTCATCTCGCGGACATCTGTTATGCGCTACAAGGGCACCAATAAGTCCATTGCACAAATTGCGCGAGAGCTCGACGTGGACGGGGTGGTGGAAGGGTCGACGCTGCGCGATGGGTCTCAAGTGCGGATTACGGCGGAACTCATCCACGCGCCCAGCGATACGCATCTTTGGGCCAAGAGCTATGAGCGCGACTTCAATAACGTCCTCAAGCTGCAACGAAGGGTCGCACAGGCGATCGCAGACGAGATTCAGATCCGGTTGACGCCCAAGGAGCGGGAGCGGCTGGCCGGCGGCCAGGCTATCAAACCCGAGGCCTATGAGGCCTATCTGAAAGGTCGTTACTATTGGAACAAGCGAACGGGACCCGACATTCATCGGGCGGTTCAGTACTTTGAGCAGGCAGTCGCCATTGATCGAAACTACGCAGCAGCGTATGCGGGGCTGGCCGATGCGTACCACGTGCTCTGGGTTTACACAGGCGTGGCGCCGACGGACTTGTATCTGAAGGCGAAGTCATCGGCTTTGAAGGCGCTCGAGATCGATAGTTCCCTGGCCGAAGCGCGCACGTCCTTGGCCGCAATCAAGGCCGATGATGATTGGGACTTCGACGGCGCAGAGTCGGAATTTCGCAGGGCGATTGTGCTCAACCCCAATTACCCTACGGCGCACCAGTGGTTCGCGCAGATTCTGGCGTATGTCGGAAGATTCGAAGAAGCGATTGCCGAGGTTCAAATCGCACAGAAGCTCGACCCTCTTTCCCCTATTATTCACACCGTGAGCGGGGACACCTACCTTCGCGCAGGACAGTACGATCAGGCGATCGCACAGCTTAAGAAAGCAATCGAAGTCGACTCAGATTTCGCATTGGCGCACAACAAACTCCGCGATGCCTACGTCGGGAAGGGCATGTTCCAAGACGCCATCGTGGAAGGCTGGACGGCCGCCAGGCTATCGACTTCAAATCGTGAACAAGCGATGAAGTCAGCAGCGGAGCTGGAGGAAGCGTTCCAAAAGGCGGGCGAGGACGGCTATTGGCGGAAGCGGCTTGACATCGCCGTGGCAGGGCGCGAACGACCTAACATGGTCGGCTACGATGACTCTTGTTACTGCATTGCGTCCATTTGTGCCAGGATCGGCGAGAACGAAAAGGCCTTCGAGTGGCTGGAAAAAGCGGTTGAAGAGCGAGACGTCAGTGTCGTGTACTTCAGGACGGCTCCGGAGTTTCATGCTCTTCGTTCCGATCCGAGGGCTGACGAGTTAATCCGCCGGATCGGGTTGTAACTCCGGCTGTCGCCAGCGCTGGGAAACATCGGTGATGGATTTGTAGAACAACGTCAGCCGCCAGTCCATCTGAGGCTCACTTGGAATACTGATTGACAAGCCAGACTCCTTTTCCTACATTGAGGGTGCAGAGAAGCCTGCGCTCCACCTTACAAAAGGCGGTATGGGGACGCTAGGAGCGATTCTGTCGCTTCACTTCGAGGGAAAGGCGGAACAATCATGGTACTAGGACCACCACCTGGGAAGAAAAAACCGAAACCATCAAAACCATCACCCAAGAAACCCAAAAAGGGGAAAGCCCCCGCCAAGAAGAAGAAAAGATAGGCATCTGGCGCTTCCGGATATCCGTTGGTGAGGGACACCTGTGCGGCACGAGGCTGTCCCTTTTGTCCTCCGCGGGGCTAATCTCGAGTGCGGAATGCCGGCGGTATACGAATTCGGAAGCCCGGCTCACCACCCTCAACCGGCATCACGAGACGTCGCGCAAGCCACGTGAGAGATTTGCCGGTCGGAGTTCCCTCAATTGCCGCCAGGCTCCTGATCGATCGCGTTATGTAGTCATTTGCTACGGCCTGGCACACTTGCAGCGCGCCGGAATTCTTGATTCGGTTGGCTGCTTCCAGCAACACCATTCGTGAATTGTCGCTGCTTTTCAGAAACTCTTTAAGCCATCGCACATCGTTCTTCGCTCCGAGCTGGAGCGCCAGAATCACGGGCAGCCGCATCCTGCGCCCCTGTAGATCGGGGGCGAACGGCTTCCCGGTCGCCGCTCGAGGTTGCGCGATATCCACGATGTCGTCGGTAATGAATAGACCCATTCCATAGTGGTAGCCGAACGCCGCCAGGCTCTCGACGTGGGCCTTCGGTTTGTTTGCGAGAAGAGCGCCAGAGCGGGCCAGGTTCTGGAAGAAACAGCCCGCACCGAGTTCTATGACCCTGCGATATTCGCGCGTCGGCATGCGCAAGTTCGAAGTATTGACAATATCGAGGTGCTGCCCTACGTATAGGTCCTTGATGATCTTATGGAAGAGCTTCAGCACTAAGACCTGGTTGCGAAAGCCAGGGCGCTCAAGCTCGGAGCTGATACATTCCATGCCGATCGACTGCAGTAGCTCGGCGGCGATGATAGCGTGACTAATATCATATTTCTGATGGATCGCGGGTCGGTGATAGCGCTCGTCGGCAAAATCGAAGACATCATCGGTAATCAGAGTCGATGACTGCAGCAGGTGAACCGCTGCCGCCATCCTCCCGATTTTTCTTACGCCTGATTCGTCCTTGCAGTAGGAATATTGAAAGACGAATGGGTATTCCGAAGTGGTCTGTTTCGCAAGCGCGTAGCGCATGAGCTCTCGAAGATGCCCGTCCCTGGGACGAATGTGCTCCAAAACCAGTCGCTTTGAAATGCGATGAGCCTGCCGAAAAGTCCGGTAAAAAGCTCTGACGCATTCTTCCTCGCTGGAATTCTGATTTCTGTCCGTCAAGCGTTCCTTTCCTCGCGCAGCAAACGTCCTGGCGCCGTCGCGAGCATATTGACTACGCCATTGCCGTTCCAGTAGGGGGGCCGCAGTGGCCGATGCACGTGTAGTACTCGCCCACGCATGCTGGGGCCGCCAGCGCCCGAGCAAAGGCGGCAACACCCGTGGGAGTGTCATTGGAATCATAGCAACCGTACAGGTTACTCACCTGAATGACGTGGTCAACACGGTAGCCGGTCGCCACGGAACTGAGCTTGAGGTTAGCCTGCTCCAAAAGCTTCTGCATGCGGTTGGCCACACGGGTTTGACTTTGCCGCAACTCCGCCCGGTAGCGGGTCAGATCGCGCAAATCCTGGATAGGGGCCGGAAGCACGAAACTTCCCTTCAGTAGCCCGTGCTGCAACAGGTCCCCATATCGCGTGATTTACGTCGATGCCTGTGGATCGCTGTTTACGCCGATAAGTCACACCCGATGCGCCGTGCTCCGTAACATCCTGTTTGGCCGTTGGACGGGGATTCGCCAGCAGGCTCCAGGTCGAGGTGCGGCCCGTCACCTAGTGCCCCACTTTCGCGCTATCCCATGGTTTTCTCAACATCTTTACTGGTCTTAACTTGACTTATGACAAATCGGAACTACTCTTGCAATAATCTCTCGGACTGCGATCCTTGCTGCGTTGGTGCAGCCAAACTTTTCAGCACTGCACTAGCCCCTTTCGTTGACATTCAACTTTGGCCATGAGTTTCCCAAGGATTTGGGAAACATACGCTACTGTCATTTCGGCGCGGGAGGCAAAGCCGTGGTAATTCGTGCGACCTGACCCGTTTTGGGTGAACGCTAGTTACCACACTCCTTTCCCCGTCCTTCGGCCGCGGGGGATGATCGCTCTCCTATGCCGATCGCGGCCCGTCTCATAATAGACCTTTAGTGCGAGTGACAGGAATTGTTTCTGATGAACGCGGCCCTCGCAACAAGTGGAGCCTAAGATGTATACGCCTCCTAGAGTTTCCGCCGCCACCCGAAATCACGTTTTGTGCGCGTTACCGCTCACCGAGCTTGAATGTTTGCTGTTTCATTTGCAGCCGGTAACGTTCTCGCTGGGTCAGGTACTTTACGAACCGGGCCAACGCATCGATTATTGTTACTTTCCAATCGACTCTGTTATTTCGCTGCTTTATACCATGCAAGACGGCACGACTGCGGAAATGGGTCTGGTGGGAAACGAAGGGGTCCTCGGTGTCGCCCTCTTCTTGGGAGCTGACTCAACCTGCAGCCGAGCTCTTGTTCCAATAGCTGGGGATGCGCTGCGGTTGCCGGCAAAGCTGTTGCAGGAAGAATTCGCTCGGGCCGGGGAGCTGCAACGCTTGCTTCTAAGGTACGCACTAACACTCATCACCCAAGTTTCACAAACCGCCGTGTGTAACCGGTTGCATTCCGTAGAACAGCGGCTTTGTCGTTGGCTGCTTCTGTGTCACGACCGGAAGAATCGTTCTGATCTGTTCATGACGCAGGAACTCATTGCCAACATGCTCGGAGGCCGCCGCGAAAGCGTGACCGTGGCCGCGGGACATTTGCAAGACGCCGGGCTGATCCATTACTGCCGTGGTCATATCACGATAGTGGATCGCGCCGGACTCGAGGCCGCCGCCTGTGAATGCTACCGCATCGTGGAAGACGAATACGACCGCCTCTTCGACAGGAAGCGGAGATCCGAATCTAGCAAGCCCGAGGTAGCTTTCGAAGAAGCCGGCTGAGGAGGGCTCTTACTTGGTTAAAATTGTCCGGCCGGGTCAGGTAGATATTGTTACCCACTGCCACTTCTGCGCCTTCATCCAGGCTCGTCGCGCATAAAACCACAACTGGAACTTTCTCCTCCAGTCCAGCACGCTCGCGCAATCTCTTCGCAATTGCAACCGCGAGCGGCGGGTTAAGGCCCAAGCTGACGAGCATTAAGTCAGGACGCTGTAGGCCGGCCTTCACGACCGCTTCTTCCTCATCCCTGGCCGTGCTCACCCGGTAGCCGCTGGATGTGAGCAATCTCTCCATCCCATGACGCGTCTCTTCCACATCCTCAACTATAAGGATGACAAAACTACGCTCTGGATTGGATGTCACAGCCTGTCCTGCTAGCGAATACATGTTTACTTAACAAAGCGACCTTATGGTTGTCTGTGCGCTCGACTACAAAGCTCTAACCTGATGTACGCCATTCGATACTTAAGCCATCGCGTTAACAAGTCATTAGTTCATGGCGCGTTAGTGCTAACTTCAACGAACCCTTCACTACACGCTGGCAAATAGTGACGAATTCCAGTGCTATGTGCGCTAGCGCACCGACGCCGACAGCCTTTGCCATCATGCTGCTTTGGAAGAACGCACCACGACTTTTCTCGTTTGCGAACCACGCGAACGCTCGCGGCCAGGTTCGCCCGGTTGGAGGATGGAATGGGATTAGCAACTCTAAATGTCTGGATTCACGACGAACTCGATCCTTGCACGATTAATGACGGATTTTGGTATGTAACAGTAACGCATTGCAATGGCAAGGTCCTGGAGTGGTGTGGTCAAACCTACCGAGGTGAGGACGCGAAGTGCGGCCACGCGGAGTTTACGCTGCCGCCAGGGTGCTACTTTGTCAGCGGATTTCAGAAGATTTTGATCCCGAATAAGCCTGTCCCCTTCATATGGTTCAACTTTACCGAGCGTGCCTTCGTCGTCGTCAACTGTGACGAGCTTGCGTGCGTGCATTTGATCGCCCCCACCATTTGGCGGTGGTTCTGGAATGCCGGAAGGGCCGCCCGGTATCTTGCGGCATCCGGAAAACTTCCGGCGGACAAGGTTGACCGGTTCATGGCCGCGAGCGATGACCTCCTCAAAGACATTCCGCAGACTGGCGGCGATTCCGCTCACGGGAGGTTGGTGGAACAGTTGACGGAATATTTTCAAAAGAATCCACCTAAGTGATGGATCGGTCACTTTGATGCAATGATCGCCTCAGAGCGGCATATCGCAACTTCTTCCAGCAGAAAGGAATATACCCATGCAACCCAAAGATCAGAAAGAAACTCTCAGCCAGGGAACCCTGAAAGGCTCGTTCATCATCCAAGGGAAGGTCCAGTTAGAGTCGGCTGATACCAGCGCATGGGATATCAAGCTGAAGGCATACGCTTTCTCTCCCGTCGGTGAGGCACTGGGGAGCGCTGACGTGGATGTCAAGGGAGCGTTCAGTCTCACCGTCAACCGCAAGGAAATTGCCGGTTCCATTCAGTTGGTTGTAGGACCCGAGGACGATGCGAACGCAGCCTTGTCCTCTTTTTCCTCTTACACACAGTCGGTAGCGGTTCAGGATTGGAAGGGAGAGGCGGGCAAATACACGTTCAACCCGGAGATCAGGATACATCCTCCAATTTGGCGGTGTTGGGAGCGTATCCGGGTGTGCGTCAGCGGCCAGATTCGAAAACTGGTGAGGGAGGGACGCTTTCACCGTCATTGTCCTGTACCCTTCGTCAAGGTTGAGGTCTACGATGTGGACCGCGAGTGGTGCTGGCCCTGGCCGTGGTTCTTGTCGGTCTTCGAGCAGCAGCCGAATCTGCAAGTTGCCCGATTGCCAAATCTGATTGCACAGTTGCCACCTCATCCCATCGGCCCAGACCCCGGCCCAGAATTCACTCAGGCGAGTTCGGCTGTGGCGAGCCCGGGAGCGGCCGTAGCGTTTAATCCCCAGCCCGATCCACCTGGAGTGGCTGCGCCGTCCGATTTCAATGTAGCGGCGTCTGCCAGCTTCTCTAATGTGCAGACTGAATCATTGGTGCAGAGCCGGGCGACCCTCACATCAAGGATTCCATTCTGGGAGCTGTATCCGCGCTGCTTCTACAGCACACAACTGGTGTGTACCGCTACCACAGATTGCAATGGTGACTTCAAATGCTGTTTTCCATGGTGGGTGTGTCACTACCGTCGTGGCCGCTTCCGTTGGGACCCGAGGCCGGACATCATTATTAAGGTGACGCAGATCATCGACGGAGTGTCGACGGTGATTTACATGGACCCGTTCTCGCACATTCGCTGGAACGTCACCAACACCTATATCAACCTGGTCCTCGACGATGCCGATGTGGTTTGCGGACCTGGGTGCAATCCCCCGCCTGCGGGCCCAGTCATCTTCTACACGGATATCGGTGACGACTTCGTCTATGACATAGAACAAACGAACGGAACCTATCAGGATGCCACCTGGGCCAACGTAGCGTATGGCGCTTCTCTCGATATCAGGGCTAGCATCGGCACAGGACTCAGCTCGGGGCCCAATCCCTTCTACTACCAGGTGTCCTTCAGCAAGGGCGGTGCTGCCTTCAAGCTTTTCAATGGACCGCTCTCTGACACCCGGGTGGACAAGACGACCCTGATGAGCCAGTCTTATGCTTTAGGACCTCAGGTGGTCAACGCCGTGCCGAGCCTCTACGAGATCCGTGACACCCAGAACTACTACTGGTACCACCCAGATCTGGTAGCGCAATGGGATACGACAGTGACAGAGCCTGATCACGACCAGTACGTTGTGCGAATCGTGGTCTTCGACCACAATGGAGTAGCGCAGACATCCGCCACGGTCGATTACCTAGACGGCACGGTACCTCCGCCGGGACCCCTGCCTCCGATGCCGGACCATATTGACCTGGTGCTGGCGATCGATAACGATAACGCGGTTCTGAGCCTGAATGTCCCGGCGGCAACTAATCTCTGCGGTGTTGTTCCTTTTACATCCACACCGTTCAACATTGACACCAGCGTAACCCAACCCAATGGACGGCTGTTCGAGTGGGCCCTCTATTACGAGCAAGGTCTGATCGGGGTTCAGAATTTGCTGGCCTACGAATACAACTACCACGGGCTTTCACCGCTGCCTCGCAACGCCAGCACCAGTTCCGCCCCGTTCACTACGGGACTGACTACAACTTGTGCATTCTCGCTGATCCTGGATGCATGGCCGTTGATTCGGAACGGGTACGGGTTAGTTTACTTCGCCCAACTGATCAAGGCCGTCGCTGTCGAAAAGTGCGATTGCATAGAGGTTTTATCCAGGAGCGTAGAGCCGATTCCGAAATGAACGAACTCGGCTTCTGGCCTCGGTCCGTCCTGGCCGTCCTCGCAACCTGGCGGGTAACACACCTGCTGGCGGGCGAGGACGGCCCGGCCGACATCATCGTTCGATTTCGTGCGTTGCTGGGCCAGAGCATGGTCGGCAGGCTGATGGACTGCTTCAACTGCCTCAGCCTGTGGGTCGCGGCTCTGGCCGCTTTTTATGTTTCACTAAGGCCTCTGGAGTGGTTATTCTGCTGGCTGGCACTTTCCGGTGGCGCCTGCCTGCTCGAACGGATCGGACAAGAGCCGGTCGTGATTCAACCCGTGTCGCAGCCGGCAGAAGGAGACATCGACGATGTGTTGCGGCCAGAAACGCTCGGAGCTGCGCAACAGCCAGGTTCAGAGGACAGCACGGAGCATCCCCCAACTCAACTCCGGCAATAGCCCGGCTAACCCTGTCCGGGCCCAGCCTGCGGTAACGCGGACAGCTCCGGGATACCCGCTAGCCATCCCGCAGACTCGAAGTGTCCGGCCTCAGGCTCCGGCCCCGGTTTCCATGCCGCAGTCTTCGATCAGCGTGCGATATCTGGAGGCGTCGCCGATCCGAGTGTGCGGACTCATCAGCGGCAAGATGTACGATTTCTCGGGACCGGCCCCTGTTCAGCAAGTCGATGTCAGAGATGCGTCATCCCTGTTGGGCACACGTTTCTTTCGTCGTGCGTGATGATCGAAAACGGATTCCCTAGTAAAGGACAAATCAAGTAGCCTAGCTTAACATTTCGGATTCGAGTCCCAACACGATAACTCCCTGTAGGTCGGCACACCGGGTAGTATCCACCAACCGGCACGTGGAGATCGCTCCCGGTAAGTCGGCCAGGCAAACCGAACCCAGTTGCGAGTGATTTTGCCCAAGAATGAGTGTCGTGAAGAGCGTTTGTCGCTACTAATTCAAGAAAGTAAGTTGATTACTACCGGATTGCTCGTCACTCGGTACCTAGGCTTTGTGCTCTGTTGTGGATTGTGGTGGCAAAATCTAGCTGAAAATCCCTCGCCCTGTTTAGAAGTGATGATCAGAAGCAGTGGGTTGGCCTGATCAGCCCGCTTCTGCGCCTCGTGCAATTAGAACTGATATGCT
>Ga0074045_10006464_pt1 | contig 10063 bp, 7 predicted proteins | sample BogForMeECP23OM2_FD_94442 | JGI IMG/M metagenome (GOLD analysis project Ga0074045, IMG submission 94442) | Bog forest soil microbial communities from Calvert Island, British Columbia, Canada - Bog Forest MetaG ECP23OM2 | ecosystem: Environmental > Terrestrial > Soil > Wetlands ... | reverse complement strand
TCTTCGTAGAGAACATCGAGTGGAATCGCTTCGGCTTCGGCGCGCAACGCCGGGCGCGGCTGCAGCACGACCTCGATGGTGTCGCCCGTGCGGACCTTGTGCGAATCCTTCGCCGTCTTTCCGTTCAGCAGGACCAGCCCGCCCGCGATGAGTTCTTGCACACGCGTGCGTGAAAGTTCCGGGCTATGGTTGGCCACGACGCGATCCAGGCGCAGGCCGGCGTCCGCATCCGCAATTGTGATTTCCAGATGCTGAGGTTCGCTCACAGGGAGAGTCTATCGCAGGATGCTGCCGGAACACCCATCCCAACGCGCCCGCCAGCGGCGCAGCGGCAAAGCCATCGCAGAAATCGAAGCAAGCAAGTGAAGTGAGGTAAAGGAGGTATAGGAAATAAAGGAAGTAAAGGATTAGAACCCCGCGGCCATGCTTTTCTTTGCTTTACTTCCTTTACCTCCTTTGCTTCCTTTACTTCCGCTCCATGAATGCGTGAGCACGTTGCCCAACGAAAAATATCTCAAGCACTATCAACACTGCGCCAACCGTGACGGCCGAATCGGCCACATTGAAAGCCGGCCAGGGATGAAAGATGCGCAGGGGAATGAATCGCAACCAAACTTCCAGAAAATCGGTGACGGCGCCATGGAGAATACGGTCCGTAACGTTGCCGGTGGCGCCGCCGAGGAGCAGCGCGAGACCCGCCGTTTGCAGAACTCCAGCGCTGCGGCTGGCCACCAGCAGCCACGCGATGAACCCGATGATGATCAGCGTCCCGGCAATCAACAGAGCGCGGACCATTGTGGGTGAATACCCCGCCAAAAAACTGAAGGCCATGCCGGGATTGCTTGCGTGCACCAGGTACACGGAACTCGCAAAGACCGGATGCGGAAAATAATCTTCCGGGCGGGATTCGATCCACGCTTTGGTGGCGCGATCCAGGAAGACAATGCCCAGCGTGAGCCAGAGCCAGCGGAGACGGCGGGGGATGATCATGAGGTACAGGAAGCGAATGAGATAAAGGAGGTTAAGGAAAAAGACCGCAAGACCATGCGCGCTTCTCCTGCATTTCCTTTATTTCCTTTGCCTCACTTGCCTCCTTTACTTCCTCTCATTTCACATTCTCAATTTCAGCAATCGCCTCGCTGCAGCGCTCGCAGATCGTGGGATAGCGAGTGTTCTCTCCCACGTGCGTGGAATAGTTCCAGCAGCGCTCGCACTTCTTGCCGTCAGCGCGCTGCACCGTCACCTCGAGGCCCGTCACGGCTTCCGTACGAAATTCGCCAGTTCCCGCGTTGATGAAATCCACCTGAGAAACAATGAAGAGGGCGGGCAGCACCGGCAAATAGTGTTTGAGCTTGGCCTTAAGCTCGAGGTCGGCATTGAGAAGAACCTTCGCCTCAAGCCCGGAGTTGATGAGCTTCTTTTCGTTACGTGCGGTTTCCAGAGCCTTCAGGACTTCGCCGCGGATTCTCCCCAGCAATTCCCAGGCGCTGACCTTGTCGGCGGGAATGCCGCTCCGCAGATCCGCTTCCAGGGGAAACAGTGCGACGTGGACGCTCTCGGGTTCGCCCGCGGCTTTTGGCAAATACTTCCAGAGTTCCTCCGCGGTGAAAACGAGGATGGGGGCCGCAAGGCGCAGCAGCGCGCTGGTGATCTTCCACACCGCCGTTTGCGCGGAGCGGCGTGACTTGCTGTTGGGTGATTTGGTGTAGAGACGATCCTTCAGCACGTCGTAATAAAAGGCGCTGAGATCCACCACGCAATAGTCGTGTATGGCGTGATACACGCGGTGAAATTCATACGCGGCGTACCATTCGCGGCAGCGCTTGACGAGGTCGGCGGTGCGCTCAAGCATCCAGCGATCCATCTCCTCGAGTTGCTCGTTGGCCAGGGCATCGCGCGAGGGATTGAAATCACTCAAATTACCGAGGGCAAAGCGGAAGGTGTTGCGGATTTTGCGATAGGCTTCGCTGAGCTGCGTCATCACCCGCTCGCTCATCTTCACGTCCGCCTGGTATTCCTGGGAAGCCACCCACAAGCGCAGCAGATCCGCGCCCCACTTGTCGCAAATCTCGGTGGGCAACACGACATTGCCCAGGGACTTCGACATCGGCCGGCCCTGTTCGTCCAGTGTCCAACCGTGCGTGACCACGCAGCGATAAGGCGCCTTGTCCCGGATGCCGACCGCGATGAGCAGCGAGCTGTGGAACCACCCGCGATACTGGTCCGGGCCTTCCAGATAGACATCCGCGGGCCACTCCTTGCCGTGCAGAACGGCGAGGTGCGAGGATCCGGAATCGAACCACACGTCCAGAATGTCGTGCTCCTTGCGCCAATGGGAAGCCCCGCACGAGCATTTTGTGCCGGGCGGCAGCAGTTCTTCGGCGGAATGCGTGTACCACGCGTCCGCGCCTTCCTTTTCGAACCACTTCACCACATTGCGCAACGCGGCGAAATCTCCGAGCTGCGTTCCGCAGGCATCGCAGAAAAAGACGATGATCGGTACGCCCCAGAAACGCTGGCGGGAAACGCACCAGTCCGGGCGGTTTTCGATCATCTCGTAGATGCGCTCTTCGCCCCAGCCGGGAATCCACTTCACATTGTGAATTTCCCCCAGCGCCTTCTGGCGCAACGATTTCTGAGCCCCGCAAGCAACCTGATCCAGCTTAACGAACCACTGCTCCGTGGCCCGGAAAATCACCGGGTTGTGGCACCGCCAGCAGTGCGGATAGCTGTGCTTGTAGTCCGTGACCGAAAGCAGCGCGCCGTGCGAGCGCAGCAGCTCCACGATGATGGGATTTGCCGTGAAGACGTCTTTGCCTTTGTATTCCGGCAAGCCCTCCAGATAGACGCCATCGTCGTCCAGCGGCGCGTAAGTTTCCAGGCCGTATTTCTGCCCGGTGAGAAAGTCTTCGGCGCCGTGGCCGGGAGCGGTGTGCACGATTCCCGTGCCCTGATCGAGTTCGACGTAATCGGCCAACACAGCTGGCTCGATTCTGTCGAGGAACGGATGGTGGAAGCACAGGAGGGCATTCTCTGCGAGAAATCGGCCGCTGTACGCTCCCAAGACACGTCCTGATTCCGTGTAGCGGCAGTCCGCAGCAACTTCGCGACGACGCTCCTGCGCGACAATATAGACGTCACCCTCGACAACCTCGATCGCTGCATACTGAAAATCCGGTTGGAAGGCGAGGGCCATACTGGCGGGAATCGTCCATGGCGTCGTAGTCCAGATGATGGCGTAAACACTCTTGCCTTTAAACTCGGAGGGAACCTTGTCCGCGTTCGCGCCGTCCTGCACAAGTTTGTACCGCACGTAAATCGAGGGACTCGTGTGGTCTTCGTACTCCACTTCCGCTTCCGCCAGCGCCGTATTGTCGTGGATGCACCAGTAGACCGGCTTGCGTCCGCGGTACACGTATCCCTTTTCCATGAAATCCAGGAAAGCACCGGCAATGGTGGCTTCGTACGGATGACTCATGGTGAGGTAGGGATCGTTCCAGCGGCCGAAGACACCCAGACGTTTGAAATCGCGCTTGTGCTGCTCGACATAGCGAGTGGCATATTCGCGGCAGCGCCGGCGGAACTCCGCCGGAGAGACCTTGCCTTTCCCGCCGAGTTCCTTTTCCACCTGCGTCTCGATCGGGAGGCCGTGGCAATCCCAGCCCGGCACATACGGCGCGTAGTGGCCCGCCATGCTCTTGGATTTGACGATCAAGTCCTTCAGCGTTTTATTCAGCCCGGTGCCGAGGTGAATGGTTCCCGTGGGATACGGCGGGCCATCATGAAGAACGAACAGAGGCTTGCCCTGGCGGGCTTCCAAGATGCGCTCATAGAGGTGGGACTCTTCCCAGGCGGCGAGCTGCTTCGGCTCGTTCTGCGGAAGGCTTGCCTTCATGGGAAAATCCGTCTTGGGCAGGTTGAGGGTTTTCTTGAGTTCCAATGGTTCAGCCATGGATATGGTGTGCCGATGTCCCTTCTACGCCGCCCGGTTGCGGGTGACCTGAAACGGTCAAAAGCCCTCGTTGCACGGCGGGAAACTTCGGAAAGCAGTGTAACAACGTATGTTACAATGAAACCCAGCAGGTGTCAGCCGTCGGGGGTCGCGCAACCTTTCCTGGCCAGCGCGAATCATAACGGCTGTGCAACTATTTAAGGTAGGCTTACGTCTACCCAAGTTGAGGGAATAAAAGGTGCCAGGTTTTATCAACCTCCTTCCAGATGAGCTAAGCAAGCCAAAGCGCACCGGGCCGGAAGAAGTCGTCCCTGTGCCCAACGCCGCGCTGCCGGAATTTGGCATACCTGCCAATCTGATGCCAGACAATTTCTGGTCCAACCTCAGACAGTTTCTCCTGGAACCTCCCGTGAAGGTGATCGAGCGCAAGGGCGCGCCCTTTACGCAGACCACGTTTGGTTCCGGAATCGCCGAAAATCTGAAGTTCTTCGTGTCTGCGCCCGCTGCGCCGAAGAGGATCGTCAATAAGCGCCTGGAAGTGGACTGGGGCGGGAGCTTCGGCAGCTTCAAGGATCGTGTAAAGGAACTCTTCTTCCCTACCAGACTTCCGCCGTTGCGGGTAACCAGCAAGCCGATCAAGGTGAAGGACATCTGGTCGAAGGATGAGAATTGGAGCTGGACGCAGGCTACCGCGTTTGTCGTGCACGTCTGTCTTGCGGTGCTTCTGGTGTTTCCGTTTGGCTGGAATTTCTTCAGCAAGAAGATTGAAGCCAAGAACAAGCCGGCGGTTGATGTTACCGCACTCGATATCTCTCCCTATATCGCCAAGCTGCCTGCGGGGAACAACAAAGCGGGTGGCGGAGGCGGGGGCGGCGATCGTTCGCCGGAGCCGCCAACTAAGGGCAGGGCTCCACGATTTACCATGACGCAGTTCACACCGCCCACGGCGGTGATCAAGAATCCGGATCCCAAACTCCCGATGGAGCCTACGCTCTTAGGCCCACCGGAATTGAAGGTTGCCAATCCGGCGCTTTCCAATTTTGGCGATCCGCTGGCTGCGTCCGTCACCATGTCCAATGGTCCGGGTGGCGGCGGTGGAATTGGCACGGGAGAAGGTGGCGGCATAGGCAGCGGCAACGGCGCAGGCCTGGGTCCAGGAGAAGGCGGCGGAACTGGCGGCGGCGTGTTCCGCGCTGGTGTGAATGGCGTCGGCTCACCTACTTGCTTCTACATGCCGAATCCACCCTATTCGGAAGAGGCGCGCAAAGCGAAGTATTCGGGAGTTGTGCTCGTGGAGGCGATCATCACTGTGGATGGGCAGGTGACGCATCCAAGAGTGATTCGCAGCCCCGGTTTGGGCTTGGATGACACCACGGTGACGACCATGCGCACCTGGCGGTGCAAAGCGGCGACCGGCCCGAGTGGGAAGTTGGTCCCGACGCTGGTCTCGTTTGAGGTGAACTTCCGGCTGTACTGAGGCACTGACCATAAATTATTGTTGGAAAAGAGGGCCGTTTTGGCCCTCTTCTTTTTTTACTTGGTTTTTTCCGTCGAATGAACCTGCGCCGGGCAACCTTATCTGACAAAGTGAATTCACAACAAGTGATTCTTCCTCCGCATTCGGTTGATCGTTCCGGAGGAGTTGGGTGCGGGGGACAACGGAGATGCCTGTGCTCAGCCCACTGTACAATTCGTCAAGGCCAGAATCGTGGTTTCGCCGGGTTGCGGGAAACCTGCACGAGCTGGGAACGCGAAAGACAGTCGTTGCCGCTCCGTTGACACCCGGGCCTCTTCATTTCTGTTGGATCGATCTCTCCGCACGCACAGGCAACGCACAAGCGTTATCCGCGGTATTCCATGTGGCATTGTGCTGTCTGGCGTTGACCGTTCTGGCTTCGACTTCCAATGGCAGGCGAATCGTGCATCAGATCGAGAGCGGGCAGGTGCGAGAGTTGTTGCCATATTTCCCCCCGGCCGACACCAGCGCTACGGGACAACCCAGCTTGGGCCACGAGGGCGGCGGGGGCGAAAACGATCCTCGTCCGGCGCGGCGTGGGAATCTGGCGCCAGGGTCGTCCATGCCACTTGCGCCGCCGCGTTTGCCACAAAATCGCAACGAGGAATTGCCGGTTCCTCCCGCGGTGTTCGATCCCAATGCGCCCACAAATGTTGCGGTCGTGACCCATCTGGGCTTGCCCTGGATGACCGCGGACACCGATTCCGCAGGCCCCGGCTCCCACCACGGATTCGGCACGGGCGACCGCGGCGGCATGGGTGATGGTGATAAAGAAGGAGCTGGCGAGGGAGAGGACGCAGGGCCCTACGCAAACATTGTTTCCCAAGTGATGTGCAGCTACTGCCCTAACCCGGAGTACACCGAAGAAGCACGGAAGGGGAAGCTGCAAGGCGGCGTCACGGTGCAGGTGTTGATCGGAGCCGACGGCACGGCCAAGAGCATACGCATCGTGAAAGGGTTGGGAATGGGACTCGACGAGCGCACCATCGAGACCATCCGCGGCTGGCATTTTGTTCCGGCACGCGACGCGCACCAGCGCGGCATCCCGGTGTGGGTGACGATTGAGACGGTCTTCCGGCTGTTTTAGGGCTGCAAAGCTCGTTCAAGGAAGCACGCGCAAAAAGGTGGCACTTAGGTATTGCCGGGAGAGTTTGACGTTCGCCGGATTTCCCCCCTCTGTTAGGATGAGGCACATGCGAACGAAAATGCGTCCCCTGCTTCTGCTTTGTTGCCTTTTCCTACTTGCGCGAGTAGGCACCGCGCAGACTTCCACCGGCGCACTCGATGTAACCGTGCACATTACGCCCACGGGAGCGCGTCCCGAGCCTGTGCGGCAATTTACCTTATATATCTTGACAAAAAGCTACGCCGACATCGTCAAGGAGGTCGAAGGGAACGATGTTCTGCCGACGCGCGAGGAATTCATCGACAATTTGAAATGTACGCCGCAACTCAAGAAATGGCTCAAGGCTCACGACGTCATGGACCTGACCATGCCGGACTTCGACAAACTGGTCACCCCCGTGGAGATCATGGAGGTGCCGGAGTTCCTGGCAGCGTATCAACGATCCAACAGCGGCGGCGTCACCACGGGCATGCCCGTCGCAAAATTCCGGGAGGCGGACCGTGAAGCCCATCCAGAGAAATACGAGAAACTCATGCAGGAGTACATCAAAGCGCTGAAGAGGTTCGTCGAGACGCACCCTTCTACGGTTTCGGGCATGGAATTGGAACTCGGCGGTGCAAATCCCAAATACCAGTGGGACAAGCTCCATGCGGACCACAAAAAGAAGATCGCGCTGCTTGCCCCGGATACCGCGCAGACAAAATACCTCGCGGCCAAGGCAGATACGGACATGGACGGGCGTGTCACGGTCTCCGGGTTGGCCCCGGGAACGTACTGGGCGAGTTCGCTGAACATGGACGCCGCCTCTGGGGACCGCCGCCTGAACTGGGACGTGGCCGCGAAGGTGCAAGCAGGGCAGACCACGCGGCTGGAACTTACAAACGTCAACGGCACTGATGCGTTCAGTTCCCAGCCCTGATAGGGCGCAAAGCGGAGATACGCTATCCTGTTCCCATGGGCACGCCACTTCTGTGGTTCGGGTTCAACTTCTTTGTCCTGATCGCCGTCGCCCTGGATCTGGGAGTCTTTCACCGTAAAGCGCATAAAGTCGGAATCCGCGAAGCGGCCACCTGGAGCATCGTGTGGGTCGGGTTGGCGGTGGGATTTGGCTATTTTGTGTGGCATTGGTACGGCGCGCAGCGCGGCCTGGAATATTTCACCGGCTATGTGATTGAGAAAGCGCTGAGCGTGGATAACCTGTTCGTGTTCCTGGTGATTTTTCGCACTTTCCAAGTGGATGAACGCGTGCAGCACCGCGTGCTGGAGTGGGGCATCATCGGCGCGCTGGTGATGCGCGGAATCATGATCGCCACGGGAGCGGCGCTGGTGTCGCGGTTCACCTGGATCTTGCAGGTCTTCGGCATTTTTCTGATCTATGCCGGGCTGCGCATGTTGGCGAAGCGGGACAAAGCCGTGCATTACGAGCGTAACCCCATTTTTCGTTTCGCCGGCGCGCACCTGCGCGTCACGAAAGACTATCGCAGCGACAATTTCTTCGTGCGTGAAGACGCAAAGCTTTTTGCCACGCCGCTGGTTCTCGTGCTCCTAATCGTGGAGATCTCGGATGTGACCTTCGCCGTGGACTCCATCCCCGCCATCTTCGGCATCACGCGCGACGCCTTCATCATTTATTCGTCGAATGTGCTGGCCATTTTGGGGCTGCGCGCGCTGTATTTCCTGCTGGCGGACATTCTGGATTATTTCCGCTACCTGAGCATGGGGCTCGTGCTGGTGCTGCTGTTCGTTGGCGCGAAGATGGTGCTGGACCCCTGGTGGCACATTTCCGTGAAGCTCTCGCTGGCCGTGGTGGCGGGGGTTCTCCTGGCAACAATGCTGATTTCGCTTCTGGCAGGCCCCAGAAAACAGGGCACGCCGCCGCAACCTTGAGCGGGAATGCGCCCCCCGGGTGAGGTAAGATACAAAAATGATGAAAGAAGCCTTTTCGCGGGCCATAGCGGGAATGACCTCGGCGGAATCCGAGGTGCGCGTGGCGTCTGCCACGGAGATTTACCGGACGGGGCGCGCCTTGGCCGACCATGCGGCTTTCCCCTGGTGGGATGACGAAGAGCTGTACAAGCTGCTGGAGGGAAACAATCCCCACGTGACTGTGGGTCTGGCGGTGCAGCCCGACCGCTTTGAGAAAATTCGCGAAGCCAGCGGCTCGCCACGGCTTGCGGAAATTCCCGCGGATCAGGATGCCCGGGAGTTTGAAATACACCTGCCGGGCGGGCTCTCGATGGACATATTGACCACCCGTGATGCCGCGGGAAGCGGCGCCATTGCCAAGTACCTGCAGAAATTCGGCGAAGGCATTCAACAGATCGAATATCGTTGCGCCAACGTGGATCGCGCCACGCAGATCCTGCGCGATAAATTCGGGCTTGCCCCGGTCTTTCCGGCAACGCGCACGGGAGCCGATGGCACGCGCATCAACTTTTTTCTGGTCAGCGCTCCCAGCGCCAACAAGGTGTTGATCGAGTTGTACGAGCCGGCCCCGCGGATGGATTAGTCTTCCCGACAGAGAGAGGGATTAAAGTTTGTGAAGAATTCGCTCCAGAACTAGCGCGAGCCGGAGCCGGCGCTGAGGAATTGCCAGGCGCGGAAGAGTTCGCCGACGCTCCAGGCTTGCGCGATGCATCCCGCGGCGGGGAAGGGCGGATCGCCGCTGAAGATTTCTGAAATCGTGCCCAGGCCGGAGGAGTAGATGGTTTGGCCCAAGGGTTCGAGGAAGCTCTGGGCAGCCGCGCGGTCTTTGTATACACGATAGTGTGCCAGCGCAAACGGCCCGAGCAGCCAGCCCCACACGGTTCCCTGATGATAAGCGGAATCGCGCTCCCGGGGACTCCCTGCATACTCGCCCCTGTAGGACGGTTCAGAGGGCGCCAGGCTGCGCAAGCCGTGCGAGGTGAGCAAATGGCTGGCTACGGCGTCAACGACCGATTTTTGCTGGCGTTCGGAAAGCGGGCTTGCGGGAAGCGAGACACCGAAAATCTGGTTCGGCCGCAAGGAAGCGTCGTTTCCCCTGCCCGGTTCATCAATCACGTCGAAGCAGCAATCGCGCTCGGGATTCCAGAATTTCTGGAAATTCCGGGTGGCCTTCTCCGCGAGTTTTTCGTAGCCCTCGCCGGGGCGCACCAGCAAGCGCGCAAAGTCCGCTATCGTGTGCAGCGCATTAATCCACAGCGCGTTGATTTCCACGGGCTTGCCAATGCGCGGCGTCACCACCCAGTCTCCGATTTTCGCATCCATCCAGGTGAGCTGCACTTCCGGACTCCCCGCAAAAATCAGGGCATCCGCGGGATCGACCTTGATGTTGTAACGCGTGCCGCACACGTAAGCGTCCACGATTTCGACGAGCGCGGGAAAAAGCTTTTGCACCAGCTCCAAGTCCTGCGTCGCGACATAGTACTGGCGCACCGCCTCGAAATACCACAAGGCGGCATCGACGGTGTTGTACTGCGGCGGGCCG
>Ga0074045_10006461_pt1 | contig 10064 bp, 15 predicted proteins | sample BogForMeECP23OM2_FD_94442 | JGI IMG/M metagenome (GOLD analysis project Ga0074045, IMG submission 94442) | Bog forest soil microbial communities from Calvert Island, British Columbia, Canada - Bog Forest MetaG ECP23OM2 | ecosystem: Environmental > Terrestrial > Soil > Wetlands ... | reverse complement strand
GTAAAGCATATCACGCGAGCCATAATCCCCCGGCCTAACTCTTTTTAAACAGAATTCGATAACTCAAATCCGTTGCCTCGGTAGCTCAGTTGGTAGAGCGGCTGACTGTTAAAAACTTTTTGGGAAAGATCAAGAAGGAAACAGCAATCAGCAGGCCAGAAGTTCAAATCTTCTCCGGGGCGTCTTTTTTTACCATTATTTATAACTTTAGTTATCGCTGACTAACTAGACATATCTCGAACCCGAATCATTTCAGGCGTTTCTTCAATTTCGCCAAAATCGGAACATCGAGTTTATACGTATCCCGAAATTCCTCAAGCCTTCGGATGAATAATTCATTCAAATCCCTAGCCAGAAACTGGGATGCGAGTTCCACTTCGATCACCTTCCAGTTGAGGTTTGGATAAAGAACCTGCATGTCAGGCAGGTCTCTCTTCCTGCCCTCGCTCGCCAGGCCTTTGAAAAGGAAGATGTCCTCTTTTGAGAGCAGATATACGCTCAGATTACCGTATTTCTTGTATAGCTCAGCCCGTCCAATCATTGATTTGGACAGCATCAACTTCCCGACCACCCGTTTTACGAACAGATCAAGATGGAATCCATCCTTATTCTCATACATCTGCATCGCCTTGAGATGCTTATGCTCGGAACGCATCGTAAACGGCTGATGATATTGTGCACCGAACAGCGCCTCGCAGAATAGCTCGTAATCGGCGTTATCCTCGAAAACTATGTCCACATCCTTCGTGAATTGCTTCAAGCTGCGGAACGACATCGCGCAGCCTCCGATCAGATATATTCCCAGAGGCTTCCCCACCCTCGCGCCGATCGTATTGAGTTCGCAGTCTATGTACTCGGAGTTGAATTGTCTATCCATTAGCGACCCCTATCCCGTAATCTTTGATCATTGATGCCACTTCCTCCCAGCTCGGAAACCTATCCGGCGTCCTCTGGCCTTTTGTCTCTATGAAATCCATCAGATCGGAGATGAATTCATCCGAGATTCCGAAACGATTCTTCTTTTTGTATAAGTTATGGAATTCGTCGGGATACTTCGCCAATAATACGCAGACGTACATTATGGTCCTTGCATCCGTATACACCGCGAGCATGTGGATGATTATATCTGCGATCTTCGGCTTGATGTTCGTGTAGTAATAACTCCCCCTTCCGATTAATTTTATCCCATAAGCGCTTAGAGCGGTATATGCGGTAGGCCAGTAGTTTTTTGGAGTGCTCTCTTTTTGGGTTATGAATACGCATTCCGCTTTTTCCGGGGTTTCGAAGGATATCCGGATGCCGAATATACCGCTCAACTCTTTTTCCGCTTCTGCTGCATATATTCCGGTGAGCATCTCTCTGCAGAATCTAAACGCTTCTTCCGCTTCTGCCCTGATTGAATACCGGCCTTTTGACGGGCTGTAGATTACCCCCAAGCTACTCATTTTCGCCAATATCCTCCTGGTGGTGATCTCGGGAAGATTAATGTCCTTGATTCCAAAATCCGCTGTCCCTCGTTCATTAAGCCGCTTTTTAGTTAGCCAGTCGATGTATGATAGAAAGTAAGGTGTTTTACCGGTTAAAAGGTCCTCTAATCCCAGGTGGGGGAGTTTCTCTTTCACTTTGGAAAAACTAAGAAAATGCGCATATGAACCGGTTATCTGTTTCGTTCTTCCTGTTTTGGAAACGTTGACCAGCCGGTATTTCTCTAATTTTTTTACGTAGACGCTGGCATTACTCTTATTCATGCCCAACTTATTTGCCAGCTGACCTAAAGTGACGCTCTCCCGTCGCTCTATCAGGTATGAAAGAATGTTGAGTTCAGTTTTATTTAATTTCATATTATCATATATTATAACTGTTCATAATATAAAGTTATGTTTTTTGATATTATATATAACGTGGAACGCATATCTAAAGATACCTAAAGATATCTTCAGACGATGGATTTAAGATAATTTAAAGAAACTCCAGTTTGCTTTATAGATACCTAATGATTTGTCAAAATTACAATAGACAAGAAAAAATCACGAAATAGTTAAATACAAGCTATGTAATATGTCATATATACATGCTTGATTCTGCATGATCCGAAGGTTGCATTAACCTCGTGAAATGATGCTCTCCGGGGCGTTCTCTTATTCTACGTCGCTGCGTGACGTGGTCGGATTTTTAAGCGTAGAAGGTATCTCATAAGCATGGATAGGCGCCTGATCTGGATCGGGTTAATCATCGTCATCGTAGTGATCGCCTTGTCCGTCTGTTCAATCACGGGCCTCTTGATTCTTGGAATGTCGATGAACGCCACCAATGGCACGAGCATCGTGACTATCAATGACACTAATGTCGTGAACACAAGCGGGCCTGCGAGCTTCAGCGGGAACATCACCGACCAGAACGGCCAGGCGGTCCAGGGCGCGCTGATCTCTATCATCGGCGATGATTCGAATTATAGCGGAATCAGCGACGCGGATGGGAATTTTGACATCGCAGGGATAGAGAACGGCACATATTCCATATCGATCGAAAAAGAGGATTACACGAAAATCGGATTCGAGTGGACGTTCAAGAACGGAGACAAATTCACGTATTCCCCTACCATCACCGATTATTGCCCTGTTTCCCTGGCCAACACCTCCATCGCATATACAATGATCACCGAAAGCAATGGGACGATGGAACGGGGAAGCATGGCGATCACTTTCCCGTATCCGGATGGCTCTTCCTATTACATCTACCCCCCGGTCGATGGCGTGACTTCTTTGGTCAGCACCAGGAACCTGGAGGGCAACACGGTTATAGACATGACGCTCAACGACAATGACGGGCGCCCGCTCCCGTTCGAGATGGAGGTCGTATACAACGGCACCGAGACATGGAAGAGGTACCAGGACACCGGGATGAGCATCTCAGATGCGGGAAACGCGCAGCCGGATTATTTCGGCACGATAAGCGATCCGACCACCAAGAAAGTCCTGGTGGACCCGTACGACCCCGAGATCTCGGCAATCGCGACGGAAGTCAAAAACGAGACGGGCAGCAACGATACATGGGTCGTCGCCAAGGCGCTGTTCTCATGGTTCATGGGCAACATGACTTATTATTCCAGCATCACCCATAGCGGACCGACGTATCAGTACCAGTCGGCATCAGAGGCATTGCAATCCGGCAGGGGCGAATGCGAGGAGCTATCATCCTTGTACATCTCTCTGCTCCGGTCCGCCGGCATACCCGCAAGGGAGGTGGGCGGGTATTACATGACACCAGATGGCGAAAACGCCACTGCCATAGGGCACGAGTGGGTCGAGTTCTATGACGGGGACTGGGTACCTATAGATGTCTCAGGCGCAGGGAACGACTGGGGCGGCCAGCTCACGAACGAGTTCGGCATGCAAACCCCGTTGTACCTCACAACCATCATCGATAATACCGGAATAAATTCCTCTTTCGATTTCCTCGGGATACATACCGAATCGGCCATTGACAGCTCTGATCTCAACATCTCGGATAGCACATTCTACCGGCAGTACACGCTTAAGCCTTTCAATCCGGAGCATGTGGAGTTTTGCCAGAACGGTACGATAATACTGAACGTAAGCGGCGGATGATTACGAAATCCCGGACATGGTAGTCTCCGGAGGATGATTCTTATGATGCGCGAGATAACGGTCGATGAAGCGGAACCAATCTGGGACAGGTTCGTTCCTGAAAAAAAGATATGGACGGACGACTGGGGCATCAGGTTGGCATTGTGCAAAGTCTTCGGCTCCAAACCGCTGATCTTATATGACGGAAAGAACTTCTTCCCGCTGCAGAACGAGGATGGTTTCTACACGCTCTTAGGCGGGGATGCCGTCGAGAAGAATTACCTGACCTTCGACCCCGGATTCATGAAAACTACGAAAGAGATCCCGGAGAACATATATTTCGATTTCCTCGTGGAAAGATTCGACGGCTGCTTGGATGGGTTATGCCCGCAGTTCTTCATGGACATCAAGAGAATAAACAGCATAGACGATTACCTAGTAAGGTTCTCAAAAACGCACCAGAAGAATTTCAAGAGGGAAAGCAGGAAATTCGGGAGCTACGAGTTCGTGAAAGGCGGGACCCTCGCGGAGCTCGCCGAGCTGAACAAGAAGACGTTCGGGAAGGAATCGGATTTCGCAGGGGAAATCATCGCGTGCTACGCTATCCTTGACAAGGACCCCCGCACGGAGTACTGGTCGATAATCAAGGATGGAGAGACCGTTTCAATAATCCAGTTCTTCTTCTACGGCCGCACGATGTCCGCCTGCATATGGGGCATAGATGCGAGATATGATAACGCGCTGAAGATCATATTGACCGAGGCGATAACCCTGGCGAAAGGCAGGGGTTGCACTGAGATTGATTTCGCTCCGACGTATTCGGGCTGGAAATTCTTCTACCGCCTGGACACGGCTCCGCTGTGGAGATACAAACGGGGGAGGATCCCGGATTCGGTGGATTTGCACGGCATACCGCCGAATGAGAGGGCGAGACTCAAGGCGGAAGGCAGGCTGTAGATTACGCGGACGGGCCTTGCATTTTCCGCGCCATCATCCTTCTCCTTGTGATGAAACCCGCGACCTGCAGCACGACCGTCGCCGCCGCCATGAACAGCATGAAGACATCGGCCAGGTTGATGAAGGTCTGACCGCTGGCGGTTGCGGAGACGATAATCGACTTTAGGATGAAATGGGCGAAGACCAGGATGAAGATGAGGTAATTGAAGCGCTGGACGTTCTTCCAGAGCCCCGGCCCCAGGGTTTTTATCGCATAGTCGCTCGAAGTCACAGCGAGGATGAATAGTAGTATCCCTGCCAGGACGCCGAGCTCATTGCTGAGGCTGGACACCAGCATCCCCCACTTGCCCCCGAGCATGATTATGAACGTGATCGAGACATGCACCAGAGCGAAAACGAATGCTGCTATGCCTACTGCCCTCCTTGGCTCGATGAGCACCGCGAACGATTTCGGCCATATCGTCGCGAGCGGTCCGATCATAAGGGATACGCATATCAGCAGGAAAGCGCTTAGGGCGAAGAACTGGTCGAACGCCATCGAGGTGGGCAGCGGAAACAAGGCCTGGTACGTCCCTATCGCGGCGAGCATTATCAGAATCAGTAGGAAAAGGAAACTGCCTTTATTCATGTCAATTACCTCCGGAAATCTCCCCTATCTTATAGTTGTCCAGCATCGAGAATGCCTGCGGAGTATGGTTCATGCCTCGTCCGCCTTCATCATTGAATGCCGCCGTCGCATCGGTGCCGCAGAATGGCACGTAGGTGTCTCCCCCGGGGTGTGGAAAGCCGGTGAGATTGAGCACATCTCCGTTTATCACCATCCAGCAGTCCTCCTTCGTGTTGTGCTTCGCGACCTCTTCCATGGTGAAGATGGTGCTATTCACTGTAGCGTTTACACGCATCGGGTTCCCATGCAACCCGGTATCCTGCGGGTTGATTGTGCAGCCTGCAAGAAGGACGAGCGGCATCATGAAAACCAGTAGCCGGTGCATAATATCCAGGTACCATTCCCACCAGATATTAATAATTCTATTGCGATTACGATAATCCGTCAAGGATGAACAAGGGTTCGATATTATGCATGTTTTGATCATACTGGCGCATCCGTATATGGGGTCTTCTAGAATCAACAAGACGCTCGCGGGCGCGATCGAAGGCATGGACAACGTGACCGTCCATCAGCTCTACAAGGAGTATCCGGATGGCAGGATTGACGTGAAAAAAGAGCAGGCGCTCTTGGTCAAGGCGGATGCCGTGGTCCTCCAGTTCCCGTTCTATTGGTACAGCTCGCCTTCGCTCCTCAAGGAATGGGAAGACAAGGTGCTGGAGTATGGATTCGCTTACGGTAGCAAAGGCATAGCTCTCAGAGGGAAGAGGTTATCGGTCGCGACGAGCACCGGCGGGCCGAAAGAGGCGTATTCGCTGCAAGGACGGAGCGGCTTCTCGATGGAGGACCTCCTCAAGCCTTTCGAGGCCACGGCGAACCTGTGCGGGATGCGCTATGAGAGGCCGTTTCTGGTGCACGGAGCCAGGACGATCAGCGATGAAGAGCTGAAGAAACGTGCTGGAGAGTACAAGGAACTGGTCATGAACCTCGTCAAGGGATAATATTTATAATATCCAGATAGAATAGGCCAATGGCCGGTTCTCCGGCCAGGTTTTTCTGATGGGAATGAGCAAAAAGGATTTATCCAGGAAAAAAGCGAACATAAAGGCCGCGATCGACGAGCTCGAGAAGAAGGCCAGGTTGGATCCGGTCGGGAAGAACAAGGCGGTGCACGACGAGTTGGCGCGGCTGAGGAAGAAACTCGAAGAGGACTGAAATGCTTCTGCCTCTTCTTTTGATATATTTCGCAGTGCGGCAGATCACCTCTGGCAAGGCCCCGCCTGCGGACGTTTCTTTTAATTTGCCCGCATGACGGGCGGAGATGAAATTGATGTCGATAGTCGAATTCGGTGAATACAAGGGCAACAAGCTCATAATATTGAAAAGGGACGAGAACGACAAGTTCCCCTTCAGCTTCGGCAAGGGAAAAGCGAGGCTGATCGTCGAGAATTTCGAGGAGATAAAGAAGTTCTCCGAGCAGGAATAGCCGTATAAGCGTATATGCAGAATATCCGCATATGGCAAAATGTTTCCTCTGCGGGGATGAGAAGGACACCAGGTGCGTGTACATCGGCAGCGCCAGGGGGTTCTCCGATCTCTGCATCGACTGCGTGATCAAGTTCTACAAGATACGGAAGGAAGAGTGAGTCACTTCTTCGAAAGCCGGACCCCCACCGCTCCGCTTTCCAGCTCCCTCAGAGCGTCTGCCGCGATCCACCGGGCGGCTTTCGAATCCATGGCGCGTATCTCCTTCGCAGTGGAGATGGCCGCCTTGTTCAGCGCTTTGTTCCGCTTCCCGATCTGGCGGAGCGCCCAGTTCACCGCTTTCCTCACGAAATTCCGCCCGTCAGTGGCGCCTTTTTTGATGCTTCCCAGGAAGGGCATGAAATCTTGGTCTTCCGCCTTCTTGTCATGGACCGCTAGGACCGCGATCAGTACGAATCCGGCGCGCTTCACGAATTCTTCCTTCCTCTCCGTCCATTCCCTCGCTTTCTTCCATGCGAATGGAGTTTCCGAGAAAAGGTTCATGCACACCTGGTCGCAGACGCCCCAAGAATCGAAATCGGAGACCCAGCTCTCCATCTGTTTTTCCGTGACCTTGGACGGCGCATCCACCAGGGATGCGAGGATGCGGGCTTCGTGTATACCAGAATCCCACAATCCGGCAGCCAACTGATGCCCCTTCCCGAGCGATTTCGCCATTCTTCGCAGCTTCGGCATAGGGACGCCGAGCGTGCCTTTCGGATTTATGCCGAATCGCGCCATGCCAGCGATGTTCCTGTCGTTCTTCATGGCCTCGAGCTCTGAGATCACCTTGGACGCTTCCATACGCAGGTGTACGAACGGAATGATTATAACGTCTCAGGCCAAGTACAATCTCATGGCTGGTTTTCTCGAGGCGTTCGTGCTGCTGCTAGGCATCATGGACCCGCTGCTAAGTCTGGCGGCTTTCCTTACGCTCACGAAGAACATGGATCGCGAGGAGCGGGACAAGATAGCGATAAAGGCGGTCATTGTCGCCGCAGTGGTGTTTTTCATTTTCGCAATCGGCGGCGGCCCCATCCTCGGGATACTCGGCGTCCAGATGGACAGCTTCAAGGCCGCGGGCGGCATAGTGCTCATCCTGCTAGGCATACAGATGAGTCTAGGCATCACGTTCCCCAAGGAGAAGGATGACATGAACGAGGTCGCCGTCGTCATAGGCACTCCGATGATAACAGGCCCCGCGACGATCTCCGCCGCGATAATACTGGGCGCCAGCGACGGGGTGATGACCACGGTCGTGGCAGGCTCCGCAGCGCTCCTTGTGACACTTCTTGCCCTGGTATTCGCCCGTCACCTGGATAAGATATTCGGCACGAGCGGGATAAGGATAATGTCCACGATGATGGGGATAATCACCATGGCGTGGGGATTGCAGTTCCTGCTGATAGGGATTAGCAGTTTCAAGCCGTGAATCAGACTTTAGGTATCTCGCGGTGCGTCTGGTACATGAACGCGGCCGGCTCGCTTATGCGCGCGAGCTTCTGCAGCACGAAACCGAATATCTCGCTCGTGTTTATGCCTTTCTTGTCCTTCACGAAGGTCTTGACTTCCGAGGTTATCTCCTGCGAGATGGCTTCGGACCGGTTCTCTCCCAGCGCGCAATCCATGCATGCCGCATAGACCGACGCATAGACCTTCTTCTCATCGAACGGCTCCATCTTCCCCCTGCGTTTCACGACCATGGTTAATGGCATAGAGCTTGAGGTTAAATAATCTTGCGGCTCAACCTATTCCATGGATGATATCTCTTCCATCCTGCGCAACTCGAAGGTCGTCGCGGTCGTAGGGTTGTCCGACAAGCCGGACCGGCCGAGCTACGACGTGGCGAGCTACCTGATGGCGCACGGCTACAGGATCATACCTGTCAATCCGAACATCACGGAGTGGAAAGGCCTCAAATCGTATCCATCCCTTTCACAAGTCGAAGAGAAGATAGACGTCGTGGACATCTTCAGGAGAAGCGAGGACGTCCCTGCGGTCGTGGACGAGGCCATCAAGATAAGAGCGAAAGTCGTGTGGATGCAGCTAGGCATCGTGAACGAGGAGGCGGCGAGCAAGGCGCGGGCCGCGGGACTGAAAGTCGTGATGGATCGGTGCATGAAGATAGAGCATGACCGAATTCTTGGAAAATAAGATCATCGGTCCATGAACATCCAGAATATCTTGTCGAAGAAGAACCTCTTGATTCCTTTTTCAGGATTGGTGAACGCCCATTCCGCGATGTAGCAGAAGGGGAGCATATGGTTGTTGAAGAGATCGAATAGCAACACCTGCCCCATGTGCGTGCGCTCCATCTTCGCCATGATGCAGGCGCCCTGCGGGTCGCCGCATATGTGCCGGGCTACGCCTTCTCCGCTCGTGACAGCGTAATAGATGCCTTCTGTCGTAACGGGATTGAGCAGCCCGGCCGCATCGCCCGCAAGATAGATTTTCTTTCCCCCTTTCTCGAATCTCCAGCCCCGGTAATCCGCGTTGCCTCGGAACGCCTCGCACTTCAGCTTGGATGTATCGAACATGAATTCCTCTTCGACCCATTTCTTCACCCGGGGAGCGAGCTCCTTGATCCCGACCCCTTTTCCGGTCATCGCGCCGCCAACCATGGTCGCATTCTTGTTCTTCGACATCACATAGCCGTATCCGTAAGGGAATATCTTGGGCAGCCAGCACACGCGGAACTCATGCGCCGGGTTCTCGACCACGTAATGGAACGCCCAGCCGGCGACATGCTCCATCGGGAGCCCGAGGTACTTGCGCACGTGGGAGAACGAGCCGTCCGCGCCGACAAGATACTTGTACCCATACCTTCCCTTGTCCGTCTCGACAAAATCAGGTGTGATGGAGACGACTTTCTCCAGGAACCTTATCTCGGCGTCCACGCTCTTCTTGAGATAGCTCTCGAACTCGTACCTGCCCACCGTCCATAGGAAAGGCCGGTCGTAGGTTATCGCGGTCGCGCCTTTGGCCGTGCCTACCGTGACGGTCTTCCATTCCTGCGCTCCCGTGAACACCTTGGACGGGTCCGGAAGCACCTTGCGGGTTATCTCCCCGGAGCATATCTTCTTGCCGACATCCGAGCTCTTCTCCAGCATCAGCACGGATAAACCAGAACCAGAAAGATGCTTCGCGCAGGATAGCCCGGCAGGGCCCGCGCCTACGATTATGACGTCGAATTCCTGGGGGTTGGCCATATATAGTCAATTCCGATAGAGGTTAATATATTTGCGCACCCACCGCACCTCTTTTATAGTCATCCTGACAGATAATGGATGGGCTAGGAGATTGATATGCCAGAGCATACCTTCGGAGGAGACGATACCGGAACCAGCGCTCCTGAAGAGCCGAAGAAAAAACCGAGCCTCGACCGTTTC
>Ga0074045_10006459_pt1 | contig 10066 bp, 9 predicted proteins | sample BogForMeECP23OM2_FD_94442 | JGI IMG/M metagenome (GOLD analysis project Ga0074045, IMG submission 94442) | Bog forest soil microbial communities from Calvert Island, British Columbia, Canada - Bog Forest MetaG ECP23OM2 | ecosystem: Environmental > Terrestrial > Soil > Wetlands ... | reverse complement strand
TTGAGAATGCGCGGAAATGGATGTGCCGGATCAAGACCCATCGGACTTAGTATCGGCATAACATGATTCACATGGGCGCGCAACCATTCTTTTTGCCGGGCCGTCCAATCCGTCCTCGGAAGCAGGCGAATGCCTTCCCTCGACAGCGCCGGGACCAGCACCTTATTGAATACCCTGAACTGCTCCGCAACAAGGGCGTGAGAGCGGACTTCAATCTCCTTGAGTATGTCGGCAGGCGCCATGTTGTCAGGCCCTTTTTGCACTGATCCCAACACGATTTGCTGTTTGAGCCCGGCCACTTTTATTTCAAAAAACTCGTCATGATTAGTGTCGGTTATGCAAAGGAATTTCAGTCTTTCGAGGAGCGGGGTAGCAGGATCAGCGGCTTGTGCGAGGACGCGAAAGTTAAATTGAAGCTGACTGAGTTGCCAGTTGATAAACAACTCCGGGCGGGTCAAAGCAGCATCGACTGTCTTAATCTGCCTGATTTTTTTTGCTTTCATGCCGCAAATCCTCCGGATCAGCCGGCACAGTTTATCAAGTGCCAAGGCCGGCAGCAGCTTGTAATTGTACCATATGTTATATTCAGGCGTCGTTAGTTCATTTTTCGTCCCAGGGGCTCTTGAGCCTTTAGTAATTATTGTCTGGCATGTTTACGACTTTGTCTTGATCGGTATAAAACATAACCCATAAATCCCACGATATATAGATTAACGACAAATACGGCAACTTTAGGCCAAGTCACTCCGCGGATGATCTCGAATAGTTCGACAGGAATGTATATTCCCCCGGTCAGAAGAGCAAACCATTCAGCCCACTGCTGCTGCTTCCACAAAGCAAAAGCTTCGACAAAGCGAACAACTGAGTAGAGCAGAGCTGAAAAGGCCAACATCAAAAGGTGCACATCGTCCAGGTGATTTACTGCATCGATGAAAATCCGGGGATAGTGTCTGGCAGGATTTATATGCAGGTGTGTAACAATTCGCTCAGCAACCAGGTGAAGGTCCTTATGAATACAAGTCAGCAATCCAAAGCCGGCAAACAAGACAAGCAATCCTTTTGTCGCTTCAAAGATAGCAACGGCGTGAAGTCCACTCTTTGAATGTTCTGTTCTCTTTACTTTGCCCATAATATCGCGGAATGCGTACTTAGTATAAATAATGAGAAAGCATTTTTGACAGGTTTCTTTGGGGAAGCCAGCGCCCGCTTACCGCTTTATGCTTTAGCTGGACGGCTTGGTAGTCCCAAAATTGGGCGATACCAGAGAGTCACAGTCGGCGCATCTGACGCCATGAAGAAAAAAAACGGTCCAATAACTCCGAGGGTTCCGGCTGAAGGGGTGAAGCATTTGAGGAGGCATCTCATTGTTCCCATCAGGCGGCGCAAGAAGATCGACGAAATTATCAGGCGTGAAATGAAGAAGCCCTCCTGATGCCGTACGAAAAATAAATAATCAACCCCAGTACAAGCCATGCGACAAGTCTTATCCAGGTATCCACAGGAAGTCCTGTCATCAGATAAAGGCAGGAAAGAATCCCGAGAATTGGTGTTGCCAGGCCGCCTGGCGCTTTGAATTCCCTTTTAAATTCGGGGTGTGTAAACCGTAATATCAGGACACCGGCGCAAACAATCACGAACGCGAGCAGTGTGCCTATGCTCACAAGTTCGCCCACAATACTGATCGGAAGCAGACCGGCCAGCAATGCTGTAATGCTCCCTGTCAAAAAGGTAATGATATATGGCGTTCGGAAAACCGGGTGGATTTTAGAGACAAAGGGAGGGAGCAGCCGATCTCTGCCCATAGAGAAAAATATTCTTGTCTGTGCCAGCAGCAAGACCAGAATAACCGAGGTCAATCCGGCAAGGGCTCCCACTTTCAGCAACGGAGAGAAGAAGTGCAGTCCCATGGCATCGAGCGCCACCGCAAAAGGGGCCGGGCCGTTCAGTTCAGCGTAAGGCACTACGCCTGTCAAAACAAGTGAAACGACTACGTACAGAAGGGTACAGATAAAGAGACTGCCGAGAATACCCACCGGCATGTCTCGCTGGGGATTTCTCGATTCCTGTGCGAGAGTAGATACTGCATCAAATCCTATATATGCAAAGAAGATGACTCCGGCTCCTCTAATGACGCCGCTGAACCCGAATAACCCGAACTCACCCTTGTTCGGCGGGATAAAGGGGTGCCAGAGTGCAGGCTTTATGAAAAAAAACCCAACTGTTATAAATGCTAATATTATAGCCACTTTGATAAATACTATTACTGCATTCAATGTAGCAGATTCCTTGGTGCCGATGGCAAGGATAACAGTAATAAATAAAACAACTGCAACTGCGGGAACATTAATATATGCTCCGGTGGACAACCATACATGCCGGGTCACGTCATAATTAAAAGGCGGAACTGAGAGGGAATAGGGAATAACAATACCCACGTCCTTTAAGAAACTCGACATGTATCCTGACCATCCTATCGCCACTGTTGTAGCTCCAAGTGCGTATTCAAGTATCAGGTCCCAGCCGATTATCCACGCGGCGAATTGCCCAAGAGTGGCATAGGCATATGTGTAAGCGCTCCCGGCCATCGGGATCATCGAGGCAAATTCAGCATAACAGAGGCCGGCAAAAGCACATGCAATGCCTGCAATAATAAAGGATAAAACAATTGCCGGGCCTGCTATCTGCGCCGCAGCATGGCCGGTCAGCACAAAAATTCCGGCGCCAATGATAACGCCTATTCCAAGAAGTACCAGGCTCACCGGCCCCAGCGACCTTTTGAGACCCTGCTTCTCTTCAAAAGCCTCTATAGTGAGATCGGACAATTTCTTCCTTAAAAGCAACCTTCTCATAACAGAGACTATTATACCCAATTAGGGCATCACTTAAAAGCTGCTATTGAAGTGTTTCATAATTAAGTGTGGTAAATCTGTCAAAACACTTCGCATTAATAAGAGGCGCTCATATTTGGATTTATGTTAAAATCAAGTGATATGTGCCATATACAATCGAAAACACACTTGCAACCACTAGTCATAAAAGGGAAGATAATAAGAGTACCCATTGTTCAGGGAGGAATGGGGGTAGGTGTTTCGCTGTCTCCTCTGGCGAGTGCAGTTGCCCGGCACGGCGGTCTCGGCATTGTCTCGAGCGCCTGCCTGGACCGTCTTCTTACAAAGAGAACCGGGAAAAAGTTCGGGACATATGATGCAGCGTACGAAGAGGTCTCCCTGGCAAAAGCTGCCGGAGGCTTTGCAGGCATAAACATAATGAGGGCGCTTGTGCACGATTATGACGATTCGGTGCGGGGAGCTCTCGATGCTGGAGCCGATGCAATTATCTCCGGGGCCGGTCTGCCGCTGAACCTGCCTGCTATCCAGTCAAGCGGGGATACCGCCCTTATTCCGATTGTCTCGTCAGTAAGGGCGCTGGACATTATATGCAAGAAATGGGAGAAGCTGTCTTACAGACCTGATGCTATAGTGCTGGAAGGACCTCTTGCGGGCGGCCACCTGGGATTTAAGATGGATCAGATTAACCTGGAATGCAATACCCTCGAAAATCTGTTACCCCCTATCAAGGACATGGCAAAAAAATTCGGGGATTTCCCGGTTATCGTCGCCGGCGGCATTTACACATATGAAGATATCGTTAAATTCATGAATATGGGGGCAGACGGCGTTCAGATGGGTACAAGATTTCTGGTAACAACCGAAAGCAACGCTTCTGAGGCCTATAAGCAGGCGGTCATAAATGCACGAGAAGAAGATATAATAGTAGCCCATGATCCTGGTTCGCCCTGTGGTCTCCCATTCAGGGTAATCAGACATTCGCCCATGTATGTATCCGCTCTTAAGCGGATGAGGCAGCCAAAATGCGACAAAGGTTACGTTCTGCTTAAAGACAGCACAGGTAATTTCACCATTTGCCCTGCAAAAGCAAGCAATGAGCACCATTTCTGTATCTGCAATGGACTTCTGAGCTCTGCCGGCTACAATCCCGACAAAGAGGAATCTCTTTACACCGTCGGTACTAACGCCTCCCGCGTTGATAAGATAGTCTCTGTTGAATCTCTTTTCAAAGAACTCACAGGCGACGACGACAGAAGATCGGAGGGTTAGAGGGTTGGAGGTTTAGAATGTGTTTAGCCGGCCCTCTAACCTTCTGACCCTCTAACCCTCCGGGTGTCCTGTTCCCGGGATATCCTGTCAAGAATGCCGTTGATAAAAGATGCTGATTCAGCGGTAGAATATTTTTTTGCAATTTCGAGGGCTTCGTTTATTGTCACTGCAAACGGGATATCTTTTCGGAAGAGGAGTTCGTAAGTTGCAGACCTGATAATATTCCTGTCGATACTTGCAATTCTGGAAAGCGTCCACTTCTCGGCAGTTTGGCTAATTACCGAATCTATTTCTTCCAGGTGATTTATAGTGCCTCTTATCACATCTTCTGCAAATGACTTTACATCATTTACGACATCGCCTGTATCATTCCAAAAAGAATCGAATTCTTTATTTAATTCCCCTGGCTTTGCGTAATGCCCTTGCTTTTCGCCGGAGTCTTCAAGAAAATCAATTCTGTATAGAAACTGTAAGGCATATTCTCTAGCTTTTCTTCTCTTCATTTTAAAGACGGGTTAAGGTTAATGACGAAAGGTTCTTTATTTTTAACGTCAACGTTAACCTCAACCTAATTTTTTTAACACCTGGGCCATTTCTATTGCCGTGACGGCAGCGTCCCACCCCTTGTTGCCTGATTTGGTGCCCGCCCTCTCCACAGCCTGTTCAATAGTATCAGCGGTAATGATCCCAAAGGCTATGGGAACTCCTGTTTCAAGCGATGCGGCTGCTATACCTTTTGAAACCTCAGAAGCAACAAACTCGAAATGGGGTGTAGCTCCTCTGATCACGGTCCCAATGCAGATCACAGCATGGCAAGTTCCCTTTTTGGCAATTATTTTTGCTATAAGAGGAATCTCAAAGGCTCCGGGGACTTTTACTACCTCGATATCGTCTTCTTTCGCCCCATGCCTCAGAAGCGCATCCACGGCTCCTTCAAAAAGCCTGGCAGTGATAAAGTCATTAAACCTGCTGACAACGATCGCAAACTTGAAACTCTTTGCCTGAAGCTCACCTTCTATTATTCTCATCGTATGCCTCCGGGTATGGGTATAGTGTATATATTATCACAACCAGACCAGGTTAAGGTTAAGGTTGAGGTCAAGGTTAAGATGGAAAACAACCTGATACAATCTATCAAAAAATACATTTATTCTTGATCTTAACCTTAGCCTTAACCTGTTTTTTTTACGACGGGTAAAACAATTCGAATCTTCGTGTTCTGATATTTATAAGTATGCCGGCTGCAATAAAGTTGCTGAGCAGCGCCGTGCCACCATAGCTGACAAAAGGAAGAGGAATGCCTACAACCGGCATAAGGCTGAGGGTCATGCCTATATTCACGCAGAAATAGACAAAGAACATGGCTGTTATACCAACGGCCGTGAGCCTGCCGAACTCATCCTTTGCGAGATACGCAGTGTCGAGTCCGCGCAGGAAAAGACACAAATAAATACATAAAAGAAAAAAACTGCCGGCAAAACCTGTTTCTTCTGCGTAGACGGCGAATATAAAATCAGTATGCTTCTCAGGCAAAAACCTCAGCGGTCCCTGCGTGCCCTTCAAGTATCCTTTGCCAAAGATACCGCCTGACCCGATAGATATTTTAGATTGATTAATATGGTAACCGATTCCCGAAGGGTCAACGTCGGGGTCCATAAATGCAACAAGACGGTTCTTCTGATAATCCTTAAGCCCCTCCCAAACTATGTGGCCCAGGAAAGGGACCGAGACAAGACCTATGATAAGAGCCACGGATATTATCTTCTTGCTCACGCCTCTGGAAACGCTCAGCACTATAAATAAGGCCACCATAAGAATGGCGGTTCCAAGGTCAGGTTGCTTTACGAGCAGCGCCAGAGGCAGAAGGGCAAACAATACAACACTCCTGGCAGACATCTTTTCCCTGAAATCATGGCAGCCACCGGATAAGAAAGCCGAAAAACCAATGACGAACAGAATTCTGAAGAATTCCGAAGGCTGAAACGAAAAAACCCCTAAACTAAGCCACCGTTTGGCTCCCATGCCGGATTTGCCTGCCAAAAGCACAACGATGAGCAGAAAAAGGCCGATTGCATAAAGCTGATAAGCATACCGGAATAACCACTTGTAGTCAAAAAATACCACCACGAATAACGCTGCGATGCTTATTACAAGCCATATTATCTGCTTAGAGTAAAAATCAGGCTGTGCATTTATGCCTGCGGGCGGTCTGGTCGCGCTGTAAATCGTTATAACCCCTATCAACGAGAGGCATATAATCAGTCCGAAAGTTATCCAGTCAAAGTTCTTGCCCAGGCGGCGGTCTATCTTTATTATCATTCCTCTACCCCGGGAGTTTTTTCATCGGGTTGGCTTGCTGAAATGCCGGGGGCATTTGAATGTGCATTCTGACTTCCGGCCTTGCCAGGCTGTTTTTTTATCAGATACGCTTCGATAGCCCTTTTTGCAATAGGTGCGGCTGCAGAACCGCCGTGGCCGCCGTGCTCCACAAAAACCGAAAGGGCTATTGCGGGTTTGTCTACAGGTGCGAATGCTACAAACCACGCATGGTCCATATATTTCTCACCAGACACGCCATGCTGCTTTCCTATAACTTGCGCTGTCCCTGTCTTGCCGCCAATAACAACTGCTTGTGACTGTGCCGCATGCGCTGTGCCGCCAGGCTCATTCACCACACCTGCCAGAGCCTCTTTCATGGTTTGTATTGTTTCGGGTTTAATGTCCACCCTTCCAGCAGGCTTGCTTCCTCCCTTAACCAGCGAGAGCGGATAAATAGTACCACCATTTGATAAGGTAGCCATCATCCTTGCCATCTGAACAGGAGTCACCAAAACATACCCTTGACCTATCGCTGCGTTATATGTCTCTCCCAGATACCAGGGCTGTTTTTTCTCATGCCGTTTCCATTCCGTACTCGGAATAAGCCCTTTCCGCTCTTTGATCATCAGATTCAGACCGGTTTCCTTACCAAGGCCGAAGACTGTTGCATATTTATTAATCTTATCTATGCCCAGTTTCCTGCCTAATTCATAAAAATACACATCGCAAGATTCGACAATAGCGCGATGGAAAGCGATCGGGCCGTGCCCGCCCTTTTTCCAGCAGTGGAAGGTCCATTTGCCGTACCCTATACCGCCGGAACAATTTATCTTCTTATCCAGATCTATGACTCCTTCCTCCAGTGCAGCGGTTCCGGTGATTATCTTAAAGGTGGAGCCAGGCGGATACTGGCTCTGCAGCGCCCTGTTGAGCATCGGTTTTTTATTGTCATCAAGCAGCGAAACCCAATCCCGGTATTGTATTCCTCTCGCGAACACATTGGGATCGAAAGATGGAAGACTCGCAAGCGCAAGAATTTCTCCTGTATCGGGTTTTATGGCCACCAATGCGCCGGCCTTATCTTTAAATTCATCTTCGACGGCTTTCTGGATATCAATGTCGATACTGAGAGTGATGTCTTTGCCTCTCACCGGCGGTCTTTGCTGGATGAGACGCAATTCTCTGCCAAGGGCATCAACCTCAATAATTTGTTCCCCCGGCTTTCCCCGCAATTGTTCATCAAAAACCTCCTCAACACCCCACTGACCTATCATGGCATCAGGAGGGAAATTCCTGAACGCAGGATTCTCGAATTGCGCCGGCATCATCTTGCCCAGATACCCGATAACATGGGCTCCGATTTTGCCTAAAAGATATTCCCTGCCCACATCGGTCTCGACAAAAAGACCGGGGAAATCAGATTTTCCGGCTTCCACGTGCGCAATCTCCTGAAAGCTCAGCCCCTCCTTGAGCTTTATAGGTATAAACGGGCTGTTATCTTTCCTGTTTAATTTTTCTGCGATCTCGTTCTCCGGAATGCCAAGAAATTTTGCAAGGGCATAGGTATCCAGCCTCTTGAGGCTTTCCTGGCTGATGGAAACACTGAAAAAAGGAATATCTTTTACCAGTGCAGTACCGTTCCGGTCAAAGATAATTCCTCTGGGCGCCGGAGTTTTCACAATTCTCAACCTGTTGTTCTCGGACAAAGCCCTGTACTTGTCACCATCAATGACTTGAAGCTGCCATAGCTTGAAACAGAAAAAAAGGAAGACAGCGACTATTATGTAAGAGCCAAACTGTATCTTATTCAACCGCATGGAATGCATGCCCCGGCACAGGTACAAATCCCTCTATCGAGATTCCCTGCAACCTTCTATCATTGCAACAAGTCACGTTATGTGCTTCATTCATGGTTTTAATAATATGCCAAATGGCGTGCTCATTATGGACTGCAAACAGATAACTCGAAAAAATACGGCACCCGGGACATGAATCCCTGTAAACGGTATCCTTGAGCCAATCACAACTATCCCGTCAAGGAGAGTAAAAATGACAATAATAATTGCCCCCCACAATGGGGTCCATCTAAATACCATATCAGTGAATACGACCGGCGTCAGGAGACCCAGAAGCCCTTTGCTCAATAGTCCCGGTCCAAATACCGACCCGGATATTACATCTTCAGTGAGGCCGATAATAGCTCCGAATACCATGCTCTCCAATGCTGCTTTGTTTCCGGAATAATCCTGACCATAGTTGCGCTTATAGCTTTTCAAGCCGAAATAATAGACGAGAATAACGGGGAGATTTAAATAATCCTTTATAAGAGCCGACTGCGTCTGCAACAGAAAGACCAGCAAGGCAAGGAGTACCCATTTAAGGGCGTTCATTTCGCCTCCCGCAAAGCCCAGGCATGGATATGCTCATATCTTAGCTCCCGAGGGATTCCTGTTTCAGAACAATCACCTCTTCTATCTTTTCGCCCGACTGAAAAGGTTGTACTTCTATATACTGACAAAATTCTATCCCTTCTTTTTTTACCTTGCTGACCACGCCAACCGGCAGCCCTGCCGGGAATATCCCGTCAATACCCGATGTGATTACCATGTCGCCCTTTTCCACATTCTCTTCCGGCGGTATATATTTCAGCAAGCAGTAGTCATTGCCGGTGCCTGATAAGACACCTTCCCGTCTGCTATTTTGCAGCCTGACCGCTACGGAAAAGTTGGCATCCTCCAAAAGCAATACATTCGAATAGGAATTCAGTACCGAATAGACCTTGCCGACAAGTCCTTTGGGTGTTACAACAGCCATGCCTTTTTCCAGTCCACTGTTCCGGCCTTTGTCCAAAATTGCTGTATTCAGCAGTTTGTCCGGTCCGCGAGCTATTATCCTGGCAGTCGCCACATACCTGGGTTCCCGCTCTTTGAGCGAAAGCAGCGCCTTCATTCGTTCATTTTCCAAAAAGATCTCTCTGTACTGCTGTTTTTCAAGCCCGAGCCGGCTGACCTCTTCCCGGAGCGTCTTGTTTTCCTCAAAGGTTCTTTGCATCCGTTTGATAGTTAAAGTGATATTCGTCGTGAATTGATCCAGAGCATAAAACGGGTAGGAGATAATTGAATCAAAAAAGGCAAACGGGTTTCTGTTGTGCTGAAAGCTCATCAGGGCAATGGCTGTCGAGACAAGAACGATCAGGACGATAAATCTCTTCCTATACTTTGACATCAATTAGTGCTGATAGCTACCTTTTGAAGGAGTTCCAGTTTGTCCAGCATGATTCCACACCCCCTGACCACCGCTGTAAGAGGGTCGTCAGGCAAAATTACCGGAACGCCGGTTTGCTCTCTTATCAGGATATCGAGCCCTCTCAAAAGAGCGCCACCGCCGGCCAAAACAATCCCCTTGTCGACAATATCAGCTGCAAGCTCAGGCGGGGTATTCTCAAGCGTAACCTTGATAGTGTCCAGAATAAGACCTATGCTCTCGAGCAACGCCTCCCGTATCTCTTCCTCGGTAACATTAATAGCCTTTGGAATACCGGAGACGAGATCCCGTCCCTTGATCTCCATAGGCTCAGAGTTGTTGGTAGCATAAGCCGACCCGAGGTCAATTTTTATCCGCTCTGAAGT
>Ga0074045_10006458_pt1 | contig 10066 bp, 11 predicted proteins | sample BogForMeECP23OM2_FD_94442 | JGI IMG/M metagenome (GOLD analysis project Ga0074045, IMG submission 94442) | Bog forest soil microbial communities from Calvert Island, British Columbia, Canada - Bog Forest MetaG ECP23OM2 | ecosystem: Environmental > Terrestrial > Soil > Wetlands ... | reverse complement strand
GTCATGAGCCAGCTGCCCCGGCCAAGGGTACACGACCACGCTGAGTGGGATGGCGCGATTTGCGAGCTCCTCCCACAGGAGAGTCATCTTGGCTTTCTCCTTGGCGATGCCGCCTTCAACACCTAGCGGTGCATAGCCAACCTCGTATAGGTCGGTCTCTGAAACCTTGCGATAGCTCCATGCTGAGCGCTCCAGGTCAAACTCGTTGCCCCCATGCCCCGCGTCGAGGTGATAGAAACCAAGTTTTACTAGATTTCGCTCGAAGAACTCGAAGATATCGTTGGTGAGCAAAACGTGGTTGGCAATGCCGAGCCTGAGATTGGAATACCAGCCCGTTTTCGAGAGTTTCTGCTTGGGTATGCCGACCACCCCTGAGGAATCTGCGTCATGGAAGAACGCAGCCTCGTCTTGGACATCTGACATGTCAACGAAGACGACGACTTCATCAAGGTGAATTCCTTTCTGCAACACCATCCGCGCTGTGTTGAGGTAGTTCGAGGGAGAGTAGCCCTCGACGCTGCCATTGAGAAAGTCGTATTGCGGAAAATTGGCGGCGACGCGGCCTATAAAGCTGTCGCCCCAGGAGGTCATGCCTTCTGATGCAGAATCGCCGAGAATCAGGATACGAGGCCGATCGTCGGTAGGCGGGACGTCTCGGACTGTCTCATCGCGAAAGCCGAGATTGTTGGTCTTGAAATCGTACGAGTTGTTGAGCCAGGGACGAATGCAGGAACAGTTGGGCTGGAAGGCGAAATGGCGCACGGGATCGCGCGCGAAGCAATTGTCCTTTCTTCCAACTGACCCCGCTGGCTGCCGAATCGCTGCGCTGTACAGGTAATCGAAGGTGAGGAACGCCGCGGCACTGAATGCCAGGGACGCTAGAAACAACACAATCGTAGTCTGGCTGATTGAGTCCTTCGCAATCAGACCCGGGCTTTGGGGTCTCATCTGAACTGTACTCAACGGATTCTCTCGCCCCGGTCGTTCGCGATCCACACCCTACCTTGTCTATTTCCGTGGTTTGCCCACGCGCTGTACGGTGGCGAACATCAGGGCAACCGTGTCCATGTCCTTCGGTTGTACCTTGCCCGGCGGGATGCGCATGTGGGTGAGGTCTTCCAGCTTAAGCAACAAACCCACCAGCGCCATCGAATCGATCAAGCCGGACGAAACCAGTGCCGTGTTCTCGTGGATTTCTAGGCCGGGTTTCCGCAGCGTCCGGGTGATGTGCTCAATCATCTGTTGTGCTTCCGCGGTCAAAAGTTGGTCTCTCCTAAAATTCAACGTTGAGTTCTGGATGCTCGCGCAGTAGCTTCTGGCGAGTGCTGGAACGGGCCGGCTTACCCGCAGTGCTCTTTACGATCCATTTCGGCGGCTTCAGAAAAATCATCCGAACAGCCACGCCGCTGCCGGCTGCAACCTGGCTGCGGAGCTCCTGTTCGATGCCTGTCGCATTCTGGAGGAGCTCCTCGCTTTCCACTTCCGCTACCACCACAATGTCTTCTGTGCCGAGATCGGGATTATACACACCCATGGCAACCGCGCGTCCATCGTGAATCGACGGATGGTTGGTGACGATCTCTTCGATGTCTTGCGGGTAGATGTTTTCGCCACCGACAATCAGCAGATCCTTCTTGCGGCCAACGATGTAGAGCTCGCCGTTGAGGTAGAAACCGAGATCACCGGTGTGGTACCAGCCATCCACGATCGCTTTCGCAGTGAGGTCGGGACGGTTGTAGTAGCCCGCGAACAAACTGTCGCTCCTGATTCGAATCTCACCGACAAGGCCAGGCGCCAGTATCTCACCGGAATCGGATACGATTCGAACCTCATGGTTGGGAAGCAACCGGCCGGACGATACGAAGGGCACTGCGCCCGCCGTTCCTTCCGCAACCACGACAATGCAATGTTCGCCGCGAAAACGCTGGCTATCGGCCCACAGCCGCGCGGGGCCAGACGGCCGGGTGACGTCGGACTGCGTCACCGCAAACACGTTTTCCGCCATGGCGTAGGACGATTGCAGCGCCCCACGTTTTAGACCAAACGGGGCGAAAGTATCGTAGAACTCGTCCATGCTGCTGGCCCGGACCGGCTCGGAGCAGTTGATCAGTGCCCGGGCGGAGGAGAGATCATATTTTGACAAACGGCTCCGCGGCGTGCGGCGCGGAACAAACTGGAACGTGAAGTTCGGCAACCAGGCCAGCGTGCACTGGTATTCGGTCAGGATCTGCAACATGGTCTCCGGATGCATCACCCAATCCAAGGGCGACTGCATCACCACCGGCAGATGGCAAACCATAGGCAACATGAAGCATGCAATCAGTCCCATGTCGTGGTAGAGAGGCAGCCAACTGTAAACCCGGTCCTTGTCTGCATTGATCTTCAGTACTTGAACCAGGTGATCGAGCTGGCGCAGCACTGCAGCGTGCGTCAGGGCCACGCCTTTCTGCAAGCCCGTTGTGCCGGCAGAGTGTTGAATGAAGGCCAGAGTGTCGGGCTGGACAACCGGGCTGGGCAACTCTGCGTCGTGATTCACCGACCTACCTTCCCACGCACGAACCAGAATCGCCTCACCCAGCGACACTTGTTCCAGCATATTGTCTGGGAATTCCTCGTCGATGACGAACACTTTGGCCTTGAGGTTCGCCGTGACTCCGGCGAGCCCGGTGCGATACTTGGAAGGCTCAACTTTGAAGTTTGGATACGCGATGAGCGCCGGAATGGCGCCGAGCATCATTGCTCCCACGAAGGTCGTCATTGCCGGGATGCCTTGCGGCATGATGATCACCACTCGATCACCTGGTGCCACCCGGTTGTTGTGAAGCAGCGCGGCGTGTACGCGGCTGCGGCAGCGAAATTCAGCAAAGGTCACACTCTCGCGCTCGTCCTCGTCGATCCACGCAGTGACAAATGGCCGATCCCCAGGAGCGGAGTTGAGGGCTTCAATGAGAGTGCGGGGACTACTGGCCAATGGAGAGCCCTCGCTGGTTTCTGTTGGTGATGCCCCTGAGTGTTCCGTGCTGATGGCCCCCATTTATTGACCCTTGACCCGCGTTGGCCCGTGTACGATCAAGGCGTGCACGGTGAAGGTCGTTCGCATTCTGGACGAAGTGAGGGCGGTTCCAAGTTTGACCAGGAATATGTGTTCTGGAAGCAACCTATGTCGCGCCTGCCCGTCCCAGCAGAAATGCTGGCAGCACGTGATGGTGTGTAACGTCTCTTTGCGTGCGTTCTGCCGCTTCTTAGCCGGGAGGAAGCAATCTCGTACAAGATAGCAGGAATTGAAGTACACAAGAAAGTGCTGATGCTTTTCGTTTGTTATAATGTCATCGCGCGCGCCCTTAGCTCAGCTGGATAGAGCGTCTGGCTACGAACCAGAAGGCCGGGAGTTCGAATCTCTCAGGGCGCGCCATAAACCCCCTGCAAATACAATGGTTTACAGCGTGACCGGGAAACGCGATCCCGGGTTCACTTGCAGAATGTCCGTGTTTTGTCCGTGTTTCCGCTACACCCAACATTTTGCGCCTACTTCTTAGCTGCCGACTTGGTGATGACGGTTGGCTGCTTCTGCTTTCGAGCACCCTTCAAGTAGTCTTGCGTTCGTGCCATGGCACTCCTCAGATCATCTTCGGACACAATATTGTAGCGATCGAAGATGCTGCGGGTCTTGTGCCCACTGATACTCATAGCCACTTTTTCCGGCACACCGGCGCGGACCATGTTCCTCACCGCTGTTCTTCGGAAATCGTGGAAGAGTCGCCCCACATATTTCACTTCGTCGGTTCCGCAGGGTTCGCACTTGCGAACGGCCACGGATTGTCCAAGACCCGGCAGACGAACTTGCCCACGCCAGCCGCGACGCAGGCCGTTTGCCATGCCTTGCGGAAGTTCCCGATCGGCTGCCCCTTATGATGGAACACCAAATCCACAAGCATAACGTCGCCCGTGGCTGTCGTTACTGGCCTGGCGGCCTTTCGGCGTGCCATGAGTTCCGCCAACTCGCCTTCGAGCACGACCATGCGGGGTTCGCCGTTCTTCGAATCTTCTCCGCGAAGCCTGATCGTGTCGTCCTCCACAAGTTCCCAGCGAAGTGAGGTTGTCTCACTTTTGCGCCATCCAACCAGAAAGTCGAACAGACAGTAATCCTGCAGGTATTCGGGAAGGTGTGTGACTACCTGTCGGAACTGTTCTTCAGCGAAGAACCCTGTCCGGGTGTTCCCCTTCTCGGACAAATGCCGGATGACGGGCGCTTTGGAGAGGTGCCCGCGTTCGATTGCCATAACGTAGCTTTGTTTCAAAAGCTGCGTTCGCCGGTTGACGGTTGCCGCCCTTGAGCCTTTCTCAAGCTGCTCTTTGACGTACTCATCCACCTTTTCGGCGGTGAGCGCCAGGGCGCGCCAATCCCCGAAGGCGAGGCGGACATACTTTAAGTTGGACAGGAATTGCTTGCTGTCCTTGCCGCGCAGGTGGTAATCGGCTTGCAACGCATCGAGCAATTCCGAAATTCGCACCTTTTCCTGCTGCGGGGTGATGAAGCTCGCGGCGCCGATCTGATCCGCTCCAACCTGTTTCAACCGGCGCTTCAAGAACTTCTCGGCCTTCTGTGCATCCGTTTCTTGCGTGCTTTCGCGGTATTCTTTTCCTCGCAGGTAGTACGCGCACCATAGCAACGAACTGCCCTTGCGGGAAAAGATGCGGCCCGGAACTTTGCGGGCCGGCTTGACTTCTGTTTCAGTTTTCACTTGCGGCCTCCCTTCGTGAAGTAGGCTTTCAGCGCCCGGATAACGAGCTCTTGCTGGGTGCAACCGGCGTCAATAGCGGCGTGTTTCACCATGTTTGACAATTCCCGCGGCAGTCGCAGGGGCGTTCCCGCAGTTTCCTTGTCGTGTTTCTCTTGTTTCGTCATGTTGTCTCCTAAGCCGTGCGATGCACGACTCCGGACAGTTTAGTGCTTGTGATGCCTTGACGTCGTCGCGTTTGTTTGCCGTATGGGAGCGCCGACAGTACGCCGAGCTGGCGGAGTGAGCGCGGGGTAGGGTAAACAGAATGATGAGGCTGACGAGGGCCCAGATGGCGACGACAAAGATACTGCCTTCGGGGCCGGTGGCTCCGCCGCTGAGGATGGGCCTGCGTACGGGGTACGTGGCGGGGAGATGGTGCTGGACCATGGTTCCGTTGTGGGCGACGCCGTAGGGAAGGATTGGGCCCAGTCCCATGCGGTGTGGAAGCCGATGGCCCACCCGACATATCGCTTGGCGCTAATCGCGTGCCCGAACATCTCGACTTGGGTGTGATCGTCGTCATAATTGACCTTCTCGATTTTCAGTATGGATCCCCTTGCTTTTGTCCGGTCATAAGCAATTGAGCGATCGGAACCGCTTTGCTATCTGTTCCACGTCCTTCCTCTAGGCCATTTTAGAAGGCGAGCTTCTCCTCAGCACTCACCCCGGAAACTGCGTCTATTACTATTTAGCCATTTCGGGCTGTGCTGCTGCGGATGGCAGATCGTCGGGAGTGCTCCCGAAGGAAAGTCGTTTTACGGTGTTGCGAACAGGCGAGACGGGTGTACTATGGTGCCGTTTCCGAGATCAAGAAGGAAATTCTGGTTCAGGACTTCATAATCCTGCGTTGTTAGGCCTGTCTGAACCGGTCCTGGTTAGAAATTAAACACAATTCTGTAGCACTCGCGAATGGCGTGAAAGGTGGTCTTCGATGATGCGCAAGGCCTTGGGATTAGTTTTCGTGGCGATTTTCGCGTCGCTTGTGAGTGCACGGGCGCAGACTGGCGCCATTACGGGTACGGTAACAGACCCCGACGGCGGAGCCGTTGCAAACGCTCAAGTGCAGGCTGCCAATGAGGACACAGGCCTTCAATACAGCGTCAGAACGAGCGGGTTTGGCCAGTATTCTTTCCCGAACCTTCCGGTGGGCAGTTATATCGTCACCGTGACAGCCCAGGGTTTCGAAGTGGACGAAGAGGACGATGTCCCGGTAGAAGGTGGCTCCGTCACCAGTCTGCCGGTGTCGCTGGACGTCCAGGGAGACGGATCGGCAACCGGCAACCAGCGAACGGCCCCGGCCCAAGCTCCTCGGCAACCTGCTGCAAATCCCCGACCCAATCCCACAACCTCCAACGTTGCCCCTCCGAACCAGTCAGCTCCGCCGGGCATGATTGATCTGGGTGTTGCCCCACTTGCTCCAGCTGAAATGAATGCCGTTATGACATGGATCGCCGCCCAGGTTAGTGCTATCGATTTGCCCTACTGTTACCGGCAAAGCTACGGGAACGGCGCGGGCGAACCCTACACCTGCAGGGACGGCTTCGATAGAAATGGACTGCTCTGTTACCCAAAATGCCGGGATGGGTATGCCGGAAACGGGCCCGTATGCTGGCAAGTCTGTCCGGCCGACTTCCGCGATGACGGAGCATATTGCGGTAAGCCAGGGTCCTACGGAAGAGGAGGAGGTTATGTGATTTGGCAGGGGGACCAATGCAATAAAGACAACCCTCAAGGTTGCGAGCAAAGTGGGGCTCTTTGGTATCCAAAGTGTAAGCCCAACTTCCATGCAGCCGGTTGTTGTGTTTGTTCTCCCGACTGTCCGTCGAGTATGAACGACATTGGCGTCTCCTGCCAGAAGCAGAGTTATGGCAGGGGTGCGGGTGAGCCGCTGGCTATGGGCTTATGCGCTCCTGGATTGCAAAAGGACCCCGCCGGAGCCCTCTGCTATCCAGCTTGCAAAGCTGACTTCCATATGGTCGGACCGGTCTGCTGGCAGAATTGTCCTTCCCAACAACCCTTCGATTGTGGCGTGGGTTGTTCGACAAACCAGGAGAAGTGCGCTACCGGAACTCTAAACATGGTGCTCACACCGATTGAGTTGGCGGCGAGCTTGATTCCTTACGCCGGGGAAATAGCTGGGGCTGCAAAAGGCGTGACCGAAGGCGTAGAGACTGGTCTGAAAGTTGGGGAAGAGGCCGCAACGGTCAGTGAGAAAATCGCAGCCAGTGCGGCGAAGCTGAAGGCATCCTACGGGTCTATCAAGGACGCTGTCAAGGGGAGCGTTGCGGACGCCGTCGGCGGCGAGGAGAATTTGGAGAAGATAACTATGGTCGGCAAAGTTGGCGGCAGAGTCTATGTAGCCGCCAATGCGACCACGAAGCAAATAGACGACTACTCCCGGGAGTACGCCGATAATTTCGACAAGCTGACCAGCCCCGCCATCGCGGCCCAGATTGACCAGCGTTTCGGAAAGGAAGGGGCCTACCAGGTCAAGCGGGAGTGGGGAGTCCGCCACATTTTTCTGATGCTGAATGCCGATGGGTTCACCACCGCGACCAACCAGGTCAACTTGGCATCGGCTATCGATGTAACTGGTGTGTCGAGTGTGGTGGCCGCCTACATGAAACCGATTTGTTCGAATAACACTCCGTTTCCAGCCGTACACCCGCTTTACGCTAACTGATACGTAACCAGACGTGGGGCGGTTGATCCAGCCGGGCACCCCACCCAACCTTCTTTTGGTTGGGTGGGGGGAGGTTACCTCCGCGCAGTTTTCCAGTGGGCGCACAGTTCCTCGATACAGGATCTGAAACTGAAACGATGCGAAGAGTGACGGACATTCGGCGGACAGTGACGCGGAACGGTGCGCCTGGTGCGGATCTCCAGCGGCGCATTGGGTCAGCAACCCAATGCGCGTCAACTGTACTGAAAACGTAGCGCGGGAAAGAAGCCGGCTTGCCGGTTTCCGGATAGCTGCCGAGGACATAGCCATTCGACGTTACGAGGACACACGTTCTTCGTTAGTGTGCTCGTGGATACCTGCGATCCGGAGATTGCGCCTGGGCCGGAAGTCCGGTTCTGGGAGATCTGGCCGGATTAGGAACGAGAAACGCCCATAGCGACCGCCATTCGTTGGCAGCTCGCTTGGCTTTCGGGATCACACCCTGTATGCCGACATATCGGAACTAATCTGGAATGCCACTCTACGGGTGTCCTGTGGCAGGAGCCTCACCGCTCCCTCTTGGGGTCAGCTACTGTTTCGTATATTTGCCGTCCATAACTGTGGGCCAGGCGCTGCCGTCCGGAGAAATTTCGAATTTCGCGCTGTGAGAGGTGGGCGAAAGGACCTGCACGATGTAACGCCATTTACCGCCTGGCAGCGCGCTTTCGGAGTTCCAGGTCCAGGTGTCTCCCTCGACTGTTCCGGCCCAGGTCTCCTGCTCCCCGGCACTGTTATAGTTGGCGTAGGTGTACACTTTTCTGGCGGAATCGTATCCATAGATCCCCAGTGACACACCGCTTCCCCATACCACCACCGCTCCAGTTTGTGTGAATGACCATGAAAAAGTTGCCTTGCATCCACTCAAATTTGTTGGTTATGGTCAGTTTCCCGCCCTGCCCGTATGGACTTGGCTTCATATCGGCGTCTGTTTTCCAGGTTCCGGCAAAGTAGTCCAGTTTCTTAAGTTCGGGCGCTGGCTGCGGCACCTGCGGAGCTTGGGCGAAGGCGGCAGCGCAGAGAAATAGAGGCGCGAGAAGGGTGAACGGTCTTTGTTTCATAGGACAACTCCCTTTCGAGTTTCATGCTGCCTTTTTGAAGCGGCCTGACCACATAAAGCACGTCCTTAGAGGACTGGTTGACATGCTAACGCAGCTCACGCATCCCGCGAACCCCGCATATTGGTGTAGGTCCGGGTGAAGCTCGATACCTGCACGAATGCTTCCCGGTACGACCGGAAGGCTCTGAATCAACTCGGGTTCGGCGGCTTACGCCGGATTAGTAACGACAAACGTTAGGTCTCTATCGGGACTGCCCCGGTCGAAAGAACCCGGCTCAATCCCGCCTCGTCGGCCGGGGCAGTCCCGATAGAGACCTAACGTTTGTCGTTACCTATGTGGTGAAACCTCCTCCAAGCCAACCTCTTGGGCGTTTCCAGGCGAGAAGGGGATTTCGCGACAGCTATGTGATCATTGCGAGGGCTGCTCCGATCCCACCTCAACTCCATGCCCCTCTGCTGGCAGTTCAGCCGTGACGCTTGGGGTGAAAATGCTCAAGCAGGAGCAGTGCGACTAACGAAAGGAATAGTATGCTCAGCGCCAAACACAAACGGTCGCCATACAGTGCGGCTGCTAGAAGTGCCGCCGCCCAAACGAGCGCAAAACCGGACGGAAGATGAGTTTCCCAGCGATTCGAGGAATGTCTCTCATGCTCCGGCAAATTCAGAGATTTTTGCTGGGCTGAAAACGTCCCTGTATCATCCTCAAGAATCGTCGCCTCGATGGCGCGGGCCCTTTGTAGAAGCGGGACCAAGTACTCCCGATTCGACCGATTCGTTCGAAACCAGACGTAACAGATCCAGAAATTGAAAACGCAAGAGGCAACAAGGAGCAAGAACGCCGGTCTTGCTGGAGGGACGCCAGAGAGAAACGTTTCTTTGAATCCAACGCCAAACGCGGCGAGTAGCACTGACTCAACGGCGAAGAACCACTGGCTCTTCTGCCAAATGAGGGTGCCAAAAAACGCGATCAACGCCGGAAGATTCTCGTACTCCTGGCACCTGAAATCGAGCCCGGGCTTGTCAGAGGTGTCCGTCATCAAACTCCCACCGGCCGGACAGGAACTTTGGGCCTGGTCATATAGCCAAGCGCTTGCCGGCCTAACTTCTGTTAGGGCTGACCGCATGAACCGCCGCGGCGGCGAAACTTTTTGAGGCTTATCCTGCGGATTAAGGGAATTGGACCACATGCCAACCGTGCGGACAACCCCACGGGGTAAGCGCGAATCTAGGTCCAAGAAGATTTGGCCGGGCATTTTCGCCAATCCGGGAGTGGTCCTGTCCCGCCTCACGAGATTAGTAATGGGAAGTCGGCAAACCGTCGAAGTGCTGCGGTTAGATTAGTCCCCACAAGTCGGCTAGTGTCCAGGAATCTGTCCGCTGCAGCCGGCACGATCTACTTGATTTCATGAAGTCGTCGGCCTCCCCTGACCTGAGTAGACTTGGTAATGCCAACGACCAAGGGCTCGGGAGGAAGGAGGCCGAACATGTTGATTATAGGCTGCGATT
>Ga0074045_10006457_pt1 | contig 10067 bp, 10 predicted proteins | sample BogForMeECP23OM2_FD_94442 | JGI IMG/M metagenome (GOLD analysis project Ga0074045, IMG submission 94442) | Bog forest soil microbial communities from Calvert Island, British Columbia, Canada - Bog Forest MetaG ECP23OM2 | ecosystem: Environmental > Terrestrial > Soil > Wetlands ... | reverse complement strand
GGGTCGTGATCGCAGGTGTCGGCACCGCAGGACGCTCCTCGACCTTGCTCTCCACCTTCGACGCCAGCTCCGATCCCTGCGGCGGACGCTGGGCCTGCTGCCACGCCAGTACGCCAGCCGCTATCAGGAAGGCTGCCGCGACAGGCATCGCCCACACCAGTCGCCGCGCCCAGGGCCGTGCCGCTTTGGTAGCCGGCTGCAGAGTGATTTGTGCCGCTGCCGCTGCCACCAGTTCCCGCTGTTCTACCTCGGACTCCCCCGCCGCGCCGCTAGCTAGAAAAACCGTTTCCCGGCAATCGCCGCACCGCGCCAGATGCTCGGTCACCTGCCGGTTCTCTTCGCTGGCCAGCGTCCGCTCCACAAATGCAGTCAGCGCATCGGTGGACGGATGGTCCACTGGCGCCTTCTCGCGACCCAGCGCGTCGAGTATCGGCTTGGGAAGTTCCGGATTCATCTCTGGGGTTCGCCCTTCTCTCTATAGAACGCCGTCTCCGGCATTTCTTGCCGCAGAGTTTGACTCACCCGCACCCGCAGGTCGCGCACGTCCGTGTTTTCCATCGCTTCCTCGGCCTGGCGGAAGCCCATGCCCGCCTGCACCAGCTGCTTGACGATGCGCTTGCGGACGCCCTTCACCGCACGCTCCAGTTGCCGGCTTATGGTCGATTCATGCACCCCTTGCAGCTTCGCGATTTCTGCCAGCGTTCTGTGGTCCAAATAGTATGCCGCCATCAGGAACCGTTCGCCGGCATCGAGCGCCGCCAGCTCCGCGCTGACCGCCGCATCGACCCGCGGATCAGCCACGGCAACCTCTGACTCCCGGGCCGCGAACTGCGCGCCGTCTTCCACTGCAGCCTCGAGACTGGTTTCTCGCCTCGTGCTGCGATAGCAATTTACGTAGGCTTGCGCGATGACCATCCGCAGCCAGCCCTGCAACGACCCGCGGCCCTGGTACGAACGCAGCTTCGAGCTGCGCTGCTGGCCCTTGGAGTCCACGCCGTACAGCTCCGCATAAAGCGAATCCGCCAGGCCTCTGGCCACGCTCTCTACCTTCGCGATCTTGTAGGCGGTCTCATACAGAGCGCTGCGGTAGCGGGTAAGGAAGACCTCCCATGCGTAATCGTTGCCGTTAGCGCAAGCCCTTGCCAGCACCAACTCCTCCAGCCGCAGGGAGGCCAGAAATTCCTGCTCGCTCGTCTCGTCGCTTCCCGCCGGTCGCTGCCTCACAACGTCGGCAAGCACTGCTGCCAGGTCGATCTCGTCCATCCCGAACCGTCGGGCTCCGCTACCTTCGTACTTCTGCTCTGCAAACTCCCGCACCGCCGCGGACGCCGGTGCATCACGCGGGTCTGGATCTGGCGACGAAACCATGAGTCCGCATCCTGTCAATTTTGGGTGCAAGAACAACACCGGACGACGTTCTTCTTCTAGAGACGCCCCAATGGCTCCTATGTGAGCCTCGGATTCCGTAGCGCGCCTCTGGAGGTCGACATGATATACCCGACTCTTGTCCCACTTGCGCTCGTCTTGCTGGCAGCAACGTTCGCCACCGCCGGCACTCCGACCCACGAATACAAGGTCTTGCCCGCCATCACCCGGGGAAACCTCAGCCTCTTTCCTATCGTAAACGGTGCCGAAGCCAACACGGCGCACTTACTTACCCTCGACGAAGGGGTGCACTCCGGCGCGGTCGTAGTTACCGAGGCGGGTTCGGTACAAGGACTCATTCGTCCCGGCGCTCGCGTCCCGCAACCGTCGTCTGCCCAAGTCAATCGCCTGGTGCTGGTTAACAACTCCGACCGACCGCTTCTCCTGCTGGCTGGAGAAGTGCTCGCCGGCGGCAAGCAGGACCGCGTCATTGGTGTTGATCGCATCGTGCCCCCTAAATCCGAGCCGATCGATCTTTCCGTGTTCTGCGTCGAGCCGGGACGTTGGGTGGCGTCCTCCGATCATTTCGGCACGATGAGTTCCGCCATGGCGCAGCCAAGTGTGCGCATGCCCGCTATGGCGGCGCGCGACCAGCAGCGCGTATGGGACAACGTCGCCACGGCTTCGCGAGGAATGGTGGCGGCCGCTCCCATGGGCGCTCCAATGATGCAAGGCACCACGTCGTACGCCAAGGTCATGCAGAATCCCGAGGTGGAGAAAACGGTCGCCTCCCTCGCCTCCAACTACGACGGACTCTTGCGCGAGGTACGCCAGGTTGGCGCCAAGGGCCTGGTGGTGGCCATCAACGGCCGTATTACCTGGGCTGACGTTTTCGCCAGTTCCGATCTGCTGGAGAAGTACTGGCAGAAGCTGATCCGCTCCTACGCTGCCGAATCGATCACCAACGCCAGCGGGGGTGCACCGGCCGATCAGAAGGCAGCGCAGATTTTTCTGGACCAATTGCAGGGAAATCGCGAGGTCAGCGAAACTGACCCCGGAGTATTCCGTCGCACCGAGATCACCGGCGAGGGCTACAAGGTGTTTACCTTAGATTCCTTGCTTCCCAAGAACGAATACGTCGTCCACTTGGCTAAGATGTCCTACAGCGACAGACTACCCATCGACGTATACCCAATGGACAGGCGCTGAGCTAAAAGGAGCCGGATGCCCCAAACAATCCCGACTCTGGATTGTGTGGGTCTTTCCGTCGCACGAACAATGACTCTGGGTGCCCCATCCTTTCGCGCCCTTGGCGAAAGGGTGGGATACATGATGCCCCGACTGCCAGCTCCCAGCTGTGCTCGGGTTATGATACTGGCATGGATCTTCAGTTCACCGCAGTTTTCCGCCGAGTCCCTGAGGGCTTCATTGCATTCGTCGAGGAACTCCCCGGCGCGAACGGGCAGGGCGCAACCCTCGAAGAAGCTCGGGCTAACCTGCAGGATGCCGTCACACTGGTGGTCGACGCCAATCGCACGTTGTCTCGAGGATTCGTATAGGGTCCCACCATCCAACCCGAAACCCTCAGTGCTAAGTCCGATCAGGGCTCATCCGCGAAATCCGCAGTCGCTTTTGCCCTTCTCCAGACCTCCCCACTTGTCACACGCTTCTGTGTTCTCCGTCCTTTCCCGTCGTACTCCGTTTCGATAAAACATGATTCGTGAGGCAAAGGGATTGGTGTCTCTCGGCCTCTGCGCCCGCTGTGGCGGGGAATAGATCGCTCTTTGACAACATAACCTCTTGATAACCAGCAAATGTCGCTCTCGGCCCCCTGGTTTGGCATCACGAAGCCGTCTAGCGACCGCAGGATCTGCTTTCCTCATTGGCGATCGACAAGTGATATTGTGACATAGTGATATAGTCATGTATCACAATAAGCATGATTTCAAGCATCACCGATAGTTCGCTGATTTATAAGTAACATCTTATTAGTGAGTTTGTGTTGTAGTTACGTATGACAGAAAGATGAAATAGCAGATGAGGCGAGTGTTACACGTCTAATTCCCGAGCGTAGGGCCGTGCCGCGATAATTCCGCCTATACGAACATTAGGCGAAAATGACCTTATCTAAGTCCCACGCGCACTAATGGATACGAATAACTTATATAAGAATCAACCTCTTGCGAACAATTTCCTCCCCAGCCATTGATTCTAAACAGTCGTGAATTTTGTTCTTGCACTGATTGGTCACAGCGCGAAGTACGTCTTCCGATGTCCCGGGCTGGCCTCATCCCCTATGAGTACGTACGACGGGAAACCGTGCCATCCGGCAAGCATCCGCGCCGAATGGGCACCGTCAGGAACCTCAAATACCCAGGTCGTCTCGTACGACTCGCCCGGACGCAGCGGGTCCCGCGGAGAATGCGGTTGGCCGTGGGCCGCTTCCCAGGCCCTCTGCCCGCTGACCGAAATCGGACACTCCTGCCCACTGCCGTCCACCAGTTCCAGATCTGGAGGATTGGGAGTCAGCGCCCCATTGCCCCGCCGTGGTGCAATCGTCCGCTCATCGAAGTGCGAGCGCATCGTGACGACCACGAACTCGCCCCGAGCGGTGGTGTCGCCCATGGTCTTCACACGCTCAACGTTCTGCACCGAGTAGGCGATGTGGCAATCCATTCCGCAGAAGTACTTCTCATCCCCACGGGCCACCGTGCGGTCGTAACTGGTGAATGAGAATGCCCCCAGGAGCAACCCGTAGCCCGCAAGTAGAACGGCGAGCGCCACCAGCGTATAACACGCCCAGCGGCGCCGGATGGAGAAGAGCACGGCCGTGGCGATTACCAAAAGAAGGGACAGGCCCGCGGTGCCCACAAAGCATAGGGCAGACAGGTGCGCTTCGAGACTGTCGTTGGTGTACATGACGACCTCAAGGAAAGTACTTTACATAGCAAAGTTACCAATCAAAAAAAGGGCGCCGGCTATCGATTGTGCTCCAAGTAATACAGCGCTGCGAACGCGAGCACTAAAGCGGCCGCCGGAAGTGCCAATCTCCGCACGCTCTGCCAAGGCTGCTTCCAATCCGCCGTGCCCAGAAAAAGCAAGATCATCGGCGACAGCAGCACAATCGTGATCTGGAAGATATGCGCCAATGCGCCTTCATCCGGTTGCGGCGGTTGCGTGAAACCGATAAGGACGGTGAGCAACGCGACAACAGACAAAACAAGTATGACTCGGCTACTGGCTTGGTTGAGTTGCTGTCCACCCATACCGTCACTTCCTTTCCGGATTCAAACTGTGATCCGATTAGCTCTTCCGTGCCGACCGGATCACCGACTCCATCTGTTCCAGGTATGCTTCCAGCGCGCGCTTGCCTGCCGCGCTCAAGCTGAATGTAGTACGTGGCTGCCGCCCCACAAACGACTTCGAGCACTTCACATAGCCCGCGACTTCCAGCTTGCGAGCGTGGACGCTCAGGTTTCCATCGGTGATATCCAGCAGCTTCTTCAAGTCGCTGAAGCTGAGTTCTTCATTCACCGCCAGCGCGCTGATGATCGCCAGCCGCACCCGCTCGTGAATCACCGCATCGAGCGTCACCGCCTCGGTTCCGGAGGCAGCACGTCGGATCACCGGACGATCCGCGGGTGGAGCTTTCCGGGCGATCTGTCTTGCCTGCTTAGCCACCATGCCTCCTCGCGATGAACGCCCCGAATGCGATGTGTATGAGCCCGAATCCAACGCCCAGCATGACATTGGCCCACCACCACGGCACAGGAAGTGCGATCGCCCCGGCCAGCACAAACACTGCTCCCATCACCGGAATCGTGCGTACCGAAAATGCACCCGCCTGCATGACCGCCACGCCATACAAGAGCAGCCAGACGCCGGGAATCTGCCGCGGATCACCCTCCCGCACCAGCGCCACTGTCATGATGCCTCCCGCGAACAGTGCAGGGAGCAATCCGACAAACAGCCTGCGTCCAGGTACCGACAGAATGGGGGTTCCCAAATGTGAAGCTTTCCAGTGCATCGCCACCAGCGCCAGGGTCACCGCGATCAGTGCTTCAGCCAGCCACACCGCCAGCCAGGCTTCCGTAGTGGACTGGCGCATCGCGAGGAAAGCCGCGGCCAAAGCCGTCGCCCCCATGGCACAGTATCCCCACCCCGAGACAGCAGTAAACGTTGAGCTGCGCTCCATGGTGTCGCGGATTACGGCAAGGTGGTCCAGCGCATCCGGCTCAAGCCGAGCCTGCGGTGAAAGCCTTCGGGGGATACGTCGACAAGGACGAGGGTCCGTCATTGGAAGTGAAGCATATCGCCCGACTAATCGATTGTCAAGTACTTTGCATAGCAAAGTTACGACAGCGAAAAGCGGCACCCCTTTCGAAGATGCCGCCTATTCTCCCCGCGAATTACTTCGCTGCGACTGCTTCGGTCTCCACCTCGCGCTGCACAACCTCGAAGGTCAGCTTCTTAGCCTTGTTGTCAGCATCGATTTTGATGCGATCGCCATGAAGCACCTCGCCATCGAGGATCTTGAGCGCCAGGGGGTCCTGCACCAGCTTCTGAATTGCCCTCTTCAGCGGACGCGCACCGTAATTCGCGTCGTAGCCTTCGGTGAAGATCAACTCCTTCGCCTTCGGCGTCAGCTCCAGCGCGATCTTGCGGTCGGCCAGCAACCGGCGGAGGTCCTCCAGCCGCAGGTCCACAATCTTCGTCAATTGCTCCTTGCCGAGCGGGTTGAAGAAGATGATGTCGTCCACGCGATTCAGGAACTCCGGCTTGAAGTGCGCGCGCAGCGCATCCATCACCTGCTCATGCGCCTCGTCTTGCTTGTCAGGCGCAGCGCCTGCCTGCTGCAAGTAACTCGAGCCGATGTTCGATGTCATGATGATGATGGTGTTCTTGAAATCGACATTCCGGCCCTTACCATCAGTCAAGCGCCCATCGTCCATGATCTGCAGAAAGATGTTGAACACATCCGGATGCGCCTTCTCGATTTCGTCGAACAGCACCACGGCATAAGGACGCCGCCTCACCGCCTCAGTCAGTTGTCCGCCCTCGTCATAACCGACGTAGCCCGGAGGTGCGCCGATCAGCCGAGAGACCGAGTGCTTCTCCATGTACTCCGACATGTCAATGCGGATCATGGCGTGCTCGTCATCGAACAGGAACTCCGCCAGCGCCCTCGCCAACTCGGTCTTGCCAACACCGGTAGGTCCGAGGAAGATAAACGACCCAATCGGGCGGCGCGGATCGCTGAGCCCGGCACGCGAACGCCGGATCGCATTCGCGACCCGCGATAGTGCCTCATCCTGACCAACCACGCGCTCACGCAGGCGATCTTCCATCGTGACTAGTTTCTTGACTTCGCCCTCGAGCATCTTGGAAATCGGAATGCCGGTCCACTTGCTGACGATTTTGGCGACGTCTTCCTCGTCCACCTCTTCCTTGAGCATGCGCGACTGTTTGCCGTCCATCTGGCTGCTGAGCTTCTTGATCTCAGCCTCCATCTTGGGAAGCTCACCATACTGGAGCTGGGCTGCGCGGTTGAAGTCGCCTTTGCGGGTTACTTCCTGGATCTCGAGCTTCAACTGCTCGAGCTTCTCCTTCATCTCGCGGACGCGAGAGATGGCGTCCTTTTCCTGCTTCCAGCGTGCTTTGAGAGCGTTGGACTCTTCCTTTACATGGGCCAGTTCCTTCTCCACGGCCGCAAGCCGTTCGCGAGAGTTGCGATCGTCTTCGCGTTTCAGCGCTTGCCGTTCGATTTCAAGCTGCGTGGCGCGCCGCTCCAGTTGATCGATCTCCGTAGGCATGGAGTCGATCTGGATGCGAAGCGAAGCCGCTGCTTCGTCAATCAGGTCGATGGCCTTGTCGGGCAGAAAGCGGTCGGAGATGTAGCGATGCGACAGCGTCGCCGCTGCCACGATGGCCGAGTCTTTGATGCGAACGCCATGATGCACTTCGTACTTCTCGCGCAGTCCACGCAGGATGGCGATGGTGTCTTCCACACTGGGTTCGCCAACGAACACGATCTGGAAGCGGCGTTCCAGGGCCGCGTCTTTTTCGATGTACTTGCGGTATTCATTCAGCGTGGTGGCGCCAATGGCCCGCAGCTCTCCCCGTGCAAGCGGCGGCTTCAGCATGTTGGAGGCGTCAATCGCTCCTTCCGCTGCGCCAGCTCCTACCAGCGTGTGCAGTTCGTCAATGAACAGGACGATCTGTCCTTGCGATTGCTCGATTTCCTTCAGCACAGCCTTCAGGCGGTCTTCAAACTCGCCACGATATTTCGCGCCCGCCAGCATCGCTCCCAGATCGAGCGAGACCACGCGCTTGTTCTTAAGTTGTTCAGGTACGTCCCCGGAAATAATGCGCTGCGCCAGGCCCTCGACGATGGCGGTCTTGCCCACGCCGGGCTCACCGATCAGTACCGGGTTGTTCTTGGTGCGGCGCGACAGCACTTGAATCACGCGGCGCACTTCTTCATCTCGTCCGATCACCGGATCGAGTTTGCCCTTGCGCGCCAGTTCCGTCAGGTCGCGAGCATAACGCTCCAGCGCCTGGTACTTGGCCTCGGGATTCTGGTCGGTTACTTTCTGATTGCCGCGCACCGCGGTCAGGCCGCGGAGGATGTTGTCATAGGTCGCGCCGGCCCTGCTCAGGATCTCATGTGCTGAGTCTTTCTTCAGCTTGGTCATTGCCAGCAGCAGGTGCTCGGTGGAGACGAACTCGTCCTTGAAGTTTGACGCCTCTTTGAAGGCGCCTTCGAGCAACTGATTCGCTGCCGGTGACAGTGAGGCCTGGGCCGCGCCTCCCCCCGAAACTTTGGGCAGACGCTCGATCTGCGCCATTGCCTCGGCTTGGACGGCGGAAACCTGCAGCCCGACCCGTTCCAGCAAGGGCGCGACGATACCTTCATGATCTTCCAGCAGCGCCGCCAAGATATGGACAGGCTGGAGTTCGGAATTACCATGCTCGCTGGCAAGATCATTCGCGCGCTGCACCGCTTCCTGCACTTTCACGGTTAATTTGTCCCATCTAATTGCCATTACGCACTCCTACGTATTGCGGGCGGGCCCACGGCCACCATTATGAATTGTATGAACCTAAGAATCAGAATGAAGCGGAATATTTTTTTGCTTCGCGTCTGCAATCGGACAAAGAAACAGGGAGGCGCGATTGAGGCGGGCCTCCCCTTTGAGCTTATCGGATTCCCCGGCAAATTCGCCGGCGCGCTATTTCTTACGCCGCCTGCCCTTTCCCAGTCTCGATCGTGTTCGGGCTGCCCACATTGACTTTGATCTGCTTGGGCTTGGCTTCGGCCCGCTTGGCGAGCTTGAGCTTCAGCACGCCGGCGGTGTAGTCGGCGGTGATGCCTTCGCTGTCCACGGTAGTGGGTAGGGTGAACGACCGGACGAAGCTGCCATAGCGGCGCTCCACGCGGCGGAAGTTTTCTTCTTTCTCTTCCTTTTCGAACTTACGTTCGCCGCTCACAGTCAGGACGTTGTTTTCGACCTTGATGTCGAGGTCCTTCTCATCGATTCCGGGCACTTCCAGCTTGAGCTGGATGCTGTGCTCGTCCTCGTAAACGTCAACCGGGGGCACAAACGCTCCCGCGGTAAGAGATTCCTCGCTTCCGCCGCGAGTCTGTTCTTCGAACAGGCGATTGAGGCGGCTCTGCAAGGTGTTCAATTCACGGAACGGCTCCCAACGAGTCAACACTGTCATGATCTTCAATCTCCAATATGAGCTAGAAATCAGTGGCGGAATGCCACTCGCTATGTTGGATGTAATAGTTAGCGTGTAAGAATCATAAAATATGAGTGTTTTATTATCAAGTAATTGAGAATGAAGATTGATTGTCAGTTAAGTCGATTTTAATTCATCGTTTAGCTCGTTTTCTATCCTCACCTGTTATGGCCCCCGTTTGTATCGATCCGGTCGTTTGTGGTTAAGTACTAGGCTCGGAAGGGAGAGCTGTATGGGTTCAGAAGAGTTTCGTCGTCTTGCGAGAAACCTGCCCGAGGCGGTCGAGAAAGAACACATGCAGCATCCGGACTTCCGCGTTGGTGGCAAGATTTTTGCCACGCTCGGGTATCCCGACGAGAATTGGGCGATGGTGAAGCTCAGCCCACAAGAGCAAGAGCGGTTTGTGGGGAGCCACCCGGATGTCTTCTCGCCGTCAAAGGGCGCGTGGGGCCGCCAGGGATCGACAAGCGTGCGCCTCAAGCCCGCGACCAAGACGGTGGTGCGAGAAGCACTTGTGGCGGCGTGGCGCAACACGGCCCCAAAGAAATTGGTGAAGCAGGTGGAGGGAGCCAGCTAAGTCCAGCGGACATCGGTCAATGCCGGGGTCATTCCTGGATCTGGCAAATCACGCATTTCAGATATCCCGTTTCCGGCATGTTCAACAGCGTGGGGTGGTCCAGGGACGCGCCTCGCTTTTCCAAGATCCGCACCCGGCGCCCGGTGTCGCTGGCTGCCGAGCCCAGCATTTCGAGAAACTCGCCTTCGCTGACGTGGAACGAACAGGAGCAGGTTACCAGCACTCCTCCGGGGCGAAGCATCTTCAGCGCTCGCAGATTAAGTTCCTTGTAACCCTTCAAGGCTGTTTCCACGACGCGCTTAGTCTTGGCAAACGCTGGAGGATCGAGAACGATGGTGTCGTACTGCTGCCCTGCGGTGGAGTAGTCCTTCAGCAGGTC
>Ga0074045_10006456_pt1 | contig 10070 bp, 4 predicted proteins | sample BogForMeECP23OM2_FD_94442 | JGI IMG/M metagenome (GOLD analysis project Ga0074045, IMG submission 94442) | Bog forest soil microbial communities from Calvert Island, British Columbia, Canada - Bog Forest MetaG ECP23OM2 | ecosystem: Environmental > Terrestrial > Soil > Wetlands ... | reverse complement strand
GGTGAATAGGTCGAGCAATCCCTGGGTCGGATGGCCGTGGCGGCCATCGCCAGCGTTGATGACGTGGATGTGCGCGCGGCCAGTCGCAGAAAGATGCTGCGCGATGAGATGCGGCGCCCCGCTCTGCCCATGCCGGACGATGAACATGTCGGCGTTCATCGCCACCAGGTTATCGACGGTGTCGAGCAGCGTCTCGCCCTTCGTGGTCGAGGACACACCGATGTTGAGGTTGATGACGTCGGCGGAAAGGCGCTTGGCGGCGATTTCGAACGTCGTTCGAGTACGCGTGCTGTTCTCGAAAAAGAGGTTGAAGACCGTCTTGCCGCGCAGCAGCGGCACCTTCTTGACGTCGCGTTCGGCGACCGACACGAACGGCACGGCAGTGTCGAGAATGCGGTCGATTACCTCCGCCGGCAAGTCCTCGAGCGTGAGCAGATGCTGCAGCTTGCCGGCGGCGTTGAGCTGTGGATTACGCACCCTTCGTGCTCCCCACGGCCTGGACCGACAGATCGAGCCTGCCATCGGGACGGCGCTGCAGCACGATCGACAGGTCGCGGGCGACCGCAAGGCGAGCGCCGACGTAGGTCGCCTCGATCGGCAGTTCGCGGCCGCCGCGATCGATCAGCACCGCCAGTTCGATCGACTCGGGCCGCCCGTAGTCGAACAGTTCGTTGATTGCGGCACGCACCGAACGCCCGGTATAGAGCACGTCGTCGACGAGCACGATGCGGCTGCCTGCAACCGCAAATGGCAGCGTGGTCGTCGCGGGCCTGTCGCGCAGGCCTTTCTGCGCGTAATCGTCGCGGTAAAACGAGACGTCGATATAGCCGACCCGATGCTCGCCGTTCAACATCGGGGCCAGCCGGTCGGCCAGCCATGCGCCCCCGGAGTAGATGCCGATCAAACAGGCATCGTGGGCAACGGCGCCTCGCATCTTATCGGCGAGAAGGCCGAGCGTGGCTTCGGCGTCAGGAAGAGCGGTGCTGGTCAAGATACGCCTGGAGGATCAGTTGTGCCGCGACCTGGTCGCGTACCGCCTTCCGGTCGTGGCCGCCGGCCTCCTGCAAAGCGAGTGAGGCGGCTTGCGTCGTGAAGCGCTCGTCGCAGAGGGCAACGGGAAGATGAAAGCGGCCTTCGAGCCGGCGCGCAAAACGCCTCGCCCGTTCCGTCATCGCGTGCGTCGAGCCATCGGCATGGGTCGGCAGCCCGACAACGAGCAGAACCGGACGCCATGTGCCGACCAGCGCTCCGATCGCCGCAAAGCGCCTGGCGTCGCCGGCATCGGAGAGCGTTGCCAGCGGGTGGGCGATGCCCGTGCTCGTCTCCCCGATGGCAACGCCGATGCGACGCGTGCCGAAGTCGAAGGCGAGAACGGTCCCCGCCGGAGTCGCGGGCGAGATCACCTTCACCACCACGCATCACGCGTGTCCGACGGCGTCGGACAGCCGGGAGAAGTCGATGCCGAGCAGCTTCATTGCCGCCGGCAGTCGCAGCTCAGCCGGTTCGGCGAAGAGCACATCGGGATCGGCGGCAACAGTGAGCCAGGCGTTTTGTGCAATTTCCTGCTCAAGCTGGTCGGCTGACCACCCCGCGTAGCCGAGTGTCACCAGCACGTTGGCCGGACCATTGCCGTGGCCCACCGCTTCGAGAATGTCCTTTGAGGTGGTAAGCCCGAGCTCGTCACTGATCGCAAGCGTCGATTGCCAGCTGCCCAGGGGCCGGTGCAGGACGAAGCCGCGATCAATCTGCACCGGTCCGCCATAGTGGACCTTTGCCGCGCGCAATTCCGAGTCGCCAAGAGGGATGTTGATCTGCTCGAACAGCGCCGAGAGCGTCATGTCGATCGGCTTGTTGACGACGATGCCGAGCGCGCCCTGGTCGTTGTGTTCGCAGACGTAAATCAACGTATGGGCAAAGTGCGGATCGGCCATGCTGGGCATGGCGATCAGGAAGTGATGGGTCAGACTGACCCGGGAATCGCCCATGGCCGTCATTGTAATCTCCGCCCCGCCCGGGCACAAATGGCGCAGCAACCGGTGCCGCGCATTCCCGGAAGCTGTCGCCTGTTGCAGTCGCTCCCGAGCGGCATGCGACCGATGTCGGTCCTATTCTTCTTCGTGCCGGCGATGCTTGGCGTAGTCCGCGGCGAGCTGTTGCTGCAGGTCAGCAGGCGCCGGGTCATAGTGCGAGAGTGTCATCGTCCACCCGGCGTGGCCGGCAGTCATCGCCTTGAGCCGCGCCGCGTAGCCGTCGAGTTCCGACAGCGGCGCGAGCCCGTTGACAGTCAGCGTTCCAGCCTGCAGCGAGCGCGTTCCCGTAACCTGACCACGACGACCGGACAGGTCGCCGGCCACATCGCCCATGTTCGCCTCCGGGCAGAGCACTTCGAGACTCACGATCGGCTCGAGCACGATCGGTCGGGCTTTGTCGATCGCGTCGAGAAATGCCTTGCGCCCGGCCGTTACGAACGCGATCTCCTTGGAGTCGACTGCATGATGCTTGCCATCGTAGACGACCACGCGCACATCCTGGAGCGGGAACCCGGCGATCGGCCCGGCGGCGAGCACCTGCTCGACACCCTTCTGCACCGCGGGAATGAACTGGTTCGGTATGGTTCCTCCCTTGACCTGATCGACAAACTCGAAGCCCGAGCCTCGCGGCAGCGGTTCGACGCGCAGGAACACTTCGCCGAATTGGCCCGCACCTCCGGTCTGCTTCTTGTGACGGTGATGGCCTTCGGCCTTCACCGTCACCGTTTCACGATAGGGAATGCGTGGCGGGCGGGTATCGATCTCGAGCTTGAATTGCGACTGCATGCGCTCGAACACCGAGCGCAGGTGCAGGTCACCGAGCCCGCGCAGCACCGTCTCGTTCAAGCTGGCGTCGTGCTCCAGGGTGAGCGTCGGATCCTCGGCGATCAGTTTGTGCAGAACGTCGGAAATGCGCTGCTCGTCGCCACGCTTCTTGGGCGTGATGGCGAAGCCGTGCATCGGTGTCGGAAACACCAACGGTTGCATATGAATCTGGTCCTCGTCGTGGGAGTCGTGCAGCACGCAGTCGAATTCGATTTCATCGACTTTCGCCACCGCCGCGATATCGCCCGGAACCGCGCGGTCGACCTCGATCTGCTTGCCTCCCTGCAGCATCAACAGATGACTGACCTTGAATGGCTTGCGCCCATCGCCGACGAAGAGATGGGTATCGCGGGTAACCGTGCCCTGGTGGACGCGAAAGATGCCGAGCTTGCCGATGAACGGATCGATGACCACCTTGAACACGTGCGCAAGCACGTGCTTCTTGGGATCAGGTACCGCGGCAAATTCGATGGCACTCGATCCTTCACCCTTGGTGAACAGGGGCGGATTGCCCTCGGTCGGGTTGGGGGCCAGCTTGATCAGGATATCGAGCAGTTCGGCCACGCCCGCCCCGGTGCGAGCCGAAGCGAAACACACGGGGACGAGATGCCCTTCGCGCAGCGCCTTCTCGAACGGTGCATGCAATTGCTCCGGCGCGATCTCGCCCTGCTCGAGGTAGAGCGCCATCAGCGCTTCGTCGACTTCCACCACCTGGTCAACGAGGGCACCGTGTGCTTCGGCTACGGATGAGAAATCCGCTTCGCCGGCGGGGTTGAAAAAGCAGTCGACGACGCGCTTGCCGCCGTCGGCGGGAAGATTGATCGGCAGGCATTCCCTGCCGAACGCGGCCTGGATCGCGGCCAGGACCTTCTGCGGGTCAACATTCTCCGCGTCGATCTTGTTGATGATCACCAGACGGCAGAGCTTGCGCTGCGCTGTCCATTCCATCATGCGTGAGGTGATCATTTCGATTCCTGCCTGCGCGTTGACCACGATGGCCGCGGTCTCGACCGCGTCGAGCGCACCGATTGCCTGGCCGATGAAATCAGGAAAACCGGGTGTATCGAGAAGATGGACCAGCGTGCCGTCAATATCGAAATGCAACACGGACGAGCGCAAAGAGTGCTGCCACGATTTTTCCAGCGCATCGAAATCGCTGAGCGTCGTGCCGCGGTCAACACTTCCCGGCGCGGGAATGGCCTTGGCGCGGGCCAGCAATGCCTCCGCGAGCGTGGTCTTGCCGGAGGCCCCATGGCCGACCAGCGCGACGGTGCGGATGTTCTCGGTAACGTGCGACACCATGCCTGCTCCTGACGATACGGTTGTATCGTTCATTCTAAACGAGAGCGTGGCGGCGGCGAACGAAAACCGCTTGCGCCGGCGCAATGCAAGGCGGCGCGGGATTACCGCGCCGCCTGGCGATCGTCGGTGCTGCAGCGCAGCGCGGTCCTATGCCGTGTGCAGCGCGAGCATCTCCCGCAGGTTGCGCAGCAACTCTTCTTCCTGGAACGGCTTGCCGAGATAGGCCTCGACGCCGAGTTCCTGCGCGCGATTGCGGTGCTTCTCCGCGGTGCGCGAGGTGATCATGATGATCGGTATGTGCGCGGTCCGAGCGTCGGACTTCACCGTCTTGGCGAACTCGAAACCGTCCATGCGCGGCATCTCGATGTCGAGCAGGATCGTGTCAGGCATGCGCTCGCTCAATACCTGCATCGCGTCGAGGCCGTCTTTCGCCGTGATGACATCGAAGCCTTCGCGCGTGAGCAGCCTGCTGGTGATCTTGCGTACGGTCAGCGAATCGTCGACGATCATCACCACGGGCGGTCCGGCCGCGGCTGCGGTGACGGCAGCGGCCCGGCCTGCCTGCGCCGTGGTCACGACCACCGGCTCTTCGCTCTCGCTATCGATGCGCTGCGCGAGTTGCACCGGATTGATGATGAGCACGACCTCGCCGGTGCCGAGCACCGTCGCGCCGGCAATGCCGGAGACGCGGGCGAGCTGCGGACCGATATTCTTCACCACGACCTCTTGATTGCCGATCATCTCGTCGACGTGCACGGCGGTCGTATTCTGGCCGCTCTTCAACAGCAAGACCGAGTTGTAGCGCAGCGTCTCCGGGTTATGGCCCGCGTTGCCAAGCAGGCGCGGAAGGTAGAAGAAGGGGTACTTGCGGTTCTGCCAGTTCACCTCGCGCGTCAGATACAGGTTGATCAGGTCCTTGTCCTTGATCTGCTGCACCTGCTCGACCATCGGCGCGGGCAGAGCCCATAGGCGCCCGCCGGCCCGGACGAGGACGGTCTGGGCGACCGCTAGCGTCAGCGGGAGGTAGAGTGAAAACGTCGTGCCCTTGCCACGCACTGTCGCGACATCGACGCGGCCACCGAGCGCAGCCACGTCGGAGCGAACCACGTCTGCGCCCACGCCTCGACCCGAGATCTGCGTGACCGCCGAGGCGGTGGAGAATCCGGGCGCGAAGATGCATTCCGTCAGCCGCGCCTCGGTGGGTTCGACGTCGGCGGCAATGAGGCCGAGTTCGCGGGCCTTGGCGCGTATGCGGTCAAAATCAAGTCCCGCACCGTCGTCGGCGATTTCGATCGCGATCTCGTTGCCCTGCTGGCGCACCGTGAGCGAGATTTCGCCGGTCTCCGGCTTACCCTGCCGCAGCCGTTCTTCGCGCCTCTCGATGCCGTGGTCGAGGGCGTTGCGCAGCAGGTGTTCGAGCGGACCGACTAGCTTCTCGAGCACCGATCGGTCGAGTTCGACCTGGGTCCCGCGAATCTCCAGATTGGCCCGCTTGTCGAGCTCCTTCGCGGTCTGGCGCATGATCCGGTAGAGCCGTTCGGACAGGCTGCCGAAAGGTACCGTGCGGATCGAGAACAGCTGCTGCTGGACATCGCGCGACAGCCGCGCCTGCGCCAGCAGTGCCGCGTCGGCGTCGTCGATGTTGCGCAGCAGGGACTGCTGCACGGTCGACACGTCGTTGACGCCCTCGGCGAGGCTGCGCGTGAGCTCTTGGAAACGGGTAAAGCGGTCGAATTCGAGCGGATCGAAGTCCGCTTCACCTGGCTTGACTTGCGCCGAGCGCGACTGGATCTGCGACTCGGCCTGGATTTCGATTTCGCGCACCTGCGAGCGCAGGCGGATAACGCTGTTGGTCAGTTCCAGCAGGTTGCCCTTAAGCGAGCGCAGCTCGCCCTCGACGCGCGCGCGCGCGATGGCGACTTCACCCGCCTCGTTGACCAGCCGATCGATGAGATCCGCACGCACGCGCAACATCGCGCGCTGCGCGACTTCCGCCTCCGGCGCGGGGCTCGCAGCGGTCGGCGCGGCGGCGATCGGCGCCGCAGGCGCAACCGCGGTCGGTCGGGCCGCGGCAGGCCCGGTTGTCGGCACCGCCGCGAGCGGCGGCGGCGCAGGGGCTGCAGGCGGCGCGGCGGTCGCAGCGGGTGCCGATTCCTGCTGCAGCCAGGGCAGGGGCGTGTTGAACTCGCTCTTCTGCAGGCGATCGAGCACGAAGGCGAGCCGATCGAGATCGGTGTCGAGTGCATCGAACAGTTCGGGCGTTGCCTCGGCGGGGAGGTCGCCGGTGAGCAGCCGGCTCTCCATCCAATGGGTCAGTTCGCCCAGGCGCATCGCGCCGGCCATCCGCGCGCTGCCTTTGAAGGTGTGCAGGGTGCGTCGCAGCGCCTGTGCAGGTTCCGGGTTGGCGGGATTCCTTTGCCACGCGCGCAGCTGCTCGCCCGCCTGGGGAAAGAGCTCCGCCGCCTCTTCGAGGAAGATCGGGAGCACCTGCTCGTCGACTTCGTCGTGCACATTGCTCAGCGTCTCGTCCGCGGGCGGCACGGCGATCGCGGTCCTGATGGCGGACGCGGGCTTGAGTTCAGCCACCGGCGCAAGCGCGACCGGCGCCGCAGCCTTCGCGCGCGGCGGCGGAACACTCGGCGCGAGGACGGGCACGAAAGGCACTTCGACCGGACCCGGCGCCGGCGTGGACGGGCGCAACTCGGTCGGCGGGGGTGGGGGTGACTGCAAATCCTCCTCTGCCGCCGCGCGCGCCGCGAGACTCTCGCTGTCGTCCGCGGTCGAAGCCGGTGTAGCCTCCTGGCGCAGCGCATCGAGTTCGGCCACGATCTCGCCCGCTTCGGCCTCGTCCGCGCTCGCAAACGGCCTCAGGGATCGCACCCGGTCGGCGAGCATGCGCAGGCCGGCAACGGCGCGCGCGAGTACGGGCTGCGCGGTCGACGGCAATGGCGGTCCGCGCTCCTCGAGGCCGAGCAGGCATTGCTCGAGCGCTTTGGCCACGGTCGCGAGCTGCGGGAAACCGGCCGTGCGGTGGATCCCGCAAAGCGTATGCGCGGCGCGCACCATGGCCTGGGACGGCGTTGCCGCGGCATCGAATTCGAGCGTGTGCAACTGCGCGTCCAGGGTCGACAGGTGCTGCTGCGCCTCTTCGCACAGAATGCGGTAGAGCGCGGTCGACAGCGTCACATCGCCAACGGTCACTTCCTCGGGCTCGGACGCGGGCGCGGTCGCGGAGACGGGCTGGGATGGCGCCTCGGGCGGCGGTGCAGGCGCCGGGCGCGGCGTGAATTCGATGATCTCGGCCGCGCCGCCGAAGGGCTGCGTCTCGGCCGCTGCCGTGCTCTCGGCCATCGGGGTGTCGTCGAGTTCGATCACCTCGATGGCCGGAAAATCGATTGCCGGCTCCGCTGCCGGCGCGGCACGCGCGATGGCGGTGACTGTGGTGGCTGTGACCGCGGTGGCGGGCGCCGGCTCTTCGCGCGCGCTCGGCGCCGCGGAAGGCGCCGGCGGGAACTCCGCCTCCACCTTGGCCATCGCCGTGCGCAGCGCACTCGCATCCGGTGTCACGCGATGCTTGCGGCGCAGCGTGTCGACCCACACGCGAAAGCTCGTCTGCGCCGCGTCGATAAACGCAAGCACTGCCGGCGTCACCGGCAGATCGTCCTCCAGCAGCCGGTTGTGCACCTTCTCGACGGCATAGGCGATCTCGCCGAGTTCGGTCAAGCCCACCATGCGCCCGCTGCCCTTGAGGGTATGGAAGCCGCGCCGCACCGTGGTCAGCGCCTCGCGGTCGTCGGGTTGAGCCTTGAGCGCCGCCGCGTTGCTGGCAACGCTGTCGATCACTTCATCGGCCTCGGTGAGATAAATGTCGAGCAACTCGGCGTCGAGCTGCGAGGCATCGGTTTCGAGCAGGCGCAGCGTCTCCTCCGACGGAGGCGTTGGCACGGCCACCTCGCCACCGGCGAGCGCGGCAATCGCTTCCTGCAATGCCGCGGTGTCGCCGGTGCCGGCGCGGCCGAGCAGGCCGAGCGCGGCTTCCGCGTCGGTTTGCAGCTGCGCATCGCCAATGAGCTCCGCGTCGTTCTTGAGTGTGGTGAGCTCCGCCGTAAGCCGTTCGCGCACGCTCTGCTCACCCGGCGAGCGTTGGAACGCGGCCAGCGTCGCCGGCAGCGCCGCCTTGACGTCGGCCACCGCCGACTCGACCGTGTCGTGCTCGTCGACTTGCGCCTTTGCCGGCTCGCCCAGGCGCTTGGCGAGCAGCGGCTCGATCAGCCGCTCGCGATCCGGCCGCTGCTGCTCGACCGCCTCGATGTAGAACCCGAGGCCGGACAAGGACTCCGCGAGCAGTTCCAGATCCTCGTTTGCCACCCGCGCCTCGGGCTGCGCGTATTGGTCGATCTGCTGCTGGCAGAGCGTGAGCAGCTGTTCCGCATGGTCGAGGCCGAGGATCTTGAGCGCGCCCATGATCTGCTTGCTGTCGTGGGCAAGGGTTGCAAGCTCGGCGCGTTTGTCGTGATCTCTGAAGAAGGCGTCGAGCACTTGTTCCATGTGGCGCAGATTGGCCTGGATTTCGCGCGCCACCTGGGCGAGCAGCAGGCGCTCCTGGGCGCGGCGCGCCATTTCGTCGAGTACCGGCGCCGCGCCTTGGGTCGCCGGCTTGCTCGGGTCGAGGCGAGCAATCATCGCGTCGACCTGCCCTGGCACCTCCGGCGAGAGGGCGGCGAAATTCTCGATCACCGACTCGGCAAGCAGCAGGCCGGTCGCATAGTCCATCGCCACGGATTCGGGAATCGCGCCGCTGGCAAGCTTGTCCAGGCGAGCCGCCAGCGCGACGGTCAGTTTCGACAGCGACGGCTCGCCGATGGCGGCAGATTTATCGCGCAGGGTCGACAGCGTTTGCTTGAGCTTGGGCAGATTCTCCGCCCGGCCGCCGGTCAGCTTGAGCCAGAGATCCTTCGCCGTGGCCAGCAGGTCGCGCGCTTCGCGCAGACGGGGCTGTACGCGCACCACGTCGGCGGAGAGCACGTCCGCGGTCGGGATCAGACCCTGCAGTCGATAGGCACGCTGCACCGCCTGCACCTGCGGTCCGACCGGGGCGCTGATCGCCACGAAATAGAGGACCTCACGCCGCATCCGGTCGGCGACCTTTGCCGATCCTTCGACGAAGCGCCGGATCTGCAAGTCGACGCGACCGCAGAGCTGCTTCACGCCGAAGCCGCTCTCCACGCCTTTTTCGACGATGCCTTCGAGCAGTGCGCCCACCGCCCACCAGAAGGAGCGCTGCGCGGAATGAGTCTGCACGTCCTCGATGCCCTGGACCGCGTCGCGCATGACGCGCGCACCCTCTTCGTCGCCGCGCAGCCAGGAGAGCAGGCCACGCTGAAACAGTCGCCGCTGCTTGACCAGGTAGGACTGCAGCTTCTGTGGCGTGACCGACTTCGCGCCCGCGATCCGGGGTGCGCGCGGCGAAAGATCGGGATAGAACAGGTCCGTCGGCGCCGCGTTCTTGATCCCGCGCGCCTGCTGCATCAGTTCGTACTCGGGAAACAGCTTCAGCGGCACCGGAAGGGCCCCGCCAACCACCTCGTCAAGGAAGATCTTCAGCTTGCGGCAGGCGCGGTCGATCAGGTCGCAATTCGCTTGCGCTTCGGCCACAGGCAGCGCCTCCAGCCGGTCGAGCTGGCGTTCGATTTCGTCGGTGTACGCGGTGACCGCATCGAGCCCGACCATCTGGATCGCGCCCGCTGCCTGGTGGATATGCGTCCGCGCATGCTTGAGCGCGGTCGTGTCCTGGGGCGTGGCCTTGAACGTCGCGAGCCCTTCGACGCCGCGGGTCAGTGCCTGGTCGATTTCACCCTGGACCCAGGAGAGCGGGCCGAGGTCGAATTCCGGAGCGGTGTCGGTGACCATGAG
>Ga0074045_10006455_pt1 | contig 10070 bp, 7 predicted proteins | sample BogForMeECP23OM2_FD_94442 | JGI IMG/M metagenome (GOLD analysis project Ga0074045, IMG submission 94442) | Bog forest soil microbial communities from Calvert Island, British Columbia, Canada - Bog Forest MetaG ECP23OM2 | ecosystem: Environmental > Terrestrial > Soil > Wetlands ... | reverse complement strand
CTGCCAACCACGGTTGCCGTCTCTGTATTTTTCGCTGCCGTCGCACGTCTTGCCTTCAGGGCTCAGATTACAAAACCGCAGACCGGCCAGGACGCCCTAATGGGTATGATTGGCGAAGTTCGCCGGGAAATAGACCCCGAGGGCAAGGTATTCGTAAACGGCGAATTGTGGAATGCACAGGCTGACCAGCGAATCGAAGTGGGGGAAAAGGTAGAAGTGTTGGAAGTGCATAATTTAAAGTTGAAAGTAAACAGGATCGGTGGTAGATAGTGAAAATTAGCTCTATCGTATTTCATGCGGATGAAATGGCTGCAGGAGGGGTGAATGTTCTATAACCTGAGCGCTTCGCTCATCGCCGTAATTGTCTTCGCGATTCTTTTCCTCGCGAATGCCATTCGTATTTTAAACGAGTACGAACGTGGCGTAATCTTCCGTCTCGGGCGAGTTATTCGCGCCAAAGGACCGGGGATTATCCTCCTTATCCCGGTGATCGACCGGCTGCAGAGGGTGAGTCTTCGCGTCATTGTCCAGGAGGTCCCTACACAGGACATTATCACGCGCGATAATGTCTCCCTAAAGGTGAGCGCCGTAATTTATTTCCGGGTAATCGATCCGGTCAAGGCGATCATTTCGGTGGAAAACTATCTTTATGCCACAAGCCAACTCGCTCAGACGACATTGCGCACTGTTTGCGGCCACGCAGAACTTGACACTCTGCTCTCTGAAAAAGACAAAATAAACGCGCATATTCAGGAAATTCTCGACAGTCATACCGACCCATGGGGAATAAAAGTTTCACTTGTTGAACTCAAACAGATCGACCTGCCCCAGGAGATGCAGAGGGCAATCGCAAAGCAGGCGGAAGCCGAACGCGAGCGGCGGGCCAAGGTGATTGCCGCCGAGGGAGAGTTCCAGGCCGCCGACCGCCTGTCTGCGGCTGCCGATATTATCGAAAAGAGCCCCATTGCGCTTCAGCTTCGTTATTTGCAGACATTACGCGAGATAGCCACAGAACGAAATTCGACTACGCTCTTTCCGATCCCGATCGATTTGTTCAGGCCTTTTCTCAAGATTGCGGAGATGTTGGACAAGCAACAGAAAAAGGAATAAAAAAAATGGGTAAGAAGGAAAAAGAAAAGAAAGAAAAACCGCTCGATAAGATGACCGCGAAAGAACTTCGCGAGCTGGCCCTGACTACAGGCGCCATTGTCGGCGTGCACGCCATGAACAAGATCGAGCTGATAGCCGCGATCAAGGAAGTGCGCGGGATTGTGGATGAAAAGGGCAAGAAAAAAGAGATGGATGTCCGCAGCCTCAAGGTAAAAATCAGAGAGCTCAAGGACAAGCGGCAAAAGGCCGTAGAAGATGGGCACTCCAAGCTGGCCGATTCTTTCCGCCGCAGGATCAGCAATCTGAAGAAGAGGACCCGCCGGGCCGCATAAACCAAAGAGGAGATCATGCGGGCCGATTTTCTTATATGCTGAACGTGTGTAGGAGCCGAACCCTGTTGCACTTGATGATGGAGGTTACTGATGAGCGTTGATCCAAAGGTGATTGCGGCTGTTTCGTCCGCTGTGGGGTTCTACCTTCAAGCCGAACAGGAGACCTTGCTTGCGCAGCAATTGAGTCGGCCGGCGCAGGCGCAGGCGCCGGTGGTCATGAGCAGCCCGTTTGCGTTAGCTGGAAGACAGGCAGCCATGAACATCAGGTGGACCTGGCAGATGCGCTTGTCCCGTTAGGTGTTGGGCCTTTGACCCGTCGGGCCTCGAATAGAGGAATATTTAAGACCCGAAGGTCAAATTAATATACCGGCAGTTTTTCGGGCTTGTTTCCTTGCGGATGACTTCTGGTGTTGAAAGTCTGGTTCTGAAGTGAGCTGACGCTAAACTGAGTATCTCTCGAACGAAAAAAGGAGACAAAGGGATGACTAAGAATTCACATTTACATGGCACTTCATTAATTGCAAAACTGCTTGATGAGCCACCGGTCAAGGTGGATAACCCTGTCAAGATAGGAGATTTGACTTTCCGCGATGGTCATCAGTCTCTTTTCGCCACCCGTGGAAGGACCGAGGACCTTTTGCCTATTGCCGATGAGATGGAAAAAGTCGGATACTGGAGTATGGAAGTGTGGGGCGGTGCAACATTCGACACCATGCACCGTTTTCTCAATGAAGACCCATGGGAAAGACCCCGCCAACTGAAGAAATACCTCAAGAAGACCAAACTCATGATGCTGCTGCGCGGCCAGAACCTCGTCGGCTACCGCAACTACGCCGACGATATGGCCGAGGCCTTTGTCGATCGCGCATGCGTAAACGGCATCGAGGTCTTCCGGACCTTTGACGCGCTCAATGATTTCCGGAACTTCGAAACGGTCATCAAGCCGATCAAGAAAAACGGAATGCATTTCCAGGGCACCATCTGCTACTCTCTGACCGAACCTCGCATGGGCGGCCCGGTTTACAACCTTGACTATTATGTAAAGAAAGCCAAACAACTCGAGGACATGGGATCTGATACAGTATGCATAAAGGACATGGCGGGTCTTATTGCTCCATATGACGCCTACTACCTGGTTAAAGCCCTCAAAGAGAATATAAAGATCCCCGTCCATCTGCACAGCCATTTCACTTCCGGCATGTCCGACCTCGCGCTGCTCAAAGCCGTCGAAGCGGGCGTGGACATAATTGACACCTGCCTGGCCCCGTGGGCGTTCCGCAGCTCTCACCCGGCCATCGAACCTCTTGTAATGACTCTGAGGCACACCAACAGAGACCCGGGGTTTGACCTCCATCAACTCGCAAAATGCAGTGAGTGGTTCGAGAAGGTTTCGCCCAAGTACCGCCACCTGCTTGATGACCGCATGTCCATTATCGATATCGGCGTGCTGCTGCATCAGACGCCGGGCGGCATGCTTTCCAATCTCATCAACCAGCTCCGGGAGATGGGCGCTTCCGACAGGCTGAACGATGTTTTCCACGCGCTGCCTGAGGTCCGGAAGGAGATGGGCCAGGTTCCTCTGGTAACTCCTACCAGCCAGATCGTAGGTATCCAGGCAGTGAACAATGTTCTCTTCGATACACCCGAAGAGCGCTATAAAATGATTTCCGCCCAGAGTAAGGACCTGTTCTTTGGCCTCTATGGTCACACCCCTGTCCCGGTCGATCCTGAAATCCAGAAGAAGGCCCTCAAGGGTTACCCGAGAGGCGAGACCCCCTTCGCCGGGCGTCCGGCTGAGATTATCGAGCCTGAAATGGCCAAGAATTATGAGGATACGAAGGGACTGGCCAAAGACATCGACGACGTCCTTATCTATGGTATGTACCCGATGACCGGCTTGCGCTTTCTCAAGTGGAAGTACGGCAAAGAGCCCATTCCGCCTGAGGTTCTGCCCAAGACCCTTGAGGACTGCGCGAGGGAAGCCGAACTGGTTAAGAAGGCCAAGGCCGGATTGCTGGTCGAGAAGCCGAAGAAGGAAGTTCCACCGAAGGGCGATGGGTCCCGTCAGTTCAACGTGTTTGTCGACGGTGATTACTTTTCCGTGGAAGTGGAGGCAGTCGGCGGCGCTCCGTTGATTACCGGAATCACCCCGGTGGCTGCTCTTGTTCCGAAGGCTGCTCCCGCGCCCGCTCCAAAGCCTGCGGCAGCCCCTGCGGCAGCGCCTGCGGCAGCGCCGAAGCCGGCGGCCGCCCCGGTTGAAGGAGGCACCAAGCTCGAAGCTCCAATGCCTGGTATGGTCATTCGCTACGAGGTAAAAGAGGGCGACTCGGTAAAAGAGGGTGATGTCGTAATGATCCTTGAGGCCATGAAGATGGAAAACTCCATTCTTGCGCCAGCCTCAGGAACGGTAAAACAGATACTGTGCAAAAGTGCCCAGAGCGTTCAAAAAGGTGACGTGCTTGCGGTAATAGGGTAGTGAACTTCGTACGAACTCAAGCTGGAGAGGAGTAGTAAAATGGCCAAACCCCCCGTTCGTGTTGCAGTTACCGGAGCCGCCGGTCAGATAGGCTATGCAATATTGTTTCGCATTGCCAGCGGTGAAATGCTCGGGAAAGACCAACCGGTCATCCTGCAGATGTTGGAGCTACCTATAGAAAAGATCCAGCAGGCGCTCAAGGGAGTCATGATGGAACTTGAGGACTGCGCGTTTCCGCTGTTGGCAGGTATGATCGGCACGGGCGACCCCAATGTCGCTTTCAAGGACGTGGACTACGCCCTTCTGGTAGGCGCAAGGCCGCGCGGCCCCGGCATGGAGCGCAAGGACCTGCTGATGGAAAATGCAAAGATATTCATAGAGCAGGGTAAGGCGATGAATGAAGTGGCCTCGCGCGACATTCGCGTAATCGTTGTTGGCAACCCGGCCAACACCAATGCCTGGATTGCCATGAAATCGGCCCCGGATCTGCCGCAGGGCAATTTCACCGCCATGCTGCGCCTCGACCACAACCGCGCCAAGTCCATGCTCGCCAACAAGGTTGGCAAGCCGGTCGACTCGGTCGAGAAGTTGACAGTGTGGGGCAACCATTCACCCACCATGTATCCTGATATTCGCTTCGCTACTGTCGCAGGGAAGTCGGCGATCAAGCTCGTTGACGAAAATTGGTACAAGAACGAATACATTCCCAAGGTCGGCAAGCGCGGCGCTGTGATCATCGAAGCGCGCGGCCTGTCCTCTGCGGCTTCCGCCGCCAACGCCGCCATCACGCACATGCATGACTGGACGCTGGGCACCAACGGCAAATGGGTGACGATGGGCCTTGCGTCTGACGGCTCCTACGGGATTCCGGAGGGCGTCATGTATGGCGTGCCGGTCACCTGTACGCCCGGTAAGTACCAAAGGGTAAAGGGCCTGGAGATCGATGCTTTCTCGCGGGAAAAGATGGACTTTACTCTGAAGGAATTGCTGGAAGAACAGGCAGGCGTCAGGGACATGCTTACAGCAGCTTCGGCCAAGGCCCGCTAAAGGCCCCCGGAGATTTATGAGGGCCGTAAGGGCCTGATTGGAAGACTATTAAAACAAGAGGCGGCAAGCGGTTGCAGCCCCTCTGATTATGAACGAAATCCCCGCCTTTGCGCGGGGATTTCGCTTTGTGCTACTTCGTATAAATCCTTTCGGGTCCGTTTTAGTTGAAAAAGGGAGGAAATGCTTTGAAGGGATATGTTGTTTATTCTGCGGATGATTAAACTTGTTCAAGCGGTTCCGCTTTGCAACCCTGCAATCGAGGAGAGATGAATGGTCCACTGGAAACGATGGCTGGCTGCCACCGTGGTGTCGATTACAGCTCTTGTCGCTGTCATAATCGCGCTCAGCTTCTTTTTCTCATACTTTTTGGTCGATATCTGGTGGTTTGATTCGGTAGGCTACGAAGCTTATTTCTGGCAGCGGGTTCTTTACAGGTATGCTGTTCTTGGGTCGGTCTCCATATTTTTCTTTCTGATATTTTTCCTGAATTTCTGGATAGCATCCCGCTTTCTTGGAGCCACTTTGCCGGCAAGAACCCCCACGACCGCCTCGCTCAAATCATATCGGCGTCTGCTCCAGGGATTTCGGACGGGATCGATGTGGGTCTATACGCCTCTTTCCATCATTCTTTCCGTGGTGATCGCCCTCCCCCTTTACGAACGCTGGGAGGCCTTCCTGCTCTATCTTTTTTCTCCCGGGGCGAAGGTGGCAGACCCGGTATATGAGAAGGACATAGGCTATTATCTTTTCGCCTACCCGATATATACACTCATTCAGCACCGTCTGCTCGTTGCTTTTGGTGTTCTGCTCGCCGCAATCACGCTCCTGTACCTGGTCGAAAGGCGAATTCTCGCCAAGGAGGAAAAACGGCTTCCCGCCGGGGCCAGGGCGCACATTAGCTCACTGGTCTTCCTGGTGTTCCTGATCGAAATATGGGATTTCGTTCTTCAACGCCATGGTCTTCTTTATTCCAGGAGCCATCTGCCGCTTTTTTTCGGCCCCGGCTACGCCGAAATGAACATCACATGGGTCCTGATCTGGATCTGCCTAATCTTGCTGGCCGGGACTGCCATATCCTTAATTTATCTCATAAATACACATAAGGGCACCAGGATTTTCGCAGCTCTTGCCGTTCTCTTCGCCCTTGCGCTTGGCGCCAGGTACTCTGATTCTCTTCTCCAGACGGTCGAAAAATATATTGTCAAGCCAAACGAGAGTTCAAAGGAGCGCCCCTACATCCAGAACAATATCAAATCGACTCTTTCTGCCTACAGGCTGGACGATGTGGAAGTCCGAGACTTCAACCCCGAACGTATTCTTACTGACATATCCATACCCGATGTTCAGTCGATTCTTAGGAACACCCCGGTTTGGGACGGCGAACTGCTTGACGACGTCTACAACCAACTCCAAAACCTGCGGACTTACTATGATTTTCCGGGCGTAGACGTTGACCGGTATACCGTAAACGGCCTTTATCAGCAGGTTTTTCTTTCGGCCCGCGAACTGAACCAGGATCAAATTCCGGAAGGCGCCCGGAACTGGATAAACGAGCACCTTTCCTATACTCATGGATTTGGAGCCGTGATGAGTCCGGCGAGCCAGGCCGGCGACGAGCCGATGGTCTGGTTCCTGCGCGGAATTCCGCCGGAGTCGGCCTACGGGTTCAAAATCGAGCAGCCGGGTATCTATTTTGGGCAAATTGCGAATGATTACGTAATCGCCCCAAACGGCTCCGGCGAAATAGACTATCCCAAGGGATCGAGCAATGTGGTGACTTCATATAGCGGCAAGGGGGGTGTACCTCTGCATTCGCTTCTCAAACGCTTCGTTTTTTCGGTTTATTTCAAGGACAGGAATATCTTTTTCACATCCAAACTGGTTCCGGAATCCAGGATAATCTTCCGGCACAAGCTGACCGAACGGATTCGTACTCTGACACCCTATCTGATTCTTGATTCCGATCCTTATCTGGTGGTCACTCAAAAAAAACTCCTCTGGATCCAGGACGCATACACGGTTTCCGACAAATACCCGATGTCCATGCCCTTAGCGAAGCAGACCGGGGAAGTCAACTACATCCGCAATTCGGTCAAGATCACAATGGATGCCTATGACGGAAATGTCGATCTCTATCTTTTCGACCCGCAGGACCCCATCATCGGAGCATACAGCAGAATCTACCCAGGCATATTCAAGGATGCGTCGCAGATGCCCGATGAGTTAAAACAGCACGTGCGCTACCCGAAGGAGATTTTTGAAACCCAGATGGCGATTTACGCCAAATATCACCAGAAAGACCCCGAAGTTTTCTATCAGCAGGAGGACATCTGGGAGTTCGCAAAGACATACAAGGGCAAGGAGTCCTCTGAAATCAGCCCCTATTACCTGACACTCGACTTGATAGATCCCGGCAGGTTCGACTTCTTGCTGCTCCTGCCCATGAGCCCGAGCGGGCGTGATAATCTCCGGTCGCTGACCCTGGTTGGCTGCGACCAACCATACTACGGAAAGATCATCGTTTACAATTTCCCGAAGGGAGAACTCGTCTACGGCCCTTCGCAGATTTACGCCCTCATAAACCAGGACACGACGATATCCCAGCAGTTTACGCTCTGGGACCAGGTGGGATCGGAGGTGGACAGGGGCAAGATGATAATTTTGCCGGTCCGCAAGGTGATTCTCTACATTCAGCCCGTCTATCTCAAGTCCGCTACGCGGCTCAAAATTCCGGAACTAAAGCGCCTGATCGTAAGCCAGGGGCAAATCGTAATCATGGAGAAGTCCCTTGAGGAGGCCTATGCCCAACTCCAGCAGCAAATAAAAACAGAGGCTGAACGCATCGACAAACGGTTCGCCCCTCTGATGCAGCAGCCACCGCAATAGAAAAGATGAAGGCATTTCACCAGGCGCAGAGACCGGTGAACGAGAAAAGGCGCTCCGCAGCAGCCCACCGCAAATGATAGACCCCACCCCGGATTTGCGCCGCATCTGGAATCACAAGCTAAGGCGCCTTTCTCACTTGTGCTTTTTGTCTGGATCGCTCGCCTCAATTTATTGGACGTGTTGGACGTGATTTTGGAATTGAACGCCCTGATCGGCGCCGGCGAGGGCTGCGGAATTGAGCTGGTGCGCTTTGGGTCGGCCCCTCGTTTCACCCGCTCGTTCTGTGGAGTGCCGGTTTAACCGTGTCCATCTGCGCGCCTTCGAAAGTTGTGGGACGTTTGAACCGGCCGGGCTCAAATCGAGCCGGAATGATTATGCACAACGATCAGGGCCGGCGGTGCCTGCGATATGCCGCCATAGCACCCCATGGTCGTTCTGCATCTAATTATGGTAAACTGCGACATTGAATTGGCATGTCTCCGACATGCCGTTCTTTGCTACTGAGCTGGACTTTGTTAAGTCTATCTCAGTAGGACACCGGCTAAACTATGTTCTAATTGCTGCCGATAGTGTAAAATTAGTTGTGTTGGCTTTGACCAGGGCTCGAACTGAGCCGCTGTGGCTGGATTGGCGCCGATTATTCTTTTCTTGAGACCTTTTGCTGAATCATAATGCTGTTTACTCCACGTCTTTTACTATATCGTTTATTTTTTCACTCAATCCCCCCCTGACCCTGATTAACTCTTTGCAAATATCCCGAGTGATGATAAAATTAGCTGGCTTGGCTTCCTTGGCCTTTTTTCTTCGCAATGTGGAGGTCCTATGTTTAAAATCGGCGATCTGGCTGTGTACCCGGCACATGGTGTAGGAAAAATCGAATCCATCGAATCGAAAAGTATCGGCGGCAAGCGCCAGGATTTCTACATAATGCGCATCCTGGATAACAGTATGAAGATCATGATCCCGGTACCGAATGCTGAAACGGTTGGGTTGCGAGGCCTGATCACTCAGACCGACATTCCCAGGGTCTTCGATATCCTTCTAAGAAGGGAAATCTCAGTTAACGGGGGCACATGGAACAGGCGCTACCGCGAATACATGGAAAAGATAAAAACCGGGTCCATTTACGAGCTTGCAGAGGTGCTCCGTGACCTGACGGTCCTCAAAGGTGACAAAGAACTCTCTTTTGGCGAAAGAAAGATGCTGGATACGGCAAGAACGTTGCTTCTCAAAGAACTTTCCATAGTTCAGGACGTTACGGAAGGCGAAATTGAGGAATCTATTTTCGAGTTATTGAGATAGCCCGGTCCGGCTGAGTTTTTCGTTGTCCATCCAAAGTTTTTATCATCAGAGATTTCCTTCCTGGAACTGGCATTTTTTGCATTTACCCGCATATTATTATCAGAGAGGGGGTGAGAAGTGTGAAGTGGGGTTGGCTCATTTTGAAACTGGTGCTGATCGCCATTTGCGGCTTTGGAGGGTACCTCATAGCAGTAAGTCTGAACAATGAAGGCATAGTCCGCTATAATTGGGCGCCCTGGGCCGGAGTGCTTGGCGGCATAATTGTGGGCATAGGGGGCCTCAGCGTCGAGAAACTGATCAAGCATATGCCTCTGAAGGTTTTGGCCGGCGGGACTGTGGGCCTTGTTCTCGGACTTTCCATTGCCAAACTCATCGCCGTGGGATTTGCAACCATGCAGAACACCACGGTCAGCATTGTCATCTACATTATTTTATCCTGCATTTTTGGCTACATAGGGATGGTGTTGGGCAGTATTAAGATTGAGGAACTGCGAGTCCCGAACTGGTCGTGGTTCGGTCGGGGAATGCGCGCAAATCCACTGACCAATATTCTCGATACAAGCGTAATCATAGACGGACGAATCGCAGACATAGTGGAAACGGGCTTTTTGGGGGGTGTGCTGGTGATTCCCGAGTTCGTACTGCAAGAACTTCAGCACATCGCGGACAGTCCGGACCCTACCAGAAGAGTACGGGGGAGGCGAGGACTCGACATTATCAAGCGCCTTCAGTTGGAGAAACTCGTTGAGGTCCGGATCGACAGACAGGACTTCGAAAACCTGAACGACGTTGACGCCAAGCTCGTGGCCCTTGCGTTGAGATTGAACGCCAAGATAGTCACCAACGATTACAATTTGTCGAAGGTAGCTGAGGTCCAGGGAATTCGCATCCTGAACATAAACCAGCTTGCCAGCGCG